>Ga0256405_10000958_pt1 | contig 86663 bp, 79 predicted proteins | sample RumenRJG_02DNA_FD_189096 | JGI IMG/M metagenome (GOLD analysis project Ga0256405, IMG submission 189096) | Bovine rumen microbial communities from Lethbridge, Alberta, Canada - RJG_02 | ecosystem: Host-associated > Mammals > Digestive system > Stomach > Rumen | place: Canada: Alberta... | reverse complement strand
GGCTGAGAAAATTCTTTGGTACTGCAGTTACCTTTGATGGCTAGACTTCAGTTACCTCTGTCAGAACACAACTCAAATTATATTGAGCTAAAATCAGATCTGAAACTGGGTCTTGGGAAAGTTACAACTTTTGGATTGAAAGGTCACCAGATCATTGGTGAGTTACGACGCATGGGTGAGTGAGAGCATCTATACACACTCTCATTGAAAGGTCACCAGATCATTGGTGAGTTACGACTCAACCAAACTGCTAACCACATGTAAGGTTTAATTGAAAGGTCACCAGATCATTGGTGAGTTACGACTTACATAAATATTTATTTAATCAACATCATTAGAAATTGAAAAGTCACCAGATCATTGGTGAGTTACGACGATTAATCCCTTATAAGTACAAAGACTGTTTACTGATTGAAAGGTCACCAGATCATTGGTGAGTTACGACAACTTGCAGAACAGCAAGATCGCATTGCTGAAATTGAAAGGTCACCAGATCATTGGTGAGTTACGACTTTACCATTATCGTAGGTTAATTCTACACGTATTCATTGAAAGGTCACCAGATCATTGGTGAGTTACGACCTTATAAGAAATGGGGTAACGAACAACATTTACATTGAAAGGTCACCAGATCATTGGTGAGTTACGACAATAGCGTTACAGTCAGGCATTTCACCTGTAAATTGAAAGGTCACCAGATCATTGGTGAGTTACGACGTCATTGATACCTTGTATAAACTTGTTGTTTTATTGAAAGGTCACCAGATCATTGGTGAGTTACGACAAAGCTAACGGTAAAGGTAAAGCAGGTCTAATAAATTGAAAGGTCACCAGATCATTGGTGAGTTACGACAAATAGTTGGTCAACTACCGCTTTCAGTAGACGTATATATTGTCGTCATCCCCAGCAACGCCACCTATTTTCTAATTATTTATCAACAAGTTATAGTTGTACAATTAAGTGGATATTTCAGTTCCAGTGCTAACTGTAAGAACTTCTGCACCGTTCAGTTTTGTATTTTTATATTTTTATAATATTTTATTAAAATTATTTAATTTTATACACTTTCTTTCCTTTAATATATTCTTTCTATTTTTTTTGTTCTAATATCTTTTCAATTATTTATTCTTTTAAATTCAAAATATTAAAATTTTCTTTTAAAAATCTTTTATAACATTATTCATTTTTTAAAAATCTTGGCATAAAGTTCGCAATAGTAATACCACCTAAGTAAATAAATTTAAGGGGGGGATATTATGGAAACTTCAAAACATTCTTTATCTTCTTACATTGGTGACTTAAAGCAGACTTTATATTTAACTCACAGATGCACTCATGTATCTATGCTCAATGACAATACACTGCTCATTGCAGCTGATAAGGAGAATGCTGAGAAAAGAATTTCTCTAGATAAGATCCGTCGACTAGTAATCATTGGTCACATCGGTAATGTTGACAGTGAAGTTCTATACCGCCTCATGATTAAGCAGATAAGTGTAGATTTCATGGATGTATGGGGCTATCCACAAGGTCAGCTTGAAGCCTCAAACAAAGATGAAAACTACTACATCACAGTTCAAGAGAATTTCTACCATTCAAGTGATGCTCTAGATCTTGCTAAAAGAGTCATCATGGCCAAAGTAGTTAATGGTCGAGAACTAATAAGACGTAAGGCTGATCTTCAGAGAACTATGTGGGATCTTTGTTATTCCAATATCTACTGCGCAAAAAATGTTTCTGAACTTTTAGGAGCTGAAGGCTTTGCTTCCCATATGTATTTTTCACTATGGGGTGATCTTATAAAGCCATACGGATTTGAGTGGACTGGTCGACTAAAGCATCCAGCACCAGATCCTGTTAACTACATGCTGTCTTTTGGCTATACCATACTCAGAAACAGATTAGCCTCTGCATTAAAAGCCAATGGACTTAACCCTCGCATCGGTTACTTCCATGCTCAAAGAGGAACACACTGTGCATTAGCATCTGATCTTATGGAGCAGTTCAGACCTTTTGTTGAAACAACAGTGCTAAAGCTCATAAGAAAATATGCTGTAAAGCCCAGTGACTTTATCAAAGATAAGAATGGGCTCTTTAAGCACAAGGATAAAGAGACCTTCTCGGTCATCTTGCATGCTTTTGAGCACATGTTTTCTAACATCTACAACATCTATTGGGGGTGCAACAGCTGTTGGAACAGGCAAAGACGATCTTTAAATGAGCTCATTGAAGACTGCGCTCAAAACTATGCCCTGCTACTAAAAAATAGCGACACAGTCTGCACATGGAGGTTAGTACCATGCAAAGATTTTTGATCGCTTATGACATTAGCAAGAACGGCATTAGAGGCAAGGTTTACAGACTTCTTAAAAAGAAGGCTGTAAGTGTACAAAAGTCAGTGTTCTTTTTTGAAGGGACCAACAATGAGCTTATAAAGCTTGAACACAGACTTTCGTCATTGATTGAGAACACAGACAGCCTGTTTGTAATGCCATGTTGTGAAGCGTGCTACGCACGCTCACGAGTTCACTCAAAACAACAAGATAACTTAATCGCTGTATAAGGATAAACATGAAAAGTTTCTATAAAGAGCACAAGAAAATGTCAGAACTGAATGCTTTAAAGCTAACCGAGATCGACACAGACACTAAAGACGGAGAGCTTGTTGTGATCTTAAAACTAAAGTCAATTTTAGGCATTCAGTTTCACTTAGAGCTTGATAGGACTGATCTTGAGTTTTTAAGTGACTGCTATTCCTTAGATGAGGATGAGTTAGCAGAGAAATATACCCAAGATTAAGGGGACTTGCTGTGCAAAGCTGCTTTGACAGGACACAGCCCTTTGCACAGCCTTTTTGAAGATTAGTAAGCGTAATTAACGCTGTTATAAAAAAAACAAAACAGAATTCTATAGGAGATAACAATGATCCACTTTACCGAGCACGCAAAAGAGAGAATGGCACAGAGAAACATCAGAGAAGAAATCATCACCGAGAATCTTGAGATGTTCTACAGATACGGTTTCTGGAATGACCGAGGCGACAGACTTACCTTAAACACCAAGTCTGAGATCATTCACAACATGATCAAGATGAAGCAGCACATGCTTTTGATAGTAAAGCAAAAGCTACAGGCACTAAAACACAAGTCACTAAGTGAAAACAAGGACTCTGTGGAAAGTAGCATTAAAGCTACAACAGTGGCTATACGTCATGAACGTGACAATAAAAGGGCTCTGCTTACAGCTTTGTACAAGAGAGTAAATAAGAAGCTCAAGTCTTTGCAGAGACTAGAGAGAAAAGAGGTACTTACCCTTGTGCTGCGTGATGATCACGTCATTACCGTCTACAAAAAGGTAAAGCGTGACAAGGCTAATACAGAAGCTAAGTCTAAGAGAGCTCGCAGTCTTGAAAAGTCCTTCCTAATGCTTGTGTAGCAAGTAAGCTAGAGCGAGTGTGTAAGCTACTAAATACGCACTCTAGGTTATAAAGGCATACAAACGATCTTAGTGATTCTCTAGTAAATGGATTCAGACACAGGAGCCAAACAAGAAAACAACAAAAGTAAAAGTCAGAAACTTTGTGCAGGAGCATGTCATGCTCTTTAACAGCCCTAAGATCTTCTGTGATCGCAAAAAGGCCATGAAGTCAGGATATCAAAAGCACAAATCAGATTACAGACAAAACTGGAGGCAACTATGATAGGCTTTACAGTATTCATATTAGGCTTATTTGCCATTCTCTTCATATGCGAGATAGCTACCAAGGTTGATACTAGCTTAAAAGTTAAGAAGCTAGACCGACAAAGTCAGCAAAGCTATAAGAAAAGAGAACAGGAACTAATTGAAAAAGAGCTTTTAAGTTCTCTAATAAACCGCGAGATCGATGCTCAAAACTCGCTTGACAGATCGGTTGAAAGATTTAGCTCCTTACCACCTGATGTTCAGGAGAAAATCTTACAAAGGATTGGTAGAAGAAAATAGCTTAAGCAACTTGTCCTGCAATTAGACAAGTTATTTTTCAATCTTCCTACAGGGGTAAAAAGAAGTAAGTTTAAAATTTACTTTTACTGCTTAAGCACACCACTATCATTAAATCCATGCTTTAACAATCTTAATGAACCATCAATAGGATCATTGTTATCGTTTGACTTAACAGTAACTACTCCTTCTTCTTCTAACATGCCAATAGCACTTTCTTGTTTAAAGAGGTGTTTAGGTGAGTTCTTTAAACTTTGAGCTACACTCTTTTGCAGTGGTTCTACATGATCTTTTGACATTAAAGTAAAGTCATGCAGTGCCTTTGAGAAATTTGAACAGATAAATTCTGATGGTGACTTACCATCTAAAAAAGCTAATACCTCAATTAAAGCTGATAATTGAGCACTTGGTCTTACACTTAAAACTTTATAGCTGTTTACATTCTCAGCTTTAATTCTGCCTTCATCTAAAGCTCTGTTTTGAATATCCTGAATAATGCTCATTTGATACCTTCTAAAATGCCTTACTGTCTTGGCGTGTTTACTGCTACTTAGGCAGAAACAGCACTCAAAATAACTCTTTGTAATTCTGAAAATATGTGATGCTTAAGGTTGTATCTTTACTGTCTCTACACTTTCTCTATCAAGATTTTGCAAAGGCGTTATGCACCTTTCGTTACTCACTTTTACCTTCATTCTTTCTTTGATACTTTGTCAAAAGATTCCACTTTTCAAGACTCTTAAAAAGCATCTTGTATTGAGATGAGGAGATAAGATCCTCGCGCTCACAAAACTGCAGCAGTTTTACCCCCACCTGCAGATAGCTGTCTGAATGGGCAACACCTTCATGCTGAGATCCTGTCTTTTTACCACTAGGTCCATAGGTTAGTACTGATGAAACAAAGTAAGGAACAGATGCTACCTCATCTGTCCATGAAGATACGTTTGATGACAACTCTCCCCTTTTAGCATAAGCATCAGCTATAAGACCAATAGCTAAGGCTACGTCAGCTGCGACACCTTCTTCATGAAGAGATTTTTTAAGATAGGTACATAAGATAAGTTCTATAAGATCAGACTTATTCTTGATGCCATAGTGATCTTGCAGAGCATTTAGTAAATTCAAATCGTCATTGTCGAATTTGACATTGTATTTCTTTTCACTAGAGCTTTGGATTAAGGGTAACTGAGGCTCATTAAAGCAGCCTTTATCGACCTCAACACTGTGTTTTTCAGAGCCTATTTTTTTACTCATACAAGCCTCTTATCAATAATATTATTTAAGTCAATTATATTCATTTTTTAAGTCAAATTTTGACTTATTTAAGATTAAAGCTTAATTGCTTGACCAAACTCAAATATTTTTCTTTTTTATAATTCCCTTATATAAGCCATTTATTCAAGATATTTACAAAAGTTTGCTTTAAAAATTGCATTTTTTGCAAGTATTTAAGCAGGTGCTTTCAAAAGGCATGAGAGGATAGGTCTCTTCACTTTTTTACTTGTATAATGGAGATGTAATCTAATGAAGAAACTTGATAATTCAAGAGAGAAATTTATGCACGTTAATGTTGATAACGCTAGTTTTCAAATGGAATTTGATGATGAATACGTAGATAAGTCTGATCTTATATCATTAACCAACAAGTTTATTAACAAATCAAGGCGTTTTATGTGTGTGACACGACCAAGACGTTTTGGAAAGAGTGTTACGGTCAAGATGCTTAATGCTTATTATTCAAAAGGCTGTGATTCAAAGGCACTTTTCTCAGATCTAAAAATAGCTTCTTCACCTGATTTTGAAAGTCATCTAAATCAGCATGACGTTATCTACCTTGATATGACCGAATTTGCTGATAACGAAGAAAATGGAAATAAGTATCTTGAGAATTTAAATACTGGCACTGTCTCTGAATTGAAAGATACATATCCTGACTGCTTTGACAGAGAAAAAAATTATTCCTTACCAGAAGCTATTCGTTGCTTAAAAAGGCGATTTATTTTTATCATTGACGAATGGGATTTTGTCTTTAGAGAATACCCAAACAACTTACAACTACACAAAAAATTTATTGACCTTTTAAGAGCTTTGTTTAAAGGAGCAGGAGAGCGTTTTGTAAATTTGGCTTACATAACAGGTATTTTACCTATTGCAAGATACAACACTCAGTCAACACTAAATAACTTTAGTGAATACACCATGTTAAATTCAGGGCCTTTTTCTCAATACTATGGCTTTACAGAAAATGAAGTAAAGACACTGTGTGAAAAGTACAAACTTGATTTTGAAACTACCAAATTCTGGTACGACGGCTATAAAGTAGGTGTGTATGATCTTTATAATCCAAATTCAATAATTGAACTAGCAAAACATGGCGTTTACAAAAGCTACTGGTCAGCAACTGCAGCCTATGACCTTGTAAAAGAAGCCATCAATCTGAATTTTGAAGGTCTAAAAGACGATATCATTAAGCTCTGCTCAGGAACCTCAATTAGAATTTATGATATTGAAAGTTTTAATACCGCAGAGAAAAATTTTCCAAACAAAGATTCTATCTACGTTTATTTAGTGCATTTAGGCTACTTGGGCTATAACGATGAGGATTCAACTATCTATGTTCCTAATGAAGAAACCCGCAGAGAGCTTTTACATTCTGTAAGAGATAATCACTGGCCACAGTACGAGGGTGCTTTAAAGCTTTCAGAACAGGTTGTGTTGGCTACAGAAAACAAAGATACAGAAACAGTTGCCAATCTTTTAGCTAAAGTTCATGAAGACAAAGTACCTGTTCTTGAATATAACAGTGAAAGTGCACTGCGTTATGTGGTCTTAATTGCATATCTTGCAGCAGAGAAAGATTACTTAGCCCCATTAAATGAGTTTCCAACAGGAAAAGGCTTTGCTGATATCGTCTATTTACCAAAAAAAGTTTCAAAAAACGGAAAGCCTGCCTTAATCATTGAACTTAAAAAGGATGCAAGTGCTAAGGTTGCACTAGAGCAGATAAAAGAGCGTGACTATGTTTCAAGAGTAAAAGAGTACACCGATAATATTCTTTTAATCGGCATTAACTACGACTCTAAAACCAAGCAACACTCTTGTACTATTGAAGAATACTCTAAATAGTAAAACTTAAATATAATCGTCCTAATGCAACTTTAGGACGTATTAACTTATGAGTTTTAAGCTAGCTTTGATTAAAATTAAAGTGCAAGCTTAATAGCCTTTTCTTTGATCTTTAAAAGTTCTTGATTTGAATACCAGGTTGGTATTGGCTTTTTAAAGTTATCAAAGTCTTCTCTTATTCTGTCTGAATTTAACTGCATCTTAAGATACATATCTTTACTCTCTTTTGCCTTTAAAGCACATTTCCACAGCGAATAAAGCGCACTGTATAAGGCAAAGTGCATCCAGAATTTTACAGGAACTACCGATGAGAAATAACCATCAATCACTCCTGCGCACAGCACTGGATATAAACCTGCGTTTTCAAATTCTAATGATGCAAAATCCTCACACATGCAACCTGGTCCATATGAATATGAAGGTAACATTAAGATAGTACCGTCATGAGTGGTCATGATCTTCTGGTACTTTAAAGATCCATATCTCATCACCGGTCTAAAGATAGAGAAATAGTCATAGCGAGTAGAGATTGCATCCATGGCGATTCTGTCATTTTTTAAATGAGGCAGCTCTGCTACATACAATGCTATCTTTTCCATATAGGAAGAGTGTCTTTGATTTGCTTTTTCTGTCTGAGCTTGAGTCAAAGGAACAGAGTGCAGATCTTTTAAAATTCTGCCTATTTTTTTACCGGTTGCGTACTGCCATTCAGGTGGTACTACAGATAAAAAGTCTTTTAAAAATCCTGCATCTTTGTAGGTAAAAAGAGCATTTACTAAATTACCTTCGATATTTTCGTTAATCGAGATTGGTTCAAAGATGTTGTCAGGAGCTGCCTCATAAAAAATCTGAGCACTCTTATAAGCTTTTTTAATTCTTGGTAGAACTTTTCTATCCCCTTGCAGGCACAGGCATCTGGTACCCGTAGTTTTAATTACTGAGTACTCAACGCTATTAGCATCTGTGAAAAGTTTTCTGTATGAAAGCTGCATATTACCTTGACTTAGAATTTACAAAAGCTTATCTAAAGAGCTTATGCTTAATCAAACTCTGCTCGTTTTTAGAGTGTTCTTATTAAGAATATTCTTAAAACCATGAGCTGACTCTATTATACACATCAGTATGTTAACTATCATTAACACAGCTCTCATTTGACAGGGTTAACTAAGCCTTATAAGTTAGTGTTGGTACTATGATCTTGGGTGTGCTTTATTATAGACCTGATGCATACGCTCGGTTGCAACATGGGTATAGATTTGGGTGGTTGTAAGTGATGAATGACCTAGGAGCATCTGCACAGAACGTAAATCCGCATCATGATTTAAAAGATGAGTTGCAAAAGCATGACGGAATGAGTGTGGAGAGAAACTGTCAGTTAAGCCTAACTGTTTTCCATAAACTTTAATACGATACCAGAAGGCAATCCTTGACATAGAAGCAATTCCCTTACCTGATAAAAAGATAAAGGGGCATTTTCTTTGAGGATCTTTTTCTTTTCTCTTGGTATTTATATAAAGCTCAATCCAGTAAATGGCATCATCGCATAAAGGCACAATTCTTTCTTTGTCACCTTTACCTCTTACCATGACAAAGCCATCCTGAAAAAAAACATTATCAAACTTCAATGAGATAAGCTCACTGATTCTAAGACCTGTTGCATAGACAGTCTCGAGCATGGCTTTATCTCTTAATCCTGTATGAGTATTAAGATCAGGGGCATCTAAAAAAGCAGCAACACAACCTTCTGACATGACATGAGGAATGTTTCTTATAAGCTTGGGATTCTCAATACGTACACAAGGATCGTTATCAATTAGTTTTTCTTTTTTTAAAAAGTTTGTAAATGCTCTTAATGAGCAGAGAAATCTGGCATTAGAACTTGCCTCATGATCGATATTCTCTTTCAGGAAAGCTTCGATATGAGCCTGTGTAAAATGCTCATCTTTTACAGAAAAAGTCTTATCGATGAAGTTAAAAAATCTCTCGACATCAGCACAGTAAGCTTTAATTGAAAGCACAGACAGACCATTTTCAAGTAACAGATAGTCATGAAAATTGACCATAAGTTCTGAAGCTCTTTTGTCCATGTTTTATCCTTATAGCTCTCTTCAATTTCACTTAAATGCGGTTTTACTTTCTTTACTTTTGCTTTAGGTTTGATGAAAAGAAATAGAATGGCTTTATTTGATCTTTTGATATAACCGTGTGGTACACGGTTATATCAAAGTCTAAGTCCTTACTGTTTTATTCTCTTTTGTATCTCTCTTACTAGCCTTACCTTTCAACTATCTTTTAGTTTGATCTTTTGTTTGTATTTACAGTTTCAAACATTTTTCTAGTAAGGATACTTAATAAGAGCCTATTCAAAGTCACTGCGTGACATATCAATTAACTGAGCCATTGAAGGGAGCTCTTTTTTAGAGCTCTTAGTTACAGTTACATAATATCTGTCATTCTTTGGAATAAGACAGAAACGATAGACGCCGTCTTTTTTAGGATAGTAACTGATTTCTTCAAACTTAGAATTTGGATTTAATTCCAAAGAGCGAGCACCGTCTCTTAGAACACCAGGTGGAGTTAAAAAGCCAAAGTTGGTACCCTTTGACCAGTTCTCATCAGCAAACTTGAACTTATAAGGAGCCCAGTCAGAACGTAATGTTGCCAAAGTGCAGTAGCCGTGACCGTCTTTTCTTAAACGATAGGTCTCAGATGCCTCATAGTCATTCATTTCGCCTCTTAAATAGATAGCCTTATCATTGATGGTAAGACCACCTGGTAATAACGTCTTTACAGCATTACCTTCATCTGAAGAACAGCCTGATAGAAGTGCACATACTAATAACGCACCTAGGCTTTTTTTTATATTTTTCACAATGTACCCAATCATTAAAATTTTAAGATTTTTCTACTAATTGCTCTATTCTACACAAATTTATAAAGAAAATACCCTAAAATATCTGTATTCATCTGTACTCTACTGAATTCTTTGGTTTTATTTATGCCTTGTAAAACACCATCAAATGCTAATGAATTGTCAACTCCAAAACAGTCTTTAACAATAGACCAGATAAAAGCATGTGACAATTCATCAGTTTCTTATAAAAAAACACCTTACAGAGTAGGTCTTACAGGCGGTATTGCCTGTGGTAAATCTGGTATTGCCTCATTATTTGCAAAACTGAACGTACCTATTGTTGATACTGATGTTATCGCCCGTGAAGTTGTGATGCCAGGTACAGAGCTTTTAAGCAAATTAGCCTCTCGCTTTGGACAGAACATCATCAAAGCTGACGGCAGTTTAGACAGGCGTCTCTTACGTCAAATTGCCTTTGATAAGTCTCATCCTGAGAACTTAAATGACTTGAATGCTTTAATGGCTCCTGCCATTGAATCTGAAACTGTGCATCAGGTACAGGAAAAAACTTCCCCTTATGTCATTATCTGTATTCCTCTGCTCTTTGAGCATCATCTTGAATACATGGTAGACAGAATTTTAGTGGTGGATGTAGAGCCTAAACTTCAGCTAGAAAGATTGATGAGTCGTGATAACATCAACAGAGAGTTAGCACTCTCGATGATTGCCTCACAAGTAGACAGAGAAACGAGATTAAAAAAAGCTCACGATTTAATTGAATCTGATAGTTCTCCTTTAGATAAAAAGGGCGATCTCGTGTTAAAATTACATAATCTATACCAACAGCTGGCAAACAGCAAAATTTAATGCATTAGAGTACTTTATAAGGTTATGTTTATTTACGAATTTCCATTAAGCCCAAGAGCTAGAACATACCTAAAATTAGAACAGGTTTTTAAAAACGCTGAGCTAAGTTCTGATCTTAGTTCTATTCAGAACGTGATGTTTCTATTACGCGCAGTCGTTGATTTTATCGATCTTGTGGATGGTTCTAGTGCCATCAAAATCGAATTATTAAAAGATCTTGAAAAATGTGACGGTAGATTAAAGGGATGGCTTACTGATCCTGAATGTGATAAGGACTTTGTAGCCTTATTGCGTGAACAGATTGTTGAAGCTAAAAAAGCTTTAGACTCTTTTACAAGACAGAGAACTGTCTTAAAAGACGATCCTATTATCGAACTTATCAAACCAAGATTTTTAACCCCAAGTGGTATCAACTGCTTTGATACTCCTCTGTTTACCTACTGGTTCTCTCAGAGTATTGAGAAGAAAAAACAGAGCGTAGACAAGTGGTTACACGAGTTTGACTGTATCAGAATTCCTGTTTATACCATTCTCTACTTATGGAGACTGTGTGCTAACTTTTCTGATAGAGTAGCAAAATCAGGCTTTATGCAGGAGAGCGCTGATACCTGTGACTTAATCAACATTCAATATGATGAGAATGTAGCAGGTTACCCTGTAGTCAGCGGTTTCCAGTCACGAGTAAACATCAGATTCTTACCTTTTGACAAAGAGTCAAAAGTAGGTGATGTTCCATTTAAGATTGCTTATATCAAGAGTAGCTTACAGCAATGAGCCTAAAGGATTTGCTTTCACCTGAACTGTATGATGAGGTCGTTCATGACGCTCATGACAGTGGTGAAGAGATTGTAAAAAAAGAAGGACAGCCTCTGAAGGTAAAATGTCCTATCTGCAAAAAAGAAACTGTATATGATGCATCTAACCCATACAGACCTTTTTGCTCTGAAAAGTGCAGATTGATTGATTTAGGCGCATGGGCTAATGATGAGCGTGTGATTAAAGGCAGACCTGTAGATGAAGATGAGGATGGAGAGCTTTTAAACGATCCTAATCTTCGAAAATACAATTTTCCTAAAGGATAGTATTTTCTTAAGAGGGTAAAGGTAACTCTTTTTTACAGGCAACAATTAAGACAGAAAAGACTGAACTTAACAGGATAAAATTTTGAAAAACGAAGGGATGAAACAGTTTACTTTGACGACTCTAGCTATAGCTGTAAGCGTAGCTATCAGTACTAATGCCTTTGCACTTGAAAACGAGAAACAGTCATCTGCATCTGAAAAAGCAGATAAAGACAATTCTGTTTCTGAGTTCTCTGTTACAACCACCCGGATTGCTTCTAACCTAAAGCCCAGAGCCAATATCACAGGTTCATTCTCAGAACGCACCATTGAGATCATGAGTTCTGAGGCATCTTCAAAATATTTGCAGAATCCTCGTGCGGCAGACAGTGCAACCTTCCCTATGAGGCTTATCAATAAATTAAATGAAAAGCCTTGGATAAACTCTCCATCATTCCCTATTCGTGCTAAAGATATGGCCTGCTTCTATGGTGTGCCATCTTACAGATATCCACAAAAATTTGATTCTGATAAGACTCCTGTCGTAGTAACAGCTGACAAAGTTTCAGGTAAGCTCAATGACAAGAAGGCTCATATCTTAACTTACACCGGCAATGTTGAGGTAACTCAGGGTGACAAGATCTTAAACTCAGATATCGTAGTCTATGATGGTAAAGAGAGAACTTTAACCACCAAAGGCAGTGCTGTAATTCATGAGCCTGAATACACCATCGCATCTGATGAGGACATGGTACATAATCTTGATACCAAGCAGATGAACCTGACCAATGCAGCTTTCATCTTAAACGGCTCTGTAATGTCAGGTACTGCTGACAAGATGAATATTGATAATAAAAAAGGCTCTAAGACTTATAAAGGAGCTACCCTCTCAGGCTGTCCTGTAGACAAGAGATCATGGCATTTTTATTCAACTACTTTTAAAACTGAAAAAGATGCCTACTTTGGTGATGCTTGGAATGATGTACTCTTTTTAGGTAAGGTACCTGTATTCTATACACCTTATGCTCAGATCCCTTTAACTAAGAAACGTCATTCTGGTTTACTGCCTGTATCTTTAGAGTACAAATCAGGTGAAGGTATTTCTTACAGTGCACCTATCTATTTAAACCTTGCTACAAACTATGATGCCACTGTAACTCCAGGTCATGATGCCAAGCGTGGCAATATCTATGACTTACAGTTTAGATATTTACCATTTAACAATCTCTCAGGTGAGATTAACGCTACCTATTTACCAAACGATCCTCACTGGTCACCTAAGAACGATGACTACAGCCGCTGGTTTATTAACATTTATCAGACCTTATCTTTCTTAGAGAATGATTTAAACTTCAGCTTAGATTACAGTAAAGTTCGTAACGACGACTATACCTATCTGTCTGATGTCAGTCAGAAAAACGCTGCTATCACTGATTCAAGTCTGCAACAGAGTTTTAAGGCAAGCTATGATCAGGATCTGTATGATGTGTCTTTAGAATTAAGAAAGTATCAGAACATGTTCTCTACTTCTAATATTTCTACCTACAGACCATTTGCCATGATGCCTCAGTTAAAGGCTAACACCTATAACTCATACGGTCCTTTCTACTTTAAGTTAAAGACTGAAGCTACCCATTTTTCATTAGATAAGATGAAAAATGACATGACCTTGTCTATGAATCGTCTGCATGCAGAGCCTTCTGTACGCTATCTTGCATACGAAGGTTACGGCACCAGTGTAGATATGGGGCTAACCGGCTTTTTAACTCATTACAGTCAGTCTGATTTAGAGTATTTAACCTCATCATATAAGTATCGTTTAGGCCTTAATGAGTACAAAGACTCTTTAACTCGCGCTCTGTACTTAGCTGATGTTCATGCTAAATCTACCTTTGAAAAGAAAGTACTGGACATGAACCACACCCAGACATTAGAGCCTGAGTTTAAGTATCAGTACATTCCTTATAAAGATCAGAGCAATATTGCACTCTACGATACTACTAACCGTTATGATGACTACTACACTCTGTTCTCACCTCATCGCTATGCAGGTATCGACAGAATTGCCAACATCAATATGGCAACCTTTGGTTTAACCTCACGCCTGCTTGATGCTCATGACCGTGAAGTTTTCCGTGTAGCCCTAGCTCAGGGTTATAACTTCTCTGATAACAGAGTAAAACTGCATCAGACTGATACTTTAAGTACCAATCCTAGAACTCCTCTTGAAACTTTAATTGATGTCGTGCCTTTTGCTGGTATGTCTATCCATGCTCAGGCTCAATATAATCCTGACGGTGATGAGTTCTATACCTACAGTGGTTCTGCCCGTTACACCGATCCTGCTACAGGTTACATGCTAGGTGTTTCATACCGTTACTATAAAGACGGTAACTACTATGTAGAAAACTACAAACAGGTAGACTTAAAGCAGTTAGGTCTTGAAGTAAAATTACCAATTTCCTCATCATGGACTGCTTTTGCTGCATCATATAAAGATATTGAGCAATCCTACAATATTGATACAAAGTTTGGTCTAAAGTACGACGATTGCTGTTATGCTGTTACCCTGCTCTATGAGAACTATATGAACATGGACTGGAAAAACATGCAGCACAGTCCAGAAAAGCTTATCGGCGTACAGTTTGAGCTAAAAGATCTCTTCGCTATCAACGTAAGAGGTATTACCGATCCTAATGGTACTGGTACCCACTATCTGCCATCACTGGATCCTACTAACTTAAACAGATAAATTTGAACTTTATGCAGTGTATGGAATCTAAATCAATACTTGCTGTATAAAGAAATTAAGACACAGTAAAACTTACTGTGTCTAAGTAATTGCTAAAGATTAGCAATTACTATATAAAAGAAATTAAAAGGTTATAACTTAACAGAGATTAACACAGACAGAATAAGGTACATTAAATGAAATTACATAACAATCTTGGCCAGAAACTAGGCAAGGTAGCATCTTTAAGTGCTGTTTTACTAGCCTTTTTTGGCAACGCCTATGCAGAAGAACAGGTTTTAGATTCAACTGCAGCTGTCGTTAACAACGGAATAATTTTAGAGAGTGAGTTAAATGCTCATACTCAAAAGCTGCTCTCTCAATATGCAGCAACTGGTGCTAAAGTAGATGAAATTACAGCACGCCGTCAGGCTTTACAGTCACTTATCACCAGAGAGCTGATTTTACAGATTGCTCAGACAAACGGCGCTGAAGTAACTGACATGCAGTTAGACTCAACTTTAGAGTCAGCAGCCTTACGTAACAACACTTCAACCGATAAAATTCTAAAGAGCTATGGTCCAAATCTAACTGAAGCTCAGGCTCGTGAGAAATTTAAAGAGGACTACTTAATCAACGAAATCCGTCGTTCAAGTGTTCGTCAGAGAATTCATATCTCCCCAGTTGAAATCAACACTTTAGCTAAAGCTTTAAAACAGCGTGGCAGTGTTGAACCTATGTACCATATCGCTCAGGTCGTAATTCCACTCTCTTCAGCTCCAAATGAAGCTGAGTACAACAGAGTTCAAAGTGAAGCCCGTCAGGCTTTAAATGCAATTAAAAATGGTGCTAATGTGGCTGAAGTAGCTGCAAAATACGCTACCTCAGAGCAAAGTGCTGATATGGGATATATACCAGAGACAGCAATTCCATTACCATTCTTACCTGCTATTTTAAATGCAAAACCTGGTGATGTAATTGGACCATTCAGATCATCAATTGGTATGCACATCATTAAACTTTATGATGTTTCACATTCAGCTGTAACTCCTATTAAGACCTATGATGCAGCTCATATCTTAATTAAGACCTCCATCATCTACTCAGATGAGGCTGCTGTTGCCAAGTTAAAGGATATCGCATCAGAGATTAACAAGGGCACCATTACTTTTGCACAGGCTGCCAAGCAGTACTCTGAAGATCCAGGTTCAGCAATTAAAGGTGGTGATTTAGGTTATGCTGTAGCAGATATCTATGATCCAAACTTTGCCAGAGCTTTAACTCAGTTACATGTAGGTCAGATGAGTCAGCCTGTTAAATCAGCATTTGGCTGGCACTTAATTCTGTTAAAAGATACCAGAGTTGACAGGGACTCTTTAGAAGTTTTCAAAGAGAAAGCAAACTCTATTATCTTTGAGCGTGAATTCAATGAAGCTGTAACTTCATGGGAAAGATCATTACGTGAGATGGCTTACATCCACATTATCGATCCTGAATTAGTAAATTCAGGTGTTTCTCTTGATCAGGACAATAAAGGCAAGAATACTCTAAAGCCTACCAATGACGATCAGGGAAGCCAGCAATATTCAGAAAACAGCCGTCTTCTAAACTAAAGATAGGCCATAATTTAGAGGTTAAATGACATATCGTTTAGCAGTGACACCTGGAGAGCCTTCAGGTGTCGGTCCAGAGCTGATGTATCATCTGTCAAAACTTGACTTAAAAGATACTCAGCTTGTTATCATCGCATCTAAAGAGCTTATCGCACAGCGTATAGCTCTTTTTAATTCTAATCACAATGAGTCTGTAAAGATAACTGATTACTCTAAAGACAATTTTGTTCCCCAAACAAAAGGTACTTTATGTGTTTTAGATGTACCTTTAGCTGTACCTTCAGTTCCAGGAAAACTTGATAAAAGAAACGCCAAATACGTTTTGGACTGTCTTGATATTGCCTCAGACAAATCAGTATCAGGTGAGTTCTCCGGTATAGTTACAGGTCCTATCAGTAAGGCTGTGATTGCTGACACCGGTCTTAACTTTACAGGTCACACTGAGTACTTTCAGGAAAGAACTCATACTAAAAAAGTAGTAATGATGTTAGGTTGCAAGAAATTCAATGTAGCTCTTGCTACTACTCATCTGCCTTTAAAAGATGTATCTGATGCCATCACTAAAGAGCTTTTAGTTGAGATCGTAACTATTTTAAATCACGATCTTAAAACCAAGTTTGGTATTGATAAACCATGCATCATCAGCGCAGGTTTAAATCCTCACGCAGGTGAAGATGGTCATCTGGGTATGGAAGAGATAGACACTATCATTCCTACCTTTGAAGAGTTAAGAGCTCATGGCATCAATATCATAGGACCACTGCCAGCTGACACCATGTTCCAGCAAAAGTTTATTGAGAAGGCTGATGCCTTCTTAACCATGTACCATGATCAGGGTTTGCCTGTTTTAAAATATGCAGGTTTTGATTGTGGTTACAACACTACCTTAGGACTACCTTATATTAGAACTTCTGTCGATCATGGAACTGCACTAGATTTAGCAGGTACAACCAAGGCAGATCCTGGTTCACTGTTTGCAGCAGTAGAACTAGCTCATACTATGGCACTACGTAGCAGGAGATAATATGGCTTTACCACCAGTACACATGAAAGCAAGAAAACGCTTTGGACAGAACTTCTTAGTTAACGATCACATCATTTCTCAGATTGTGGATGCCATCAATCCAAAAGAGGGTGAACACTTAGTTGAAATTGGACCTGGTCATGCAGCTTTAACTAGACCGGTTTTAGAAAGAGCTAAAGTACTAACAGCAATTGAGTTAGATCGTGATCTTGTGGAGATCTTAAAGCATGATCCTTTCTTAAAAGGTCTTACCATTATTGAAGGTGATGCTTTAAAGGTTAACTTTGAGGAGTTAGAAGGTGCAGGTCAGTTGCGTGTTTTTGGTAACTTACCTTACAACATCACCTCCCCTATTATCTTCCACCTTTTGTCACAAAAAGGCATTACTGATATGCACTTTATGTTACAAAAGGAAGTAGTAGAAAGATTGGCAGCAGGTCCTAGCACCAAAGACTATGGTCGTTTAACTGTGATGACTCAGTTCCATGCGCAGGTTATCCCCATGCTAGTAGTTCCACCATCAGCATTCAGACCAGCACCTAAGGTAACCTCCGCTGTGGTACGTTTAAAGCCAAAGGACTTAACGGACGAAGAAAGATCATTAGTACCTTATTTAAATAACATTACAACTACAGCTTTCTCTGCTCGTCGTAAGACCATCCGTAACTCTTTATCAAAGTTCTTTACAGAAGAGGAGTTAAACAGCTTTGGTCTTGATCCGATTCTGCGTGCTGAAAACATCAGTGTTGAGAAATATGTAGAATTAGCTCGTGCTTTAAAATACAGGAATAAAGTCTAATGGCAGCAAATTCACCAGTATTTGAACTTTTACAACGTAATGAAGATGAGTTTGTAGGACGTGATCTCATCATTGCAGGTGATATTCTCGATCCTATGGTGTTCTCTTTAGTTAAAAGATCTCACAGCGCTACTGTAATTGTCGACAACTTTGTTGTCTGCAAAAAGATGGCAGCTATGATTGGTAAAAGCATGGATGACTCTTGTCCTCAGATAATTGAGTACAAGCATGTAAAGTTAATCTTTGCTGATGTCAAATCAGCTCTTACTCATACTAATGAAGCTGATACCTTATTACTATTACTTTCAAAAAGTAAGCAGCAGACTTTAAAGTTATTAAATACTTTAAAAACTAAATTAAAAAAAGAAGCTTTAGTGTACACCGCAGGCTCTAATGACGGTGGTGCTAAAAGTGCTGATTCTTTATTAAAACCTCTAGGTTTTGTAAAGAAAGTTGATTTAGCCAGAAAGTGCACCTTATTTAAAGCTATTTATGAAAATGACTTTAACACCTACAAAGGTGCACAGGACATTAAAGTAAATCCAATTAACATCCCACTGACACTGCATCAGGACAGCGCTGTTTTCTCTCAAGGTAAACTTGATAAGGGAACTGCTATGTTAATAGAGTGCTTAAAAGATTTAACTCCATTTGGAACTGCTTTAGATCTTGGATGTGGCTGTGGTGTGGTAGGTTTAGTGCTCTCAAAGCTAGGCTTTAAGAATGTTACCTCAACTGATGTCAGTGCTGCTGCCATTGAACTTACTAAAGAGAATGCTAAATTAAATGGCTGTGAGTCAATCAAGGTTAAAGCATCTGACATGCTAACAGATCTTGAGAGATTTGATTTAATTGCTGTAAACCCACCTTTCCATGTTGGCGTGACTACCACTACTGCCCCTACTGTTAATATGATCATAGAAGCTAAAGATCACTTAACCAAGAACGGTGTGATGTACTTAGTTGCCAATGCTCATTTAGGTTATGAAAAGGTGCTTTTAGAGAACTTTGACTATGTGCAGATTATTTCTTCAAGCACAACCTTTATCGTGTATAAAGCTAGGATGGAAGAAAAGTAATTAAGTTCATCTTATCAACTCAAAAGCAAGATCAGACGATCTTGCTTTTATGTTTATACTCTAATTAGTCTGAGCATTTTCCTGCTCATTATTTTGAGTTGAGCTTTTGTCAGCTTTACTTTCCTCATCTTGACTTGCATTATTCTCTTGATTGTTACTTTGAGCTTGAGGTTCTTCATAAGGAGCAGCCTTAATACAGGTAACACCACCATTATTTGAAACTACTGCATAGTTAAGATCACAGAATTGACCTGCAAAATAAATTGGTAACTGATCATTACCCCAACGTAATGGTGTAAAGACAATCTTACTGCCTACAGCACAGTTTGTTGCAGAATCAAAGTCAAAGACGTTACATACCAGATTGCTCTGTGAACGAGGTGCTGCTTTATTTACCTCTTCAACCTTTACTACCTCAGGTAAAGCAGGAGTCGTCTCCTTGACAACTTTTACAGTGAAAAATACAGCAACAGCTGCAATAGCTGCAAAGATAAGAGACAATAGTAGATAGTCTTTTAGTTTCATAGATACCTCAAAATGATCCTTTTTATAGTTAAGCCCTAATAAAGTTACTTACAAAGATAGCGGTTCTTCTTAATTTAGCAAAGTTATTTGAAAATGGATTTATATGTATAGAGAAGGGGCGATAACAGAAGGTGTTGTAAGTTACAGCACCTTCTGTTTTAGATAAGAATGTAAACTACTGAGGCTTTACTTCGTTTACAAGCTCGTTTCCTGCAAAGTAATCAGTTACATTCTGTAGAGTAGTATTAACAATGTTGTTCATTGCTTCTTTAGTAAAGAATGCCTGATGAGAGGTTATCAGAACATTGTTCAAGCTCATTAAACGGCTTAAGTTATCATCGGTGATGATGTGATCAGATCTATCCTGATAGAAGTAATCGTGCTCTTCTTCATAAACATCAAGACCTGCAGCACCAATCTGACCTGACTTTAAACCATCTACAAGATCTTCAGAATTGATTAAAGGACCACGACCAGTGTTAATGATCATTACGCCTTTTTTCATTTTAGCAATTGAGTCTTTGTTGATTAAGTATCTGTTCTGAGGAGTTAATGGGCAGTTTAACGAAATAATATCTGACTGTGCATATAACTCATCCATAGTTACATACTTAATACCAGCTGCTTTCTCGTACTCATGATCTTCATAAATATCATAAGCAACTACATTCATGCCAAAGCCTTTTAAGATGCCAATCAGCACACGAGCAATCTTACCGGTGCCTACTACACCTGCAGTCTTACCGTATAAATCAAAGCCCATTAACCCGTGTAGAGCAAAGTTACCATCACGGGTACGTGAATATGCTCTGTGAGTCTTTCTGTTTAAGGTTAAGATTAAAGCCATTACGTGCTCAGCAATAGCATGTGGAGAGTAAGCTGGTACTCTTACAACTCTGATACCTAAATCTTTAGCAGCCTGCAAATCTACGTTGTTAAAACCGGCACAACGCAGTGCTAAAAGCTCAACACCATTATCTTTTAACTTCTGTAAAACAGCTCTGTCTGCTCTGTCGTTTACGAAGATACATACAGCTTTAGCGCCGTGAGTTTCATCTGCATTGTTAATATCAAGGAAACTTCTGTGATAGATTAGCTGAAAACCAAAGTTCTTGTCAGCATTCATATCTGTAAACGCGTGTCTGTCGTAGCTGTGGGTACCAAAAAAGACGATTTTATTGTTTTCCATTTTTTATCCTCAGATGAAAAATTCTCTGATCTTGAAATCTGTATATCAGTATTAGACATCTCTAATTTCTGACTATCTTGCCTGTTCAATAAGATACACTATTTCTAACTCAAAATTTGATCTTTATCAAATATTTTATTACGTGCACAATTTGTGCAAATCAGCGCAAAAGTGACTTAACTTTTGCTGTGACAATACTTTAATTCATGCAAAAAGGCTAAATATTATTAAGAATTATTCTTAATAACGACAAGTTTTTAAAACTTTTAGCTACCTCAACATTTTTTACAAACTTTTTTTAAGTTAATGCCTACAAGTTTCATAAGTTTTACATCAACACACAAAAAGTTGTGTCTGTGACTCATTTTTTAAGCCTTATTTCATCTGGATTTGGAAAAATATTTGTTCATTTTGTTATACAAATCTCTATTTTTTTTAAGCATTAAAAATCTTGTTCTATACTCATTAAATAGGTACATGACATTACTTGAATGTCATCAGAACACATAACAATCAAAACATCTATTAAGGAGTCTCTCAAATGGCTGCATTAGCTATGATCCTGGCCGGCGGTGAAGGTACACGTCTTATGCCTTTAACCTCTTGCAGAAGTAAACCTGCAGTTCCTTTTGGCGGAAGCTACAGACTAATCGACTTCGTGCTCAATAACTTCGTTAACTCAGGTATCATCAAGATCTTTGTAATCACTCAGTACAAATCTCAGTCTTTGTTGATGCACTTAAAGAAAGGCTGGCAGGTAAGTGGTATTTATGGTGCCTTCATTGACTCTCTACCAGCTCAGATGCGTGTATCTAAAGAGTGGTATCAGGGTACAGCTGATGCTATCTATCAGAACTTAACCTTCATCAAAGAGCAGTTCCCAGATCATGTATGTATCTTCGGTTCTGACCACATCTATAAGATGAATGTTCGTGACATGCTAACCTACCACAAGAACATCGGTGCTGATTTAACCGTTGCTGCTATCAGAATGAAATCAAGCGACTGTGCTGGTAAATTCGGTGTTATCGAAGTTGATGAAAACAATAAGATGATTGGCTTCGAGGAAAAACCAGCTCATCCTAAAGAGTTACCAAACGATCCTGGCTACTCATTAGTATCTATGGGTAACTATATCTTTAAAGCTGATGTTTTATGCAATGAGTTAGTTGAAGACGAGAAAGATAAGAACTCAAGCCATGACTTTGGTAAAGACATCATTCCTAAGATGTTCCCAAAAGGCAATGTCTATGTATATGACTTTAGCGAAATCGAAATTGAAGGTGAGAAAGACTTTGCTTACTGGCGTGATGTAGGAAGCATCGACAGCTACTGGGAAGCTCATATGGACTTATTAGGTAATAAGCCTAAGTTCAATCTGCAAAACCCTAAGTGGCCTTTACATACATTCTATCCACCATTACCACCTGCTGACTTCACCGATACTGATGATAACGAGTCACACGTATCTATGTCTTTAATCTCAGCTGGTTGCAAGATTAACGGAGCTACTATCAACAAGTCAGTTCTAGGCTTCAGATGCACAGCTGGCGACGGTGCTATGGTAGAAGGCAGTGTGCTTATCGGTGATAACATCATTGGTAAGGGAGCAAAGATTAAGAATGTGATCCTCGACAGACATGTTGAGATTGCTCCAGGCTTTGAGATTGGCTACGATAGAGAGAAAGATCAAAAGCTTCTTGAAAAAGAGAAGAATTCTATGATCACTATATCTAAAAATGGCATAATAGTAGTACCTAAGGGCATGCGCTTAGGTTTCGACTAGAACACATAAAATAAGGGGTTGCCTGTGAACATCTTGTTATTATCATCAGAAGTTGCAGGCATCATGAAATCAGGCGGTCTTGCAGATGTTGCTAAGGCTTTGCCTTTACAGCTGCAAGCTGAAGGTCATGATGTCAGAGTTGTCATGCCATGCTATACCACCATCAAGGATTACGATAAGCTTGAGGTGATAGCAAGTGGTGTTTTGAATGAAAACAATCCAGATGAGAAGCTTCGCATCCCCTATTCAATTAGAAAGACTTATCTTAATAAGGTAGTTGAAGTTTGGTTGGTTGACTGTCCTAGATACTTTGACAGAACCTCCATGTATGGAGACAACAACCAGGCTTATGCTGACAATGGCGAGAGATTTGCTTTCTTCTCAGCTGCAGCATTGGATGCCTGCAAACACTTAAACTACTGGTTTGACATTCTTCATTGCAATGACTGGCACACCGGCATTGCACCTATGTTAATGCGTATTAAATACGCAAACGATCCATATCTATCAAAAGCTCGGTCAGTGCTTACCATTCATAATGGTGCTTTCCAAGGCGCTTTTGACAGATCACAAATTGCAATCTTGCCTGAAATTGCCAATATCTATAATGACAAGATCACTCAAGGTTCATATATCAATTTCTTAAAATGCGGTGTTTTCTATGCAGATAAGATCAACACCGTAAGTCCAGGTTATGCCAGTGAACTTACCACTTATTTAGGTGGTCATGGTATGACTCAGAACTATCTTGACAGACAGCAAGATCTGTCAGGTATCGTCAATGGTTGCGACTACTCTGACTGGGATCCTGCTACAGATCAATTACTGCGCATCAGATATGATGTTAAGAGTCTTGATCAAAAGGTATTAGGTAAATACCTCTTACAAAGAAAGTTAGGTCTTGAGATGGGTGATACCCCTATGTATGGTATGGTCGCAAGACTTACCGATCAGAAGGGTATCGGTCTTTTAATTCCTATCTTAGACAGATTCTTACAGCACAAAGTTCAGGTTGTAATCGAGGGTACCGGTGATCCTTACTTACAGCAGCAAATGACTGAAATTGCTAATCGTCATCCTGGCAAAATGATCTTCCAGCCTGTGTATGACAATATGCTAGCTCATCAGATTGAAGCAGGTTCTGACTTCTTCTTGATGCCATCTATCTTTGAGCCATGTGGTCTAAACCAGATCTACTCATTAGCTTACGGTACCTTACCTATCGTACGTGCTGTAGGTGGTTTAAAAGATACTGTTAAAGACTATGATCAGGACAGAGTAAATGGTAACGGCTTTATGTTCTTTGATCCAAGCTCTGAAGAGTTACTTTCCTGTTTACGTCGTACTTTAATTCTGTATTTAGAAGATCCTTCAGAGATGAAGCGTATCAAACAAAATGCAATGAGAGTACGCTTTAACTGGTCAGATTCATGTAAGAAGTATATTGAACTTTATAAGAGTGCTTTAAAGAAACCTAAGTGGTAGTACTCTGAAGTTAAAGATTAAAGGATTTGAAGGCTCTGTAGGATTTCTACGGAGCCTTTTAATTGGATTTTCTATGCCTGCTGATACTCGGTAAAAGCTCTTACCTTAGGATCTGCATTAAAGACTGCTGCAATTCTTAATAACTCCTTCACTTTAGGCTCAGTATTACCATAGTCACGTGATTTAATCTGTTCTACAGCAGCATTTAGCTTTGCCTTAGCCTCAGTCTCGTTTTGAGCATACTTCAACTCAAAAACAATGCGTCTGTTTTTAGTTTCGATAATTAAATCTGCCCTTCCTTTTGAGGAGTGACTTTCAGTTGATGATTCAATACCTGCTCCTATTAAGAATAAGAATAGATAGTTCTGAACCGTAGCTTCACTGTTAATAGGGAAATGATCATAAGATACTGAATTGATAACAGAGTTAAATCTGTCAATGATGTCTTTAATCTCACCTGTATCTAACAGATCTCTTACTCCTTTTGCTAAAGCGTAGATCCCTTCTTTATAAAAGTTGATAGCAAGTAATCTGTTTAAGGCTTTATAAATTTCACCATTTGGAATACCTAAATCTACTGTAAGATCACCACTAGTAAGTGCTGAACGTAAGGTTAAATAGCCTGTCTGACACATCAGTACATTCTGGTTGATTGTAGTTAGTGCAGTAGGATTCATAAAATCATTAACGGGAATTGTTATAGACTTTTCTTTATTTAAATAGTCAAAAGCATTTAGCTCATGAGTTTTTAAATAGTTAACTAAGATAGATGGCAAGCCTCCGTTGTAGTACCAATATTCATCAAAATAAACAAATTTATTAGTAACCACACCTTGCAAGAAATTATTTACAGACCATGTACAGAAGACTTTCTTTTTATAGAATTCATCAAAACAGTAACCATCATAATTCTGAGCAAGTCTATCTAACAAAGACTCAAGTTTGTCATCGGTTACGTCATCAACACTACAGTTGTTCTCATAGGATGCGGCTAACTTTAAATAATCAATGTAGTACTTTTTAATCTCTTCTCGTGTAAAGCCTATCAGCTGAGAATAGGCACTAGCATTAGTCATATCTTTGATATCAGAACCTACAGAAAAGATTGATACGTCTTTTAATCTGGTAACTCCAGTTATTCCTAAAAACTTAATGGCAAACTTTCCTTTGATTGTTCCGTAAAATTCTCTTAAGAACTCCTGAAAAGAATCGTAGACTTCTTTGTCATTGATGTTAGCGGTTAACTGGCAGTCATATTCGTCGATTAAAACGACTATCATTCTGCCTTTCAAGGCTAATGATTCTAAAAGACTTTTTAGTGAACCTGTTGGGGATTCATCTTCAACATAGTTTTCAACTTTGTTTAAATGGGCAAAATTTGAAATATCTTTGATTAGTCGTCTTTTAAATTCTGTTAGGTCTGATTTTGGATATTCAATTAGATTTAATCTAAATACAGGATAGGTTGTGTCTTTCCACTTATCATAAATCCAGGTACCTTTAAAGTAAGGATCAACTCCTTTTCCAAATAAGGTTCCAATAGTATCTAAGGTAAGAGATTTTCCAAAGCGACGAGGTCTTGAGATAAAGACTCTCTCTTCAGTCTCTAGAAGATTATAGATATATTCAGTTTTATCAACATATATTTGATTGTTTAAATAAAACTTTTTGAAAGATTCTGAATTGCCTATCTTTTTCATACAAATAATCCCCTGTAACCTTAGCCTAGATTATATAGGCAATTTAAACACTTTTCTTTTTTAAGTGGCTAAAATTAAGCATTCTTAAGAAAAAAGCTTTGCTATAAAAATAGTTCTGCCTCAAAATTACAGGATCAAAACAAATAAAGTCTTTATTGACTGTTTCAGTGCAGCATGATGAGCTTTACTTTTAAAGATATGCTCCTAGTAAGGATGCCAATCTAAGGTAGTAATAGGAGCACCTGGCTTTAATGAACCATCGTCATTTTCATCGTTAGTGTCTGCGCTTACATTCTCTTCTTTTTCGACACCCACATAGGATTTGAGTCTTGTTTCTTTTAGCTTTGGCTTAAGATCTGAGATTGCAATTCCTCGACGCAGAACTACTCCTCCAATAATAATTTGTGAGCACAGCATTAAAGATAATCTGTTTGCAAAGATACTGTCATCCTCAGGACTTACACTCTCAGCTGACTTTAAATGAATTGTAGCGCATTCACTAATTGGAGTGTTCTCAGGGCAAATTGCCAGCACACATGTACCACTAGCACGTGCTTCGAGTGATGCATCTAAGACATCTTTATTCTTACCTGTAGCTGAAATTGCTAAAGCTACATCACCAGAACGCAGTGATGAGACTGCTAACATCATTGACTGTCTGTCAGTGTATGACTGACAGAAAAAGCCTAAATTTAGCATTCTATTTACAAAATCAACACCGATAAAAGAGGTTAGACCTTGAGATAAAACTACAATACGACGGGACTGACTTACTACATCAATAGCTCTTGCAACAGTGCCCTCATCTGTTGCGCGCTCAGCACTTGATACAGAGTTTTTAGCAGCGCCAATGACCTTTGAAATTACATCACCTACAGTATCGCCCTGCTTTACAGCTTCAACTTTCTTTAGGTTTTCAGCTGAGACTGTAGCACTTAAAATCAGTTTAAATGCAGGAAAACCTTCAGCGCCAAAGCGTTTGCAGAATCTGCAGATTGAAGGTTCTGATACTTGAGCTCTTTTAGCTAGCTGTGCAATATTCTCATTTACAACTAAGCCAGGATTTTTAAGAATAGTAGCAGCTACTTTTCTTTCAGATTTGGTTAAATCTGTTTCAGCAGCGATTCTGTCAAGAATGTTATCCATAATTAAACTAACTCAGCAATACTCTTAACAAAACCATTCTGTACTACGTACTGAATTCTAAAGTCATCATCAAAGATAACCAGATCAGCAATAAAGCCACCTTCAATTCTTCCCATATCCTGAAGACCAATGGCTCTAGCAGGAGTATAGGTAGCTGCAAGCAGAGCTTCATCAATACTAAAGCCACAGCTTTGAATTAAGAACTTCACACCATCCATCATACAGATGCTAGTTCCTGCATAAGCGCCCTTAGCATCGATAAGACCACGCTTATCTACAAAGACTTCAGTTGAACCTACAATAAATGACTGTGGAGTCTTTGGCATACCGGCTACAGGCTGAGCATCAGATACGATATACAGTCTGTCGCCTAAGATCTTATGAGCTAGTTTTACTAAAGATGGATGAACATGCTTACCATCAGCAATGATACTTGCAAAGACCTTTTCACTCTGTAAGGTAGCACCAACTAGACCTGGCTCTCTGCCTACTGGTGGACGCATACCATTGAACAGATGAGTTACGTTAGTAACACCTGCTTTAAATGATTGCATAGCTTCAAAGTAGCTAGTAGCTGTATGACCTAAAGATAGAGTTATCTTACTTTGTAAGAGCTCAATGATATTCTTTGCCTTAACTACCTCAGGTGCGATAGTCATATAGGCAATGATATCCTTTTGAGCTCTTAGTGAATCAAGATCAGGCTGACCTAATGGTCTTATGTATCCTGATGGGTGAAAACCTTTATGTAACTGTGAAATAAAAGGTCCTTCTAGGTGAATACCAGGACAGATAGAAGGATGCTTTTCTTTAAACTCAGCTACCGCTGCCATTGCCTTAGTGTAATTCTCACGAGGACCTGAGATTAAGGTTGGCACAAAGGTAGTAGTACCATGCTGAGTTAAATAACGCCGCATCTGCTCTAGTGCTTCAATAGATGGAGTCTGTCCAAATGAAACACCAGCACAACCATTAACTAAAAGATCGATAAAACCAGGACATACGTGCAGTCCTTTGACATCGATTTCTTCGGCAGTGCCATCCTCTAATAGACCAGGATCCATAGGTACAATTCTATGATCCATGATAGCTAATGATGTGGCGTCAACAAACTCCTCTGAAGTTACATGGAGTTTGGCATTTTTAATGATTGTTACTGCCATGATGCATCCTTATTATTTATTCAATATCTAAAGGCTATTCAGACTTTGTAGCCTGCTCTTTTGCTTTAGCTCTTAAAGCTTTCTTAGCTCTCTTAGCAGCAAAATCAGGCTTGCCCTTATTCTTTTTATCACGAAGTCTGTTCTTTTTATGAGTCTTCTTTTCCTCATCTTTAACCTTCTTGTCAAAGCCACCGTTACCACCGATGCTTGCACGAGAACGTTTCTTTTCAGACTGTCGTGGAGCACTAGGATCTTTTACAGGGAAAACTGCACAGACATTCTTAATTGCTCTCTTTTCAATTTCTTTACCAGTGTAACGCTCTAGCTTCTCTAAAAAGCCGATTTCGTTTGCCATTACTAAAGTAGTAACCACGCCCTGCGCACCAGCTCTTGCGGTACGACCTGCTCTGTGAACATAGATAGCAGCATTAGCTGGTATATCAAAATTGTAAACATGAGTTACATCTGGAAGATCAAGACCACGTGAAGCTACATCAGTTGCAATTAAGATATCGCATTCACCTTCATTGAACTTACGTAAGGCTGCTTTTCTTTCAGTCATAGAAATAGAGCCTTGCAAACTTGCACACTTAAAGCCGTTTCTGCGCAGTGAAGCTTCTAATCTTTGTAATCTGTCTTTAGTCTTTACAAAGACAATGGACTTACCTTTGATGGTTGTAAGCAGATGTACAAGGATCTTTAATTTCTGAGGATCGCCTGCTGCATAATATGCTCTTGACTGTAATTCCTCAGGGAGCACTTCATCCTCTTCACCACCGGCACCAATTCTTACCTCTAGAGGATCATTTAATACGGAGGACGCAAACTCCTCAATACCTGAACCTTCTAAGGTAGCTGAGAATAACAGGGTCTGATAACGGTTATAAAGCTCACGAGTGATTTTAGCTACATCATCTCTAAAGCCCATGTCCAGCATTCTGTCAGCTTCATCGATGACATACATCTGTACAGTTGAAGTATCTAACCAACCTTTTTCGATGTACTCAATAAGTCTGCCTGGAGTTGCTGCGATAATTGAGCTTGGATTTTCGCGCTCAATCTCTCTACTGCCACCACCGATGATAGTGCCAGCACTAAGATCGTTATAACCTTCAATTAAAGCCTGACAGACGTTTTCTACCTGAAGAGCCAGTTCACGGGTAGGCTCTAAAATAATTGCTCTGACACCAGGCTTTTTCTCTAGTGACAATCTTGCAATTACAGGTAATAAGAAAGCAGCACTCTTACCTGTACCGGTAGGAGCACCACCTAAAATATCAGCACCTTCAAGAGCTTTAGGAATGACTAAAGTCTGAATTGGAGTAGGCTTATCCCAACCTAACTTTTCAATATTCTCAACTAAAAAATCTGGAAGACCAAATTCTGAAAACAGCATTAAACGCCCTCTTTACCCATGCGTGTTGCATGGCACTTTTTAATAAATTCAATAACCTTACGACGACTTTCTGTATTTGCTTCTTCAGTACCATTAAACCAGCGTACCAACTCCAAATCAGATGCTTCTAAAAGATCAACATAATCGTTTAACATCTGCTCGTCGCATTTTGGTAAATCAATATCTACAAATGGCAATAACATTAAATCAAGCTCACGCATACCGCGTCTTGACTGCCATTTAACTTTTCCTGAGACTTCTACCATGGTAATTCTCTTTATTCACTTACAAAGTGATTAACTCAAAGCTACTTTTCTCAATATTCCTACTTCTCTGCTTAATACTTTTCTGACAAATATTAAGTTTCAGATTATTCCTAAACAGATACCTGAGCTTTAATAGCAGGATATGGATCGTAGCCAGTTAACTCAAAGTCCTCATATTTGTAATCAAAAATAGATGGAGCTTTACGTAAGATATTCATAGTAGGTAGAGCTCTTGGAGTACGAGATAACTGCAATTTAACCTGATCAAAGTGGTTCTTATAGATATGGGTATCACCACCTGACCATACAAAGTCACCTAAGCCTAAATCGCACTCTTTAGCTACAATCATGGTTAACAGTGCATAGCTTGCAATGTTAAATGGTACGCCTAAGAACATATCAGCACTTCTCTGATAAAGCTGACATGATAACTTACCGTTGCCTACATAGAACTGATATAGAGTATGGCATGGAGGTAGAGCCATCTTGTCTACATCAGCTGGGTTCCAAGCGCAAACGATGATACGTCTTGACTCTGGATGATGCTTAATTAAATCGATAGCATTTGATAATTGATCGATATGTCTGCCATCAGGAGTTTCAAAGTCACGCCATTGTTTACCGTAGACAGGACCTAAATCACCGTTTTCATCAGCCCACTCATTCCAGATACGTACACCGTTTTCCTGCAGGTACTTGATGTTAGTAGAGCCTGAGATGAACCATAACAGCTCATGGATGATAGACTTTAAGTGGCACTTTTTAGTAGTTACTAATGGGAAACCTTTTTCTAGGTTAAATCTCATCTGTGTTCCGAAAATGGAGCGAGTACCGGTACCGGTTCTATCACTTCTATCGGTACCTTCTTCCATGATCTTCTTTAATAAATCTAAATAAACTTGCACACTTAGCTCCTGTTCTGGTTATAGTTCTTAGGATCTATGACAGAGGATAAACCCTGAGATTTTGCATATTCGATATAGAGGCTCTTAATCTTTACACTTGAGTTTAAAGTTAGAGCCATCTTGCCGATGCTCTGCAGATCCTGCAGATTTACATGGCGGGTAATGTATTTCACTCTAGCAATCTGAGAATAGTTCATAGACAGATTGCTGTAGCCTAATGACATTAAAAGTAATGAGCCTACAGGAGAGCCTGCAAGTTCACCACATACTGACAGAGGTTTACCTACCTCTGAGGTTCTATCAATCAAGTACTTCAAGCATCTTACGGCAGCAGGATTAAACGGATCAAAGATCTTTGATACCTTTGGATTTGATCTGTCAGCTGCGAACAGATACTGAATTAAATCGTTTGAACCTATGGAGAAGAAGTCACATTCTGCTGCTAACTCATTTAAGATGAAAGCTACACATGGAACTTCGATCATGACGCCAAAGCGAGGACGAACAACCTCTTTACCGGTTTGTTCTGCTACCTCCTTTAAGGCCTCATTTAAAATCCGTTTTACAATTAAAACTTCTTCTAATCTTGAGACCATAGGTAACATGATTTCAAGATTGCCAAATTCCTGATTAGCGATGATCATGGCACGAAGCTGAGTCTTTAAGATATTAGGCTGATCGATACAAACTCTAACACCTCTCCAACCTAGAGCTGGGTTCTGATCCTCTTCAATTGGCAGATATGGTAAGCTCTTGTCACCACCTATATCTAAAGTTCTCATACATACTGGCAGACCTTTAAACTGAGAGAGTAAGGTCTTATACCAGGTGATCTGCTGTTCTTCAGATGGTAAAGATGAACTTAGCATGAAGGCAATTTCAGTTCTATACAAACCGATACCATCAGTCTGAATTGCCAAGTCATCATCCTCATGATTTAAACCTGCGTTTAACTGAATGGTAATTCTCTGACCGTCTAAAGTTACGCCCTTTTCAAACTTAACACTTTCAAAGAGATCATGTAACTGACGGGACTGAGAGATTAACTGCATGTACTCATCAACCACACTTGATGATGGGTCAACGATAACCTCAGCATTCTGACCATCAACGATGATGGTTCTGCCATCAACGTCATTTAAATCAAGATTTACATCGATAACAGCAGGAATACCTAAATCACGAGCTAATATAGCTGTATGAGCTGAGGTAGCATTATCGACACAAACGAAACCTGCAACCTTGTCGTGAGGCATTTCAGCTACTAATGCTGCTGGCATGCTCTTTACAACTAAAACAATAGGTGAGGTTACATCAGTCTCTTTAGGTGCAAGATGTACCAGTCTTGTGATAAGGATTGAGGCAAAGTCACGGATATCACGAACTTTATCAGTTTGCTTCTTTTCAGAGGCCTCATCCATACGTCTTTGAGCTACAACCTTGATAGCAGATGCTGCTACATACCCCTGTGAGAAGATCTCGTTATCAACCTCATCTTCAAAAGTCTGATCATCAAGCATACTGCCATAACCTGACATATAGCCTGATGAGGCCTCTGAGTGAGAGCTCTCCTGAAGATGCAGATTAGCTAAATCCATTTCAGTTTGTAACTGGAAAATGGTCTGATGGAATAATTCTGACTGAATATCCTTGTCATCAGAATACATGATCTGCATGGTCTCAAAGTTTACTGGTGGTTTCCATACTACTGCCTGAGCAATAGCAATTGAGCCAGAACCTGTCTTACCTTTGTAGCGCTTACCGTTGTTAAAGTCAGAGCCTGTATCTTTACCTGTCTTATTCACAGAGATGATAGATGCAATCTGTGCTGACAGAGTAATTAAGAAGGTCTCTTCCTGTTCTGTAAACTGTCTATTCTGTTTACACTGAATAACCAGCACACCTAAGAGTTCACCCTGGTTAATTACAGGTACACCTAGGAAGGATAAAAACTCATCCTCACCTACATCAGGTAAGTACTTAAAGTTTGGATGAGAAGGAGCATCAGCAAGATTTAACAACTCCTGTTTTTTAGCTACTAAACCTACTAGACCTTCGCCTACCTGCAAAGTAGCTTTACCGATGGAGTCTTTTTGCAGACCATCGGTTGCAGCAAGTCTTAACAGAGACTTTCTAGAGTTTAATAGGTAGAGAGAGCAGCAATCAGCATGTGTAGTGCTGCGAATTCTATCTACCAGAGTTGTTACAGTATCTTCTAAAGAGCTTTTAGTAGATACTTCTTGAATAATCTGGCGCAAAGCTAGAAGGATTGAATTTTGATTTTCTTCCACTTTCAGCTTCCTCTCCTGTTCTTACCGAATTTTTTCTCTCGTCTTTCGTTCTTCTCGAATTTATCGTTTTTCTCGACTTTTTCGTTCTTCACGAAATCGCTCTTTGGAAAATAATTACGTCCAAACAGCGCATCCTGAGAAAAGAATGTCAGTACCTTTCTGTAAACATCCCTTTTGAAAGCAACCACTTGTCTTACAGGATACCAGTAGCTTACCCATCTCCAGTCATCAAACTCAGGATGACCTTCACGGCTAAACTCTATGTGACTTGATTTGTCAGAGCACAGTGTCAGCAAATACCATTTCTGTTTTTGACCTATGCACACAGGCTTTTCATTCCAACGGACCAATCTTTTAGGCAGTCTGTATTTAAGCCAAAAGCGTGTTGATGCTAACAGTCTTACATCACTTCTTTGTAAACCAAGTTCTTCATAAAGCTCACGGTACATAGCATCTTCAGGAGTCTCTCCGTAATCAACTCCTCCTTGAGGAAATTGCCAAGAGTTCTGTCTGATGCGTCTTGCCCATAAGACCTGACCTTTGCGGTTGCAGATTACGATACCTACATTAGGTCTGTATCCGTCTTTGTCTATCACTGAAAACCGCCTAGTCTATTTAACTTTTTAATTTCTTTGTTTTAAACTAAAATCCTACGTTTAAAACAAATCACAACTGTGATGTATTATAGCAGAGAACGCCAAATCCAAAGCCTCACAAGATCTCGTTTTTAGCTTATTTTAAAAGGATTTATTTGATGAGTACTACCAAAAACAAAATTAACCGAACCAAAAGTCCAGAGACTTTTGAAGAGCTCATCAATTCTTTAAATTCGATTGTAGGTAAAACCATCAGTGAGCTTGCCAAAATTGCCAATGTTCCCCTGCCAATTTCCACTACTCATGGCAAAGGTTTTACAGGTGAGCTTTTAGAAATTCTCTTAGGAGCTACAGCTGAAAATCGACCAATTCCAGATTTTCCAAATTTAGGGTTGGAGTTAAAAACTCTACCTGTTGATAAGAATTTAGTTCCTCTAGAATCTACTTTCTTCTGTCATGCGCCTTTAACAGGAATTAGACACTTAACCTTTGAAAACTCTGCTCTGTACTCAAAAATAAAACGAGTGCTCTTTGTGGTAGTTACAGCTCAAAGAGACATGGATTTTGAAGACAGAGTCATAGCAGGATATTTCTTTTTCACACCAAACGAAGCGCAATTTAATCAGATAAAAAGCGACTATGATGAACTGTACGAGATGATAAAAACTGGTCACGTTGAAAGTATCAATGCGCGTATTGGTCAAATCATGCAATTAAGACCAAAATGCGCTAACGGAAAAGCGCTTACAGACTGTATAGGCATTGATGGAGAGATCATAAAAACCAGACCTCGTGGCTTTTATATGCGCAGAAGTTTCACTAAAGAGCTAATTGAGAAAGAACTGATGGCTAAAAAGTGAGTTTTTGCTGATATAAATCACCAAAACGGAGCATTCTGGTTAATATAGTATTCGATAAAAATTTGCATTTATTCTGATTTTAGCTTCATTTTTATTTTATTACTATAATTTCTATCCTTATTTTAAAATTAGTTAATTCATTGTTTTACAAAGATTTAATCTATTCTTTACAATACACACTCTTGCAAACGTTTACGGCGTAAACATACATTCTGACGAAAAATAACTCTTTATTTCAGAGTGTTAAATTTCTAAATGTAGAATAATTTTCATTTTTAATGCACGCTAAAAATTTATCATAGCTCACACATTGAATATGTATATTATCTATTTACGGTTAAAAAATAGAAAATTGCACAAAAAAAGGCTTACAATACCTGTGTGTAGAAATTATAAAAATAAAGTACCGTCTGTAGTAGAAAGTTGTGACAAGTTTTCAAAGCCGGTGCTTTGTAACTATAGGAGAATACGATGAGTGTTTCTAAGAAGTTTACCAAAGACAATAAGGTAACTGTAACCTTCACAATCAAAAAGACTGCAGCACAGAATGCTAAGAAGATCGATCTTCTATGTGAGCACAATGGCTGGCAGCCTGTTGCAATGAAGCCTCAGAAGAATGGCACTTTCAAGGGTTCAATCACTGTAAAAGCTGGCGAGCAGCCTTCATATCAGTACAGATTTAAGTACACCTTTGAAGACAACAGCGTTAAGTATGATAACGACTGGGATGCTGAGCGTTATGTAGCTAACCCATTTGGTGGCGATAACTCAGTATTTTCAGCAGTTCGTGACTAATACTCACTATTTATGAAGAATGAAGCGGATTAAGTTCCGCTTTATTTTTGCCTAAAGTCCTAAGCTTGGATTTTACATACTGAAGTTCCAATTACATTACCACTGTAAAAGAATCTTCGTCTAAAAAGCTCCCCATCATCCTTACTGTTTTCAGAGATCTTATACAAATGTTCTTAGTTTGATATTACATTATACGAATGGCTTGTAAATCGCACTCCATAGATATTATCTAAATTCAGCACTGTCTTTTTTAGAAAAAAAATTGAATTTGGCTCACAAAATGCTTGACATTAGAACTCTCAGCCTATATCATGTGCTCACAATTTGACGCGGGGTGGAGCAGTCTGGTAGCTCGTCGGGCTCATAACCCGAAGGTCGTAGGTTCAAATCCTGCCCCCGCAACCAATTCCTAGAAGTTCGCAAAAAGCGAACTTTTTTCGTTTCTAGCCTCTTGTTTTTTTTCTTATCCCCAAATTCTCATTTTCTTGGTTTGGAAAAATATTGCAATTTTTAAAATCATGATAATTTTATTTTTATTTAATTATTAAATAGTTAGCTTAATATTTAAAATTATTAATCCCCTCTTTATTGATTTTTAGAAATTGAATTCTATAATGAAAGTGTACTTAGTTAATACATAACAAAATCAAATCTTAATGCTAAGTACTTAATCTTGAATTTCCTGTCAAAGACTAATGGATGTTATTAGTCAGATATATAGGTGAATGTCGCCACTAGGTGACTGTGAGCTTGCAGCTTTACGTATCTCGCCTATCACCACTTTGAACACAAACTCATGTGGCAAGTAATAATTGACAAGGAGTATCAAATGACTTTTAAAGAAATGTACACACACGCTATCAACAAGATTAAGCAAGATCCTGTTTCATTTGTTTGGAATCACTGTATAAAAAAGCATGATGATCAGGAATTCATAGTAATTACTTATCCAAAAGAAGGTAAGTACCCAAAATATTTCATAGAGTGTCTCTACTATCTGAAGTTTGATATCAGTGAGATCTGTTATGGCAGTTCAACTGAAGCCTTGCTTTTGCAGAATCATAACGAAGCTAAATTTACTGATATGCAAAAAGAAGGTATTCAGAAAATCATTGCCTACTTTGGTTGCAAACAGTTAAATCCAATTAAAGAGAAAAGGATCCATATCAAAGGATCAAAACTTCTTTTAGACAGTGCATATGTTCACTCCACCTTGACCTTAATGGGAATGTGCTGTGATCAGGTCTATAAACACCTCTTTCCTGAGAAAACAAAGTGACTAAGTAATTTGCAGTAATAACCGAGGTTGTAGCTGCAAGAAACTTTCAGTATTGAGCTATAAGACAGAAGCTTATTCTAATTCTGTCTATCTTAAGTAAATTGGTAACCTGCGCCACAAGAGCAGGAAACAGATGCAATATGAGTTGGCAGTTACGCGGACATCTAGTCTCCCCTTTTAGCTAATGCTCATATGGTAAAAAAGAGACATGGAGTATCAAATGACTTTTGAAGAAATGTACACACACGCTATCAACAAGATTAAGCAAGATCCTGTTCCATACATTTGGAATAACTACATCAAAAAACATGATGATCAGGAGTTCATCGTTATCACAAGACCCAAGTCTGAAGATGGTAAATACCCTGAATACTTCTTAGAGTGCCTTTTCATTCTGCGTTTTGATATCAGCGAAATTAAATATGGTGCCTCAACTGATGCCATACTGTTGCAGAATCATAACGCAGCTAAATTTAGTGATAGGCAAAAAGATGGAATTCCTAAAATCATTGCTCACTTTGGCTGCAGACGGTTAAATCCAATTAAAGAGAATAGAATTCACATCAAAGGCTCTAAACGCCTATTAGACAGCCTATACGCTCATGCTCCTGTGTTTTTGCTAGGAATGGCTTATGAGCAAATATATGAAAGACTCTTCCCTGAAGGTAAGAAATAAGTGAGCTAAATGTAGTCATAACGCCCGTTATGACTACATTTTTAGACACGAGATAGTCTCTTTAGAATGCTATTGTAGACATTAAGACCAATCTTTAAAGCATCAGGATCAACTTTAAATTTACCATTATGTAAGCTAGGACCTATGCCTGTTCCTAGGTTAAACATCGCACCTGGCACATGCTCTTGGAAACACGAAAAATCCTCTCCCCCAAGATTTGCTCTTTGAGAGACTACAGTCAAACCTAGCTTTGTAGCTTCTTCTTTAATGAGCTCTGACAATTTAGGATCATTGTTTGTAGCAGGACAGCCCTTGATAAAGTTAAATTCTACTTTATAGCCTTCAGCTTCTAAGACTGTTTTTAACTGTGTCATTTTCTCAATGATTGTAGAACGAGCTGAAGCAGAAAATGATCTTACAGTACCCTCAGCATAGGCAAAATCAGGAATGATATTCCAGGTACTACCAGAGCTTACATGAGTTAAAGATATCAGAGCTTTATCACCACAAGGAATGTTCTGTGCTACCAGTGAAGATAAGCGATTAGATAACAACTCTAAAGCTTTAATTGGATTAAGTCCTTTATAAGGGGTACTTGCATGAGTACCAATACCTTTAATCTCATAGCTAAAACGATCAACATTAGCAGAGAAAGGACCTGCACTTATGGCAATCTGACCTACGTTGAGCTCAGGAGTCACATGTAACGCAAAAAAGCGGTCAATCTTTACCTTTGAAAAAAGACCTGCATCAACTACTCTTTGTCCACCGTGCTCAGCTTCTTCAGCTGGTTGAAACAGAAAGATAACATTACCCTTAAAAGGATTATCTAGACTTAAAAGACGGGCAAAAGCTAACAGAATAGCAGTATGTGCATCATGCCCACAGGCATGCATACAGCCTTCGTTTTTGGATTTGTAATCAAGCGTAGTTTGCTCTTCTAATGGAAGAGCATCAATATCAGCACGAAAGCCTACCGATCCATAATTGCTATCACCTCTGATGATAGCAAGCGAACCTGTATCTAAACCTAAATCCAAAAGCTCTACCTTGCACTTATTTTCAAGATAGTCTTTTATAAAGGCTGTGGTCTTAAATTCCTTTAGTGCAGTCTCTGGATGCTGATGCAAATACTTGAAGTTCTCTTCAAGCTCTGTAAGAACTTCAAAGGGAATGTCATTACTCATTATGAAGCTCGATTTAATAGCAGATCTGCTTGAAACAAGAACTTGGCTGTACGTGTATTCTTAGGAGCTACAAAGACCTCATCTGGGCTGCCATCTTCGATTATCTTTCCTTCATTTAAGAACAGCACTCTTGTAGAGACATTGTGCACAAAGCGCATCTCATGAGAAACTACGACCATGGTGATACCGTCTTTGGCAATCTCATTCATTACCTGCAATACTTCTCCAACCCACTCAGGATCTAAAGCACTTGTAGGTTCATCAAATAAGATCACCTCAGGCTCAACAGCTAAAGCTCTAGCTATACTTACACGTTGCTGCTGACCACCACTTAAGCATACAGGATAGACATTAGCTTTATCTGACAGACCAACTCTGTCTAAGAGTTCTAATCCTCTCTGTTTAGCTTTATCTTTGCTTAGCTTTTTAACATAGATTAGGCTTTCAGTAATATTCTCAAGAGCAGTCTTATTCTTAAAAAGATTGTAGTGCTGAAACACCATAGCTGACTTGCTTCTTAACTGCCTTAAATCATGCTTTGAGTATGAAGTTGCATCGACTCTAGCATCCCCAATTGTAATGATGCCTGAATCAGGTGTTTCCAATAAATTTAAAGTTCTAAGTAAGGTAGTTTTACCTGCACCTGAAGTTCCGATAATAGATACAATCTCACCTTTGTTGATCTTTAAATTGATATCAGACAGAACTTCTTTTCCATTAAAAGTCTTTTTAAGATGTTCAATTTCAATCATTGCATGTACCTGCCTGATATTTTCTAAATTTCTTCTCAGCGATTACGACAACTCTTTCTAAAAGGATGCACACTAACCAGTAAATGAGTGCTACCACGATGTAAACTTCAAAAAATCTAAATGATCTGCCACCTACAATCTTTGCTACAGCCATCATTTCCACAACTGATATGCTAAAGATCAAACTTGTGTCTTTAACTAGTGAGATGAAGGTATTGCCTAATGGTGGAATAGCCACTGTAAAAGCCTGAGGGATCACGATACGTCTTAAAGCTTGAAAAGTGGTCATATTCACACTGTAGCAAGCTTCAAACTGTCCTTTGTCTACTGACAAAAGAGAGCTTCTTAAAGTCTCAGACATAAATGCACCGATGTTTAAAGAGAGTGCAGTAATGGCAAAGACCGTAGCTGGAATTCCATTAACAGAGATATTTGTACCTAAATAGGCATTTAGTGACTTTAAGAAAATAGGAATACCGTAATAAGCCAAAAGTAGCTGCACCAGACATGGAGTGCCTCTGGCAAAAGAAACATAAACAATGCAGATCTTTTTTAGGACAGGTACATTAAAGTATCTGATTAAAGCTACTGTAAAACCGATACATAAAGCTAAGACACCGGCAGCAAAAGCTATACCTAAGGTTACTGGAAGATAATACAAAAACTCAGGAATAGCTGAGATCATAAAATCTAAATCAAAGGCCTTACCCATCTTATTTCACCATTCCCCAATGCATCTATTAAAGAAGTGCCCTACCTATTGAGTAGGGCTGTTTCTTTTACTTACCGACCTTTGCTAGAACAGCCTCTTTGGTTGAGTAGTCACCACCAAAGTACTTTTCGCTTAACTTCTTTAAGGTGCCATCCTCTAATAACTCTTTTAAGGCTTTATCAACTTTTGCTTTTAGCTTCTCACCTTTTTCATTCTTTTTTAGAAGCCAGAATACTGGTACAGGCTCTGCTTCACTGCGAACTGCATACTCAACATCAAAGCCCTGTGTTTTGATAACGTTATAAGCTACTACAGGATCTGCTAAGGTTGCATCTACTCGACCTTCTTGTACATCTAAGATAGCTTTTGAAACTTCACCTTCGCCGTATACAACCTTGATAGGATCACCGTGTTCTTTATTCCACTGCTCTACTGTATGAGCATTTGAGCTACCTACGGCAACAGAGACAGTCTTATCTTTAAGATCTGGAAGTCCTTTAATATCAGTGCGACCTTTCTTATAAACTACACCGCCTATATCCCAAGCATATGGCACATCTGAGAACAGATACTTTTGCTCTCTATCTGGATTCTTTGCAACATTACTTACCACAAGATCATATCTGTCAGCTTCAAGTCCTGCGAATATTGAAGACCATTCAACTGTTTGGTACTCAAACTTAACGTCATCTAATTTCGCATCAACAGCTTTTGCTACAGCGATGTCATAACCATCAGGTGTACCGTCACTGTTTACATAATTAAAAGGAGCATAAGCGCCTTCGGTAGCAATGATGTAAGTTTCATCTGCAAAAGCAGCAGTAGATGCAAGAATTGAAGTTGCAATAGTAGTGGTTTTAACGATATTTAATAATGATTTTGAAATTGACATAATTGTGTTCTCCATAAAAACTGAATCAAATAACTGTGATTGCTCCTGATATAAACAAACCTTTGTATATCAGGAGTTACGCATTCGATTCTTTATGCAAAACAACTTTAATATGTACATTCTCAATCTCTTCTTCATTTAACCTATCTGTTTTATAGGTTTATCTTAAATAAAAACAAAGAGATTTGATAATACTATTTTTTAATACCGATCAATAGAAATTACTTATAAGGATTGAGATGACTTTTACACAGAAAAATCAAAGAAAGCGCCAGCTGTAAGAGGTCACAACTGGCGTAAAACATTGAAAGAGGATTATTGATGAAGCTCGTCATGATCGTTACACCGTTTGACGAGTACGCGTACACTAGGCACGTTTTGCATCAATAAAACCGATTTTCAAATTACGGTATGCTAATTGTATAAAAGTAGGTAAGTGTTCGTAAGAAGTAAGCAAAATTATTAGCTACTATGCACTTGTTTAGTAACATGTTATTTCTATTGTTACTTTGAGATTTACGTTTAGATAATAGTTTTTATAGTTACTTTATAAAAGTTCGATGTTCGTTATACTTTTAATATACTCAGAGGTAACGATGTACGAACGAAAACTAAAGAAAGATATCCGGAATTCTCTAGAATATAGTCTTGATATGTTCAGTGGAAAATGGAAATCAAGGATCTTATCAGTTTTATCTAAAGCTGATAATTTAAGATATGGTGAAATCAAAAGTAAGATTGATAACATCACTGATGCAGTGCTAGCAGCTTCTTTAAAGGAGCTTATCAGCAGTCAAATGATAGTACGTCAGTCTTATGATGAAATACCACCAAAGGTTGAGTATTCACTGTCGGAAAAAGGCAGATCGATTATTCCGGTCTTAGATAATATAAGTAAATGGGGTGAAAAATATTTTATTGTAGAGGAGAATACTGATTCTGAATAGGATTGAGAATTGTCCTACTCGCATATAACAACGCCCAGCATTGACTGGGCGTTTTAACTTATCAGTTAAAAACTGATTAGTTGATCTTCTCACGAATACGAGCTGACTTACCAGCACGGTCACGTAAGTAGTAAAGCTTAGCACGACGAACGTCACCACGACGAGTTACTTTAACTGAAGCGATAAGTGGTGAATTGGTCTGGAATACACGCTCAACACCTTCACCTGAAGAAATCTTACGAACGGTGAATGATGAGTTTAAGCCACGGTTACGCTTAGCGATAACGTTACCCTCAAAAGCCTGTAAACGGCTCTTATCGCCTTCAACAACCTTAACCTCAACACGTACGGTGTCACCTGGGTTGAACTCAGGGATATCAGTACGGATTTGCTCTTTCTCTAGCTGATCAATAATTGGGTTGCTAGCCATTTTAATGTACCTACCATTAAGTAAAAACAAAAAACTTAGTTCAAGCCGTGCTCTTCTAAGTACTCTGAGAGTAACTTGCTCTCTTCCTTAGTCAATTCACGGTTTTGCAGTAAATCAGGTCTGCGCTCGTAAGTGCGACCTAAGCACTGCTTTAAACGCCAAGAACGGATTTTCTCGTGATTGCCACTCATTAAAATCTCAGGAACCTTAAGTCCGTCGATAACCTCAGGACGTGTGTACTGAGGAAAATGTAAAAGGCCTTGAGCGAAAGTATCCTCTTGTGCATTCTGAATGTTGCCTAAAACACCAGGCACCATTCTTGAAACTGCATCGATGATACACATGGCAGGAAGTTCACCCCCTGACAGGACGTAGTCACCGATTGAAACCTCCAGATCGACTTCAGTCTGAAGGACACGCTCGTCAATACCCTCATAGCGACCTGCTACAAGAATCATTGAGCCCCAGCTGTGGAATTTGGTGACCAGAGAGTGATCTAGCTGTTTACCTTGAGGAGATAAACAAACTACTTTAGTTCCTTGAGGTGCTGCTTCTTTAGCAGCATGAATTGCATCACGCAATGGCTGAACCTGCATCAACATACCTGGACCGCCACCGTATGGCTTGTCATCCACGTTGTGAAACTTATCTAAGGTATAGGTACGAGGATTAAAGCATTCTACTTTAATCAGCCCGTTTTCACAGGCTCTTCGTGTAACCCCAGATTTGGTCACAGCATCAAACATCTCAGGAAAGAGCGTAACTACACCAAAATACATGGTTAATAATCCACGCCCCACTCAACCTCAATTGTCTTAGCTTCGAGATCAACTGCTTTAACAATTGGGCCCACGACATAAGGAATCAGAAAGTCTTCTGTGCGTTCCTTAGCCAGGTGGTCAGAGGGAGACACCTCTAAAATAGGAGTGGCTCCATAATCCCTAATTCTCGACACTTTGCCGAGCATTACACCTTCAAGTCCAATTACTGTACAACCTTCAAGATCGCACAAGTAATATGTACCCTCAGGTACAGGAGGCAGGCTTGAGCGCCTGATCCCAATCTCAGCTCCTGCATAAGCTTTTGCTTCCTCAGGAGTTGAGGCCACATTTAACTTAACGACAAAGTCGTTACCATGTGGTCTGTATTCTTCAACCTGAACCTCGCGCCATTCCGCCCCGCGCTGACGTATAAACCATGGCGAGTAGTCAAAAAGGTTCTCAGGTTGGCTCGCAAAAGAACGGACCTTCATCCATCCTTTTACTCCAAATGATGAGCCTAAAGCTCCCATTGGACGCGGTGTATCTGCCATAAGCAGCTATTAAGCCTCTGCAGCCTCTGAAGACTCAGCAGCCTCAGCTTCAGCCTTAGCCTTAGCTTCAGCAGCAGCTTTACGAGCAGCAACAGCCTTCTCGTGCTTATCAGCCTTAGCCTTTAAAACAGCCTCTTCACCCTGCTCAGCTTCCCATAAAAGACGCTTTACACGATCTGATGGCTGTGCACCCTTTGCAATCCATGCATTGATGCTTTCTAAATCTAAACGTAGACGGATTTCCTTGCCCTGAGCGATAGGGTTGTAAATACCAACCTGCTCAATGAAACGGCCTGATGCAGCAAAACGCTTGTCTGCAACAATAACGTGATAGAAAGGACGTTTTTTTGCGCCTAAACGACGTAAACGAATGACTACCATTTCGCTAGTACCTATATTAATTAAAAAAATCTGACAATCTAAAAAAATTGTCAACATACAAAAACAGTTGCATTATTTTACACTTTAATTTCAAAAAATCAAGAGTAAAAAATTTATGCAACTGTTAACTTCAGTTATCAAAGAGTAAAGGCATCTTCAAGCATGCTAGAGCCTTTTCTCTTCAATAAAAATATTTAGCGACGGAAGAAGTTTCCCATACCTCCCATTCCGCCCATGCCACCCATAGCACCCATCATGCCACGCATAGCACCTGCCATCTTACGTACACCACCTTTACCCATCTTTTTCATCATCTTCTGGGTCATATCAAACTGACGTAAGAGTACATTAACCTCATGGATTTCAACGCCTGCACCCATAGCAATTCTCTTTTTACGAGAACCTTTGATAATTTCTGGGTGGATTCGTTCTTTTTTGGTCATGGAATTGATGATAGCTTCCATGTGATCGATCTGCTTGTCGTTGACTTTATCTTTAATCTTGTCGGATAAATTACCCATGCCTGGTAATTTATCTAAAAGACCGGTCATACCGCCCATCTTCTTCATCTGAGCAATCTGATCTCTGAAGTCTTCAAAGGTAAAGCCTGCGCCTGACTTAATCTTTTCAGCCATCTTCTTAGCTTTATCAAGATCAGTATTTCGTTGCAGATCTTCGATTAAAGATAAGATATCGCCCATATCAAGGATACGGGAAGCAATTCTGTCTGGATGGAATGGCTCTAAGGCTGCAATCTTTTCGCCCATACCGATAAACTTGATTGGCTTACCGGTAATTTCTCTTACAGATAGAGCAGCACCACCTCTAGCATCACCATCAGCCTTAGTTAGGATGACACCGGTTAACTCTAAAGCATCATTGAAAGCTTTAGCAGTATTAGCGGCATCCTGACCTGTCATCGCATCAACTACGAAGTAGGTCTCAATAGGATCGGTTAAATCATGCAGACGCTTAACCTCATTCATCATCTCTTCATCTACAGCCAAACGACCAGCTGTATCTAAGATCATGACATCGTATGCACGAAGTTTTGCCTCTTTTAAGGCAGCCTGTGCAATATTCTCAGGCTTGTCTTTAGGATCTGATGGATAGCAGTCTACTGAGATTTCTTGAGCTAAGGTCTTTAACTGATCCATAGCAGCAGGTCTGTAAGTATCAACTGATACTAACAAAACCTTTTTATTCATTCTCTCTTTTAAGTAAAGAGCTAGTTTTGCAGCAGATGTAGTCTTACCAGCACCTTGAAGACCTGCTAATAAGATCACAGCTGGAGGTTGGTGAGCTAAATTGATTTCAGAGGTCTCACCACCCATGGTAGCTACAAGTTCAGCATGAACTGCTTTAATAAACTCCTGACCTGGAGTTAAGCTCATGGCAACTTCTTGACCTAAAGCTCTTTCTTTTACTCTTGCTGTAAATGATTTAACTACAGGCAGAGCAACATCAGCTTCTAACAGTGCGGTTCTAACATCACGTAAAGTATCTTTAATGTTATCTTCGGTAATGCGACCTTTACCGCTAATATTCTTTAAGGTACGGTTAAGTCTTTGGGTAAGATTATCAAACATCTTTAAGGCTCATCTAAAGACTACACAAGACAGTTTCTGTCTTGTGTAGTAAAAGTAAACAGTCAAGCTTGTAGATATAAGGATTTATCCTTACAAACTACAGTAAAACTTTTAAAACAAAAACTTCAGTGATTATAGCAGATCTCAAAAAGATATAACGAGTTCGATGCGTTAAAGAAAGGCTTGGTACAGGAAGTAAGCTATATGTTTAAAAAACTTGTGTGATTAGACTTGTAAGCGACGAGTAAAGATGACTCCATAAAAAACTTAGGACGGCATTGCCGTCCACAAGTTTTTAATAATCAGGCTCAAAAGCCTCATTACGAGCAATTACATTAGGTGGTAAGTGCTTTTTTAGCTGACTCTCAAGATATGCTTTTTTAGCTTTAGAGTAGTTATCCTCATATTCAGAGTGATACAACCATCCATAAGCTTCTTCATACAAGGCAGGAGTTCCATAGCCTCGTACTAACATATCTGCCCAACCCAATCTAGCAGTCTTAGATCCTAGAGCGGCAGCAGTATGCATATACTGCTCTGACATATTCATGTTCTTGCCCATATATAGTCCGCGCTCAAAGAATTGAGACATTCTTACCATGGCAGGAGCATAACCATTGTCAGCTGCTTTTCTAATATATCCTATTGCAAGATCACGATCCTGTGTTACACAGGTACCATTGAGCAGCATAACTCCCCATGCGTACATAAAGACAGGACTTTTTACAAGTCTTGCTCTATCTTCAATATCGGAGGTGAACTGGCACTTATCCTGATCTTTTACCACACTCACAAGATCAGTATTTTCAACAATGGCATTCATTCTGTCAGCTGTGTACATTTCTGTACTTGCGCCACCAGAGTTAGAGATTGTACTCATATCAATACCCTGTAAGGTATCACGAGCTACCATTGCCTTAGTACTGGTTACAACTTCATATTTAGCCGCATAGGATGAAATAGGAGCCGAGACGCACATCAAGCTTACAGCAAGCGCAATGAGACTGATTTTACAGTTTAACCTCATCGTACGTTCCTCCTAAGTTAATCTCCTCATATCACTAAGTATAGGTGACATGAAACGGTTTTAAGAAACAAACTCTCAAAATAAGCTAAGAACTTTTGTCATTCCGACTTATTTAAAGACTTTTTTCTTCTAATACTTATATTTCGGTAAAAGTTAAATAAAGTTTAATTTTATTTTGCAATTGTGAGTGTCAGCGACAAAGCCGATGCGATTATGACAGGGATTTTTGGATGATGAAAGGAAAATGGGGTATAAGATTATTCCTAAGATTAATGTCGCATTTTGCACTGCATCAAAAATGAAGGCAGCTTCAAAAGAAACTGCCTTCCCAAGAATAGTTTTATTTATAACTTATGATTCTTTAAGATTACTTGTTCTTTGCAAGCCAATCTTTAGCGAAGTTAACACCCTTTTCGATGTTCTTCTGTAACTGAGGAGCTGCCTCATCGATTAACTTCTGCTCATACTCTGAAACAGTACCTAAATCGAAAGCCTCGTCCCAACCGTTTTTGCCAAAGCGTACGCACTGAGCAAAGAATGGAGCATACTTTGAACCGCCTTCAACGTAGGTGTACTCGTTAACACCAGGCTCGCCTAATAAGCCCTTAACAACCTTAAGAGCAAAACGAGCACCAGCAGTTGCCATTGATAAGGTTGCTGAACCTGCACCAGCCTTAGCCTCAACAACTTCAGTACCAGCGTTCTGGATACGGTTGGTTAACTCTTCGATTCTCTTCTGAGAGATCTTCTCGTGACCGATAACCTTAGAGATTAAAGGAACGATAGTAGTACCTGAGTGACCGCCAACTACTGGAACTAGGATACGCTGATTTGAAATGCCTAACTCTTCAGCTAAGAAAGTCTCTGAACGTAGTACATCAAGAACTGAAATACCGAATAAACGGTGCTTGTCGTATACGCCTTCTTCCTTTAATACTTCAGCTGCTAATGGAACAGTTGAGTTTACTGGGTTGGTGATGATGCAGATACATGCCTTAGGGCAGGTCTTTGCAATGTTACGAACTAAGTTTGCGATGATGCCTGCGTTGATGTTGAATAAATCATCACGAGTCATACCTGGCTTACGAGCAACACCTGCAGGGATTACTACAACGTCAGCGCCTTCTAAAGCCTTAGTTAGGTCGTCACCTGTGAAGCCGTCAACTGTTACGTCTGTAGGAATGTGGCTTAAGTCCTTTGCAACACCAGGGGTAAATGGTGCTACGTCGAACAGGCTCAGAGAAGAACCAGCTGGTAAATTGTTCTTTAAAATCATTGATAATGGCTGGCCAATACCGCCTGCTGCACCTAAAACTGCAACTTTCATGTGTTACTCCTAACAATAACTAATTTACAAAGCTCTATTGCCTAGAACTTTATTTTGAAAAAATCTATTGTCAAAACTTTATAAAAGTAAAACTCTTTTTAAGTTCTACTAAAAAGTGATAAATCTTTTACCTTTTCCTATTATAGCAAACGATTACATCGCTTGCGCAATGTGAATAGTATACAACTCTCAAAATTGAGATCATATAAAAAAAGCAGAGTATATTTCTCACTCTGCTTTTCAAGTATAGGTTGATTTTCAGAAAATAGTTATTACTACTTTGCAAAATCTAGTAGTGAATAAATCTCATTCTCTTTGCCATCAAGGCATTTGGTGTTTTCAAAGTATTCATCAACTGTAGGTAATTTACCTAACTTAGCAGTTACTGCTGCAAGCTCTGCACTACCTAAGAACACATTTGCACCATTACCTAAACGGTTAGGGAAGTTTCTAGTTGAGGTTGAAATTACAGTTGCGTTGTCAGCAACACGTGCCTGGTTACCCATGCATAATGAACAGCCAGGAATTTCAATTCTAGCGCCAGCCTTACCTAATACTGAGAACAGACCTTCATCTGATAGTTCCTGTCTATCCATTCTGGTAGGAGGAGTCATCCACAGTCTTACAGGAACTTCATGGCTCTGACCTTTTAAGATCTCGGCAGCTGCTCTGTAATGACCGATATTAGTCATACATGAACCTACAAAGACCTCATCAATCTTGGTGCCTGCAACATCTGATAACAGACGTGCATCATCAGGATCATTAGGAGCACATAAGATAGGCTCGTTAATTTCATCACAGTTAATCTCAAGTACTGCTGCATATGAGCAGTCTTTGTCAGCTTCGATAAGTTCAGGATTATCAAGCCACTTCTGCATAGCATCAGCTCTTGCTAACAGAGCTTCTTTAGTCTCATAACCGTCTTTTGCCATTTGGCGTAATAAAGCGATATTTGACTTTAAGTACTTAGCTACAGACTCTTTTGACAGAGAGATAGCACAGGCAGCAGCTGATCTTTCAGCTGAAGCATCAGCTAATTCAAAAGCATGCTCAACTGACAGATCTTCAAGACCTTCAATTTCGATGATCTTGCCTGAGAAGATGTTCTTTTTACCCTTCTTCTCAACGGTCAATAAGCCCTTTTGAATTGCAAAATAAGGGATAGCATGTACAAGATCACGCAAGGTGATACCAGGCTTTCTCTTACCTGTAAAACGAACTAATACAGACTCTGGCATATCAAGTGGCATGATGCCGGTTGCAGCAGCGAATGCTACAAGACCAGAACCTGCAGCAAATGAGATACCTAATGGCATACGGGTATGTGAGTCACCACCTGTACCTACAGTATCAGGCAGACACATTCTGTTTAACCATGAGTGGATAACACCATCACCTGGGTGTAGTGCAATACCGCCTCTGTTTTGGATAAACTGAGGTAAGGTATGGTGAGTTTTTACATCAACTGGCTTTGGATAAGCAGCTGTGTGGCAGAAAGACTGCATTACAACAGGTGCTGAGAACTTCAAACAAGCTAAATCAATTAACTCATCACGGGTCATAGGACCTGTTGTGTCCTGTGAACCTACAGTTGTAATTACAGGTTGGCAGTACTGACCAGGACGTACACCTTCTAGGCCACAAGCCTTACCTACAATCTTCTGAGCTCTAGTGTAGCCACCAGTGCCTTCAATCTTAGCAGGCTTTGCAAAGACCTCAGACTCAGATAATTTTAAGAACTTTCTTGCCTTTGAGGTTAAATCTTTACCGATGATAAGAGGAATACGACCGCCTGCTCTTACCTCATCTAATAAAGTATTAGTCTTTAAGCTAAACTTAGTTAAAACTTCATCTGAATCATGACGGGTAATAGTACCGTCATAGACATTTAAATCTACAACATCACCTGAGTTTAAGTTTGAAACATCAGCTTCAATTGGAAGAGCACCAGAATCTTCTAAGGTTGTGTAGAAGATAGGAGCAATCTTACCGCCTACTACAACACCACCTGCTCTCTTGTTAGGTACACCTTCGATGTCATGACCGATGTGCCAGATAAGTGAGTTAGCAGCTGACTTTCTTGATGAACCGGTACCTACTACATCACCTACGAATAAGAGTGGATTGCCCTTTGACTTCAATTTCTCAATAGTAGAGATAGGGCCCTTTACACCTTCAACATCAGCCTTTAAGTCATCACGTGAGATCTTGTACATTGCAAGAGCATGCAGAGGAATATCAGGACGTGACCAAGCATCAGGTGCTGGTGAGAAATCATCAGTATTAGTCTCACCTGCTACTTTAAATACGGTTAAAGTAACTTTCTTTGGATATTCTGCTTTTTTAGTAAACCAAGTTGCATCAGCCCATTTTTGAATTAAAGACTGAGCATTCTTGTTACCTTTAGTAGCTAATGCTGCTACATCATCAAAAGCGTTATAGATTAAAAGAGTCTGCTCTAGGGCATCTTCAGCATCAGATGCTAATTCCTTATCAGACAATAAAGAAACTAAGTAACCTACGTTAAAGCCACCTTTCATGTTGCCTAATAGAGCTACAGCTAATTTCTTGTCAACAATTGGGCTTACAGTTTTGCCAGTTGCAACTTCATATAAGAAGTCAGCTTTGATTTTTGATGACTCATCAACGCCTGGGTTAATTCTGTCTTTTAAGAGGTGTAAAAGCTCACTTTCTGAGCCTACAGGAGGTGTTTTTAAAAGGGAAACAAGTTCTTTTGTAAATTCTGCGCTCAAAGCAAGAGGTTCAACACCTGCTTCCTTGCGAGCTTTAGCTTGTTCAAAGTAAGAAGTAAGATAGTTAGCCATATGTTTTTGGTACACCTCTTTGTCTTAGGTTATCTTTATTTTTATCTTAGACCACTCCAATCAAAATAAGGACCAGGATCGGTCTTTCTTTGAGGAGCGACTTCACTATGAGCTGCAACGTTATTGCCGATTGCAGGATAGGTTTGCTTAATAAGAGCTACGACTTCTTTTAAACTCTTATACTGATCTATAGTGTATTCACTATCATCGCTTCCCTCAAGTTCGATACCAATTGAGTAATCATTGCACTCTTTATGCCCATTATATGAAGAGCGACCTGCGTGCCATGCCCTATCAAGGAACGAAACGTACTGAGTAATACGACCTTGTCTGTTAATAAATAGATGAGTGGAAACTTCAAGAGGAGCTACATCCTTAAAATAAGGATGAGCATTAGGATCAAGACATCCTGTAAAGATATCATCCACATAATGACCTCCAAAATGTTTTGGAGGCAGAGCAATACAGTGGATGACGATTAGAGAGATTTCAAATCCACTAGGACGTGGACCGAATCTTTTGACCGGTACTTGACGAACACCTTCTATCCAACCGGCCTTAATGGAGAGCATTTATATTCCTTAAAAGGCTCTTAATGCTTTCTTGCTATCCAAAAAATCGATAGCATGTTCTGCGCTATCAGCTACTTCATCAGTAAACTCGATAACTTCATAGTTCTTAGGATCAGCTAAGAATGCTCTTAAAAGACGGTTGTTCAAATCATGACCGGTCTTATAAGCTTTGAAGTTACCTAGGATGCTGTGACCGTCCATATATAGATCACCGATAGCATCTAGTAACTTGTGCTTTACAAACTCATCTTCGTAACGTAAGCCTTCAGGGTTGATTACTCTGTTGTCATCTAAAACTACAGCGTTCTCTAAAGAACCACCTAAAGCTAAGTTATGAGCATGCATAAATTCAACATCACGCATGAAGCAGAAAGTACGAGCACGAGAAACATCACTTGCAAACTTCTGACCTGTAAAGTCCATTGCAAAGTGCTGCTTATCTCTATCCATTGCAGGGTGGTTAAAGTCGATTTGTAAATCTAAATGGAAACCACTCTCTGATGGGGTTAATTCCGCCCACTTACCTTCGTTTTCTACACGAACCTTACGAGCAACTCTTAAAAACTTCTTAGGAGCAGATAACTCTTTAATGCCGGTAGTACCGAACAGGTAAATAAAAGGTTGTGCAGAGCCATCCATTACAGGGATTTCAGGAGCATTAACATCGATGAAAAGGTTATCGATACCAAGTGAGCTTAGAGCTGCTGTTAGATGTTCAACAGTAGAAATTCTTACACCGTTATCGTTAACTAAAGCGGTACATAGCTGAGTATCTCTAACTGAATCAGCTGTACATTTAATGGTTACGGCAGGATTTAAATCTGTGCGTGTATAAACAAGACCGGTATTAGCAGGAGCTGGTCTGAAAGCCACTTCTACCTTAGCACCAGAATGAAGACCGATACCTGTCATTGATACAGGTTTTAGGATTGTTCTCTGCTTGATCATTTGAATACCTCACGCCAATATGGTGCAGAATTGGTGCACATTATATAACTTTTTTGCGATCTGGCGAACATTTTTAACAATAAGTTAAACAATAATTTAACAAATCTTAACTATTCTGTTAGAGCTCTTTCGTTAGAGTCTTTGATTTAACAAAAGTTCCCAAATCTTTTATTTGCTGCATGTGATATTAGTCGCTTATTCTTAGGGATAAATTAGCAGAAAGCGACAAACCTAGTTTTTATTTTCTGAATAAATTATAGAAAAAGCGTAATTACATGTCTAGTGCAATTACGCTTTTATCGTATGTAAAAACCGATTTATATCTGATTTAAGCTTACTTTTTTACAAGTATTTAACCTGTTAAATCAGTTTATTAACCTGTTCTTACGGTTAATATTGTCCAACTTTTTTATTGTCCAACTTTTTTATTATTCAGCTTTTTTATTATCCAAATTTTAACTATCTCTTAGTTCATTGGATTTAATCTGTTGATAGCCTGATTTGATGGTAAATCAATATCAGTTGAGCTGATACCTGTTACTAAAACAGTAGCTGCAATCTTGCCATCTTCAAGTTTGTCATCAAAGTACAGACCAAACTTACAGGTAGCATCTTCTCTTGCATATGACTGAATAGCATCACAAACTTCTGAGAGGATGTTTACAGGAATATTCTGACTTACTCTGATATTAGCAATTAGACCGGTAGCTGAACCTAAGTTTACGTTATCAACTAATGGAGAGTTGATTGCCTTTCTTACGGTATCTTCAACTAAGTTTGGTCCCTGACCTTCAGATGAACCAATCATAGCTAAGCCACTGTTTCTCATTACAGTTACAATATCAGCAAAATCAAGGTTGATATAGCCTGTGTTGGTAATAGCAGAGGTAATACCTTCTACTGCTTGATATAAAACTTCATTAGCTTTTTCAAAAGCAGTCTTTAAAGAAACATTAGGTCCTAAGTTTCTTAATAACTTGTCGTTGTCCACAATAATGATGGAATCAACATTCTTAGCAAGTTCACCAATACCTGCCATAGCGTTGATACGGTGACGCTTACCTTCAAATGAGAATGGCTGAGTTACGATAGCAATGGTTAAAGCACCAACTTCTTTAGCAACTTTTGCCACAATTGGAGAAGCACCAGTACCGGTACCACCGCCCATACCTGCGGTGATAAATACCATGTCAGAGCCTGATAATAATTTTTTAATATCCTCATAGCTCTCTTCAGCTGCCTTGCGTCCCTTGTTAGGATCACAACCTGCACCTAGACCATTGGTAGTTCTTACACCAATCTGAACTTTTAATTTAGCGTTAGTTCTTTCAAGAGTCTGAGGATCAGTATTGATAGCCATGCATTCTACACCGGCTAAATTTTTATCAAGCATATACTGCAGTGCGTTGTTACCACCGCCACCGACACCAATTACTCTAATTACACAACCACATGATGGAGTAATAGTATCTCCCTGCATGTTGATATCGTTTTCTACTTTAACATCACTCATTTATCTCTTGGCTCCGCAAGTTTATATTGAATGACATTATAAAAAATCAATTTTATTTTGCAACCTTAGGCGGATATTTCTAGCTTGTGCACACAAATTGAGTAAAAGAGGGATATTTAAAGACGTGAAAAAAAAGTACTAGGTGGTAAAAAAAGTGGAAGATGCGAACTAAAAACGGAGCCAAAGCTCCGTTTTAAATTCTTTATAAGATCTTACTTTTAGTCTTATTATTCAGACTTTGAACGTAAGATTGGAGGTAATTCCCAAATGTTGCTGTTATCTTCAGCTGGGCTCTTACCAAAGCTGTCTACAGGAACTTCAGTTGCACCCTTTAAGCCTGAGAAGGTAGGCTCCTGAGGAGCTGCTGAACCGAAGCTACCGTTGTAAGCAGTCTGTGCAAATGGATCAGGTGTCTGAGCATGAGGCTGCTGCAGAGGCTGTTGCTGTGACTGCTGCTGAGGCTGTGAAGCGGTGAAGCTCTGAGGAGCTGCATCAGTTCTTGCCTGAGTAAAGAAACCTCTAGTTGCTGCAGGTCTTGTACCTGGCATTGCAGGACGGTTTAAACCTTCAACTGCGTTTGGACGAGGCTTGTTTGCAGCTAATGTATTGTCAGTTGCACTGATACCAGTAATTAAGATGGTAATTGCAACCTGATCTTCAGCGATAGAATCGTCGAAGCTCATACCAAACTTGCAATCTGCCTCTTCATCAGCATATGACTGAATTGCATTACAGATTTCTTCCCATTTTGCAATTGGGAAGTTAGGGTTAACACGAACATTTGCAAGTAAACCTGCTGCTGACTTGATATCAACCTGCTCGATTAGAGGTGAGTGGATTGCTCTATCAACTGCATCCTCAACAAAGTTTGCGCCCTGACCTACACCGTTACCGATCATTGCATGACCACGACCACGCATTACGGTTACAACATCAGCAAAGTCTAGGTTGATGTAACCAGGACTTGTGATAGCGTCAGTAATACCCTTAACAGCATTTAATAAAACATCGTTAGCTGCATTAAATGCGTTAACAATAGAAATGTTTGCACCTAAGTTCTTTAATAACTTGTCGTTATCGATAACGATTAAAGAATCTACATGCTTTGAAAGCTCGGTAATACCAGACTCGGCATTAACCATGTGTCTCTTGCCTTCAAACTTAAATGGCTTAGTTACAACTGCAACTGTAAGAGCACCTGTTTCTTTAGCGATCTCAGCAATGATAGGAGCTGCACCAGTACCAGTACCACCGCCCATACCAGCTGTGATAAATACCATGTCAGATCCCTGAATCAACTTCTTGATGTCTTCCTTGCTTTCCTCAGCTGCTTTACGACCCTTGTTTGGATCACAACCTGCACCAAGACCGTTTGTTAACTTAACACCAATCTGTACCTTTAATGGTGAGGTTGACTTAGAAAGAGCCTGAGAGTCGGTGTTTACAGCAATAAACTCTACACCTGAAAGACTGTCATTAATCATGTGTTGCAGTGAGTTACCGCCACCACCACCGATGCCTAATACTCTGATAACACATTTTCCTGAAGGAGTTATAGTGCTCCCTGCATTTGAATTTGACACTGATTCAACACGAAAATCGCTCATTTTTGTACTCTCTTAAAAATCTTTTCTAAATCATACCAATATTTGAGACATTCTGCTCAAATTTAGCATAAATTTTTGTTATAGCTCACGTCAAAGTGAACTTTTAATAATCTATAGCTCTCTTTTCATCCAATTTCTGAAGGCACCGAGGATCCCTTTTCCATGTTCTTCAGAATCATCATCTCTTGCTCTTGAATTGGAATATTGATCTAAATTCTCAAATTTAGCTACTCTTAAAAGACCAAATACAGTTGCCTGATCTGGTCTTACTGCAATTCCTGCTTTCTCACCACGAAGTTCTTCAGGGATCTGCACATCGTCGCACATTCTAACGCCTAAAGGCAGACCAATCTTAACCTTGTAGTTGCAATGTAAGAAATCATTAGCAGGATTTTGAGTATAGGCAACAATAAACTCAGATAAAACCCTGTCGATACCATATAACATTGCAGTACCACCGGTTAGAACCACGCCGGCACCAATATCCAGAGACTTTAAGAAGGATTTACCGTGACTGGTAATTCTCTGGAATAAAAGCTCAAACATATTGAGTAAACATCTGTGGATCACTGTAGAAAGATCAGTAATAGTCAGTGTTACCTCTTCATAGCTATTAGATAGCTGAGATGGAACTTGAACTTTGATTTGGTAATCTTCTTGTCCTTCAGGAATTAACTCAGGAGATGCAATACCATACTGAAGTTTCACCTGTTCTGCAGACTGCTTTGGAATACCAAACTCTCTAGCAATTGAATTGGTAATGTAGTCACCACCATCAGAAATGCCCTGTGAGATTAGCTGCTTACCTGAATCATATACGGTAAATGAAATAGTGCCACCACCGATATCAGCCTGAATTACACCAATTTCTTTTTCATTTTCAGTGATTGCAGCTGCTGAGACGGCATTGCCGACAAAAATTACATTCTTAGTATGAATATTGGAGCTAATCATACTGATAGCTTGTTCAATATTCTTTTTGTACAAGCCCTTACAACCGATGAAATGTACATTTACATCAAGTCTTTTGGCATAAAAGCCAATTGGGTTGACAATATTTTCTGATGACTCAGTTGAATAATTCTGTGGATTCTTATGAATGATCACAAAGTCATTGCGATTTAACTGCTGAAGACCAGCTGCGGCATTTTCAATAGCTCTATTTCTATCAAACTCGCTTACATGTCCTGTGCCTACAGTGACATTGCCCTGCTGATTCTCGCCCTGAATGACGTGACCTGGAACACCAGTTACTACATTTTTAACTTCAATGCCGTACTCATTTTGGAACTGCTGTACAACTGAAGCAATGGAGGCTGCTAACTTTGTAATATCATTGATTTCGCCTTTAGAGTAACCAGCACTCTTAATTTCTTTATAGCCTCTTACTCTAATCTGCTTATCAGGAGCTACATAGCCTGCTAATAAACGCAGATGGCTACTACCAATATCAAGGGCAGTGATAAGTTCTTCCTTATCACTCTTTGCAACTGCATTATTGTTTTTCTTCTTCATATTTAGCATTATGAATACCCTTAATAAAAATCTCTTCTTTTAATAAGCTAATAGCTTGTACTCTCGGTAGAAACTGCATCAGGTGAATTAGCGTCTCTCTTACCTACAGCAAAGCCCACATCATACCTTAAATCCACATAATCGACATCATCGATGCTAAGTCCAGAGTGACTGAATGATCTGATAAATCTCTTTAATCTGCTCAAAGCTTTATCCTGTCCTCTACCTAAGATAAGCCTTGTTCCATTATCTAAAGTAATGGTGTAACACCTTACTTTATCTAAATACAAAGCTACCATCTGATATGGACTGTCAGTCATTGCTCTTATGAACAAAACAGCACTGTCGTAAACTTCATTACACAGATTATCCCTAAATGCGCCAAGTTTCACTAATGGTTGGCTAAATTGTGACAGATCCGGATAAAAAATTGATTTTGTGCGGGCATCATAGATGCCATTGTCATTCCAGTAGGCAGCAGGAACATGTTCGATGACAGATAATACGATAGTATCTGGCATCTTTTTCTTTACAGCAACCTGAGCTACCCATGGATTTTTCATGAGCTCGTCCTTTAGTACATTTGTATCTAGAGTTGCTATATTCTGACCTGCACAAATTCTACCAGTGACATCAGCTATACCTTTTCTGGTAAGCTGTCTGAATACACCATCAATTTTGACTGCCTTAACTGGTAATGCGCCAGTTTTAGACAGAGTGTTCTGAATGATATAGTCACTTTTTACTATGGCAATAAGTAAGAGTAGCAGGAATAGTACACCTGCTATAAAGTAACCTCTTGTCTGTTTACTGCCTGCCATAGTCTTTAGGGCCTAATTAAATCTTTTCCCAGATTTCGCTTAAATTTCTTGCAACCTGAACCACGTTACCAGCTCCTTGTGTTAGAACTAAAGAGTTATTCTCAACTAGTTCTTCTAACAGAGCAGGAACTTCATCTACAGTCTGCACGAAATGAGGCTCAATCTTGCCTTGTAATCTAATTGACATACATAGGTGTCTGCCATCAGCACCAGGAATTGGGGTTTCACCTGCTGGATATACATCCACTAGGATTAACTTATCTACCTGCTGTAATACTCTTACAAAGTCCTCATAGCAATCACGGGTACGAGTATAACGGTGAGGCTGGAATACCATTACTAGTTTCTTATCAGGATATGCCTGTCTTGCAGCCTTAATAGTTGCATCAACCTCAGTTGGGTGATGACCATAATCATCAACTAAAGTTAAGGTACAACCTTTCTTGGTCTTAAACTCACCATAATTCTGGAAACGTCTGCCTACACCTTTAAAGTTCTTTAAAGCCTGTACAATGACGTCATCTTCAATACCTTCTTCTAAGGCTACAGCAATCGCTGCTGCTGCATTCTTTGCCATATGAAGACCAGGAATTGGTAACTCAATCTTTAAAGGAGCTGCATCTTTTCTTACTAGAGTAAATGAGCTGTGAGGACCTGTTTCTTTAAAGTCGGTTACTCTAAAGTCAGCATCTTCACTTACACCATAGGTAATTACAGTTCTGCCAATCTGTGGAATGATATCTCTTACATTAGGATCATCTACACAAACTACAGCTACACCATAGAATGGTAAGTTATGTAAAAACTCCACAAAGGTCTTTTTAAGGCAGTTAAAATCACCGCCATAAGTATCTAAATGATCAGGCTCAATGTTTGTTACTACAGTCATCATTGGCTGTAAGTGTAAGAATGAAGCATCTGACTCATCAGCTTCAGCAATTAAATATCTGCCTGTACCTAATCTTGCATTGGTACCTGCACTGTTTAATAGACCACCGATAACAAAGGTAGGATCTAATTTTGCAGCAGCGTAGATAGATGCAATCAAACTTGTGGTTGTAGTCTTACCATGAGTACCACTAATAGCAATACCATAGCGGTAACGCATCAGCTCACCTAACATTTCAGCACGTCTTACCACTGGGATATGCATAGCTCTAGCACTGTCTACCTCAGGGTTACCTTCATGAATTGCAGATGACACTACAACTACACTAGCACCATTTACGTTTGAAGCATTGTGGCCGATGAATACAGTAATACCTAAGCTTTCTAATCTTTTGGTAACTTTTGAAGCTGCAATATCAGAGCCTGATACAGCATAACCTTCGTTTCTTAAAACTTCAGCAATACCGCACATGCCGGCACCACCGATACCAACAAAGTGAATTCTTTTAACTTTGTGCATCAGAGGCACATTGCAGTTTAACTTTGAACTTTCCATTTAAAACTTTCTTTATATTAAAAACTTTCTTTATCTTGTAACTAAATCTTTTCGTTTAAGACTTATGCTTTCTAGTCTTTAACCACGCTGTCAATAATCTTTACAGCGCGCTCTGTTGCATCAGTAATTGCACATTCATAAGCCTTTGAAGACATGAAGGCAAGTTTTTCTCTGTCATCGACTAGAGATTTTACCAAATCATACAGAGAATCTGCGTTAAGTGATGACTGTTTACATACAAAAGCAGCACCTGCTTTTGCTAAAACTGAAGCATTCTTGGTCTGGTGATCATCTACTGCTGATGGTAGAGGTACAAAGATAGCAGGAATACCAGCAGTTGAGGTTTCAGCTACAGTTAAAGCACCAGCTCTGCAGATGATCAAATCTGTATTTTCATACAGTGCATCCATGTTGTCGATAAAATCTGTAGCTTCAACTTTAAATGAAGCACCTTCATATAAAGCTTTAACTTTTTCACTGTTGCCCTTACCGCACTGATGGGTAACTGCAATTGAGTTGTCTGTAAATTTCTTTAGAGCAACTGGTACTAACTCATTTAAGGCTCTAGCTCCTAATGAACCACCGATAATACTAATTCTTACAGGGGTATGATTAAAGTCACGAGCTTTTCCATGCAGTGCAATAATACTGTCACGCACAGGGTTACCTACTACAGAGACCTTATCACCTGTAAAGGCACCAGGGAAACCTAACATAACTTTTGAAGCAATCTTAAATAAAAGCTTGTTGGTCATACCGGCTGCAGCATTTTGCTCATGCAGTACTACAGGAATACCTGATAAGAAAGCAGCAGCTCCACCAGGACCTGAAGCATAACCGCCCATTCCTAAAACTACATCAGGTTTGAACTCTTTAATTACAGATCTTGCCTGAACAATGGCTCTTGCTACCATAAAAGGAGCTTTTAACAGAGTCTTTAAACCGTTACGTCTTACACCTTTAACATCAATGTAACGGATATTGTAACCGTACTTAGGAACTAGCATCTCTTCCATACGACCACGAGTTCCTAACCACAAAATTTCTGCGCCCTCTTTTTCTAGGGCTTTTGCAATAGCTAAAGCAGGGAATACATGTCCACCTGTACCACCTGCCATTACTAATACTTTTTTAACTTTCATTTTTTCGTTTATCGCTTATAACGTTATTACGCCATTCAAAATCTATTCTAAGTAAGATAGCAATTGCCATACAGCACGAGATCATCGATGAACCACCATAACTTACAAGTGGCAAGGTCAAACCTTTTGTAGGAATACCACCTGAGGCAGAACCTACGTTGATGAATGTCTGTACACAGAACAAGGTGCCGATACCTGCTGCTACATACCCCTGATAGATTGCGTCCTTTTTTAAAATCTTAAAAGCAAGTCTAAAAGCTTTATAGACAATAACGAGCTCTAATAATAAGAGCACTACCATGCCTACATAGCCAAACTCCTCTCCTAAAATGGAGGTAATAAAGTCGGTATGAGCTTCAGGCAGATAACCTAATTTCTGATAGGAGTTACCTAAACCTTCGCCGGTGATACCGCCACGACCAAAAGCCATCAGTGACTGAGTTAACTGATAGCCAGAGCCATACTGATCCTGCCAAGGATCCATAAATGATTTAAATCTAGCAATACGGTATGGAGAGATTAAAACCAGTAAGAATGCCAATAATAAAGCAATGAGAATAACCACACCGTATTTAATGAAACCAGCTCCTGCTATAAAGGTTAAGGAGTAGGTAATACAAGAGACCACCACTAATGATCCCATGTCATGCTGAACTAAGAGCAGAACTGCCATGACACCGATGAAAGCAGCCGGTTTTATAAAGCCTTTGGTAGTGGTACTGATACTTTCAATCTTTCTTGAAACGTAGGATGAGAAGTATAAGATCCAAAAGATCTTTAATAATTCTGAAGGCTGTAAGTTAATAAAGCCTAAAGGTAACCAACGCTTAGCACCGTTGATTTCACGGCCCACAATCATTACTAAGACCATCAAAGCACACACTACAATAAAGCAATGCAGTGAGTACTTTTTCCAAATCTCAGTAGGTGTCATCGCACAGAGCATACCTACAAACAGAGCCATGCCTACAGCAAATACATGCTTTTTGGTCTGATACAGAGAATCTCCGTATTTGACCATAGACTCCATAACAGAAGCAGAGCTGATAACCATAATACCAAGGCAAATTAAGAGCAAAGAGACTACTAACAAGCCTCTGTCAAATGCTGGAATTTTGCCTTTGTTAAATAACATCTTATGCTTACTCTCTAACTTCGTTTGCTCTCTTACTCTTTTACGCTCTTAGATTGCCTTGTTCACTCTCTAAGTTAGCTGTTACTCTTGTAATTTAGCTACTAAATCTACAAAGACCTGACCACGATGCTCAAAGCCTTTGAACTGATCAAATGAAGCACAAGCAGGAGACAGTAAAACTGCCTGACCTTCTTTAGCTACTTTGTAAGCTTCATTAAGACCCTGCTCCATAGTCTCAACATTAAAGCAGTACTTGTCAGATAAGTCTAAAAGCTTCTGCTTATCCTTACCAAAGCAGTAAACAGCGCTTACCTCATGACCTAAATATCTCTTTAATGGAGTAAAGTCCTGACCTTTACCTAAGCCACCTGCTAAAAGGATAATGCCTTTCTTGTGAAGACCTTTAAGACCAGAGATAGCAGCTTCTGTTGATGCTACATTAGTTGCCTTAGAATCGTTATAGTAAGACACACCTTTGATCTTTTTAACTAGCTGACAGCGATGTGGCAGACCTGAGAAATTACGCAGTGCACTTAACTGAGCATCACGAGAAATACCTACAGCATCAGCTAAAGCCATGCAAGCTAGAGCATTTAAGTGGTTATGCTCACCGTAGATACGCATTTCGTTAACGTTCAGTACTTTCTTACCGTCAACTGATAAATAGGAGTCATCCCCTTCTGTAATCAGTCCATACTCTTTGTTATCTAAACCAAAGCTTACAATCTCATGATTCTTTAAGTCAGACTCTACAGGATAGGTTCTCTTATCATCACGGTTTACAACTACACTTTTGGCATGAGCAAAAATTCTGCGTTTAGCCTCTGCGTACTCTTCAATAGAACCATGATATCTGTCTAAATGATCCTCTGATACATTCAGAATGGTTGCTGCTGCAAGCTTTAAAGAACGTGTAGTTTCAAGTTCGAAACTTGATAACTCTAAAACATAGAGTTCAACATCGTCAGATAAGATATCAAATACAGGTACACCAAAGTTAGCACCTACTGCTACCTTGATATGAGCAACATCAGCCATGTAGCCTGTCAAAGCGGTAACAGTTGATTTACCGTTTGAACCTGTAATACCGATAACAGGAGCTTTTGCTTCACGAGCAAATAGCTCAATATCACCTACAATCTCAACACCTGAAGCTGCTACCTCTGCAATTACATCGTTATAAATGCTGATACCTGGGCTTATAACCACCATATCAAACTGTTTTAGCTCTTCAGCATTTAGAGGACCTAAACGCAGATCAACTCCTACAGGTAAATCACCTACATGAGGAGGATTCATTCTGGTGTCGTATAAAGAGAACTTTTTTAAATTGTGTTTTAACAGGTATCCAATAACAGAGATATTAGATACACCTAAACCAATTACGGCGACTTTTTTGTTATCTAGCTGTGAATTCATTTTCTAATCCTTAGCGGATCTTTAAAGTAATAAGACCAATTAGAACTAAAACTAAAGTAATGATCCAGAAACGGGCCATTACTCGAGGCTCAGGCCAGCCACCTTTCTCAAAGTGGTGGTGAATTGGAGCCATTCTAAAGATTCTGCGTCCGGTCCACTTGTATGAACCTACCTGTAAGATCACACTTACAGTCTCTAATACAAAGATACCGCCCATGATGAACAGTAATACTTCTTCACGAATTAAGATGGCAATCATACCTAAAACAGCACCTAAAGATAGAGAGCCCACATCTCCCATGAATACCTGTGCTGGGTATGAGTTAAACCATAAGAAGCCTAAACCTGCACCTACAATTGCAGTACATGCAATGGTAATTTCAGCAGCTCTTGGAACATAAGGAATATATAAGTATGAAGCAAAGTTAACGTTTGAGGTTGCCCAAGCAACAATACCTAAACCTGCTGCTACAGTAATAGTGGTGATAATAGCTAAACCGTCTAAGCCATCAGTTAAGTTAACTGCGTTTGATGAACCAGTTAATACAAAGTAAGCTAATGGGATTAACAAAAAGCCAATATCAGGCATGAAATCTTTAAAGAAAGGAACTACAAAAGTAGTCTCAGATGGAAGCTTTGCTGAGCCATAGATTAGGCAAGCTAAAACAATAGCACAGGCTGACTGCCAGAAATATTTGTATTTTGCTCTTAGGCCTTTTGGATCATGACGAACTACTTTTAAGAAGTCATCTGAAAAGCCTATTGCAGCATAGCAGATTAAAGTTGCTAAGGTATACCAAACATAAACATTTGAAAGGTTACACCACAGTAACATTGAAATAGCGATAGCACTTACAATCAGTACACCGCCCATAGTAGGAGTACCGGTCTTCTTTAAATGAGTCTGAGGACCATCGTCACGTACTACCTGTCCAAAGTGTAACATTTGCAGTTTTCTAATCACATAAGGACCGAAAAACAGAGAAATTGCTAAGGCTGTAAATAATGACATTACAGCTCTAAAGGTCAGGTAACTTACAACTCTTAGTGATGGAATATACTGACTTAAATAATCTGATAAATAAACTATCATAACTGCTCTCCTAGAGCGATGAGTTCTTTGCTTATTGTATCCATATGCATAGAGTGTGAGCCCTTGACTAAAAAGCTTACATAAGGATATTTATCTAATAAATCGCGTGCATATTGTACGAGATCTGAATGACAATTAAAATGCTTACCGCTAACTCCGGCGCATCTGCTGGTATTTTCACTCAATGGACCTACGCACAAGGTTTCATCTACTTTTGATGCAGCATGTTCTCCTAACTTTTCATGCAACTCAACAGCTGCATTACCAAGTTCTCCCATGTCACCGAAAATGAAAACTCTATGACCTTTATATAAAGACAGAGTATCAATAGCAGACATACATGCATTGAAACTTGCGTTATAGGCATCATCAATTACAGTCATATTTTTGAACTCATGAGCGCACAGACGTCCCTGCATTGAGGATACTGATTCTAAGCCTGCCTTTAGAGCTGCTTCTGAGGCACCTGTCATTAAGGCTAAAGTAGTAGCTGCAGCTGCGTTAGATGCATTGTGAGCACCTAATACATTCATTTTGATCTTGTAATCATTAAGTGGTGATCTTAAATCAAACTCAATGCCAGATAAGCTCTCTTTAACATTTGAGTACTGCACAAAATCAAAATCATGGGTACCAAAAGATACTAATGAACCTTTTCTAAAAGCTGAAGCATACTCACTCTTCCAACGCTCAAAGTACTTTGAGTCAGAAGGAACAGCAGCGCGTCCGCCACGAGAGAGTACATCATCTAAGATCTGTGACTTACCACGGTAAACACCGTCATAAGAGCCAAAGCCTTCTAGGTGAGCACCACCTACATTGTTGATGATTGCAGTATTAGCTTTTACAAATTCACAGGTATGAGCAATATCAAACAGGTGACTTGCGCCCTGCTCAATTACTGCATATTTAGTGTCTTTAGTTAATGACAATAAAGTTAAAGGCACACCCACGTCGTTATTGAAATTACCCTGTGTGCACATGCAGTTACCACAGATAGATAAGATGGCATGGGTCAATTCCTTCACGGTGGTCTTACCGCATGAACCGGTTAAAGAAGCAATTTTAGCTTTACTCTTGCGTCTTACTAAATAACCACAATAGCCTAAAGCCTTCAAAGTATCATCACATAAAACCACGCTTACTCTAGAAGTAATACTCTCAGGTAAAACTTTTGATGACACTACAGCAACAGCACCGCCTTCGATTGCCTTTTCAATATAGTCATGACCGTCGAACTTCTCGCCTTTTAGAGCTACGAATAAAGCGTTTTTACAATTTCTCGAATCGGTGCTTACAGCATCGATAACTAAATCCTGTCCCTTTAGGAGGTAATTTCCAAAGGTTGCAAGTTCACCTAAACTAAAGCTAATCACATTTAACTCCTAAAAGTTCACAGGCAATTTCTCTATCTGAGAAATGAATAGTTTTGTCTTTAAAGATCTGGTAATCCTCATGACCTTTACCTGCAATTACGATGCAGTCTTTAGGACCTGCTTTTTCAAAGGCATATTCAATTGCTTTGCGTCTGTCTGCAATGAGAACGACATTATTAGCCTCGCCTACACCTGCAGCCATATCGCGTAAGATTGCCTCAGGATCTTCAGAACGAGGGTTATCTGAGGTTAGAATTGCAGTATCAGAGAAGACTGAGGCTTTAATTGCCATGATAGGTCTCTTACCCTTATCTCTGTCACCGCCACAGCCAATGATGCAGAAAATCTTACCGTCAGGATGATGCTCTCTTACGCCGCGCAGTACCTGCTCTACACCATCAGGAGTATGAGCATAATCAACTACAATATGAGGTTTACCTTCAGCTCTAAAACACTCCATACGACCTTTAATTGGTTTTAACTTTGAAGCTCCACGTAAGAGTTTGTCAAAATCATAGCCCATAGATAAAAGTACAGTTAAAGCGCAGGCAAAGTTCTCAACATTAAAACCACCTAAAAGACCGATTTCGCATTTACCTGAACCAAAGGTTGATTCAATTTCAAGAGCAATACCATGTGGCTTATAAGTTACAGATTTAATCCATACATATTGAGAGTAGATAAGTGATGAGACTGAGCCCATAAAATCACTCTTACATGAGTAAGCTACGCATTTGCCGAAGGTATCTGCATATTTACAGCCTTGCTCATTATCTACGTTAATAACCAGTCTCTCTTTAGGAACACGTCTTAAGAACTCTTCTTTGGCTTTAGCATAGTTCTCCATGGTCTTGTGGTAATCAAGATGGTCATGAGTTAAGTTTGTAAAACCACCAGAGATAAAGGTACAGCCATCAATTCGACCTTCACAGACACCAATTGAAGATACCTCTAAGGCAGCAAAACGAGCGCCTTCATTTACCATTTCGTTTAATGCCTGCTGTAGTCTTACAGCATCTAAGGTAGTGTTAGAGCTTTTCTTTAGATTTGGTAAAAAACCATAACCTAAAGTACCAAAGACAGCACACTTTGTTGAAAAGGTATTAGATAACCACTGCGCGATAAGCTGAGTGATAGTACTCTTACCATTAGTACCGGTAATACCGATTAGACCTAATCTTTTAGAAGGTTCGTCGTAGAAGAAAGAGCTAAACTCACCTAGACTTTTCTTTGAAGACAACTTGATAAATGGAACAGGGACTTCCTTTAAAAGCTCTTCAGAAGGAGTATTACCCTCTTCAAAAAGCACTGCTACAGCACCTAGTTCATAAGCCTTTTTAGCATAATCAAGACCATTGACCTTAGTACCTTTTAAAGCTACAAAAAGTGCACCTTGCTTTACCTGACGAGAATCAACTTCAAGTGAAGTGCATTCAATGTCTGGAGCTTTTCTTTTAATTCCTAAGTACTGGAAGATTTCTTTTAACTTTTTCATCTTTACCTTCGGCTCTTTCCTATATAAATCTGTTTATTGCTTACCGCTATTTGCTTACTTGATTATTTGCTAACACGTTGTGATCTACTCACTTTGGTTTCCACATAAGTCTTACAACAAAAGCAAGTAAGCTCTAATTCTTTTCGTTCTTCTCTCTATCAGGCTTGATGTTATATAACTGCAATGCCTTTGACATCACTGCTCTAAATACAGGTCCTGACACTACACCACCGTAGAACTTACCAGCCTTTGGCGCACTAATTACTACCACTAGAGCAAAACGTGGATTAGAAATAGGCGCAAAACCTGCGAAAGTTGACATGTAGTATTTACCGTAACCACCAACCGATGCAATTTTAGCAGTACCGGTCTTACCTGCTACACGGTATCTGTCAATGGCAGCCTTTCCACCGGTACCTTCGGCAACTACCGTCTCAAGTGCTCTTTGCATATTAGCAACCTGATTTGGCTGAGCCACAATAGTACCCTTTGGAGGATTTTTTAATCTTAGAATTGAAACAGGATATTTCATACCACCATTTGCTAAGGTAGCATAAGCCTGAGTTAACTGCAGATTAGTTACAGCCACACCGTAACCGAAACCTAATGTTGCCTTATCAATTTCAGACCAGAACTTTCTGTTCTCGTTAAGTCGTCCTGAGTTCTCACCTACAAGACCTGAGTCTGTTTTAGAACCAAAACCAAAACGGGTTAAAACCTGCATGATCTTTTGAGGTCCTACTCTCATAGAAATTCTTGCCATACCAGTATTTGATGAATACTGAATAATGTCTGCTAAGGTACCCTGAGCCATCGCATGAGAGTCACGCACCATCTTGCCATCTACAATAAAAGGTCTAGTGTCAAAAACTTCAGACCAGTTGGTAGCTTTAGCTTCTAAGGCAGCTAATGCCACAATAGGTTTTAGAGTAGAACCTGGCTCAAAGATATCGGTTACTACTCTGTTTTTAGCATTAGTACTATCAAAGTGTTTTCTGTCATTTGGATCAAATGATGGAGCATTAGCAAGAGCTAAAATTTCACCGGTTTTAACATCAATTAAAGTTGCTGTACCACTGTCAGCATCATTCTCTTCAACTGCCTGTTTTAACATGGCATGAGCATACTCTTGCAGGCGGTTATCCACACTTAGCATTAAGTTACCGCCAAGACTACCCTTTTTGACTGTACCTAAGTTTTCAACAATGTGGTTGTAGCGATCTTTTTTAGCTAATTGTGTTGAAGTAGTTGAGGTAAGGTATGAGTTAAAGCTCTGCTCTACACCATAGACACCGACACCATCACCATTTAAAAGACCAACTAAGTTTGCGTTAATCTCACCTGTTGGGTAATGACGGCGATAGGAGTCATTGAGAATGATACCGGTCTTAGAGATCTTGCGGACTTCTTTAGCCTTATCCATCTCTAAATAGTGCTTTAAATGCACATAACGGCGTGTAGGATCTTTAGTCTTTTTGTAGAGCTCATTAACATCAAGCTCAAGAATTGCTGCTAACTTTTTCATCTTAGAAGGATCATCATAGACGCCTTCTTCGTGTAAGAATTTAGGATCAGCTTCTACTGATTTTACAGGTACAGAAATAGCTAGAATTTTGCCATTTCTATCAGTGATTAGACCTCTTGGAGGCTCATAATGATAATTTCTGACTACGCGAGCATTACCTTCGCGGATAAGATTTTCAGGATAAAGAACCTGTATCCAGAACAATCTGGCAAGGATATATATGAAAAGACAGCCTACAGAAAACCATACGATGGCTATTCTGGTTGTTGATACTTGTAGGCGACTATAGTTTCCATCGTTAACTTGTTTTAAAGCCATTTATCTCAAATCGATTACAACTTCATCTTCAGTTTTAGGCTGCACCATACCGAGCTTTTCGTCAGCATTCTTACGGATCACAGAGTACTCTGTTAAGGCTTCTCTATCTGATAAAAGAGTTAACCATTCCTTATGCAGAAGCTCGTTATGTCTTAAAACCTCATTATACTGTATTGTCATATCACGGGTCATCTGGACTTGATGAACCTTTAATACGGCTAAAGTTGTAACGACAAGGATCAAAACATAAGTCAAAAGATTTGAGAATATGTCATTTAAAATAGTTGGAACTAAGGCTTTTTTCTGTTTTTTATAACCTTCAAAAAGGCTTAATGATGGTACAGCTAACTGAGCTGAATCATCACTTAATAAATCAGTTGGTGCCTGAATTCTAATGATATGTTCATGGGTTACTTGAGTGGTAACACTAGGAACAACCTTTTGCACAGGCTTTGCCTGTGGATTAGGTCTGTCACCAAATTGAGGTTCCCTCTTTTTGATTTGAGGAGCCTCACTTGGAAAATTCTCTTCTAGCTTTCTTACTGCATTTGACTGTTGCATTTAGGGTAGCCTCTTAAGCCTTTTGCAGATCCTAAGTGTGGCACTTCTAGATCTTACGTTGGCTGCTATTTCTTCAGGAGTTGCTTTAATAGCGCCTCCTACAGGCTCCACTTTTGCTGTAGCAAGTCTCATCTTTTCGGCTTCTTCAAAAGTAATTGGAAGACCGTTTGGGATCTTTTGTCCCTGAGACTTATCTTTTATAAATGTTTTTACTATTCTGTCCTCTAAAGAGTGGAAAGAGATGACACACAGACGACCATCGTCTGCTAAGACATCAATACTGCTCTCTAGAGCTTTTTTTAATTCATCAAGCTCGCCGTTTACTGCAATTCTCAAGGCCTGGAAACAGCGTGTAGCTTTGTGTTTAGGAGTAGGCTTTCCGCCAATTACTCTTTTAATAAATTCTGATAACTGCAATGTTGTTTCAAAAGGAGTCTTCTCGCGCTCTCTTACAATGGCTGAAGCTACCTTTGAAGCAAAATTCTCTTCACCATATACCTTAAAGATATACGCAAGATCCTGTTTTGAATAGGTATTAACTATGGTCTTAGCATCTAGTTTGGCACTCTGATCCATACGCATATCAAGAGGACCATCTTTTTCAAAAGAAAAGCCACGAGTAGGATCATCAATCTGAGGAGAGGAAACACCAATATCCATAAGGATACCGTCTACCTTACCTTCAATACCTAAACTCTCACAAACTTCTTTTAGATTTGAAAAAGCACTATGAGTAATTTTAAATCTTGGATCGGTAATGCTTTTAGCAGCTTCTACTGCAGTCAAATCTCTATCAAGACCATATAATCTGCCGTTTGGACCTAATCTATCTAGGATTTTTCTAGAATGACCACCACGGCCAAATGTGGCATCAACATAAACTCCATCTTCCTTGATGTTCATACCTTCAAGGACTTCGTTTAACAGTACAGGAATATGTGAAAATGCCATGATTAAATTCTTATTATTCTAAATATTTATAGTTTTAAATTAGCAAGCACGCTATGTGATGCAAGATCTTTTGCTGCCTGCTGTAATAAATCGTCATCAGCCTTACGCTGAAGAGCAAAGTTCTCTTCAGACCAAAGCTCAAATTTGTTGTTAAAACCGATAAGATAAGCTTTCTTGCTGATCTCACTTACCTGTCTTAACTCTGGTGGTAATAAAACTCGACCTTGGGCATCTAACTGACAAAAAACTGCACTGCCTAAAACAATACGCTGAATGGTACGACACAGTGGATCAGTCATAGTAGGAAGTGAGCCTAAAGTTGAGACTACGTTATCCCATTCACTGGAAGGGTATAACCATAGACATTTGTCAAACAAAGAGCGGGTGACTACGCACTGACCATCTCCATCATCTGCAAATATCTCGCGGTAACGTGCAGGCACAGACAGTCGCCCTTTTGAATCAAGGGAAACTTCACTTGTTCCACTTAAAAGCAAACCGTCAAACATAATAAAATTAAGCCTAAATCACACTACCTTTAAAGTCTTTTGGGGAAAGATTAATACTACTTTCACCACAATTTACCACTTTTACCCATTTAGTTTACCAAATCACAGCAGAAATTCAAGAAAGTAATCTCGCTTACTTTTATAAATTTGCTTTTATTTCAAGGTGTTATAAAGTGTGTATAAAAGTGGGAGAAAAAATTAATTTTGCCGTTTTTTCATATCTATCGCTTTATTAATAAAGGCAATTTATTAAACAAAACCAGTCTCAAACGTGCGCAAATTGTGGCTTAAAATTACGTTGTTATAAGGATGTGATCAAATACACAATTTGTAGTGCAAAGAGGATATTAATGGACCATTAATGTGCTTGTTATGAGCAATTAATAGGCAAAAAAGGCGCTGTAAAAAAATGCTAAACCGAGACTGATTTTGACAATTTAGAAAAGACTTTTGATCTGATGATTGGATTAGAACATTTGAATTTACTTAAAGATGAGTCAACCTGTAAGCCGAGTTCTGTTCTGCTAAGCAGTGGCAACCATTCCTCTAGACCAGCAATCGCTCGCTGGTTCCAGCAATCAACCCGCCCTCGGTTCGGACCAAACCATAGAGAGCCTATTTGATCTTGCTCCAGGTGGAGTTTACCATGCCTTTCCTATTGCTAGAAAAGCGGTGAGCTCTTACCTCGCCATTTCACCCTTACCACAAAGTGGCGGTTTACTTTCTGTTGCACTTGTCATGGGCTTGCGCCCTCCAGGCGTTACCTGGCACCTTGTCCTTCGGAGCTCGGACTTTCCTCCCCCAGTGACCGTATGCTTAAAGATCTTAAACACGCGTGCACGGCAGCGATTGCCCGGTCGACTCACGTGCATTATACATGAAAAAGGTTGACTCTTCGAACTGTTAATTACTTTTATTCTAAAGCTGTTTTACTACTTGGCTTATTCTTAGTCTTTGTTCTTAAGTTCTAAAGCTAGGTTATATAGATCGTTCTTTTTAATACCAGTTAACTCTGATAAGACATTAGCTACCTGTTTTACAGGAGAGGTCTTAATAAGCTCTGAAATTGCTTTTACCACAGGAGCTGGAACTGATGAGTTTTCCTGCTTTAAGGAACCTATGGCTACTACAAACTCACCTTTGGTTCTATCAGAATCTTCCTTTAAAAAGGTAGCTGCATCCTTTGCTTTTAATCTGTAGAAAGATTCAAAAGTCTTAGTCATCTCTCTACATAAAGTTACATCATGCTCAGGTAAAATCTTACCTACAATTTCCATGGTATCTACAATACGTCGAGGAGTCTCATAGAATACTGCTGTGTAATCAGCATTCTCAAGTGACTGTACTTTTTCAGTTAGTTCCTTTTCTTTTACAGGGAAAAATCCTAAGAACATGAATTTGTCTGTAGGCAATGCACTAGCTTCAAGAGCTGTAATTAAGGCACATGGACCTGGCAGTGGCACTACTCTTACATCTGCTTTTGAGCATAAGGTTACTACTCTATAGCCTGGATCATTGATTAAAGGAGAACCAGCATCAGAAATTAAAGCGACAATACCGCCATTTTTAACTTCATCAATAATGATAGATGCTCTCTGTTCCTCATTATGATCATGACAGCTAATCATCTTTTTACCGGAAATACCCAACTTATCTAATAAGATTTTTGAATGTCTGGTATCTTCAGCTGCAATTAAAGTTGCATTTTTTAAGACTTCAATTGCACGTAAAGTGATGTCATCAAGATTACCAATTGGAGTAGGAACGATATATAAAGCACTGTCTAACATGATTAACCTTTTGTCTTTGTATGTAAAAGACTCAATTTGTTCTATCTAAAAATCTTGTTCTATTAAAAAATCAATTGCCTCATTATACAGTTTGATAGCTTTGCTTTCATGTGTATTTCTTGCATGTGTATTTATTGCAAGTGTAATTGAGTAAGACTTGTTATCAGTCTTCCTTTACATAAGGATAGAAAGCTCGTCCCCAATCCCTGTCATGATGTTTTAGCATGATATCTAAGACAGCAGGCATCAGCTCAGATAAAATGGCACAACCATCATGTAACTGCATACGGTTAGCTTTGCTGTTACAAGTAGCTCCTCCGTGGAAGAGCTGATTTCTGATGGTATAGAGTCTGTCAAAGACAATATTTAATACCTTCACAGTGTTTTGTGTCATCAAAGACTTTAATGCCTGTGAGTTGTAACTTTCAAAAGACATCTCCCAATCAGCCGCCCTTCCATCACCATTGTAAAAGTTCCAGTAAGGCTGGAAGGTGTACTTATTCTCCAAAAGAGCTTTGATGCTCTGAGAAAAACGATTCCATAAGATCTTGTCTAAAGACTTTTCTTCATCAAGATCACTAATTACAGTCAAAAAGTCTCTAAAACCAACCTTCTCGCCTAAATAACCATCAGTTGTGATCTCTTTGCCATAAGCACAGTTAAAGGCTATCCATAAAGAGATGAATTTCAAATCTATGTCTTCATCAGGAAGAGCGTTTGCCTTTTTAATCCAACTGATTGCTCTGTGAATTCTGATGCGAAATGACTCATCACAGTTATCTCGACACTCTTTGTAGAGTTTTTCTGTGCTCTCAATACTCATGTTTTACCTTTTTAGTTGTCAATTAAAAGCTACCATTAAAAATGGTATCTAATAAAATTTACAGTTTTCAGTTTCTTACTATGAGCGATTTTTGTTTCAATACACGTTACCTATCTCACATTATGGTAAAATATCCAACCAATAATTCATTTGTGATTTAGCAGGAAACTATCGTGAAAGCTAAAAGATCAACATTAAATCTATGTTTATGCAGTTTATTTGCAGCTGCAACCATTACTCTATCTGCTTGTGCTTCAAGTGAAGCTACTCAGAAAATCTCATCAACCAATGCTTTTGGTCCATTAAATCTGACTACAGAGGAATACCAGCAGGCATTTGATGATGCATCAAGCGACACTAGCTTTAAGGCTCAAGTTCTGCTGACTCGTTCTCAGATCGTTTCAGGAGATTTAGATAAAGCAGCTTCTAACATCAATGATCTATATGCAAATGCTCAGACTGATGTTCAAAAAGATCAGGCTTCTTTAGTTAAAGCTATGCTTTTAGTAAAACAGAACCAGTTCAAAGAAGCATCTGCACTGTTAAATCAGGTTAACTACCAAGCTCTTCCAAAGCAGTCACTGTCTTACTACTTAATCTTAAACTCAAATGTAAATGCAAAGCTTTACAGACAGACCAAAGATCCTAAGTATCAGTTAAATGCTTTCAAGAACAAAGTAACTTTATTAAAGATTGTTGAAAAGAAAGCTGACAGAGCAACTGTAATCAATCAGAGCAACGATTTATTAAAGGCTCTTAGTGATAAAGATTTAGCTCAGGCTATGAAATCAGCTCAGTCTGATTACGACAAAGGCTTCATTGAGTACGCTATCATCACTCGTTCACAGAGCAGTGAGTTACAGCAGCAGGCTTTAGCTGACTTCTCAAAGAAATATCCTAACCACCCTGTAAGTGAGCTTATTGCTCCTACTCAGGCACAGGATACTGCAACAGAAACAGCTGACAACACTGTAGTTGATAATGAAGCTGCTAATTCATCAGATGACGCAACACCTGATAATGTAGCTCCAGCTAATGTTCCAGCTAACGCTCTATTCAAGTTCTCAGACGGTGACAGAATTGCAGTGTTATTACCTCTATCAGGTCGTTTTGCTCCAATCGTAGGCGAACCTGCTAAGTTAGGTATCTTAGCTGCTCTAAAAGACAGAAATTCAAACTCAAAAGTTGTTTTCTACGATACCAACAAGAACAACATCTCTGAGATCGTAGCTAAAGTTCAGAATGATGGTACCAAGTTAGTTATCGGTCCTATCTTAAAGCCTGAAGTTAATGCTTTAAATGCAACCGGTCTTAAGGTTCCTTCAATCGTCTTAAACCAGCCTGAAGGCAGCAAGCCTGCTAATCAGTGGTACTTCGATTTAGGTCCTAACTACGAAGGTGCTATTGCAGCTTCAAAGATCTATGCTGATGGCTACAAGAAACCAGTTGTTATTGCACAAAACAGTGATACATCTTCACAGCGTTCTGTACACAGCTTTAAGACAACCTTCTCAAAGGTAAATGCTAACGTACCTGTTTGCTATTACTCTGATGCTGCAACCATTAAGACTTCAATGTCAAATTGCCCTCTATCAGAGGCAGACAGTGCTTATGTAAACGCATCAGTTGTTGACGCTGTAGCTATTAAAGCTGCTATTCCATCAACAGTTCATGTTTACTTAACTGATAAGAGCTACATTGGTGTTAATAACTCATCTCAAGAGTTAGCACTAAAAGGCTCAACCTTAGGTGATATGCCTTGGTTACTAACCGATAGCCCATTAAAAGACTCATTCATGCAGTCTTTACCAAAGGCAAATAATCAGGTTCAAAGAGTATTTGCTGCAGCTTACGACAGCGTAAACTTTGCTCTTGAGATTGAGAAGTTAGCAGCTAACAAAGAAGACGTTCTACACGGATTATCAGGCGATATCTCTTTAGGTCAGAATGGTCTAATTGAATCAACTCCTATGTGGGTTGACTTAGGCAAGATTAGATAAGCTAAATCAATAATCATCTGAAAAGGCGGTTTTATAACCGCCTTTTTTAATATTCTCAAAAAAGATAAGCTACTTTTCCATAAACTATAAGTTAAAATAAAATATCTAAATTCCATTTTTAGGAACTTATATATGATTTTAACCGAGATTAGGATTAATAATCTGTACTGCTTCGATGACTTTTATGTCGACTTCTCTTATCCAAGAAAAGTAATTGAATCCACCATAGATTACGAATTTCTTGAAGAAAGACCTAAATTCAATATCAAGAGATTCTGTGTAATCATGGGGACAAACTCGTCAGGTAAAACCGCACTTGGAAAAGTTCTATTTGGAATTGAGAATTTTATTGTCAGAAAAGAATTAAGCGATTACCTAAAAACAGGCATAAGCGACAATAAAAAGGATGCGTCAATTGAGGTTAAATTTGTAACAACTTCAGATTTAAAATTCCATAGTCTGAATTTAGATTTCAGCTCTGATTCTGTGTTTCCTATAAAAGCTCTTACCTATAAGGCTGTTCCTATATTGCAAAATGACAGTTGCTTGTCTTGTAAAAAGAGAATAGACGCTGTTTCACAGGACATAAGATCAAAGAAATACACTTATATTTCTTCTGTAAAAGATTCAATTATGAATGCTTATGATGCCTTTTCTAAGATTGAATTCGCCTCAGACAGTTGGGACTTTAGGCTAGGAAATAACCTTGATTGTCATGAAGATCTTTGTAATAAAGAGTATCACCCATCAAGAAATCTTCTAGAGAGGATCATAAAAACATATGATCAGTCGGTTAATAACGTGACGACAATTACAGCTTCAACCAAAGGTACTGTTGAAGGATATTTAGTAGAATTTGAGAATGGGGATACAGTAAGACTTAACAAAAGAGCAGAAGTCTTTCCTGAGGATCATGCAAGATTATCCAAAGGTACCTCTGAGGCTTTGAATCTTGTTACTTTTATTGCCAATATACTTAAACAAGGCTCTGACAGTTGCACTTACTACCTTGACGACTCATTGTCTTCTACTGATAGCGAAATTGAGAAAGATCTTATAAATTTGATGATCTCAAAATTAAAAAATAGCTCACAGTTGTTTTATACCACACACAACAATGAGTTCTTAACTCTTAATATTCCTACTCATTCATTTTTATTTCTGAGTAAAAAAGGGAATTTCGTTGAGGCATTTCAGCCTGAAAAAATGTCCTTTAATAAAAATGACAGGACCCTATTCTCATATGCCAAAAATAATATGTTTGGAACGGTTCCTGATACAGATGGGATCCTTGAGATTTTACTTAATGAGAACTTTAAATTGGAATGATTTTAAATTGAAGAACATTAAATAAAAAAGTTGCCTAGATAAACTCATAGACAACTTACGCTTTGAAGTGATATTTAGAGATGTGCTTATTCATCATCCTTTACAAAAGAGAAAGCTGGTTTGTTTTCTTCTTTTGCAGGAGCTGTAGCTTCAATCTTAGTAGCTTCTGATGTCTTGATATCAGCTGGTGTTTTTTCATCTTCAGCTAAATCATCTGATGAAAATTCCTCATCATCAGTTTCATCTTCATCATCATCTAATTTGAACATTGGAGATTCAGATGCTTCATCAGGATATACTTCATCGTCTGGAGCTAAATCTAACTGCTCTAAAGCACTACCGATAGGTAGAGCGGATCCTGACTCTAAAGCAATTAACTGCTCCATAGCATGGAAAGGAATATAGATATCTTCACTCTTGCCCTTAAAACGAGCTTTAAAAGAGATACCTTTTGGTAAGCATTCATAATCTGCGATGGCTGAAGGTAAAAGACTTAAGATAATACGTCCATCCTTTACATACTCAGCTGGAACTCTAACTCCAGGCATCTTGGCATCAACTAACAGATGTGGTGTGATCTTATTGTCGATTAGCCAATCATAATAGGCGGTGAACAGATAAGGTTTTAAGCTTTTTAATCTTTCCATAACAGATATCCTCTGAAGGATATTATACATAAAAAATGCATAAAAAAACCTCTGCGGTGAGGCAGAGGCTTTTGACAAAACAATGAAAATTGTTTTGATATTAACGCTTTGAGTACTGTGGACGTTTACGAGCTTTGTGAAGACCAACCTTCTTACGCTCTACAGCACGAGCATCACGAGTTACGAAGCCAGCCTTACGTAAAGCTGAACGGAATGTCTCGTCATACTGAATTAAAGCTCTGGTGATGCCTAAACGGATAGCACCAGCCTGACCAGTGATACCACCACCGTTTACAGTGATGTACAGATCAAACTTGTCAGCAACTTCTAATAACTCTAATGGCTGAGCTACAACCATACGAGAAGTTGGACGACCAAAATACTGATCAAGAGTCTTACCATTGATCTCTAATTTACCAGTACCCTGCTTTAAGAATACACGTGCAGTTGAGTCCTTACGACGACCGGTACCATAATACTGATTTGCAGCCATTTGCTAATGCTCCTTAAAACTTGATAACCTGAGGCTGTTGAGCAGCATGATTATGTGACTCACCAGCATATACCTTTAGCTTACGGAACATAGCACGACCTAATGGTCCCTTTGGAAGCATACCGCGAACAGCAGTCTCGATAACATCCTCTGGCTTACGTGCTAATAACTTCTCGAAAGACTCTGACTTGATTCCACCTGGGAAACCAGTGTGGTGATAATACATCTTGTCGTGAGCCTTGTTACCAGTTACCTTAACCTTTGATGCGTTGATTACGATAACATAATCACCGGTATCTAAGAATGGAGTGTACTCTGGCTTGTGCTTACCGCGTAAACGTAAAGCAATTTCAGTAGCTAGGCGACCTAAAGTCTGACCCTCAGCATCAATAACTAACCAATCACGCTTAATTGTTGATGGTGTTGCAACATAAGTTTTCATTAAAAAACCCTTTTTTGAAGGAAAATTTCCTTTAAAACATACAGATAAAAATATCTGCTCTCTTTCCAAACAGACTGATTACTCAATCTGCATCAAGCAACTCGGGTGGGAAACCGGTTCCTCGATTAGAGGGGCAATGGTGTATTTTAAACAAAATAGCGACTTTTATCAAACAATATTTTTATTAATTTCACGCATTAAAATCTGGAAATTAATTTCCTGACTAACTGTTTGAATTAGGCTCTTTTTAAGATCTTTCCTCGAAGAACAATCTCTTTAATTTCAAGATTTTTATCGACAACTAAAAGGTCTGCCCTTTTACCTTCACAAATTTCACCTACCTTGTCATCAATCTTTAAAGCTCGAGCTGGATTTATAGTACAAGCTTTGATTGCACTCTCAAAACTTACGCCCATGTTTTGAACTGCATTAACAAAGCAGCTGTAAAGGTTAGTTACAGAACCTGCGATAGTACCATCTTTTAAGGTAGCTCTATTACCTTTTACAAAGACTTTCTGTCCTCCTAATGAGTACTCACCATCATCTAATCCTGTTGCCATCATAGAATCTGAAATCATGACGATGCGATCATCGCCCATTAAAGAGAACAGGATGTTGACCATGGTCTTATCTACATGTACACCATCTGTGATTAGCTCACAAAATACATGCTTATTTTCAAAAGCAGCACCGATAGGACCAGGTGCTCGATGATTTAACGGAGGCATGGCATTAAAGGTATGTGTAAGCTCATTAGCACCTGCTTTCATGGCAGCAGTTGCAGTTTCATAGTCTGTTACAGTGTGACCTATTGAAAAAGAGACTTTATTATGAAATGACTTTATAAGATCTAGTGCTCCATCCTCTTCAGGGGCTATAACTACTTTTTTAATTAAGCCCTCTGATACTTCATAAAGTGACTCTAAATCTTTAGCATTTGGCTTTAGTACATATTCAGGATTTTGCGCACCTAACTTTTTAGGACTTACAAAAGGTCCTTCCATGTAGATGCCTTCAAGTGAAGCTTCGCAATCATTTAGTTGACGATTAAATTCTAAAGCTGAATTGATACTCTGTTTAATCGCATCAATAGGCATGGTCATGGTAGCAGGCGCAATTGAAGTTACACCATGTGATGCTTCATAAGAGGCTAAAGTCTTAACACTCTCTAGAGTGCCATCCATAAAGTCGACCTTTGCCGCTCCATGAAAATGTAGATCGATAAAACCTGGGAGTACGTAACAGTCATCAGCGTTGATTACAAAAGCATCACTGGTATCAGCGCTTTCAGCACTAAGGCTTTTGATACTTTTTGCTTCAATTTTAATATCTTTGTGTTCAAAGCCCTGTTTTGTAAAAACTAAGCCATTTTTAATCAGCATATAAAGACCTTATTTTGCGCGCTCTCTTTTTTCAAATCACTTAGTTTCCAGTAATTTTTTTGTATTCTTCTGCATAATCTCCCAAATAACAAGAAAATACAGGAAGACCTTCGTATTTTGCTTTTAGAGCATCTAATTTTTCATAAACTTCCTGTTTATCAATTTGTTCAGGATCTGAACGAAGTAATTTTTCCCTTAACAGATAACATTCTTCGAGATCATCTGAATCTGCTTGTGGTGGAGTTCTATAAGCAATAAAAGCTGTAAATCCTGAAATCGTATCAAGTAGAACCTCTTTTTCCACTAAAGTACACATTTTGAAGCTCCTTTAATACTTTCTTAAAATTTGAATGCAACTTGTTTTATTACCTGCAAATTTCAATAGCTAATCCATTTTAATCAGCATATAAAGACCTTATTTTGCGCGCTCTCTTTTTTCAAATCACTTTGTTTCCAGTAATTTTCTTGTATTCTTCTGCATAATCTCCCAAATAACAAGAAAATACAGGAAGACCTTCGTATTTCTTTTTGAGAGATCGAATTTTTTCCAAAACTTCCTGTTTATCGATTTGTTCAGGATCTGAACGAAGTAATTTTTCCCTTAACAGATAACATTCTTCGAGATCATCTGAATCTGCTTGTGGTGGAGTTCTATAGGCAATAAAAGCAGTAAATCCTGAAATTGTATCAAGTAGAACGTCTTTTTCCATCAAAGTACACATTTTTAAGCTCCTTTAATACTTACATAAGCTTTGAATGCAACTTGTTTTATTACCTGCAAATTTCAATAGCTAAACCATTTTAATCAACATATAAAGCCCTTCATTTATGTTCTCTTCTTTTACATTCAGCTTTGTATACAGTACATTCTTTGCATGGATCTTTTAAATACCCAAAATAGCAAGGAATTGGAGGAAGACCAAGGTATTTCTTTTTGAGAGATCGCAATTTTTCCATAACTTTTGGTTTATCGATTTGTTCAGGATCTGAAGAAAGAATTTTGTACCTTAAATGAGAACATTCTTTTAGATCATCTGTGGCTGTATAATCTGGACCTCTAGGAGTTCTATAGGCAATAAAAGCAGTTGTTGCTGAAATTGCATCAAGTAGAACGTCTTTTTCCATCAAAGTACACATTTTAGCAACTCCTTTAATATTTATCTTTTATACCCATAATAATTCAAATAAGAATAATTACTTGATCTTCAAACACCAAAATGTGATTTGTTTTATCACCTGATAGTTTCAGTAGTTCAAAGGCTAATGTCATTCATCTTTTTTTGATGCAGATCTTTAAAGAGAAATTTCCATACTTTTGTTATTGTCACTTTTTAATGAACATAGTGTTAGTTGCCATGAGATCTAACGTCATAAAACTCGAATTAGGAGTTTTAAATGACCTTTCTTATTATCCATTTTTTACTCATTGAGCTTAAGGTTAATGAGAATTTTCAACAATAATTATCACCTTTCATGAAAAAACTTGAAAAAAGTAATGTCAGACCTCAAATAATTAAACAGTTGTGGCAGTTTTATTAGCCATTTTCGAGGATAATTTATTTGATATTTCAATGAGTACCGTTTTTATTGAAACTCCAAAATAAAAACTAAGTATTAACTAAGAAAATAAATTTATTCTCAATAATGCGCAGTAGCAGAGCAGCTGTGCAAAGTTTAAGGTGGGATATGAATAATTACGCGCTCCTAGCAGCAATCTTTTTTGCAGGTTTTATTGTCGGTGCAGTTGCTTGTTTTTTAGTGATGGCACAGATTTACAAACACAAAAGAGTTAGAGATGAACTGTTAAAAACCAAAAGAGCTGCTATCCGTGCTCAACGTACTCTAGACAGGTTCTTTAAAACCTCTTTAGATATGTTCTCTGAAATTGATTCTGCCCATCAGCAGTATGTGCAGTTTTTAAAGGAAGCTGCCCAAAAGATTGCCCCCGAAGAGGCTGACAGTCACGAGTTTTTAAATCAGGGTATATACGAAGGTATTACCCCAAGACGAGAGTCAAAAAGACAACAGTCAGAAACAACTAAGGAAGTAACTGGTACCTTAGGTGAGATTCCAACACCTAAGGTATTAAGACCAAACGAGATCCAAACTGAGTTTGCAGATCCTGTGAAGGTAAAAAAGAATATTGAAAAACCTTCTGAGGCTGAGAGTGAGTCAAAAGAAGAAGTGGCACAAGAAGAGAAGTTAAAAGTTTAAATACCCAATTTTAGATATTAGGTTTTAATTTAGGTTCTAAGTTTAAAGTTGGTATTAAAAACAATTTAAAAGAAATTGATACTTTTATTTAGGAGTAACAAACAAAGATGTTAAACAAGATTAAGAACGCATCATTAGCAGCTGCAATGGCATTATCAATGACAGTGCTTACAGCAGGTCAGGCTCAAGCTGCAGCCCCTATTATCAATGATTTAATGGCTAAAGGAGATATGCCTTCTCTAGCTCCAATGTTAAAGAAGGTACTACCAGGTGTAGTAAATATCTCTGTTAAGGGTAAAAAAGACGTTCAAGGCTTCTCATTACCAGATGAGTTTAGATTTATGTTCCCTGGTATGGACGACTCATTTGGACCAACACAACCTCGTCAGCAGGAATTCCGTGCTTTAGGCTCTGGTGTAATCATCGATTCAGCACAAGGTCTTGTAGTAACTAACAACCACGTTATCGATTCAGCAGATGAGATCAAGGTTCAGTTATCAGATGGTCGTGAGTATGACGCAAAGTTAGTTGGTAAAGATGCTCACACCGATTTGGCTTTATTAAAGTTAAAAGAGTTTAAGAATTTAACTCAGATCGATTTAGCTGATTCTGACAGTCTTGAAGTTGGTGACTTTGCTGTTGCAATCGGTAACCCATATGGCTTAGGTCAGACCGTAACCTCTGGTATCGTTTCAGCTTTAGGCAGAACCGGTCTTAATATTGAGAACATCGAAAACTTCATTCAGACTGATGCTGCTATTAACTCTGGTAACTCAGGTGGTGCTTTAATTAACTTAAACGGTCAGTTAATCGGTATTAACACCGCTATTATGGCTCCATCAGGTGGCAACATCGGTATCGGTTTTGCTATCCCTGCTAACATGGTTAAGACTGTAACTGAGCAGTTATTAAAGTTTGGTGAAGTAAAGCGTGGTCTGTTAGGTGTTTCAGGTACTGAATTAAATGCTGATTTAGCTCAGAGCTTTGGTTATAACCAGAGTTCAGGTGCTTTTGTTAATGAAGTAATGAAAGGATCTGGTGCTGACAAGGCTGGTATCAAGTCAGGTGATATCATCACTGCTGTAAATGGTAAGAAGGTAACCTCATTTGCTCAGTTAAGAGCTGAAATTGCCACAATGCGTGAAGGCTCTGAGGTTAATATCACTGTCTTCCGTGATGGTTCATACAAAGACTTTACTGTAAAGATTGGTAAGAACACTGAGACTACTGAAGTAGCAGCTACAAATTCAAAGAACATCTCTCCTGCTTTTGAAGGTGCTTCATTTGCAAACGCTAAAGATGGTGGTGTAGAGGTAACTGATGTAGCTAAAGGCTCTATTGCTCAGCGCTTTGGTTTACGCAAGGGTGACGTTATCACAGCAGTAAACCGTGCTGAAATTAAGACTATCTCTGATTTGAAGAAGAATCTTGAGAATGTTAAGGGCAAGATTTCAGCAATTAGAATTAACCGTAACGGTGGTACCTTATTTATCACAATCAGATAATTATCTCTGAAGGTTAATCTATAGCTAAGATGTAGTTAAGATTAACTGCTGTCACAAAGGTTAATATTTCCTGTATCTAAAAATGGAGGCTTAGGTCTCCATTTTTATTGTCCTCTAGATCTTTTGTTATCTCTGCATATTCTTTTAATGCAAGTTATAATTGAAACTAGCAAATATCAGGATCAATAAAATGAGCGACAAACAATTCTTAGCATTACCAGAAAGTCCTACCAGTTTTGAAGAACTGAAAGATGAGAATTGCTACTATGTAGATAAGACAGAGTTTATCAAGACTGTGTTTACAGATTCATCCAAAATTCTGTTATTTACAAGACCAAGACGTTTTGGTAAGACCTTGCTCATTACCATGTTTGAGTCTTTCTTAAAAATAGATCCTGAAAAGCCATTTGATAACTCAAAACAACTAGAACTCTTTAAAGGTACCAAGATATTAGAAGACAAAGAGTTATGTTCTAAGTTCATGGGACAGTATCCTGTTATTGATATCACTTTAAAGACATTGACTGTAGAAAGGTGGCAATTATTGAGATTAAATCAGCTCCTACAGGCTCTGATTTAGTAACCTTAAGCGAAACAGCACTGTCTCAAATAGAAGAAAAGAATTACTCTGAACCTTTTATGGGTAACAGGATGATTCAAAGTATCTATACTTACGGAATAGCCTTTGCTGGTAAAAACTGTTTTATAACTTGTAAAAAGATTAAGTAATCTGAATTACTGTCTCAGATCCATAGCTGTAGATTTAATCTTCACAGAATAATTTTGTAAAATCATATAAAGATCAACACATTTTGATGAAATTTAAGGTATTCTTTTTTAAGAAACTCTACGTATGTGCGAACTCTTTATATGATTATTAGCAAAAAGACTCTCCCCTTTCTTATTCCTGTAGCTGTAGGCGTCATTGTTGGTGTCGCTGTACTTTTAGTAAAACCATCTACTGGTAAAAAACTAGGCGATCTTATTTATTCAAGTGGTATTTCAACTGAAGGATATTCTTACGCTGTAAACAAAGCAGCTCCTAGTGTTGTAAATATCTATGTAGCTACCTTAAAAGACGATTACTCAACTCCTGATCCTAACTCCATCACCTCATCAGCATCTGGTGTGATCATGGATAAGAATGGCATCATCGTCACTAATTACCATGTAGTACCATCAGGTAATGAGCCTAATAAAGCAATCTTTGTGCAAACTCGTGACGGTAAGGTCATGAAAGCTTTTGTAGTAGGTTGCGACAGACGTACTGATATAGCTGTTTTATCAGTATCTGATACTCCATTAACTCCAATTACACCTGCTAAGAATGAACCTAATATTGGTGATATCGCACTTGCTATTGGTAACCCTAATAATCTTGGACAAACCGTAACTCACGGTATTATCTCAGCTGTATCGCGCTCAGGTTCTGGTCTTTTATCTAAAGATCAAATGAATATCCGTCAGGGTGTTCAGGAGTTAATCCAGACTGATGCTCCTATCAATCAGGGTAACTCAGGTGGCGCTTTAGTTGATACTAAAGGCAATCTAATTGGTATCAATACAGCTTCATTCAGTGGTGACAATACCTATGGTATTGGCTTTGCTGTACCTGTAAAGATGGTTCGTGAAGTAATGAATGAAATCTTACGCCACGGTAAAGTAGAGCGTGGTTATTTAGGTATTTCAGATGATGAAACTACAGCTCTAGATTCAGAGTCTGGTGTCAGAATCGGTTATGTCGATCCTGAAGGTCCTGCTTTTGGCATTTTAAAAATAGGTGATCTCATCACTAAAGTTGATGGTTATAGCGTTAAAAACGTAAGAGAACTTATTGACTTAGTTTCAAAGTCAAAGCCAAACACTGTGATGAACTTTGAGATTAAGCGTGAAGGTAAGGTAAAACAGGAAAAGGTTACTTTAGCTGAGGATAATACTTTGGTTGACTAGATCTTTCTGAATAGAATTACAAAACCACAACGCCACATTTTTATACAGCTTTAGCTTATGTAGTTTTAGTATTGCTGTAAAAAATGTGGCGCTTGTTTTAGTAGTACAAAGCTTTACAGGTACTACTTAATAGGCTCAATCTTAGTTAAGATCTTCTGATTGCTAATAGCAGCAGAGATGTCATCAGCAACAGTTAAACCTGCTGTAGTTAACATATCACCTGTGATCTCAGCATTGATACCGTACTTATATAAATCAGTAAAGTATTTCTGAATGATGAGTCTGCCACCAGCTAATCTTAAAACTGTCTTTGGCAATACATGTCTGAAAAGAGCAATAGTACGTCTTACCTCATCTGGGTGAACTGTAGGACGATTCTCTAAAGGTGTACCTTTAATAGGATTTAAGATATTGATAGGAGTACTGTCTACCTGTAACTTGCGTAACTCTAAAGCAATATCTACTCTATCCTCAACACTCTCGCCCATACCTAAGATACAGCCAGAGCAAATCTCAAGACCAGCCTTTTTAGCTAAAGCAATGGTATCTTCTTTTTGCTTCATGGTATGAGTAGTGCAGATCTCTTTAAAGAAGTTAGGAGAGGTCTCTAGGTTATTGTGGTAACGCTTAAGTCCTGCTTCTTTTAACATTACAAAATCGTCAAAGTCTAAAAGACCTAAAGAACCACAGCATGAGATCTTAAGCTCTGAGGTGATCTTTTTATAAGCCTGTGCAATAGTCTTTAACTCAGCTTTTGACAGTCTTACACCTGCAGTTACAATTGAGAAACGGTGCACACCACGTCTGTCATTTGCCTGAGCCTCTTTAAAGAACTCATCTACAGACTTTAAAACAGACTGTTGAATTTCGGTATTGTAGTAACGACTCTGAGAACAGAATTTACAGTTTTCAGAACATTTGCCACACTTACCATTAGAGATACAACACAGTTCGATTGCTTCTTTAAAGAAGTGTGAAGTAATTTTGCTGGCACTTTCCTTGAGTTCCTCAAGAGGAGCATCATATAGCTCTAAAGCTTCCTCTTTTGAAATCTCATATCCATCAATGATTTTATCTGCAAGATCTTTAAGTTGCACTTTTAGCTCCGAAGATAGGAAACGTGTCTTTCTGACAGTTTAAAAAAGAAGACAGGATTTCATATCCTGTTAAATTGAGGTCACATTATACACTGTTTGGATAGGTTTTGTATGCAAAACAAAAGATACTGCACATGATACAAATTGAGTTTTACGCTATGCCTTTATGCATGCTGTTTTGAGTTTTTTATTCACTTGACTAAATTTATGGCAAAATTATCAGGTGTGTTAGCAAAAGTTAAGTAAAATAGCCTTATTACAGTAAGTTATTAACAGAAAGTTAAAATTGCGTAGTGAACATCTGATAGTTACTACTTTTAGAAGACTCTTCAATTAAGTAAAGTAACTTAAACAGACCTGTACTTATACAGTCATTATGGCGACAACACGCATAGATCGCGATCACAATGATGTTGTAGCCAGTGTTTAACCAGTTTTAGGCAGATTTATCTGCCTTGTGTTGTGGCTTATT
>Ga0256405_10000957_pt1 | contig 86722 bp, 69 predicted proteins | sample RumenRJG_02DNA_FD_189096 | JGI IMG/M metagenome (GOLD analysis project Ga0256405, IMG submission 189096) | Bovine rumen microbial communities from Lethbridge, Alberta, Canada - RJG_02 | ecosystem: Host-associated > Mammals > Digestive system > Stomach > Rumen | place: Canada: Alberta... | reverse complement strand
GGCTAATTTCCTTGTTACTGTTTTAAAGGTGCATCTTTTTTGATGCTGTTCGTGTAATCTTTTGATTACTTGAATAATTCTCTTTAGAATCTTTCAAGGTTTTTCACTATTTAGTTATCAAAGTTTTCCATCGCTGTCAGCGACTTTGTTAGTATAGCACTTTCATTCAAGCTTGTCAACAACTTTTTTATTGTTTTTCAAACTTTTTTAAGTGAGCGGAGAGGGTGGGATTCGAACCCACGTGCCCTTGCGGACAAACGGTTTTCAAGACCGCCTCGTTATGACCACTTCGATACCTCTCCGTGTCTTGCTCAGTGCAGGTATTATAATATCACTTTACCATTACATTGTCAACACATTTTTTGATTTTTTTTATTTTTATTTTTTATCATTTTTCTATTATATTGTATAACTTTAAAATGACAATATAATGCAATATGTGTTCTCTGATTCAAAGTGTTTTCTTTATTCTATATTTTTTATGTTCTATATTTTTCGTTTTATGTTTGTTTTTCGTGTTCTATTTATCATTCTGTTTTGTGTTCTATCTATTATTCTGTATCTATTACTTTTAAAAAACACTCTGTCACTATCATATCCTCAGGTGTTGTGACTTTAATATTTTTATAGTCGCCTTCTGATATAATTATTCTTTGATTATTATAGTTTTCTAGAATCATGGCATCATCTGTTATTGTTGGAAGATTCTTATTATTTTCTTTTATTTTCTTTATTATATTTTCATAGGCTGATTTAATCATATTAAGTTCAAACGATTGTGGTGTTTGAATTTGCCACAATGCATTTCTATCTAATGTAGACTCTATATAACCATTTTTCACTATTTTAATAGTATCCTTTACTTTTACGGCTGTTACAATTGCATCATGCTTTATTACATTTGAAATGCAGTTATTTATGACAGTCTGACTTATAACTGGGCGGGCTCCATCATGTATGTGAACATAAATCTTTTCGCCCACATTAACTTTTATAGTTTTTATTGCTTCATAGACAGAATTATAACGTTCTTTACCACCTGGCACAATTTTTTTTACCTTCTCAAGATTATATTTTTTAATTATTTCTTCTTTACAATAATTTAGATCTTCTTTGCGGGTCACTAAAATTATTTCTGAAATTTGCGGATTCTTTTGAAAAGCATTAAGACTATAATACAATATTGGTTTTTCATTTATTTTAAGATATTGTTTGGGTATATCACTCTTCATTCTACTTCCTTTTCCAGCTGCCAATACAATTGCAACATGGGTGATGGTGTTATTGTTCATTTTTTTCTCCTTATTTAATATTTTTTCTTTTTTATAAATTCTCGTTTTCATATGCAAGTTATTTTTTCTTAAAAAATAAAGCCAAACCTTCGCCATTTAATAGCGTGGTTTCGGCTTCATTTCACACCTTTTTAAATAGAATCTAAAATTGGTAATGCTAAAAATTGGCACTTCAACAACCTAATTAGTATATCTATTTAGTTTTATCGGATATATTTAGCGTTCGCCTAGTTTTAAATTTGGTATAGCATTCAATGTGAGATCGTCGCGTTTTCCATTTATAAACTCATAGTATGCTGCCACACCAATCATTGCTGCATTATCTGTGCAAAAAATAGGTGATGGATGATAGAATTCTACACCTTTTTCCTGGCAGAGCTTTCGTAGCGCTTCCCTGATATTTCCGTTTGAAGCCACACCACCTGCTATCGCAAATTTATCCATTTTATACTCATCTATTGCATTGCGGACATGATCAACTAGAACATCCGTAACTGCGCATTGGAACGATGCTGCTACATCTGCTTGATTAATTTCAATGTTTTTCATTTTACAGCCATTTAGGTAGTTTAATACTGCTGATTTTAGGCCACTAAAACTAAAATCGTATTCTCCGTCTACGATTTTTGCTCGTGGAAAATCAATTGCTTGTGGATTTCCTTCATGAGATACTTTCTCAATCTTTGGTCCGCCTGGATAACCTAAACCAATAGCTCTTGCGACTTTATCAAAAGCCTCTCCCGCTGCATCGTCTCTTGTTTTTCCAAGAATTTCATATTTACCGTAATCTAATACTTTAACTAAATGAGTATGACCTCCTGATACAACTAAGCACAAGAAAGGAGGTTCTAATCCTTTATTTTCAATAAAATTTGCACAAATATGGCCTTCAATATGATGAACTCCTACTAAAGGTTTTTTGGCTGCATATGCTAATGCTTTTGCTTCTGCGACACCTACTAATAATGCTCCAACTAGACCCGGCCCATATGTTACGCCTATTGCATCAATTTCATCAAGTGTTGTGTCTGCATCTTTTAATGCTTGCTCAATTACCTGATTAATTCTCTCTATATGGTTTCTTGACGCTATTTCTGGAACTACGCCTCCATATAATGTATGAATATCAATTTGCGATGATATAACATTAGATCTTACATCTCTTCCATTTACAACAACTGCTGCTGCTGTTTCATCGCATGAACTTTCTATTGCTAATATTTTTACTTCTTTTTCCATTTTTACACTTCTTACTCTTATTGTTATTTTTTAGTTACATTGGTGTTGGTTTTTATTTGTGTTGTGTGTTGTAGCTTTTATTGCATCTGTTTTTGTTGATTTATTCTTGTATTGTTGAGCTTTTATCTATTTTGTACCAAACTAAAATCTTCCATTGATTGTTTTTATCTTTTCTTAAAACGTAGGTCTGGAAGGTTTTGGCGAAACCTTTTCCTTCTTTCATAAAATATGATGCATCGACATAAGCAATTTCTTCCCCTTTATCTTCTTTATACATAACATCATTGCTGCTGCAGACTGTTGACTGCTTAATTGTTCTCGATTCATCTTTATATTTTTTTATATCACTTCTTATAGAAGAATAATATGTGTCTAGTGGATTCTTTTTCTTTAGGTCATCATCAAACAATTCTAATGATTTTTTACAAAGCTTTTTCACCTGACTTTTAGTCGGATTTTCATTGTAATAACACTCTAGGATTTTGTTATAATGTTTGACAACTTCACGAGGTGTTTTGGGATATTGTTTTTGCAAATCTTTATTTATAACCTCATCGATTTTTGTGAGATTTACACTCTTTTCAACATCATCATTTTTGTTTTTTGACAAACCAAAAAAAGCTCCACATACTATTGCAACTACAAGTACTGCCGCGATAATCCAACCTACTGTTTTTTTCATACTTAATCCTCCTGGAATAATAATTCTTTGGTTTTACCATCTCTTCCCAAATGTGAATTTGGAAAAATATTTCTTACTGCCGGAATATAATTTTCTCCATGAACTAAGGATGGTGAAAAATGTGTCAACCACATTTCCTCAACTTCAGCATCTTTGGCCATTTTTGCTGCTTCATAAAATGTCATATGTTTATATTGTTTTGCTTTTTCTATTTTCTCTTTTTCAGCGTACATACCTTCACATATAAACAAATCTGACTTATGCGCTGCTTTGACTATCGTTTCTGTTGGTCTTGAATCTGTACAATATGTCAATTTTATGCCTTTTCGCTGTGGCCCTAACACCATTTCTGGAGTATATATTCTGCCATCTTCTTCTATTACTTGACCTTTTTGTAATGGATTCCAAAACTTCATTGGTATTTCTTGTTGTTTTGCTTTTTCTACTAAAAATTTTCCTGCTCTTTTTATTTCTACTGAATATCCATAACATGTTACGTTATGATTTACTTTAAAGCCATGAATATGATAACCATTTATATCAAAATATTCATCTTTTTCTGTCATTTCTATGCAATTAATCTGAAATGGCAATCCTGGTGCAATCGATCTTAATGCACTTACTACTTTTGTTAAACCTTTAGGACCTATAATAGTTAGTGGGTCTCTTCGATCTGCATTTCCCATAGTAAGTAATAAACCTGGGAGTCCACTTATGTGATCTGCATGAAAATGCGTAACACATAAGATGTCTATAGGTTTAAAGCTATGCCCTTGCTCTTTCATTGCAATTTGTGTGCCTTCTCCACAATCAATTAATAGACAGCTTCCGTTATATCTAAGCAAAAGTGATGTTAACCATCTTTGTGGCAATGGCATCATTCCTGCTGTTCCTAATAGGCATACATCTAACATTTCTTTCCAACTTTCTAATTTGTTTTTTATTATTACTGCTTATATATTTACATCCATTATATAAGCATCTTCTATTGGCTTCTCGTAAAAATTCTTGCGAACTCCTACTATTTTGAAACCTTGTTTTTCATATGCTTTTATAGCTGGTGTATTTGTTTTTCTAACTTCTAAAATAATTCTAGATACTTGCTTTTTTTGTGCTAATTCTATAATGTTTTCTATAAGCTTAGTTGCAACATGTTTCCTTTGGTGTTGAGGCGAAACTGAAACATTAGTTATTTCTCCCTCATCTAAAGATATATACATTCCAATATATCCGAGTATTTCTTTCTCTTCTTGTGCAACTAAGAATAATGTATCTTTATTAGCTAATGATTCACAAAAAGCATTAGCACTCCAGGGTTGAGCAAAATTAATTTCTTCAATTTTTGCAACCGCTGTCGTGTCCTGTTCTTTCATTTTTCTAATTATCATTTTTAAGTTCCTTAAGAGAAATTTTAATTTTTTATTTAGTATGTTTTTCTATTTAATAAATTTTAAACCTAGCACATTTTGAACTTATTATATTTAAACCTAACATATTTTAAAATCTCTGACTTTTTGTTGTCTTTCTCTTTCTGCCTGAGATAATCTTAAGTAGTTAGGCTTATGTGCACTTGCGCTACATGTTTTTCCCTCTTTAAGAAGCTTCATACCTAAGCAAGCTACTGATGCAGCTCTTTGTTCATTCATACTTACTGGCGCAAACATAAATGGCACTTTTATATTTTGTTCAATATAATCTTTAAATGTTTTTACTCCGTCTCCTAAAAAGATTACTTCTTGGCCAATCTCATTTATTTGGTCAATCATTTCTTCAATTTTTACTACGCATTGCTTTTGAATTACTTCTATATCACAGTTAGCATTTTTGCTGTCTGCTTTGTTTTTTCTTTGAAATAATCCAGTATAAGCTTGTTGTCTTCTTGCGTCCATCAATGGACAAATCAATGAATCTGTTGGCCAAACATTCCACGCTAATGCTTCAACTGTTGGTACTTCTACTATTTTTTTGTTGAGTGCTAATCCAATTCCTTTGGCTGTTGCAGAACCTATTCTTAATCCTGTAAATGATCCTGGTCCTTCTGAAATTGCTATTGCATCAATTTCTTCTAAGTCTAATTCTAGCATTTTTACGACTTCGTCAATCATTGGTAAAAGTGTCTGAGAATGTGTTTTTTTATTGTTTATTGTATATTCTCCTAAAACTTTCTCTTCATCCACTACTGCTACAGACGCAACCATGCCTGAACTGTCAATTGCTAATAACTTCATTTCTAAAACCTCTTACTTCTATAGGTCGTTTATAGTGATTTTCCTATAATCGAAACCTTTTTCTAAATCTTTTTCTATTATAATCTCTTTTCTATGTTCTGGAAGAATTTCTTCAATCAAGTTGGACCACTCTATCATGGTTAAACCCTCACCATAGAAATAATCCTCATAGCCTATTTCTTCCATTTCTTCGACATCACCTATTCTGTACACATCAAAATGATAAAATGGCATTCTACCATCATCGTACTCTTGTACAATTGTGAATGTCGGACTATTGATTGGTTCTTCAATTTCTAGCCCTTTTGCCAGACCTTGCGTGAACACAGTTTTTCCTACACCTAAATCTCCTATAAGTGTATAAACTTCACCTTTTTTGGCCTTTTCTCCAATCTTTTTTCCTAATTCAAATGTTTCTTCTGCAGAATTTGTCTCTATTACTACCATTATTGCTCCTTATGCCTTATGTGGTTTCATACTAACACGATATTTTTCTAAGTTTTCATTTACAACTTTAAAAATATCTCCATAAATATCTTCTACTTGTTTTCTTGGAATAACGTATGCGTTCACTCTTGTTGAATAAATTAAAATATTAGTTTTAGTTGCCACGACTTTATATACACATTCCCATGGCAAGAGTGCTTCTTCGTCACCACACTGAACTTTTACGCCCTCTTCAGATAAAATATACTGAATTTCTCCTGCCAAAACTTCGTTCTTTTTTAGTGCCACTTCTGCACGTCTATAAAGAGTAATCGGCAAATAAAATAGAAATAATAATCCTATTGCAAATGTTAGTATTGTTTTTTGTGGTGTAACTTTTCCTAAATTATAAAATCCTACCACAATAACAAAAACAGCTACAATAATAGACAATATTCCTTGGAAACTTGTATAAATCTGATACATATTAAATTTAAATAAATTCTCTCTTTTTAGTTGTGTTTTAAATTCTACTCTCATTTGTCTTCTGCTAATTATTAGCTTTTCCTTTCCTAATTTTTTTAATAGGATCTTACTCAAAACAAACTATTCCATGTTTATTATATCATTTGTATATTAAAAAGAAAAGATACGAGAAATCGATGGGTATATTAATCTTATAAAATTAAAAACTCCTATGCTATTTATTTTTTAGCATAGGAGTGTAAATTTTTATTTTATTTTTTATTACTGTTTCATGTTATCATTATTGTTGTTATTGTTTTGTATTAAATACTCACTTTATTATTAGTGTCTTCCTTTTAATAGTGGAGATAATGGTTTATATACAAAAACTGTTATTATAACGCAAATCATAGCTTTAACAAATGTAAATGGTACATTAAATACCAATAAGCATTGACTAATATTTTTTACAGCTGGGCAAATCACTTGATACATTTTTACAATGGCTGCCTCTGATAAGAAATTATAATATGCAGGATAAACTATAAAATAATTGATTGGAAAACTTAATATTGCCATTATCGCTGCTCCAACTAGTGATGCAACTATAGCTGTCTTTTTCGTTTTGTTCTTATTATAAATAATACCTGCTGGTACTACAAATGCTATTCCTAACAACGCATTTGATAGCTCACCTATTCCAAATGTCTGTGAAAATGGCAAGTGTAATAAGTTCTTGATTACTTCGATTAATAATCCTGCTATTGGGCCAAATGTAAAGGTTCCAATTAATGCTGGCAAATCAGAAACATCTAGTTTTATAAAACTAGGCATTAAAATAGCTGGAACTTCTATATACATTAGCACAAATGCAATTGCTGATAACATTGCTACAGAGCATAATGCTCTAACTGATATTTTTGATTTTTTTTCTCTATAAGTATTATCCATTTCTTATACGATCATATTTGATATGATCTTCTCCTTCCTTTGCAGAACGAAGTCTTCAAAAAATGCCCTAATACATTATCTGTACCAGGGCATTAAATATTCTTAAAATAATTTTTATCGCAATTGAAAAAACACCTATAATGTTGTTTCTTGCTTATCTTCTTCCATCCAGACTTTACTGTCGGTTTTGGAATTGCACCAAATCAACTCTAACGAGCTCGCGGACTATACCGCCGGTCGGGAATTACACCCTGCCCTGAAGACTTTATTCTTTTATTTTTTCTTACACTTTCATGCGGTTGCATTACTATTTACTCTAAGATGATATTATATCATCTCTATAAAAAAGTCAAACTTTTTTTATAATTTCATAGACAATTGAATTCTTTTTTTCTTAACGTCTACGCTTAAAACTTTTACATCAACAATATCTCCTACACTTATAACTTCTAGAGGATGTTTTATATATTTATCACATATCTCTGATATATGAACTAAGCCATCTTGATGAACTCCTATATCAATAAATGCTCCAAAATCTATTACATTTCGTACTGTTCCTTTTAGAATCATTCCTGGTTTAAGATCGTCTAACTCTAAGATATCACTTCTTAAAATTGGTTTAGGCATATCTTCTCTTGGGTCTCTCGCAGGTTTTTCTAATTCTTTTACAATATCTTGTAATGTCATTTCTCCTATATTGAGTTCTTTTGCTAATTCTTCATAATTTTTTATTTTAGTATGAAGTGAACCTAACTTTCTTTCTTTGATATCTTCTTTTGTATAGCCTAAAGATTTTAAAAGAGTTAATGCTGCTTCATATGATTCCGGGTGAACTGCAGTCGAGTCTAATGGATTATCACCATCTAGTATTCTCATGAAACCTGCACATTGTTCATATGCTTTTGGACCTAATTTTGCAACTTTTAATAGTTGTTTCCTATTTGAAAATTTACCATTTTCTTCTCTATATGCTACTATATTTTTTGCTACAGCTTTTGAAATTCCTGATACATATTCTAATAGAGAAACTGATGCTGTATTTAAGTCAATTCCAACTTTATTAACACAATCCTCAACAACATTTCCTAATGCTTCACTTAAATTTTTCTGATTCATATCATGCTGATATTGCCCAACACCAATTGATTTTGGATCTATTTTTACAAGTTCTGCAAGTGGATCCTGGAGACGTCTTGCCATTGATGTTGCACTTCTTTGTCCTACGTCAAAATTAGGAAATTCTTCTGTTGCCAATTTACTTGCTGAATAAACTGACGCTCCTGCTTCGTTTACAATAATATATTGAACATCTTTTGGAATTTCTTTAATGATGTCAACAATTATTTGTTCTGATTCTCTTGATGCTGTTCCATTTCCTAATGATATTAATGAAACATTGTATTTTTCAATTAATCTTTTTATTATTATTTTCGTTTCTTCTACTTTATTTTGTGGAGCTGTTGGGAAAACTACTGTTGTATCTAACACTTTTCCTGTTGGATCAACAATTGCAATCTTACAACCTGTTCTAAATGCTGGATCCCAACCTAGGACAACTTTTCCTGCAATTGGAGGTTGCATTAGCAATTGTTCTAAATTTTTACCGAATACTTTTGTAGCACTTTCTTCGGCTTTTTCAGTGCAATCATTTCTAATTTCTCTTTCAACTGATGGTGCAATTAATCTGTCATATGCATCTTCTATTGTTTCAGTTAAAATATTTTGTATTTCACTATTTGATGTATGAATTATTTGTTTTTTTAGGTAATTAATAATTTCATCTTTTGGTGCTTCTATTTTAATATTTAATATTTTTTCTTTTTCACCACGATTGAGTGCTAAAACTCTGTGCCCTGGAAGTTTATTTAATGGCTCCACGTGGTCGTAATATTTTTCATAAACCGATTCTACTTCTTCATCCTTTGCTTTTGAAGTAATAAGTCCTTTTTCAAAAGTAGTTTTTCTTATTTTTTCTCTATATTTTGCGTCCTCTGAAATGCCCTCAGCAATTATATCTTTTGCGCCATTTAAGGCATCTTCTAGTGTTTCTACTTCTTTTTCAGCATTAATATATTTATTAGCCTCTTCTAATATATTGGTAGAATTATTTTGAAGCAAAATAATATTGGCTAATGGCTCTAAACCTTTTTCTTTAGCTATTGTTGCTCTTGTTCTACGTTTTGGTCTGTATGGACGATATAAATCATCTACTGCTATTTGTGTTTTTGCTGCTTTAATCTTTTGTTCAAGTTCTGGAGTTAATTTTTCTTGTTCACTTATACTTTTTAATACTGTTGCTTTTTTCTCTTCTAGATTGCGAAGATAAGTTAATCTTTCGTATAAATTTCTAAGGACCTCATCATTAAGTGCTCCGGTAACTTCTTTTCTGTATCGCGCAATAAAAGGAATTGTGTTTCCTTCATCAATAAGTTTTACTGTTGCAAGTACCTGTTCTTTTCTGATTTGTAGTTCCTGTGCAATTTCTACAATTATATCCATTATAGTCTCCTTATATTTTTACTTTTAATTCATCAACTATTTTTCAAGTTTTGATAAAATCTCATTTAATATTTCATCTGCGACTTCTTCTTTAGTCATCAGCTCTAACTGTCTTGTTGTATCCTTTGTTATGAATGTTACAACATTTGTGTCTGTGCCAAATCCTGCGCCTTTTGTTTTTAAATTATTAGCAACAATCATATCAGCATTTTTTCTTTCTAGTTTAGCTCTTGAATTTTCTAACATATTCTCTGTTTCCATTGAAAATCCGCATAAAAATTGATCTTTCGTTTTATTTTGACCTAAATATTGTAAAATGTCATCTGTTTTTTCTAATTCTATAACATTTGATGAATTTTTTTTCTTTATTTTTTCATCTTTAGGATTTTTAGGACGAAAATCTGCCACTGCTGCCGCCTTGATTATTATATCCTGACTTGGTGCTAATTTTTTGACCGCCTCAAACATTTCTTTTGCACTTGTTACATCTATTTTATCCACAAAATTTACATCTGATAACGATGTTTTTCCACTTACTAATGTTACTTTTGCACCTCGCTGCATCGCAACTTTTGCTAAGGCATAGCCCATTTTTCCAGTAGAATGATTGGTTATATATCTGACTGGATCTATTTTTTCTTGGGTGGAACCTGCTGTAATCAAGATTTTTTTTCCTTTTAAATCTTTTTTTCTTGCTATTGTTTTTAAAATATATTCTTTTAAAAATTCTGGTTCTGGCATCTTACCTGCACCTGTATCTTTGCACGCTAAATAACCACATACCGGTTGTATTATTTCATAGCCATAGTGTTCTAGTTTTTTTAAATTATCTTGAACTATTGGGTTTAAAAACATATTTGTATTCATTGCTGGTGAAATAATTTTAGGTGCTTTAGTCGCCATAATTGTTGTACTTAACATATCATCAGCTATTCCATTTGCAATTTTTCCTATTATATTTGCTGATGCTGGCGCAATCATAAATATATCTGCTTTTTTAGCAAGCGATATATGCTCAACTTCATAATTAAAATTTCTATCAAATGTATCTACTATACATTTATTGCTTGTTAATGTTTCAAAAGTTATTGGTGTTATAAAATTAGTCGCATTTTTTGTCATTATTACATGTACATCTGCATGTAATTTAACCAATGAACTTGCTAAATTTGCAATTTTATATGCTGCTATACTCCCCGTAACTCCTAAAACTATAGTTTTGCCTTTTAACATAATTTAAATCTCCTCTTTTGATACTTCTCAACTATTATATCATGATTAGATAATTTTTTTAATAAAATTCCTTCGTGACAAATTCAACACAGCTCACATTAAAAAGAGACGACCAAAGCCGTCTCTTAAAACCTAGTTTTTACGAATAGATATTCTATTATCTATTTTTTTTGTTTTCTATTTTTTGTTTTTTCTTTTTTTGTTTTTTCTTTTTTAGTTTTTTCTTTTTTAGTTTGGTTCGATGACTTTAGAATTTTAAATTTCTTAGTCACTTTACCTTTATATTTACCTTTTCCGGTTATAACTACTGTGGCAGTTCCTTCTTTTTTATTATTCTTGTAGCTTACTGAATAATCTTTGCCTTTTTTAAGAAGTTCATCTTTATAAAATACTGCTACTGATGGTTTTATTGATTTACCTGTGTAAAGCTGTATTGGAATATCACTGACTTCGGCATCCTTTAAATCAACTTTTACTTTTTTGTTTTCTTTTGCTACAGTAACTTTGTACTTATCTGAAAATGTCTCATTTCCTGCATTGTCTACAGATTTTACTACTATTTCATCTCCATCTTTCAACATAAAGTTACCTTGATATTCTTGATATTCGCCACCGTTTACTGAATAATAAACTTTTGCTGTATCAACATCTGCTGCTGCCAAAATCACTTTACCATTTTCATCAATATTTACTACAGGTTTTTCTGGTGCTTTTGTATCAAGTTTAACTTTTACTACTTTTTGTGCAACCATTCCACCAATATTTGATGCTGTTATTGTAAAGTAGTTATCGCCTTCTTGTAATTTAGCATGATAATCAATTTTGTAATCAGCTTTTCCTTCACACATATCCATTGATCTGTATAGTACTTTTTGATTCAATGAAACTTCTATGTTGTTATATGTATCTGTAACATTTCCTTTGATTACGTAATTTGAATTATTTGTGTATACTACACCATCCTCATTCTTTACGTATACATCTTTATCATGTGATATATTCAAATCTGTTCCATTTTGCTGATTTACATTTTTAGTTTGTGCATCAACTATGTTAGTAATATTAATTTGTGGTGCATATTTACTATAATAAAGTCTATATGCATAATTTGAATATAATTTTTCTACATTTCCATCTGGTTTTACATCAGCTGCGTAGATATATACTCTATTTAATCCATCATTAAGTGGTATTGTATGAGTAAATGTTCCGTCTTTATTTACTTTTACAGGTGTTTCACCAATTTTGAATACACTTGGCTCAAAATTTACTTTTCCTTCAATAGTATAAGTTCCATCATTATTTAATTTTGATGGATTTAATTTCATCACTGATGAGAAATTCTCTGATGTCATCTTAAATGAAAGATTAAAGAATTTCTTTGCATCACTTACTGAACCATGATAAACATAATAATCATACTCAGCTTCATTACCTGCTACATCTTTTACATGGAACACATACAAATCATAATCTTTTGATTTATCTTTTAAAAGAATATCTGTAATAAACTGTCCCTTAGCTGTGTCTTTAATCAACTGTTCTTTTGTGATATCTGACACTGCTTCAATACTAAATTCATTTTCATCATTAGCTTTAACTCGAGCATTAATCTTATCTGCCCCGTTATCTGCAACATATATCAAATTAACTGTTGCATTATTTGATGTCTTCTTGTCTGTAGTTACAACCTTTGCTGAGCTATCTTGTAAATCAACATCTACCGTTGGAGCTTTTTTATCTTTTGCCTCAACTTTTACTTTATATGTCTTTTCAAATATTGATTTATTATCCTTTGTTGCTTTTACAACAATAGTGTTATCACCTTTTACTAATGCAACATCACAAGTAAAGTTTGTTCCAGATACTGTTGCATTTGAAACAGTTCCATCTGCTGTTGTCATTGTAAGTGCTGAACCTGCTGGTAGGCTTCCTGTAAATGTATAAACACCATCTTTTTCAACAGTCATTTGATCTTCTAAATTATCAAAAGTTACTGTCTTAATTTTACTTGGAATGAATATACTATAATTATCTGAAATATTACCTGCATTATCTAATCCCATTACATATAAATAATTTTCTTTTCCTTGATTCTTGTTAACCTGTTGTGTAATATCGTATGTATATGTTTTTGTTCCATCAGCGTTTTCTATACTATCTAAATCTTTTAATAGAACTTTTTGGCCTTCTTTTTGATTCTTACTACCAACTGCAACATACATTTGACCTGCTAAACCTGAACTATCATCTGATCCAGTAATATATGCGTAGTATTTGTCACCAATTTTTCCAACTGTTGTAGAAATTACAGGTTTAACTGTGTCTACTTTAATTGGAATTTTAAGTTCTTGTGCATCTGTTTCTGCAAAACCAATATTTGCTTTTATAACAAAATAATATTGACCATCTTTTACTGTTACAGGCTTACCTGTGGCTTGATTATATACGGTTCCATCCCAACCAATCTTATTATTGATTAATGTTGCTAAAGATCCTTGTCCTTCATGTTCTAATGTTGATTTTTGAATATAATCAATTGTTCCTAAATCCGATACAAGAGCACCATTAGCATCTTCGATTCGCATTGACATTTGATTAGCATTTCTAAGCATTGTTAAATATGGATAAGCACCGTCTAATACTCCATCATTATTTGGAGAAATTGAAATATAGTCTTTGTTAATTTGTCCTTCTTTTTGTGTTGCAAAATAATCTTCTCCAAGATAAGTATTCTTGCCATCTGTCAATCCTGTTTTTCCATAATATGAATCTTCTTCATAAATTGGACTGTCAATTATTTTTTCTGTTCCCCAGTTGCCATAAAAGCCTAAAACTGGCATTCCTAAGCTGATTCCTTCTGTATTTTCAAAATGTAAAAATGATTCAACATAAGAATTTTCTGTGTAATCTTTTGTCAAATGTAATGTTGCTGTTACAGTTACTTTTCCTTTTTTAGGAACTGTTATCTGACTTTGATTATATGTTACACTGGCTCCTTGTACCTCTTTAATGACATCTTCATTAGAGTCGCTAACACCATTTATATATACTTTATCTGGAGCAAAATTATATGTTTCTTTTTTAGAACCATAGTTTGTAAAAGTAATATCAAAGTTTACATCTTTTGTTCCTTTTGGAATTTGTCTTAATTCAACACAAGCTTCTCCTTTATATGTAGCAGTAACATTTACTTCAGTAGCGTCTGCTACATCAAGTAAGCCTGCACCTTGATATCTTACTGAATATGGTGTCTGTGAATTTTTATTAATTACAGGTTTTGCAGTGTTCATTATAACTTCTTTCATGAAGTCAACATTTTTGCTTCCTGCAAATGAAAGTTTTCTTTTATTCATTGACTGCTTGATAAGAGCTTCTGCTCCTGCAACATATGGTGATGCCATTGAAGTACCACTCATGTACTGATATCCTGCTTTTCCTGAATTTAAGGAATAAATCATTCCACCAGGAGCTGAGATTTCTGGCTTAATATCTAATGTTGGTGTTGGACCCCATGAAGAAAAATTAGACATTTCTTCTTTGTTTTGTCCGGCATTTACATTTTCTTTAAAATCTTTTCCTTGTGCAAACGAATAGCCTGTTGTTCCATTATCTTTCATATTTTTTAACAATTCCTTACCAGCATTGTTTGAAATTGAAACAAATGGAATTTTACTGTCAACACTTGGTGCAATATATGCATTTGGATATGCATCTGAATTATATAAAACAACTCCGATAGCTCCTGCATCTATTGCATTTGCTGCCTTTTGTGTAAAAGTAATATCACCACGTTTGATTACTGCAATTTTTCCTTTTACATCTACTTTTTCACATTCTTCTTTATTTCCCTTGCCACAATCTACGAGTTCATATGTGTCTTTTAAGTCACTCCATTTCTTATCTCCATCTACTGTTGTAGCTGGATAAGAGCCAATTTCTTTACCGTTTTGTTTGATTTTTAATACATCCTGGTAAACACTATTGTTGTTATATGAAGCAACTGACAAAGAATTTTTATACGCTGAAGGTGAACCTATCATTGCATCGTCTACTAAATTTATTGCTTCTTTATAAGAAGTATTATCACCTCTTAGTGAATCACTTGTTCCTGAGTTTCCAGCTGAAATGGCTGATACTACACCTGCTTGATATGCTTTTTCTACTGCTGCTTCTATAAAATCTGCGTCAGTATCAAAACCACTATCTGAGCCTAAACTCATGTTAATAACGTCTGCATCTAATTTTACTGAATCTTCTATAGCTTTTACTATATCATCAGTATAAGCACTTGAGTTATTTGGATCTGCTGTAAATACTTGCATTCCGATAACCTGTGCCTTTGGTGCTACACCTTGTATAGATTCCATTCCATCATTTGCTTTTCCATTTGCGGCAGTAATACCTGCAACGTGATAGCCATGAGTTGAACGATCATTTAATACTTCATCGTTTCCATTGCTATAGCTGTATCCGAATGGAACTTTTTTTGAATAATATTTTCCATATCCTAATAATTTTATTTGGTTTTCCCACCATGATTTAGAGTGTTTTGTTTTGACATTTTTCTCTAATGCCATATCTTTATGTTCATAGTTTACTCCAGTATCTATTATGGAAACTACAACGCCTTCACCTTGATAGCCTGTTTTTTTGCCATTTTTCCATGCATTTAAAACATTTCCTATTTCAAGTGCAGAATCCATCTCTGTTTTTACTGAAGAAGCTTCATAAACATTTTTTACACCCTTTAGGGATTTGATTTGATCAATATAGCCTCGAGCAGCTTCTATTGAAAAACTGTTCACAAGATATGATGATTGATTAATAACCGATGCTCCTGTTAACTCCTCAACTTTTTTGATTACATCACTTTGATTATTCTTTACTTCTTTTTCAATTTTTTTAGTCTGATTTGTGTAATCATCATCTTTTGTTTTTTCAATTGCAGGTTCTTCATTTAACTCTACAATTATTCGAACTACTTCTTTGGGATCTTTTTTGTCTTCTTCTTTACTTAATTTGTTATTTGAATTTGATAAAACCGAAAGTGCTGTTTTATTCAAATCTTCAATCGTTTTACTGTCAGTCGTTTTCTTTTCTCCCTGCTGTGCATATACAGGTACTTTATTGAATCCAGCTGAAGTAACAACAACTCCTAAAGCAAGCGCAATTGCACTTACTTGCTTAAAAGTTTTCCTAAAAGCTTTTTTCATAAACTGTCCTCCTCTTCCTAAAGTGTATTACTTTTCTAGCAACTCGTTTGAATAGTCGCAAAAAACTAAATACCTTTTCTAAAAGTATACAGCTTTCTCTTTCGTTGTCAATATTTTTTGAATACTTTTTTCTATTTAATAATTTTATTAATATTCAGAAATATAGCTACATTTTTATACTTACATTCTTTTTTAAGATTATTACAGCAAAAAAGCTCTATATCATAATGAAATCTAGCATTTTAGAATCATTTTTATGATATAGAGCCTTTTATTCTAATTGTATTAAATACTTATTATTTTGCTAATTCTTCTTTTAAAGCAGCTGTAAGAGCTGGAACTATCTTATGTAAATCACCAACAATACCGTAATCTGCTACGTCAAAAATTGGTGCATCTTCATCTTTATTAATTGCGATGATAAGATCTGAATCTTCCATACCTGCTGTATGCTGAATTGCTCCTGAAATACCAATTGCAAAATATACGTTTGGTCTTACAGTTTTACCTGTTTGTCCAACCTGATAATCCTGAGCTAACCAACCATTCTCTACTACTGCACGAGAGCAACTTACCATTCCACCTAAAACATCAGCTAACTCTCTTAATTCTTTAAAGCCTTCTTCGCTTCCTACTCCACGACCACCTGATACTAAGATTTTAGCATCCATGATATTTTCAACATGTCCTACTGCCTTTACAACTTTAAGAATTTCTACCCATCTTTTGGATTCTTTTAATTCTGGGTTAAATTCAATTACTTCTGCTTTACGACCAGCTTCTTTTGCAAGAGCCTGCATAACACCTGGACGAACTGTTGCCATCTGTGGACGATTATCTGGACAAGCAATTGTAGCAATTGTGTTTCCACCAAATGCTGGTCTTGTCATCAATAACTGATTGTGTTTTTGCTCTTTTCCTGGCATTGGATTGATTGGAAAATCACCAATCTCAAGTTTTGTACAATCTGCTGTAAGTCCTGTTTTTACCCTTGCAGAAACTGTAGGTCCAAGATCTCTACCGATTGCTGTAGCTCCAACTAACATAATCTCTGGTTTATATTCATTGATTACTGCTGAAAGTGCTTCTGCATATGGTTCTGTTCTGTATGTTTCAAGAGCTTTATCGTCTACAACGATAACTTTATCTGCTCCATGTTCACCTAATTGATCAGCTAAACCTTTTACGTTTGAACCAAGTAATACTGCTGTTACTTCTGTTCCTAAGTCAGCTGCTAATTCTTTACCTTTTCCTATTAATTCATAAGAAATAGAACTAATTTCATTATCTACCTGTTGTGCGTATACGAATACGCCTTTATATTCTTCTAAGCCCATTTTTTTCACCACTTTTCTTTTTTATTCTATTATATAATATGTTTTTCTTTTAATTTGCCTACAAGATACTCTACTGACTCTTTTGGATCAAGAGTTACTTTTTCGCCAGCACCTTTACGTACTTTGTCTGATGCTTTTGCGATTTTTGTAGGAGATCCTTTAAGTCCTAAATCTGAATCATCTACATCTTTAAGATCGTTTCTTCCCCAAATTGTAATATCTTTATCAAATGCATCCCAAATTCCGCCTGGTGTCATGTATCTTGGCTCATTTAATTCTGAAAGTGCTGTAATTAAGCATGGCATTTGAACTTTTAATTCATGATATCTATCTTCATACTGACGTTTTACAACGACTGAATCACCATCTAATTTGATTTCTTCAGCATATGAAATTACTGGAAGTCCTAAATGTTCAGCAATCTGTGGTCCTACCTGAGCTGTATCACCATCAATAGCCTGACGTCCTGTAATAATTAAATCATAATCAATATTTCTAAGTGCGCCTGCAATAGTTGTTGATGTTGCCCATGTATCAGCTCCACCAAGTACCCTATCTGTTACAAGGATTGCATTATCTGCACCCATTGCTAATGCTTCTCTCAATACATCCTCTGCTTTTGGAAGACCCATTGTAAGAACTGTAACCTCTGCGCCAATTTCATCTTTTATTCTAAGTGCTGCTTCAAGTCCAGCTTTGTCATCTGGGTTCATGATAGCAAGCATAGCTGCTCTATCTAAAGTTCCGTCTGGATTAAACTTTACGCCACCCTTTGTATCAGGAACTTGTTTAATACATACTACTATTTTCATGTATCTGTTCTCCTTTATTTTTGTTGATTATGTTAATTGGCAATCGTAAAATTACTTCATACCAACTAACATAAATAATATAATGTACTAAGCTAATAAGTTTCCTGCGATTACCATTCTTTGAACTTCTGATGTTCCTTCGTAAATTTCTGTAATCTTTGCATCTCTCATCATACGTTCTACATCATATTCTCTAATATATCCATATCCACCGAATAATTGTACAACCTCTGTTGTTACAGCCATTGCTGTCTCTGCTGCAAATAATTTTGCTTTTGCTGCTTCTAAAGAATATCTCTTCTGTGTAGCTTTAGCCTGAGCAGCTTTATATACTAATAACTGAGCAGCTTCTACTCTTGCTGCCATATCTGCAAGTTTGAACTGTGTATTCTGCTGTTGAGCAATTGAACGTCCGAACTGTTTTCTTTCTTTTGTGTATTCAATACAACGCTCAAGAGCACCTTCTGCAATACCTAGTGCCTGTGCCGCAATACCAATACGTCCACCATCTAGCGTATGCATTGCAATGCTAAATCCTTTTCCTTGAGCTCCTAATAAGTTATCTTTTGGAATTCTACAATCTTCAAAAATTAATTCGTATGTAGAAGATCCGCGAATACCCATTTTCTTTTCTTTTGTACCAAATGAGAAGCCTGGAGCATCTTTATCAACGATAAATGCTGAGAAGTTCTTTTTCTTTCTTCCTCTCTTATCTTCTGTTACTGATGTAACCGCGATTACGATATAAACATCTGCTTCTTTACCATTAGTAATGAAACATTTTGAACCATTTAATACCCACTCATCGCCATCTAATACTGCTTTTGTCTGAGCACCCTGTGCATCTGTACCAGCACCTGGCTCTGTTAAAGCAAATGCACCAAGTTTTTCACCTGTCGAAAGTGGTCTTACATATTTTTCTTTTTGTTCTTGTGTACCAAATGTCATGATTGGATCAATACAAAGTGATGTATGAGCTGAAACAATAACGCCTGTTGTTGCACAAACTTTTGATAATTCTTCAACGCACATAACATATGTTAAAGGATCGCATCCTTGTCCACCGAATTCTTTTGGTACTGGGATTCCCATGAATCCAAATTTCTGCATTTTAGTAACTGTCTCGCGTGGGAAAACTTCTGTTTCATCAACTTCCTGCGCAAGAGGTTTTACTTCTGTCTCTGCGAACTCTCTGAATAAGTTGCGAGCCATCTCATGTTTCTTGTCTAAAGTAAAATCCATGATTTAATTCCTCCGTTTTTTAATGTTCTGAATTTTTATTTGCTGTAATCGTAGAATCCGATTCCTGTCTTACGTCCTAATTTTCCTGCACGAACCATCTTCTTTAATAATACATGTGGGCGATATTTTGGATCTCCTGTCTCATCATATAAAACGTTCATGATTGCAAGACAGATATCTAATCCGACTAAATCTCCTAATGCTAAAGGTCCCATTGGATGATTAGCACCTAATTTCATAGCTGTATCAATTCCCTCAACTGATGCAACGCCATCTGCATAAATTCCAATTGCTTCGTTAATCATTGGAATTAAAATTCTATTTACTACAAAGCCAGGAGCTTCTTTAACTTCTACTGGAGTTTTTCCGATTTCTTTTGAAATAGCAACGATTTTATCATTAAGATCATCTGGTGTGTTCTCACCTTTGATTACCTCGATTAATTTCATTACTGGTGCTGGATTAAAGAAATGCATACCAATTACTGGTCTATCTAATCCTGCTCCGATTTCTGTAATTGATAATGATGATGTGTTTGATGCAAAAATACATTCTGCAGGTACAATATCCTGTAACTCTTTGAATGTATCCTGTTTTACTTTCATAACTTCAAGTGCTGCCTCAACAATTAAATCTGCATCAGTACAAATTGTTTTAACACCTGTTGTGATTTTACCTAAAATCTTATCAGCATCTTCTTGTGACATTTTTCCTTTAGAAACCATTCTATCTAAAGATTTTTTAATCTTATTTTTTCCGTTTGCTGCAAATTCTTCATTAATATCGCATAAATATACTTCATATCCTTCTGTCTGTGCAAAAGCCTGTGCGATTCCAGAACCCATTGTTCCTGCTCCGATTACTCCTACCTTCATCTTTATTATCTCCTTTTTTATTTCAATTTATTTTTCAAACCAAATTTTGGTAATGTTTTCTTCTTCAGTCAAAAGTTTTGTGATACAAATAGATGTACCACAAAACTCTTTTTTTAATTGCTAATATTAGTTATATTTTTCAACAACAGTAGCGCAACCCATTCCGCCACCGATACATAATGTTGCAAGACCTTTCTTAGCATCTTGTCTCTTCTGCATTTCATGAAGTAATGTTACTAAAATACGGCAACCTGATGCTCCTACTGGATGTCCTAATGCAATAGCGCCACCGTTTACATTTACTTTATCCATGTTGAATCCTAAATCGCGAGCTACTGCAACTGATTGAGCTGCAAATGCTTCGTTTGCTTCGATTAAGTCCATATCATCAACTGTTAATCCTGTTCTCTTCATTACATTCTTAACAGCTGCAACAGGTCCAACACCCATGATTGATGGATCTACACCACCCATTGCTCCTCCAACGAATGTAGCCATTGGTGTAACACCAAGTTCTTTTGCTTTTTCTTCAGACATAACAACAACTGCTGCTGCACCATCGTTAATACCCGAAGCATTACCAGCTGTAATTAAGCCGCCTTCTTTGCCTGAACAACATTTTAATTTAGCTAATGACTCAGCTGTTGTTCCTGCACGAGGTCCTTCATCTGTATCAATAACGATGTCGCCTTTCTTACGATCATGAATAACGTAAGGTACGATTTCATCTTTGAATTTTCCTTCAGCCATAGCTTTTTCACATTTCTGCTGGCTATTTGCTGAGAATTGATCTAATTCTTCACGAGTAATTCCATACTGTTCAGCAACATTTTCTGCTGTAATCATCATGTGATACTGATTAAATGCATCCCATAATGCATCATTAATCATTGTATCAATTAATTTACCGTTGTTCATACGGTAACCAAAACGTGCTTTATCTAATGCAAAAGGTGCGCGAGACATAGATTCCATTCCACCAGCTACTACGATATCAGCTTGACCAGCCATAATCATATTTGCTGCTTCGTTTACACATTTTAAGCCAGAACCACAAACAACATTTAATGTGATTGCTGGAACTTCAACTGGAAGTCCTGCTTTGATAGCAGCCTGTCTTGCAACGTTTTGTCCAAGACCAGCTTGAATTACGCAACCCATTTTAACTTCATCTACTTGTTCAGGTTTAACACCTGCTCTATTTAATGCTTCTTTGATAACTGCTGCTCCTAAATCTACAGCTGGGACTGAAGCAAACTGTCCACCCATTTTTCCGATAGCAGTACGACAAGCGCCTGCAATTACAACTTTCTTTGCCATGTTCTCTTCTCCTTTTAACGTCATATACCATAATTTATGTTCTGCTGTTAATTTTTTAACAATTGAATTTTACCACATTCTAGGCCCAAAATCAATTTAAATTATCAGATAATAATGGCTTGGCATTGCTTTTTTGTTTTTATTAAATAGCTTTTTGGCAAATTTTTGCACTAATATTTGTTAATTTTTTATCATTCGAAGGTGATTTAATCACTAAAACGTTTTCACTGTTTGTTTGTTTTTTATAATTTCTTTGTACTTTCTTCATGTTTTTTGTTGATTTTGTGGAATTTCGTTTTTTTCGTTTTTTCATTTTGCACCATAGTATACAGTAAATTTATTTAGTTTCTTGTATACAATATACAACTTTGTTCTCAAAAAAATAGGTGCCCGAATCATTAAGTGACTCTGAGCACCTATTTATCTTAATAATTTAAATCAATTTCTATTCCCTTTAAATCTTCGTTCAAAATCTGATTTTCTTTTAATACACCCTCTATCTGTATCTGAATTTCACTCATTCTCTTGCTTTCATTTTTTTGTCCTTCAATACTACTAATTTGTTTCATAGCATTTGATGAATTAAAAATAACGTCTTCTTTTTCCTTCTCATCTCTTAATTCTCTTGACTTGTCTTTCATATTAGTAGAATTTCTTTGTTCTTCAATCTTTTTCTCTTTTGATTCTTGTATCTCTTTTTGTTTTTCTTTATTCTCTTCATCTATCTTGTTTTTTACTTCGCTAACTAGAAAAGAAACTAAATCCTTATTTGCCAATTCTTTAATTTCATCCGATGCTCTAGAAGCTTTTACCATATTCTGGCTCTTAAGCTCTGTTTGAATAAGGTCTCTTCTAACGTGTGTATATACTTCAAGAATTTTCTTGTTATCTTCTATTTTTGTTTTCGAAACTATCTCTTTTGAATTCAAGGTTAAAATTCTTTTCTGATACTCTGTCAAATCAGCTGTATTTATATTTTTTAGTTTTTCTCTTTCTTCTTCAGAAAAAGAATCATACGCTAATCCATGCATATTATTTTGGTATTTGCACAACAGATTTAATGTCTTTTGTTCTTCCGAATCGTCTTCAATGCCATATTCTTTCTTTAAAGCTTCTTTTTGTTCCTTTATTTCTTTTATTATCTCGTTTTCGTCATTTATTTCTGTTCTCTTAGATTTCATTGCATCTGAAACCTTTCGTTTAGATTTCTGCAAATTTTCATCTTTCTTCCAGGCATCTGATACCAGCTTCCATGCTTGACGCCTAGCATTGTTTTTCCTGCTTTCAACATTTCTGTCAACAATAGCCCTAATATCATCAGCAGCAATTGATTTCAACGGTTCATTATTTTTTCTATTCTGTTTTTTATTATTTTGGAGAGTCACTATGTAGTGTGTGTCATTATGAAGATTGTTTGAACGAATTGTAGTGCTATACATACATATCACCTCCTTTAATTACATGACTACTCCGTAAACAAATAATAATAGTCATATAGATTATCGGAGGTGATACAAATATCTTTATAGCAAACATTTGATTTTTTTTAAATCAATGTTTAAATAATTTAGTATAAAAATTAATAAAAGACTTGATTACCAATCACAGTGCCTTTAACTCCACCGTAATTCATGCAAAAATACAAACAGTTTATCGTTATTTTGCCTGCTAATACTTCTCTTGCCGCTTGCATACAGCTTGCATCTACCCTGCCACTTTGTAAAACAAGTGCTAGTCTTCCACTTCTTGCAGGTGTAAATTGACCACTTTGATAAATTACTCCTGTTAATGAATTTGGGAATCTAGGGCTATGCACACGATTGATAATTACACTTCCAACCGCTAACTTACCTGCATACGGTTCTCCTCCAGCTTCACATTGAATAATTGCTCCAAGTAAAACTTCTTCTGAAGAACTTACCTGTGTAGGTCCACTTGTGATAGGTGTGCCAGAAGGTTGCGGATTAGGATTTTTCTGCTGTGCTTTTGCAACCTCTTTAGCTCTTTCTTCTTCAAGTTTCTTCTCGTAAGCTTCCATATCTTTAATCTTTTTATCAAGTTCTTTTGATTGATTAACTTGACTATTATATGCATTTTGTGCATTTTGAAGATTGTTTTGTTGATTTTTTATGTTCTCGTTAAGTTGAGACTCTTGTTGTTTTAAGGCTGATTGCTGTTTCCTTAATGTTTCCTGATCTTTCTTTAATTTTTCTTGATAACCGTTTATTTTAGAAAGCTCTTGTTTATATTCTTCTATTGCTTTCTTATCAAAATCATAAATATCTGCCGCAAATTGCATTTTATCCAAAAATTCGGACATGTTTTTAGCATATAGCAATTCTGAGATAGTATTCGAAGATGAATTCTCATATATATATTTGATACGATATTTCATCTGCTCATATCTTTCTTTAGCATCTTCTTTAGCTTTTTCTAATTTTTTTTGGGTATCATTAATATCTTTTTGAACTTTAGATATTTTATCATTAGTATTCTTGATTGAATCAGACACTTTTGCCATCTGATTATTAGAACCATCTAGTTGCTGTTTATGCTGATTCTTCTGCTGTTCTAATTCCTTAGCTTTTTTATCTGATTCTTGTTTCTGTTTAATTAACTCATCTTTAGAAACTGATCCCATGCCTGCAGCGTTGATACTTACAACATTAACGTTACAACTGCAAACTATGCTTAACATTAGTAATGATGTGATTAATTTTTTTCTCATTCCCTACCTATCTTTCTTTCTAGCCTAAATTTCAAGTTACTTTTTCATTCATTTTAAAAAACAGCCGATAAATACAATGTAACTCGTGTATTCTTAAAATAAATTATTCAAATAATATAATAACAGATTGTATGTTTTGTTTCAACCAAGCTAAAAAGAATTTTATACAATACATTTGTAGAAGGAGGAATCAATAGTGCTGTTTGTTCGTTCTGAAAATTTAACACCAAATATGCGACTTGCAAAACCTATTTATAATAAAACCGGTGTTTTGTTATATGAAAGAGACTCAAAAATAACTTCTACAATTATTAGTAGTATTTCAAATTTTGGCTTAATTGGAGTTTATATTTTAGAACCGGCAGAACCCGTTCCACCACTATCTGCTGAAGATATAGAATTTGAAAAAAATCAAACTGTTTTTGTTTTTAGTTACAAGGAATCTCTTGATAATTTAAAAAATGGGAAACTCTCCGATAAATTTAATCCACTTGTTGAACAAATTATTAAGATTTATGGTTCTTTGAATCATCCTATCAATTTTGTACAAAATATGCGCTCCCCTGATGATTATGTTTATAAGCATGGGGTGAGTGTAGCAATTTTGTGTGCATTAATATCTAAATATTTAAAATTAGATTATAGATACCAAAAAACTCTTATTTCTGCAGCATTTTTATCTAATTTTGGTAATCTTTTTATTCCTGACAACATTGCTAGAAAAGGGACCTGGCTGAGTGCCAACGATAAAGAATTAATACAGATCTCCATGGAAAAAGGGCTTGATTATTTAAAGCAACAAGATAAAAAATTACTTTTCCCGATTGATGCCATTGATTTAGTAGAATATTACATTCTTTCTACAAGCAATGATAAAATCAAACCTAAGCCTTCAAAAATGAATGAATACTTATCTAATATTTTAAAAGTTGCTAACGCATTTGATCAATTAACTGCTATGAATATTAATCATACACCTTTATCTGATGTCACTGCAATGAAATTTTTATACGCAGAACAAAACAAATATAGCAAAAAAATTGTTGATGCTCTATCTAAAGTTATTCATATTATGCCAAAAGGAGCTTGTATTGATTTAACTACCGGAGATGCAGCTATTGTTCTTGAAGAAAATAATGAAAATTTTATGAAGCCAGTTATTTTAAGACTTATAGATAACAAAATATACGATTTAAACGATCCTAGGACATATAAATATATTCAAATTTACGACTCTATGAAAACCATGGATAATAGAATAAAATTTGATGATGATACCTTAAAACAGTTTCAATCTGATCCTTATCTAAATTCTATGCTTAGTAAATTTAAAAGATCTAGTTGAACAATTTATTTTAACCATTTTTCGATACATTCGCAGATAAAATAATGCCGACCTCTAATCGTTAGTTTTTAACTAACCTTTAGGGTCGGCACATATATTTTTAGTACATTTTTAGTACATTTTTAGTATAGTCCTTTTTACGTAAGCTTTAGGTTCTTAGGCATTTTTTACTTTTGCAATATCAACTGGTGTTAATTTTCCATTTGCAGTTTCCATTGCTCTTGCTAATGCATTAGCTGTATCAAGTGATGTTAAACAGTTGACACCTGTCTCAATAGCGTTTCGTCTAATTAAGAATCCATCTCTTGATTTATCTCCACCTTGTGTTGGAGTATCGATTACCAAATCAATCTTGTGTCCTAAAATCAAATCCATAACGTTTGGTGATTCCTGAGAAATCTTATTGATTCTAAGTGCCTCAATACCATTATCATTTAAATATTTTGCAGTACTTCTTGTTGCGTAAATCTTATATCCTAAGTTTGCAAATCTTCTTGCAACTCCTACTGCTTCTTCTTTGTCAGCATCTTTTACTGTCATAATCATTTGTTTATGTTTTGGTAAAACAACACCTGCACCTAAGAATGCTTTATATAATGCTTCATTAAAGTCTTTTGCAATACCTAAACACTCACCTGTAGATTTCATTTCTGGTCCAAGTGAAATCTCAGCTCCTCTTAATTTTTCAAATGAGAATACTGGCATCTTAATTGCAATATAATCTGCTGTTGGTGCTAATCCTGGCTCATAACCTAAACTCTTGATTGTCTCTCCTAAAATAACTTTTGTAGCTAAATCTACAATTGGTATACCTGTTACTTTACTGATATATGGTACAGTTCTTGATGAACGAGGGTTAACTTCGATTACATAAACCTCATCATCCATATCAATAAACTGAATATTTATCAATCCTTTTACGTGTAAGGCTTTTGCTAAACGTTTTGTATATTCTACAATCGTATCTCTAACCTTATCTGTAATTGTTGGTGCTGGATAAACAGAAATTGAATCACCTGAGTGTACACCTGTTCTTTCAATGTGTTCCATAATACCTGGAATCAATATGTCTTCTCCATCACAAACTGCATCAACTTCGATTTCTTTTCCTTGTAAGTATTTATCTACAAGAATTGGGTGATCCTGTGCATATCTATTAATGATACCCATATATTCTTCGATTTCTTCGTCATTGAAAGCAATCTGCATACCTTGACCACCTAAAACGTATGACGGACGAACTAATACAGGGTAGCCTAATCTATTTGCAACTTCTTTAGCCTCATCTGCTGTAAATACTGTTCCGCCTGCGGCTCTTGGAATCTGTGTCTTTTCAAGTATTTCATCAAAAAGTTCTCTATCTTCTGCAGCATCTACATCTTCTGCTTTTGTTCCAAGAATTTCTACACCCATTTTCATAAGCGCCTCTGTTAATTTGATAGCTGTCTGACCACCAAATTGAACAACTGCTCCGTCTGGTTTTTCGATGTTTACGATACTTTCTACATCTTCTGCTGTTAATGGTTCAAAATATAATTTATCTGCTATATCAAAGTCAGTTGAAACTGTCTCTGGGTTATTGTTTACGATAACAGTTTCCCATCCTTCTTTTGCGAATGCCCATGTACAGTGAACTGAACAGTAATCAAATTCTACTCCTTGACCAATTCGAATTGGACCTGAACCTAGTACTAATACTTTCTTCTCTGGTTTTGTCTCCACTGCTTCGTTTTCACTACCGTATACTGAATAGTAGTATGGTGTCTCAGCTTCGAATTCAGCTGCACATGTATCAACCATCTTAAATGCTGCCACAATGTTGTTATCATAACGCATCTGTCTGATTTTTTCTTCATCAATCTTAGTTAACTCAGCAATTACATTATCTGGGAATTGAATTCTTTTTGCTTCTTTTAAAAGTTCAACTGTCAATTCTTCTTTTTCTAATTTATTTTCCATTTCAACAAGAATTGCAATTTTATCGATAAACCAAAGATCGATTTTTGTAATTTCATGAATTTGTTCATAGCTGATTCCTTTTCTTAATGCTTCAGCAATTACCCAAATTCTTCTATCATCAACTAATTTTAACTGTTCTAAAAGTTCTTCTTTTGAAAGCTTTGTAAAATCATATGATCTCATTGAATCAACATGTTGTTCAAGTGATCTGATAGCTTTCATTAAGGCGCCTTCAAAGTTATCACAAATACTCATAACTTCACCTGTTGCCTTCATCTGAGTTGTAAGTGTTCTCTTAGCTGTTATAAATTTATCAAATGGAAGTCTTGGTATCTTAACTACACAGTAATCAAGCATTGGCTCAAAACTTGCATATGTTTTCTTTGTGATTGCGTTTTCAATTTCATCTAGATTGTATCCTAAAGCAATTTTAGCTGTTACTTTAGCGATTGGATATCCTGTTGCTTTTGAAGCAAGAGCAGATGATCTTGATACACGAGGGTTAACTTCGATTACACAATACTCAAATGAATCCGGATTTAATGCGTACTGAACGTTACATCCACCTGTAATTTTTAACTCATCTATAATGTTTAATGCAGAGCTTCTAAGCATCTGGTATTCTTTATCTGAAAGAGTCTGTGAAGGTGCAACTACAATTGAATCACCTGTATGTACACCTACTGGATCGATGTTTTCCATGTTACAAACTGTTATACAGTTTCCGTTTGCATCACGCATAACTTCGTACTCTACTTCTTTCCATCCAGCGATACAGCGTTCTACAAGAACTTCTCCAACACGACTCAATCGTAAACCGTTTGTCAAAATATCAACAAGTTCCTGTTCATTATTAGCAATTCCACCGCCGCTTCCTCCTAATGTAAAGGCAGGACGAAGTACTACTGGGTAACCAATTGTGTTTGTAAATTTAATACCATCTTCAACATTTTTTACTACTAAAGATGCTGCAACTGGCTCACCAATTTTTTCCATTGTATCTTTAAAAGCTTGTCTATCTTCTGCTTTGAAGATAGTTTCAGCTGTTGTTCCAATTAATTTTACATTATGTTCTTCAAGAAAACCTGATTCAGCAAGTTCCATACCCAAGTTTAAACCTGCTTGTCCACCTAATGTTGGTAAAATACTATCTGGTTTTTCTTTTATAATTATTTCTTTTAAAACTTTTAAATCAAGTGGCTCAATATAAACCTGATCTGCAATCTCTTTATCTGTCATGATTGTAGCAGGATTTGAGTTTACTAAGCAAACTTCGATTCCTTCTTCTTTAAGTGATCTACATGCCTGTGTTCCGGCATAATCAAATTCGGCAGCCTGTCCTATAACGATTGGGCCTGATCCTATAACTAAAACTTTTTTTATTGCATTATTCTTTGGCATTATTTTTCTCCTCCCATCATATCAATAAATCTATCAAATAAATATGATGAATCTTGTGGTCCTGGACAAGCTTCTGGATGAAATTGAACTGTAAAAATATTTTTTCCTACATAACTTAAACCTTCGTTTGTTCCATCGTTTACATTAACAAAAGCAGGTTTTGCAATTTTTTCATCTAAAGTATCTGTATCTACAACATATCCATGATTCTGAGAAGATATATATACTCTTCCTGTTGCTAAATCTTTTACAGGATGATTGCCACCTCTGTGACCATATTTCATCTTATGAGTATCTGCACCTGTTGCTAGAGCCATAAGCTGATGTCCTAAACATATTGCAAAAATTGGAATGTCAGAATTATATAATTTTTTAATTTCTTCAATAATTGTTTTACAATCTTTTGGATCTCCAGGTCCATTACTTAACATAATTCCGTCTGGATTAGAATTTAAGATTTCTTCGGCTGTAGTGTGTGCTGGATAAATAACAACTTCACATCCACGTTCATTTAAAGATTTGGCAATATTTTTCTTGGCTCCAAGATCTAATAAAGCTACTTTTTTTCCATTGCCTTTTAAAATAGATTTTTCTTTACATGTCACTTTAGAAACAACATCACCTGTGTGATATTCTTTTAATTTAGGAATAATTTCATCAAGATTATAATTTTCATTAACTGTAAATAAACCGTTCATTGTACCTTTTTCACGAAGGATTTTAGTCAATGCACGAGTATCAATACCTGTTATACCATGAATATTATTTTTCTGCAGGAAGTCCTGAATGGTACCTTCCGAACGGAAATTACTAGGAATTCTAGACAACTCCCTTACTACATACCCCATTGGCCATGGTTTTTTAGATTCCATATCAGGAGTAATTCCATAATTACCAATTAAAGGATATGTCATCACAACTGCCTGGCCTGCGTATGACGGATCTGTTAAAACTTCTAAATATCCTGTCATCGAGGTATTAAACACTATCTCACTAATTACATCCTGTGTAGAGCCAACATTTTGTCCCTCGAACACAGTTCCATCCTCAAGTATCAAAAATGATTTCATTTCTTTCCCTGCCCTTCATTCCATTGTCTAAATCTTGGCAAAAAAAAAGAGGGAATCTCTTTTTTTGCTTAAAAAATTTTTCTTGTTCATACTTAAATTGTAAAAATCTTATCACACAATGTGGTTTTTTTCAAGTCATATTTTTAGAATTTATTTTCATAACTTTATTAATGATACTTATAATTTAAATTCTATAATAAAAAAAACTAAACTATCACCTATATTTCAGGTATAGCTTAGTTTTTAAATCTATAAATATACAGAACACATTGCAACAAATATTATAGAGATAAACATTATTAATGTTCCAACGCCAAACATTGCTGGATTAAATTCTTTTTTTTCATATACTACATTATTTGGCGTTACATTTAATGGCTTATATAATCTAATAAAGGGATACATTACACCAGTTTCATTTTTTACTTCTAAATATCTTTTCCCTAAAAAATAATTTTTTAAATTCATTCTGGTTAAATTGATTTTTATACAGCCATCTCCTGGACGATTTTTCACAAATTTTTCTGCCATGTTTAATAGGTTCTTTCCCAAACCTAAATTATTATAATTTGGAGAAACCATAAGCATTGTAACATAATTGTACATATCAACCGCTATTACTGCTACTATTTCGCCAACTGAATTTAAAGTTCCAAAAATTGTTAATTGGCCATTTATAACTTGATTTTCAAAACTATCTTCATTAGCATATTGCAAGAAATAATCTCTATTCACAACGCTTTCAAAATTAGGGTTAAATGTATATTGATAAACATCTCTTGCAAATCTTACAGCCACCCTTGCTTCATTTGGATTAAATCTTCTTGTTATCATAAAAATCCTCCTTCAACCTCTCTATAAGTCCACTATATCTTTTTTGTTGCGACACGTTTTTAACCATCATATCAAAAGTTTTATCATTTCCAACTATTGTAACACATTTTTTTGCTCTAGTAACTGCTGTATATAATAAATTTCGATTCATCAGCATTGATGGTCCTGTTAATAACGGAATGACGATAGCTGGATACTCTGATCCTTGTGATTTATGAATCGTAATTGCGTATGCTAAATCTAATTCATCTAGCATTTTATACGGATATTCTACTGTTTTATTATCATCAAAAATAATAGTCATTGTGTCTGTGTATTCGTTGATTCTTTCTATTTTTCCAACATCACCATTAAAAATCCCTGTTCCTTTATCTATTGCCAATCCATATTTTGATTTTATTTCCCACTCCATTTGATAATTATTTTTCATTTGCATAACTTTGTCGCCTTCTCTAAAAATCCTACCATTATGCTCTTTTTCACTTTTTTTATCTGATTGTGGATTAATATAAGCCTGCAAAATCCCATTTAATCTTTCAACACCTAATAATCCCTTTCTCATAGGCGTAAGGACCTGTATATCATACGAAGTAGCATCAACATATTTTGGAAGCTTTTGAATAATAAGTTGAAGTGTAACATTTATTATCTTTTCCGCTTCATATCTTTTCAAGAAAAAGAAATCTTTGCTCTTATTATCTAATAGAACCATTTCGCCTGCATTAATCTTATGTGCATTAACAATTATATCTGAAGTACTTGCCTGTCTGAAAATCTTTGTTAAAGCAACAGTTTTAAAACAATTTGAATCAATTATATCTTTTAAAACACTGCCTGGTCCAACACTAGGGAGCTGACTAACGTCTCCAACCAAAATCAAACGCGTCTGACCTGGAATTATAGCCTTCAACAAAGCATTCATAAGATTGATATCAACCATCGACATTTCATCAATTATAATCACATCAGCTTCAAGTGGATTATCTGAATTCTTTTCAAACGTTGTAGTGCCCTCAACTCCTCCATTTAATTCTAACATTCGATGAATTGTTTTTGCTTCAAATCCTGTAGTCTCACTCATTCGTTTTGCCGCTCTTCCCGTTGGAGCCGCTAAAAAAATATCTAATCCATTCATCTCAAAATATTGTATTATTGAATTAATTGTAGTTGTTTTTCCTGTACCTGGTCCACCTGTTATTACCAACAAGCCATTACGTGCTGCAGCTCTTACTGCATCTTTTTGCGCTTCATCTAGAGTCATCTTCGTCTTCTTTTGGATTTCTTCTAAATCTTTTTCAAGCTCTATCTCTGATACTTCGTAATAATCATTTATCCCTTTTAGCATTCGCGCAGAATTAGCTTCCATGTAGTAATATGGTGCATAAAAAACTTGTTTGTCATCATTTTTGTCTGTAATAACAATTTTTCTTTCTATGGCCAAGTTCATGATATTGGTTTCTATTTGTTCCTGACTAACATTTAAAACATTTATACTCTGTTCTATTAATTCATTAAACGGAAGATACGTATGCCCCTCTAATGAAGCTTGCTGTAAAGTGTATAATACTCCACTTTGAACTCTAAAATCAGAATCAGGCTTAATTCCTATCTTACTTGCAATTAAATCTGCTGTTTTAAAACCTATTCCTCCAATATCTTCTGATAACTTATATGGATTTTCTTTTAAAATCTTAAAAACATCCTGCTTATATGTTTTATATATTTTTACAGCCATAAGAGTTGATATGCCATATTTTTGAAGATAAATCATCGCTCTTCTTAAATCTTTACGCTCATTAATCTGATTTGCGATATCCATTGCCTTTTGCTGACTAATACCCTTTATTTCTGCTAATCTTTCTGGTTCTTCTTCTATTATTCTAAAAGTATCTTCTTTAAATTTTTTAACTATTCTCGAAGCCAATGCCTTTCCTAAACCTTTTACTGCACCAGAACCAAGATATCGCTCTATACTCACGATATCTTCTGGATCCTTGTGTTCATAGGATGTTGTCTTAAATTGTTCCCCGTAAGTAGAATGTTTTATAAATTCACCTACACACTCTATATTTTCGCCTTCAGATATATCTGTAAATATTCCAACGCAAGTCACTTCTTCTCCATCACTTACTAAAACTAATACAGTATATCCGTTTTCTTCATTACGAAAGATTATATGATCTACATATCCACTTATAGTTTCCAATTAATTTTTCCTTTCCGAATAGTCAAATTATTTCATTTAAAAAAACTTCCCTCGACTTACGCCAAAGGAAGTTTGCAACTCTAATCTATCATTTTATATCATAGTTACGTTTCATCTGTTCATACAACTGATTCGTATAATTCTCACCAATCTGATCAACAACTTCATCTGCTAAAAGTTCAATAGTCTTATCCATAAACATATCTTTATACTGAGACATCGATTTATCTTCTGATTCATCATTTGTGAATGTTTTTTTCATTTCTTTTAAAATTTGTTCAACAAAATATGATTCAAAATCTTTTATAACCTGCTTCAGTTCTTGTTCACTAGATTCTGAGGAAATATTCTTTGCTGAATTAGCAAGCTTATCAACGTTCGAAGAGGTCAAACTATTATTAGCTGTGCTCAACATTGATGCAATTGAGCTATTTGAAATATTAGAAATATTCATACTTCATTGCCCCCTTTATCTCTTCAGGTTATTAGCTGTATCAAGCATTGAATCCGCTGTAGTAATTGCTTTAGAATTTAATTCATATGCTCTTTGAGCTATGATAAGATTAACCATCTCATCTGCAACTTGAACGTTTGAACCCTCTAAATAATTCGCCAACACTTTTGATGTTTTTAGACCTTGAACCACACCTTCTTGGAGTGGTTGGCCCGAAGCACCTGTCTGTTGTAACAAACTATCCGAAATTTTCTCTAAACCAGCCGGATTATTAAACTGATATACACCAAATGAAATTCCCATATCGACTTTAGAACCATCCGGATTTACATATGCAAATCTGCCTGTCTGTGACACTTCAATTGAATCAGCTGGCACACCATTTGGAACATAAATTGGATTGCCGCCCGCATCAAGCACTGCCTGTCCACTATGATCAGTCAGCATCACTCTTCCATCACCTGTTGTATTCCAAGTAAAGTTACCATTCCTCGTATAGTATGTTTGACCATCAATTCCTCTTACTGCAAAAAAACCTTGACCATCTAAACAATAATCTGTCTTGCTTTCACTTGCCAACATAGCTCCTTGTGTGTACATAGACGTTGTAGCTGCCACTCTAGTACCTAACCCAACTTGAGCGCCGACTGGCTTATTGTCTCCATTTGCAGTTGTTGTTTTGGTTTGAAGAGTCTGATATAAAAGTGATTTAAACTCTGTTCGCTCCGTTTTAAAACCATTTGTATTAACGTTAGCTAAATTGTTAGATATTGTATCTACGTTTGTCTGCTCAGCAATCATACCACTAGCAGCCGTATATAATGCTCTCATCATAGGCTTTTCTCCTTACCAGATATCCGTTTGAAATCAAGTGCTAAATTAAGACACCTTACCGACTTCATTACATGCTTTTTCCAAAGTAGAATCTTCTGTTACAATTAACTTTTGTCCAGCTTCATATGCTCTTTGTATCGTAATCATATTAACCATCTCCGATACTACATTGACATTAGAGGCTTCTAGTGTACTCTGACGAACTTTCGCCGTAGTCTGAATGTGATTACCTCCATCAACAAGATTATACAAATTCTCTCCATATTTCTCTAAGTAATCATAATTATCAAAATCAGTTACTCCTATATTTGCAACCATTTGTCCATTTTGATAAATCTGCCCTAACGTATTTACAGCATATGTAGCATTTGGATCTATTCTAATATAATTATTTGGAGAAGGATTACCTGTAGAAGCTCCTGCTTGATTTAATACATAATCTCCATCCTTAGTCATAAGATAACCCTCTGTATTAACTACAAACGCTCCATCTCTTGTATACTTAACCGAAGTATTTCCTTTCTTGTCGGTAAATGCAATAGCAAAAAAGCCTTTTCCGTCTAGTGCAAAATCAGAAGCATTATTAGTAATGATAAAGCTTCCCTGATCATAGTCCGTATAGACCTGTCCAAGATGCACACCAAACGTAATCTCACCTATCTTTTTAGGTAATGCATATTCTGATGTATCTTTCAATTTAACAGCCATTTCATCTGCGAATGTTCTAGAAGTAGTGCCTTCTTTTTTGTAAGCTGTTGTCTGTGCATTAGCCAAATTATTGGCCATAACATCTAATCGACGCATCTCATTTACCATACCCATGTGCGCAGTATAAAGTCCTTTTACCATCTCGAAGCTCCTTACATAAAATTATAAATTATAAATAAACAAACCATTTATATAAGCAACAAATGTAATAAATAATTCATATACTTATATATTAAGTACTATATTTATACTGTATCTTCTTACTATATCGGAGCCACAAAACAAAAAAATTAATTATCCTATGTACATATATCTAACCTTATCAGCTCAATTTTGGCATTTATTCAACAACAAACCCACCGCCTATTAACATAGCCGGTGGAATTATCATCTTTTCAATATTCAATTATAAAATAGTATTAATAATACTGAAATTTCTTTTATAAAAACTTAATCTTTTTTATGAAAAAATTAGAATTTCTCTCCTAATAATTCAACGTATTGACCTGTACCGATAGCTACACATGTCATTGGATCATCAGCAGTCATTGTGTGGATACCTGTTCTATCCTCAATCAATTCCTCTAAGCCTCTAAGCAATGCTCCACCACCTGTTAATACGATACCTCTATCAGCAACGTCAGCTGCTAATTCAGGTGGAGTTTTCTCTAATACTGTGTGTACAGCTTCTACGATATTTAAAGTAGCTTCTCTTAAAGCTTCTTCTGTTTCTTCTGAACTTACTGTAACTGTTCTTGGAAGACCTGTAACAAGGTTACGACCTCTTACTTCCATTGTTTCAGGTTCAGCAAGTGGGTAACAAGTACCAATCTTAACCTTGATGTTCTCGGCTGTTCTCTCACCGATTAATAAGTTATGTTTCTTACGCATATATCTAACGATAGCTTCATCAAAATTATCACCAGCAATCTTAATTGATGTACTTACTACTGACTCTCCTAATGAAATTACAGCAATATCAGCTGTACCACCACCGATATCTACAATCATGTTTCCACATGGTTTAGAAATATCAATACCAGCTCCAATTGCAGCTGCAATTGGTTCTGCTATAATTCTTACTTCTCTTGCTCCTGCTTCTGAAGTAGCTTCTTCTACTGCTCTTCTCTCTACTTCTGTAATTGCAGAAGGTACACAAACTGCTACTCTAGGTTTACGGAAGCATCTCTTTCCAACAGCTTTTTGAATGAAATGTTTAATCATTTTTTCTGTTGTATCATAATCTGAGATAACACCCTGTCTTAATGGTCTTGTTGCAACTACATTACCTGGTGTTCTACCAATCATAAGTCTGGCATCTTCACCATATTTTAAAATCTTTCTAGTACTTCTATCTATTGCAACTACTGAAGGCTCTTTTAAAACTACGCCTTTTCCTTTTACATATACTAAAATACTCGCTGTTCCTAAATCAATTCCTATATCTGTTCCGACCATTTTATAGCCCCTTTCTAACTTTATCCAAATTTATCTTATATATTCCATATATTTTTAAGAAGTTTGTATTGTCCTATAACAACACCAAAATATTATCAATATCTCTCATACATAAATTATATCTACTTTAATATGCATTTTCTTACTAATTGCCAGTCTTTACTGTGCTCATTCTTCTTATATACGGAAAATCTATGCTATCAATTTTACATATACAATAACCATTATATACGATTATAATTTTTTTTCAAATAATTTTTTTTATTTATTTGAATTTTTAAAATTTGTTCACATTTACAAAATATACGATAGCTCTTTTATCATATTTGAACAAACCTATCACTCAACTATTCAATCTATTATTTTAAATATGGCTTTAAAAATTGTCCAGTATAGGATTCCTTTACTTTACATATCTCTTCTGGGGTACCCGTCGCCACTACCTGACCGCCGCCTTCACCGCCTTCAGGTCCCATATCAATAATGTAATCTGCCGTCTTTATCACTTCAAGATTATGTTCAATAACAATTACAGTATTTCCACCCTCTGATAGTTTTCTTAAAATTTCTACCAATTTATGAACATCTGCAAAATGTAAACCGGTTGTTGGTTCATCAAGAATATATATAGTTTTTCCGGTACTTCGTTTACTTAATTCAGTTGCCAACTTAACTCTTTGGGCTTCTCCACCTGATAATTCTGTAGATGGTTGTCCTAATTTTATATAAGATAAACCAACATCATAAAGGGTTTGTATTTTCGAATGAATTCTTGGTACGTTTTTGAAAAATTCCAATGCTTCTTCAACTGTCATATCTAAAACATCATAAATACTTTTTCCTTTATATTTTATCTCTAACGTTTCTCTATTGTATTTTTTTCCACCACAGACTTCACAAGGAACATACACATCTGGTAAAAATCTCATTTCAATTTTTAATATTCCATCTCCACGACATGCTTCACATCGTCCACCTTTTACATTAAAACTAAATCTTCCTTTTTTATATCCGCGTGCTTTTGCTTCTGCTGTTGCTGCAAAAAGATCTCTTATTATATCAAATACTCCTGTATACGTTGCAGGATTAGAACGTGGTGTTCTTCCTATAGGAGACTGATCAATATCTATTACTTTGTCGAGTTGCTCGATTCCTTCGATTCCATCATGATCACCCGCTATAGTTCTTGCACGATTCAGTGATTTTTCAAGGTGTTTATATAAAATTTCATTAGTTAATGAACTTTTTCCAGAACCTGAGACGCCAGTTACACAGGTAAGTACACCAAGTGGAAAATCAACATCGATATTTTTTAGGTTGTTTTCGCGAGCTCCTTTTACAGTAATCCAGCCTGTAGGTTCTCTTCTTTCTGATGGAACTGGGATTTTGATTTTTCCACTTAAATAGGCTCCAGTTATTGAATCTTTATTATTAATAATGTCCTCATATGTACCTGTAGCCACTATTTCTCCACCATGAACACCTGCCTTAGGTCCTACATCAACTATGTAGTCTGCTGCTTTCATGGTATCTTCATCGTGTTCTACAACAATCAACGTATTACCTAAATCTTTAAGATTCATAAGCGCCTTTAATAGTTTTTCGTTATCACGTTGATGCAAGCCTATACTTGGCTCATCTAAAATATATGCGACTCCAACCAATCCAGAACCTATCTGTGTTGCAAGTCTTATTCTTTGGGCTTCTCCACCTGATAAAGTGCTTGCAGTCCTAGCCAATGATAAATAATCTAGTCCGACTTCCTTTAAAAAACCAACTCTTGCTTTAATTTCTTTAAGGATCTGATTTCCTATCAATTTCTGCTGTTCGTTTAATTGTAATTCATCTAAATATTTAACCAAATCTTTGATTGAAAGACATGTCATTTCATAAATATTCTTATCGCCTACAGTTACAGCAAGTGAAGACTCTTTTAGTCGTTGTCCTTTACAAGTTTTACAAGGAGTGATTCTCATAAACTGTTCATATTCAGCTTTAACAACATCTGAACTTGTTTCTCTATATCGTCTTTCAACATTATTAACAAGCCCTTCCCATACTAAATCATAAACACCTTCACCTCTTTGTCCTTTGTAGTGAACCTTTAAAACTCTTCCGTCTCCACCTTTTATAAACATTGTTCTAATTTCTTCTGGTAAGTCCTTGTATGGAGTATCCAACGAAAAACCGTATTCTTCTGACAAAGCTTTCAATGTTGCATAAGAGTAACTTTTAGGATCGTTTGACGACTGCCATCCCATTACTTGAACTGCCCCTTCACTAAACGACAAATTTTTATCTGGAATCATTAAATCTTCATCAAATTCCATTTTATATCCTAAGCCGTAACATGTTGGACATGCACCAAATGGATTATTAAATGAAAAGCTTCTTGGTTCAACCTCATCAATACTTATTCCGCAATCTGGGCACGCAAAATTCTGAGAAAAATTAAGATATATATTTTCACCATCCTTTCCTCCAAGAACTTCAACTACTGCAATTGATTCTGTTAAATGAAAAACAGTTTCTAGTGAATCTGTTAATCTTTTTTCAATTCCTTCTTTTACAACTAATCTATCTACTACTATTGAAATGTCGTGTTTTTTATTCTTTTCAAGTTCAATAACTTCTGATAAATCATATAATGAACCATCTACTATCACTCTAACGTATCCACTTTTTTTGGCTTTTTCAAGTAATTTCTGATGGGTTCCTTTTCTACCACGTACCACTGGTGCCAATAATTGAATTTTACTTCTTTCTGGCAATTGCATAACTGAATCTACCATCTGATCAATTGTCTGTTTTTTTATTTCTCTGCCACATTTTGGACAATGGACAACACCAATTCTTGCATATAACAGCCTAAAATAATCATAGATTTCTGTTACTGTTCCAACTGTTGAACGTGGATTTCTGTTAGTTGTTTTTTGATCAATTGAAATAGCTGGTGGCAATCCTTCTATTTTTTCTACATTGGGCTTTTCCATTTGACCTAAGAATTGTCTTGCATATGAAGAAAGCGACTCCATATATCTTCGCTGGCCTTCTGCATATATTGTATCAAATGCAAGTGATGATTTTCCTGAACCAGACAAGCCTGTAAAAACCACAAACTCATCTCTTGGAATATCAACACTTATATTTTTTAAATTGTGTTCTTTGGCTCCTCTTATTTTTATTAATTTTGGTTTACTCATTTTCTTTCCTTCCTATGTTCTGAGTTATGAATTTAGCATCTTTTTTAATTTTACAATCTGATCTCTGTATTCTGCTGCTGCCTCAAAATTCAATTCTGCTGCTGCCTTTTTCATTTTCTTTTTGATATCTGCTATTAATTTTTCAAGTTCTTTATCATCCATTGATTCAGGATCCTTTGAAAAGTTAAGTTCTTCTGCGGCCACTCTCTTAGAAATCGAGATTAAATCTCTTACTTCTTTTTTTATAGTCATCGGCGTAATGTTATGTTCTTTATTATATGCCATTTGTATTTTTCGTCTTCGTTCTGTTTCATCAATGGCAACTCTCATCGAATCAGTGATTTTATCCGCATACATTATTACATGTCCTTCACTGTTTCTAGCAGCTCTACCAATCGTTTGAATAAGTGATGTTTCTGAACGTAAAAAACCTTCTTTATCTGCATCTAATATAGCTACCAACGTAATTTCTGGAATATCTAATCCTTCTCTTAAAAGGTTAATTCCAACTAAAACATCAAAAACATCTAGTCTTAAATCTCTTATTATTTCTGCTCTTTCAAGAGTATCAATATCTGAATGTAAATATTTAACTCTTATTCCAACTTCTGTCATATATTGTGTTAAATCTTCCGCCATTCTCTTTGTAAGAGTCGTTATCAAAACTTTATGCTTATTGGCAACTTCTTTATTTACTTCAGAAATCAAATCATCTATCTGGCCCTCGACCGGACGTACCGAAATTTCTGGATCTAATAGACCTGTTGGCCTAATAATCTGTTCAGCTCTAAACAATTCATGTTCTTTTTCATAAACATTTGGCGTAGCTGACACAAATAACATTTGACTTATCTTACTCTCAAATTCTTCAAAATTTAAAGGTCTATTATCAAGTGCCGATGGTAAACGAAAACCATAATCAACAAGTGTCTGTTTTCTTGATCTATCTCCAGCATACATTCCTCTAACCTGTGGTATTGTAATATGCGACTCATCAACTATAATCAAAAAATCATCTGGGAAATAATCCATTAGAGTTTCTGGCATTTCGCCTTCTTTTCTACCTGCTAAGTGACGTGAATAATTCTCAATCCCACTACAAAAGCCCGTTTCTTTCATCATTTCCACATCAAAATTAGTTCTTTCTGCTATTCTTTGAGCTTCAATTAATTTATCTTCTCCCTTAAAAAATTTAACACGTTCTTGCATTTCTTGTTCAATTTTATCACAAGCAACTAACATCTTTTGCATAGGAACTACATAATGTGATGCTGGAAAAACTGCAGCATGTTTCAACACTGCTTTAATCTCTCCTGTCAAAACATCCACTTCTGTTATTCTATCTATTTCATCTCCAAAGAACTCAACTCGTATTGCTGTATCCGTTGCGTCTGCCGGAAAAATTTCAAGTACATCTCCATGAACTCTAAATGTACTCCTTTTAAAATCCATTTCGTTTCTTGTATACTGTATGTTTATTAATTCTTTTATTACGTCATCTCTATCTTTTTCCATTCCTTCACGCAAAGATACCATCATATTCATATAATCATCCGGACTACCAATTCCATAAATGCACGAAACTGATGCAACAATTATTACATCTTTTCGTTCTGCTAATGCAGCCGTTGCTGACAATCTAAGTTTATCTATTTCATCATTAACTGCTGAATCCTTTGCAATATAGGTATCGGACTGTGGAACATAAGCTTCTGGTTGGTAATAATCATAATATGATACAAAATATTCTACTGAATTTTCTGGAAAAAATTCTTTCATCTCGCCATATAATTGTCCGGCAAGCGTTTTATTATGAGAAATAATTAAGGTTGGTTTGTTCAATTGTTCTATCACATTTGCCATTGTAAATGTCTTTCCAGAACCAGTTACACCCAAAAGAGTTTGAAATTGATTTCCCTCTTTAAACCCTTTAACTAATTGTTCGATTGCCTGCGGTTGGTCCCCTGTAGGCTTGTATTTTGAATGCAATTTAAAATCCATCTCTTAATCACCCTCCGAAATCATATTTAGGTTCAGTATAGCACATATAACATTTACGAACAATAGTTTGCGGTAGCTTAGGCTACTACTCGTTAATACCTGTAACAGCTGATTATTTCATTAGAAAAACACTGTAGAAATATCTTGTACCGACCTCCAATCGTTAGTTTTTGTTCAAACTTTTGGGGGTCAGTACATCTCATTGATATTCCACAGTGTTTATAACTTTTCTATATTTCTTGTTGCAACTATATCAACTCCCGTATCACAAACATTCTTTATAAGTATATCTCCTATTTTAACAGGAGCTTTTACTCTTGCAGAATCAATTTCCTTCATGCAATCCATTATTCGTGATTTTGGTATATTGCTTTTGGTTTTTACTGAAACTCTTGGTTTATCACCTTCTAAAACAACAATCGTTGAAGTTACAGTTCTCTCTGGATTTATCACTTCGTTTCTTGCATATTTATCTCCTATTGCACAGGTGTTACCTTGGACTGATTTTACCTCTTTTTCATCTAATTCAACTGTAATTTGACAGCCCATTGGGCATCCAATGCAAGTTAATTCTCTCTTTTCCATAGCATTTTTTCTCCCCTTATTCATCTTCAATTTTTACAGTTATCGTTTTTAATTCAGGTTGTTCCTTTAATTTATTTTTTACTAGAATAACTTGTTCCATTTCTCCGGGTGCCATTATTTTTTTCTTGTTATGCATAATGCGCTCATTGTCAAGATATACGCTTACATATGCACCTTTATATACCTTGCCAACTCTAAATCTTACAGTAAGCATATCTTCCATTCTATCTACATTTATTGTAGATGGGACTGTATAACGAACACCTTCTATTGCTTTAATTTCTACTGAATTGTTATTATTATTTATTTGCTCACCTTTAACATATTTTGCGGCGCTTTCACCTGCTTTTTTTGCTTCCTCTGATACATAATCAACTAAGTCATGCACATGTAACACATTTCCACATGCAAATATTCCCTCTATGTTTGTCTCTAGACTTTCATTTACGATTGGGCCATTTGTTAGTGAATTCATTAAAACTCCAGCATTTCTAGAAAGCTCATTTTCTGGAATCAAACCACATGATAAAAGCAATGTATCACAAGTATATCTTTCTTCAGTACCTTTTATTGATTTTCCATGATTATCTACTTGTGCTATTGTAACTGCTGAAACTCTTTCTTTTCCTTCTATATCAACAACTGTATGAGACAACTTTAATGGAATATTAAAATCATCTAGGCACTGAACTATATTTCGTTTTAAGCCTCCTGAATATGGCATTAATTCTGCAACGAGCTTTACTTTTGCACCTTCTAGAGTCATTCTTCTTGCCATGATAAGTCCTATATCACCTGATCCTAAAATAACTACTTCCTTGCCAGGCATATATCCTTCAATATTTACAAGTCTTTGCGCTGTTCCTGCCGAAAAAATACCTGCTGATCTATAACCTGGAATATTAAGTGCTCCTTTTGGTCGTTCTCTGCATCCCATTGCTAAAATAACTGCCTTTGCTTTTATCTTGAAAACTCCATCCTCTCTATTCATTGCAGTTACAATTTTATCCTTAGAAATATCCATAACCATTGTGTTTAATTTATATGGTATTTTTTCTTTATATAATTTTTCCATAAATCTGTATGCATACTCTGGACCTGTTAATTCTTCTTTAAATGTATGAAGTCCAAAACCATTATGAATACACTGATTTAAGATACCACCTAATTCTTTATCTCTTTCTAAAACTATTATATTTTCTACGCCGGAACATTTTGCAGATACTGCTGCCGCAAGTCCTGCAGGACCTCCTCCAATTACAACGATATCATATTCTTTCATCTGTCTTCCCCCTTTGTGCGACCAAATACAATATTTGATTTGCCACCACTTTTAGTTATTTTTTCATAAGGCAATCCTAGCTCACGATTAATTATTTCCATCGTCTTAGGTGAGCAAAAACCAGCTTGGCATCTTCCCATTCCAGCTCTTGTTCTTCTTTTTACCCCATCTAGTGATCTTGCACCTAATGGTCTATGGATTGCATCTATTATTTCACCTTCCGAAATCGATTCACATCGACAAATTATATTTCCATATGCTGGTTGTTTTTTTATCAATTCATTGCGTTCATCCATTGATAATGTGCTTGGATTTAAAATACCACGTCTAGTTTTTTTCCAATTTGGTTTTTCTTTTAAATATAATTTTTCTTTAAAAATGTTTCCAACCATTTCTCCAATTGCAGGGCTACTTGTCAATCCCGGTGATTCTATACCAGCGCAATCAATAAAATTAGGTGCGTCTTCCACTTCTCCTATAATAAATTCATGATTCTTCTCATGCGCTCTTAGTCCTGCAAAACTTGTTATAACTTTTTTAAGTGGTAAATTTTTGACGTGATCATTAGCTTTTGTTATTAAATCGCTTATTCCTTCTGCTGTCGTGTTGACTCCTTCCCTGTTTTCTATATCAACAGCTGTTGGTCCAACAATTAAATTTCCGTGTATGGTTGGTGAAACTAAAACTCCTTTACCAAGTGCTGTTGGCTGTGGAAAAATTGTATGTGTTACATGTCCTCCTACTTCTTTATCAAGCAAACAGTAATCTCCACGTCTTGGTGTAATTTTTATTTTTTTACTACTTACCATATTATGGATTACATCTGCATATACGCCTGCTGCATTTACAACATAACGTGCTTTGTATTCACCATTATTTGTTTTTACATGATAAATTCCTTCTATATCAGAATATATTTTTTCAACCTGAGTGTTAAAATAAAACTCAACACCATTTTCATTTGCGTTCTCTGCCATAGCAATATTTAATTCGAATGGGCAAATTATTCCACCAGTTGGAGCATATAAAGCAGCTACAGCATTATCTGAAATATTTGGTTCCAATTTCCTTAGTTCTTCTTTATCTATAATTTTAAGTCCTTTGACATTATTTTCGATTCCTCTATTATATAAATCTTTTAAACCTTCTTTTGTCTCTTCATGAATACATACAACAAGCGAACCATTTCTTTTAAATGGAATATCCAAATCTTTACATAGTTCGTCCATCATTTCATTTCCTCTTACATTTAGTTTTGCCATTAATGAGCCAGCTTTTGCATCGAAGCCAGCATGTACTATAGCACTATTTGCTTTTGATGTACCACAACATACATCTTCTTCTTTTTCTAATACACATATATCTAAATCATATTTGGATAACTCTCTAGCAACGGCAGCTCCCGTTACTCCTGCGCCAATAATTATAACGTCTTTCATGCCCTTCTCCTTTCAAAAAAGGAGCCAACAATCTAACCTACCTTGCGGTAAGTTAATAATTGTTTGACTCCAATCTCCACAATTTAATATTAATTTTTAAGCAAATGGTATTACGGAATATAACAAAACAGCTGCAATTCCGCCCAATACTGGTGCCACAACCGGAATCCATGCATAACCCCAATCTGCATCTCCTTTGCCAGGAACTGGTAAAACTGCATAAGCAAGTCTAGGTCCAAAATCTCTGGCTGGATTCATAGCATATCCTGTCAAACCTCCAAGTGACATACCAATTGATACGATGATAGCGTAAACAAGTAAATAATTTAATCCGACTTTATCAGCACCACTGACTTGTCCGATTCCTTTAATTGCAAATAATAAAACAAATCCACATACAAATTCTGAACAAAAATTCAAGAACGTATTTCGGATTGTTCCGCCTGTAGCAAAACATCCTAATTTAACGCTTGGATCATCTGTTGCTTTAAAATGATCATAGAATAATAAAATAACTATTGCTGCCCCGATAAATGCTCCGATAAACTGTCCACAAAGATAATAAGGAATATCACTTGTTTTTACTGATCCTTCTACTGCAAGTGCTAATGTAACTGCTGGATTAAAATGTGCTCCTGTTGTTTTGCCAAAAATAAATGCTGGCAGCAAAACTGCAAGTCCCCAAGCAAGTCCTGTCTGAACTGAACCTCCACCTTTTTGACCTGATTTATTAAGGGAAACATTACAATTAACTCCGTTACCTAGTAACAATAACATCGCCGTGCCAATCATTTCACAAATAAATATTCGCATATTCTATACCTCCATATTTATCATTCATCTTTAGCCCAATTAAATGAACATTTAACTGCTTTGTCCCATCCTTTAATTTCTTCTTTTCTTTGTTCTTCTGTCATTTCTGGTTCGAACGTTCTATCGATTTCCCAGTTTTTCATAACATCTTCTTTGTTCTTCCAATATCCTACAGCCAAACCTGCTAAATACGATGCACCCATAGCTGTTGTTTCAACACATTCAGGTCTTCTTACAGGTGCTCCGATAATATCTGATTGGAATTGCATCAAGAAATTATTTTTACAAGCGCCACCATCAACTTTTAATGCTGATAAATGGATTCCTGAATCAAGTTCCATTGCATGTAATACATCATTTGTTTGGAAAGCTAAAGATTCCAAAGTTGCTCGAATCAAATGATATTTATTAACACCTCGTGTTAAACCTGTAATAACTCCTCGCGCATATGGATCCCAATATGGTGCACCTAAACCCGTAAAAGCAGGAACAACATAGCATCCATTTGTATCTTTTACCTGTGTTGCAAAATACTCTGAATCTGGTGATGTATCAATCACTCTTAACTCATCTCTTAACCATTGAATAGCTGCTCCAGCAACATATACAGAACCTTCTAAAGCATAGCTTACTTTTCCATCTAATCCCCAAGCTATTGTGGTTAATAATCCATTTTTTGAAAAAATTGGTTTGTCGCCTGTATTCATAAGCATAAAGCAACCAGTTCCGTATGTATTTTTTGCTTCACCTGCTGTAAAACATGTCTGGCCAAACAAAGCTGCCTGCTGATCACCTGCTGCACCAGCAATTTTAATAGGTCCACCAAAGAATTCTGGATCAGATTCTCCATATACACAACTTGATGGTTTTGCTTCTGGAAGCATCTCTCTTGGAATATTTAATTCTTTTAAAATATCCTCATCCCACTCAAGAGTATTAATGTTAAATAACATTGTTCTTGATGCATTTGAATAATCTGTTACGTGAACCTTTCCTTTAGTCAATTTAAAAATTAACCAACTATCTACTGTACCAAATAATAATTCTCCTTTTTCCGCTCTTTCTCTTACACCTGGTACATTTTCAAGAATCCATCTTAGTTTTGTTCCAGAAAAATATGGATCGATTACTAAACCCGTTTTCTTTCTAAAACAATCAACAAGTCCTTTTTCTTTAAGACTTTCTGCATAATCCGCTGTTCTTCTACATTGCCATACAATTGCATGATATACTGGCTGACCTGTCTTTTTATCCCAAACTATTGTTGTTTCACGTTGATTTGTAATACCTATTGCAGCTATATCTTCTGCTTTTGCTCCAATTTTATTCATCGCTGCACGAGCTACTGACAACTGTGTTTGCCAGATTTCATTTGCATCATGCTCGACCCAACCTGGTTGTGGAAAATACTGTGTAAACTCTTTTTGTGCAACGCTACACATTTCCCCTTTTTCATTAAATAAAATACATCTGTTACTTGTTGTACCTGCATCTAATGCCATTACATATTTTGCCATTTTCTTCCTCCTCTATTCACCCTGAGATTAATCTAAGAACCAGACACTTTGATTAGTAGTTGATATTGAGATTGCTCCACTTGATAATGCATTCATAACATCTTCTTTATCCGATATCAGCCCCCCAGCCATCACCGGAACTTTAGTTATCTTATCAATACATTTAATAATTTTGGGAACAACTACACCTGGTATAATTTCGATTATATCTGGTTGTATATTACTTTGTTTTGCTTGGTTTTCGATATTTACAAGTGCCATACTGTCTAACACAAAATATCTTAAAATAGTATTTAGTCCAACTTCCTTAGCGTGTGCAATCAAATTATTTTTCGTGGTTATTATTCCATCCGCCTGCGTGTTTTTTTTAATATAATCAACCGCTATGTCTTTTCCACTTAATCCACTGATTAAATCTATATGCACCATAGCTATCTTTCCTGCATCTTTTATCTTCTTTACAATCTTTGGTATAGAGCACACATCTCCAAATAAAACAAATATAACATCAATATCAGTTTTCAAACACACCTCCAAACCCTCTGTATTTTTAATAGCAGCAATAATTGGTGTATTTTCGACTTTTTCAACAAAATCACTACACATAAACCTCTACTCCATCTTTTTATTTTTCTTCTTTTTCAATGAAAAAGAGAACGTAACAAAAAGATGCACAGTATTACCTCTGCTATTTGCCACATTCTCTTCTCTCATAGGCATATTTTTAAGATACATTCAATATAACACTTTATATGTTATATTGCAATATATCTCGCGAATATTTCTTTATTTTTTCGTTATTTTGACTTAAAATGATAAAATTTTCGTTATATTTGCGTGCTTTTCTTACATTCTTTAATCCGTTTACAGGACTATTATATAATATTTTTACAAATTTTTATATAAGAATCAGAATTGATTAAAAAATAGATGCAAAATCACACTGACCTTGCACCTTTTTATATATTAATTTCTATTAATTTCTTCCACAACAGTTTTTATATTTTTTACCACTTCCGCATGGACATGGATCGTTTGGATATATTTTGGCATTTTCTCTCTTCTTAGGTACCTTTGGACCCTCTGCATCTTTGTTAGTACCTGTAACTTTAGCTACTTCTTCTCTTTCAACTTTCTCTTCAACGTTTACATGATATAGAAGTTTGATTGTATCTTCCTGAATAGCTGAAGTCATCTCTGAGAACATATCAAATCCAACCATTTTATATTCGACTTTTGGATCTCTTTGACCATATGCCTGTAAACCGATACCTTGACGTAACTGATCCATATCATCAATATGATCCATCCATTTTCTATCCATAACTCTTAATAAAACTACACGTTCTAATTCTCTAAACTGTTCAATTTCAGGGAATTCTGCTTCTTTTTCTTCGTATAATTTTACTGCTTTTTCTTTTAAGAATTGTTTTAATTGTTTTTCATTTTTTACATCTGATAAATCCATATGTCTTGTTGGTTCCATAGGAATAATTGGAAGTAATAACTCATCTAACTCGTTTAAATCCCAATCTTTTCTATCGATTTCAGATGAAATACATGTATCAACTGCAGCTTCTACTCTGTCCTGAATCATCTTAAAGATTACATTTCTCATGTTTTCTCCGTCTAATACTCTACGACGTTCTGCATACATAATCTCTCTTTGCTCGTTATTAACCTGATCATATTCAAGTAAGTTTTTACGTATACCATAGTTGTTACTTTCAATTTTCTTCTGTGCTCTTTCGATTGCAGAACTTAACATCTTATGTTTGATTTGTTCTCCTTCTGGAACACCAAGAGCTTCAAAAATAGCCATTAATCTTTCAGAACCGAACAATCTTAACAAATCATCTTCAAGTGATAAGAAAAACTGTGATTCACCTGGATCACCCTGACGACCAGCACGTCCTCTTAACTGATTATCAATACGTCTTGATTCATGCCTTTCTGTACCGATAATCTTTAATCCGCCTGCTTCTAAAGCTTCGTCATCAAGTTTAATATCAGTACCACGACCAGCCATGTTTGTGGCGATTGTAACTGCTCCATGTTGACCTGCCTGTGCTACGATTTCAGCTTCCTGCTCATGGAATTTAGCATTTAGTACTGTATGTTTAATTCCACGTCTTTTTAACATTGAACTAATTAATTCTGATGTTTCGATTGTAATTGTACCTACAAGAACTGGCTGTCCTTTTTGGTGCGCTTTTACAACCTCCTCAACAACAGCTTTAAATTTTTCATCTTTTGACTTATATACTGCATCGTCATGATCGATTCGAGCTATTGGTTTATTTGTAGGAATTTCAATTACATCCATTCCATAAATATCTCTAAATTCTTTTTCTTCTGTAAGAGCTGTACCAGTCATACCAGATTTCTTTTCATATTTATTGAAAAAGTTCTGGAATGTAATAGTTGCAAGTGTCTTACTTTCTCTTTTAACTTTAACATGCTCTTTTGCTTCAATTGCCTGATGTAGACCATCTGAATAACGACGTCCTGGCATAATTCTTCCTGTAAACTCATCTACGATTAATACTTCATCATCTTTTACAACATAATCCTGATCTTTAAACATCAAATTGTGAGCTCTAAGAGCAAGGTTAATATTGTGCTGAATCTCTAAGTTTTCTGTATCTGCCAGGTTCTCTATATTAAAAAATCTTTCAACCTTCTTAACGCCTTCCTGAGTTAAGTTAACAATTTTATCTTTTTCATTAACAATGAAATCACCAGTTTCTTCCTGTTCAACACCCATTAAAGCATCCATCTTAGAATATTCTGGTAAATCCTCACCTCTTTGTAACTGTCTTGCAAGTACATCACAGGCTTCATATAACTTAGTAGATTTTCCACTTTGACCTGAAATAATAAGCGGAGTTCTGGCTTCATCAATTAATACTGAATCGACCTCATCGATTACAGCGTAATGTAATCCTCTTTGAACTAATTGTTCTTTATAGATTACCATGTTATCTCTTAAGTAATCAAAACCCAATTCGTTATTAGTTACATATGTGATATCACAATTGTAAGCATCACGTCTTTCGTCATTATCCATATCGTTTAGGACAACACCAACTGTTAAGCCTAAAAATTCATGAACTTTTCCCATCCACTCAGCATCACGTTTTGCAAGGTAATCATTAACTGTAACGATATGTACGCCTTTTTCTTCAAGGGCGTTCAAATAGGCTGGCAATGTCGATACTAATGTTTTACCTTCACCAGTACGCATTTCTGCAATTCTTCCCTGATGAAGAATAATTCCACCAATAAGCTGAACTCTGTAGTGTTCCATACCTAAAACACGTTTTGCTGCTTCTCGTACTGTTGCATATGCCTCTGGTAAAATATCATCAAGTGTCTCACCATTTTTTAGTCTATCTTTAAACTCTAATGTTTTTCCCTTTAACTCTTCATCTGAAAGAGCTCTCATAGAATCATGATATGATTCTATTTTATCTACTTTAGATTTGATTCTTTTTAACTCTCTTTGGCTATGTGTGCCAAAAATCTTTGTAATTGTACTCATCCTATACCTACTCCTATCATAAACAATGACAAAATTATATCACTTTAAACAATTATTCTCAACCTTATGTAATTAACTAATTGTTAACTTTTTTTTAACAATTTACATATTTGTAACTACATTTAACAATTGCTATTGAACTAACAAATATTACTTGCTATAATTGGGATTAATTTGATGTAATACAAGGAGGAAACATGTTCAAATATACTTATAAAACAAAAGGAACTTGCTCTAGTAAAATTGAATTAGAATTGGACGGAAACATCGTTAGAAATGTTGTTTTTACTGGTGGATGTCCTGGTAACCTTGCGGCTATTCCTAAACTTGTTGAAGGCATGACCGTTGAAGAAGTTGTAAACAGAATACAAGGAATTAAATGTGGCGTTAAAAATACATCCTGTGGCGACCAACTTGCTAATGCATGTATTGAAGCATTCGAAGCAAGTAAACAAGCATAATATTATATATAAAGTTGTATATAATATCATATAAAAATAATTACTTTATGTAAAAAATCCCTTACTAATATTTTCAGTGATATGTATCCTTTTTTTACAAATTATCGTAAAAATATAGGCTATTTAAAATATGTATTAATAAGGGATTATTTTACTATTCAATTTCTATTATCTTATCCAAAATATACTACAAAATCCTTGTTTCTATATTCCTTAATAGGATCTTTACCTTCTCTTTTTAGTCTTCTTATTTCTTTTTTTAGTTTCGAATATCTAGCTTTTTTATGTCTGTCATATCCTATTGCAATATTTGGATTTTTTTCTAAACATTTTCTCATTACAAGAATTTTTGGATCATAATCCCTGTTTTTAAAACAAGTTACTGCAAAAGTAAAACCATCAATTGTAGAAACCACTAATTGCTCACTTGCTTTTATAAAATTTTTTTTAATAGTTTTACAATACATCCAACAAATATCTTCATACGGTACTGCTACTAAATCTGAAACGAAATAAGTAGGTGTCAAATATATTTTGCCTATATACTCTTTTTTGCCGCCACATACTTCTGCATCTATTTTTTCTCTTTCATATTCTGTATATCTCTTCATGTACTTACCATACTTTCTATCAAGCATAACACGTAAAACTCCGTACACTAAAAACAAAACATCATATTTTAATAATTTAAATGCTATTCTAGATAAAAATCCTATTTTACTTTCGCCTGTGCTTTCATTCACAATATAGTATTCACCAAAAATATCTCTAGGTCTGATAAATGAGTCACTATCTTTACCATTCCACTCATATAATTTCCTTGATAGGAATTCATATAGTGCTTTTATAGTCCCGTTTCTAAAGCCCTTTTTATTTTATAATCAAATGCTAATTGATTCTTTTTTATGTAAAAAAATTCCTCACTTATAAGTGAGGAATTAATTCTTACTATGCATCTTCTTCGTCTACTTCTAAGTCTTTTTTATCTAATAATTCTACAAAGTTTTTATCTATATATTTATCTCTTGGATCCTCCCCAATTTTTACTAGATTTCTCATTTCTTTGCTGATTATTCTGTAATTATTTTCTTTTCCGATGTCATATCCTACTGCTATATTTGGATTATTTTCTACGCATATATCAATAACTTTTGTTTTTTCTTTATCTGAATCAAACATCTTATTAGGAATTGTAATAAAATAACCCTCTATTGTTGCAATAGTTAATTGATCTGGTACCTTAACAAATCCATATGAATTTGTTTTTTTATAAATCCAGCAAATGTCTTCGTAAGGCAAAATCACTAAATTTCGAGATGCTCTAACCAAATAGTTAGGTGTTAAATATAACTTATTATCCACAATAGCTACAGTTTTAGAATCTTTTATTTCATCTTCAATTTTCTTTAACTCTTCTGTTGAATATTTAGCAAGTCTCTTTGTGGCGGTTCTATCACCATATAATAGGAATACGAAAATAACCATAACAATTCCGTCAATAATCATTAAAAATATTAAAACATCCCCAAATAACGAATGTCCATCCGCACCATTTTCAACCATATAATCGCCAAATGTGTCGTTGAAGTCTTCTTTATCGATTAATTGTTTTCCCTGCATATCAGTTAATGACTTAACAACGCAATTTTCTAAGTCACTCTCATCACTAACTGCAGAAATTTTTCTTAAAGCACCATAGATAACATATTTTCCATCTTTATCTATTTTTTTGCTGATGCTCTTCATTTCATCTTTACTTGCTTCAAAAATATACAAAGCATTCTCATTTTCAACAATGCTATATTTTACTTTTGAGCCTTCTCTACTAGCAACCTCAATTGGTGCAGAAGTAATTGTTAATTTAACAGCATTTCCATCTTTACACTTACTAATAAATTTCTTATCTAAGTCAACTCTGTGTGCATTCGTATTTTTAATATCCCATGTATATCCAATAATAAATGCACATAAAAGAATTGCAAGACCTGCAAATCCTAACAAATGTCTTTTTTTGGCAACATTTGCTCTTTTAAAAATCTCACTTTCCATCTTTCTCAATCATCCTCCATAATATTCAATATTATAACTTTACATCATTATTGTTTTTTTTGCAAGAAAATATAGTTTTTTGCAGAAAAATCAAAAAGTTTTAAAAAAACTTTCACAATCCTAGAATGAAATAATAAAAAATCATAAGACTTCATAGATTTATGCGAAAAAACCGCTGAGTAACATTATACCCAACGGTTCTTATACTCAACGGTTCTTATAAAAAATATATTATTTTATAATTTTGTTTCTACAAAAATATCATAAATAGCTTTTATTGCTTCTTCAAAGTCGCTATTGCTTACTCCAATGATAATGTTAAGTTCTGATGAACCCTGATCTATCATTTTTACATTAATTCTTGCATGTGCTAATGCAGAGAAAATTCTTCCGGCTGTACCTCTTGTAGCCTTCATTCCTCTCCCAACAACTGCGATTAATGCTAAATCTCCTTCCATATCAATTACATCTGGATCAAGATTTCTTCTGATTGAACCAATAATCTGCTGCTCTTTTTCTTTAAATTCATCCTGGTGAACAAATACTGTCATAGTATCAATACCTGATGGCATGTGCTCGATTGAAATATTTGCTTCTTCAAATGCCTGTAAAACTTTTCTACAGAAGCCAACTTCACCATTCATCATATCTTTATCAATATTTACTGCTACAAATCCTTTTTTACCAGCAATACCTGTAATTGTATAATCAGGTTTTTGAACTGTGCTTTCAACAATTAATGTACCTGGTTCTTCTGGTGCATTTGTATTTTTAATATTAATTGGAATACCAGCTTTTCTAACTGGGAAAATAGCATCTTCATGTAAAACAGAAGCTCCCATATATGATAATTCTCTTAATTCTCTATATGTAATTACTTCAATTGGAACTGGATTATCAATAATTCTTGGATCAGCAACCAAACAACCAGATACATCTGTCCAGTTCTCATATAAACCAGCGTGTACGGCTCTTGCAACTATTGAACCTGTAATATCAGATCCACCTCTTGAAAATGTTTTTACTGTTCCATCTGGTAAACTTCCATAGAATCCAGGAATAACGGCTTTTTCTTCTTTTGAAAGTCTTTCCCCTAAAACTTTAATGGTTTTATCCATATTAAGATTACCATCTTCATCAAAGAAAATTACTTCTGCCGCATCAATAAATTTATATCCTAAATATGCAGCCATCACAATACCATTTAAATACTCTCCACGAGATGCTGCATAGTCTTCACCTGCTTTAGCTTTAAAATTATCACTAATAGTCTTAAATTCATTATCTAAACTTACTTTTATTCTTAAACCATTAATAATAGAATCATAACGATCCTTAATTTTCATTAATAAAACACGAAAGTCCTCATCAGCTTCTGCGTAACTATAGCATTTATAAAGCATATCTGTAACTTTAGTATCTTTTGAATGTCTCTTACCTGGTGCACTTGGTACAACATATCTTCTTGTTTCATCTGCACGTATAATTTTTCCAACCTTAGCAAACTGTTCTGCACTTGCTAACGAACTTCCACCAAATTTAACTACTTTTACCATTTTTCGCTCCTCGTTATTTTTATAAAATTCAAACAATATTGTAAACCATAACCCCCTATACAGTCAATTTTTTTATTTTTATTCTATTTATAACTTGTAGTTATGAAACAACAATTTTTCTATAAAAAAACGATTTATTTGCATTATCCGTGAAAAAATGAATCAAAAATCTTATTTATGTGTTTTATTAATGATTTTTTTATTTTATTACCTGGAACACACCTCAGAAAATACGCAGTGCTCATATTTGATATTATCCCCAATTATTTTTAAAATGCCATAAGTTGGGTCTTCTCCATAATGTGGTTGTCCAATACTACCAGGATTAAAAATTAAAGTTTCACCGAAATAATCAGCATACGGCACATGTGTATGTCCAAATAAGGCTGCATCCACTTCTAATTCTTTTGCACGATACTCTAACGACATATATCCTAACTTAACAGCTCTTGTATGTCCGTGTAAAAGAAGAAATCTTTTACCTTCCAACTCAACAACTTTTTCAGAAGCCTTTATATCATCGTAACCATATCCATCGCAATTACCTGGGACCATATAAAATGGAATATTTGGAAATTCATTATGTAATTCTTGGGCATCTCCTATCAAATCGCCCAAATGAAATATTGCATCTGGTCTTTCTTTTGTTACAACTTCTACCATCGAATCAACATCTCCGTGTGAATCACTTAATACTAAAATTTTCATTTTAATCCCTCCGTTTTTTATAAAAGAACAAAAAAGGGCCTTGGTGTGGCCGCTTCGCCACCTCAAGAACCCCTAGTCATCAATTTAATATCAATATAGCATCATTTAGTATCTTCTGTAAAATATCGTTATGAGGTAAATACTAAAAACGCATCTACTATACTATAATATGTGCTTCACCATAAATCAATTAAATTTTTATTAAATTTTCAATTCTCTTTATGCTAAGCGCTTCCAATACTTAGAGCACTTGTAATATGAATAAAACATACATTTTTCAGCTTGCGGACAATTCTTCGGTGCATCCTCAATATTGCATTGACACCTTACTACTGCCTCAGCTTTTCCTTTACATTTCCCTTTTAGCATTACTTCATCTAACACTTCATTTACCATAATTATACACGCTCCTCCTTATTTATCAACAACGAGTCTAATTATAACGCAAGCAATACTTGTTTTCCATGGGCTAAATGTAAAAAAAATTCATTATTTATTTTTATTTTTTTACTTGACTACTTTAGGCATTTATGTCTAGTTCAACTGGACAATGATCTGAACCTAATATAGATGTGTGAATCTTTGCATCTACTAATTTATCTTTTAATGAATCTGAAGCTATAAAATAATCAATTCTCCAACCTGCATTTTTTTCTCTAGCATGAAATCTATATGACCACCATGAATATATTTCTTCTTTGTCTGGATAAAAATATCTAAATGTATCTATAAACCCGGCTTCTAACAATTCAGTCATTTTACCTCGTTCTTCATCTGTAAAGCCAGCATTTTTACGATTTGTCTTAGGATTCTTCAAATCAATCTCTTTATGAGCCACATTTAAATCTCCACACATTATTACTGGTTTGTTCTCTTCTAATTTCTTTAAATATTTTCTGAAGTCATCTTCCCATACCATTCTATATTCAAGTCTTTCTAGCTCCCTTTTGGCATTTGGTGTATAGCATGTCACTACATAAAATTCCTCGAATTCCGCTGTAATAACACGTCCTTCTTTATCGTGTTCTTCTATACCCATTCCATAAGTTACACTTATTGGTTCTTTTTTTGTAAATAGAGCTGTTCCTGAATATCCTTTTTTCTCTGCATAATTCCAGTATTGATGATATCCTTCAAGTTTTAAATCTATCTGTCCTTCTTGTAACTTAGATTCTTGAATGCAAAAAACATCTGCATCTATTTCATTGAAAAATTCCTCAAATCCTTTTTTTACGCATGCTCTTAAGCCATTAACATTCCAAGATATAAGTTTCATATTAGTCTCCTAAAAAATAGTTATTTTATTTATCGGATTAATTGTACCATTATTTTATAAAATAAGATAGGCGTCATCCGAAAAATTTTAAATTCGAACGACGCCTATCAATTTGTGATTTCCAATGGCCTATACCTCCGTTATGCCTTTTCTTAATGGCTTGAGTATTGTCTCAGCCACCAGTTAAAAAACATTCTAAAATCTCTTCTTTCGTCTTCCTAATAGACTTCAGTAGCAAACGATACTATCTAACTAAACTTTAATACCAAATACCTACTCTCATATTATTCCATTGTCTATTGGTTTCTGATTCGACTTTAGTTTGCTTGGTTGCTTCTTGCCAACGTAACGTTCCTTTTGGACCGTACCTCCTTTTTGTATTTCACTTAGTACACTTATTTTTTCTTATTCCTAAGTGATTCAATAAACTATTCTTTTTCTAAACTAAACCTTTTTTCTAGCTCAACCTCTTTTCTTCACTAAGTGATTTGTTATATATAATATAACATGCACTTTTAAATATGTCAACCCTTTTTCTGATATTTTTTATTTTATTTTTCTATTGTCTGATATTTTGTTTGTAAGTGCGCATTTTTCATTCTAATTCACGATTCAAATTCATCTTTTATGGTATTCATTCTAATAGACTCTCTAAAATCTTCTCCGAAAATAATTGATTATCAGAATTCGTTTTTATATTTTTTAAATGAGGATATTCGGCTAATAGTTCGAAAGGTGCAAAAGCTTGATCCACACTTTCTAGCATAGAAATATCAAAAAGCGAATCACCTGCTGCAACTGTTTTAATATCATCTGCTTTTATATCATCTGTTTTAATATCATCTTGTTTTATATTATTTTTATAAAAATCGATAAATCTTTTTACTGCATTTCCTTTTGTAAGTTTTTTAGGAACGGCATAGACTTTTACTCCATTCAAAAAAACATCAACCTTCTCTTGATCTATTGATTCTTTTAAATTATTCAACGTTTTTTGAGGCTCCTCACTTTTCGTAAAAACAAATAAATCTTCAATATACCTTATTTCAAAATTTACACTTTCGTCTTTTTCTAGAATGGATATAGCTTTTTTAATTTCTGCGTTAGAATCCTTGATTAGTTCTAACGATTTATTATACCATACTTGATTAATATTTCCCTCTTCTAAAAGAATTCCTCCATTACAAACCAATGCAAATTTTTGTTTTTCGATTGGAAGCGTAATTCTATTGTATTGTTGAATTGTTCTTGTCGTTGTTGGCACAAATAAAACATTATTATTTTCTGCTATTTTTCTTGTACCCATCATTTTTTTTAACAAGTCTGATGTCTTTTTGGAAATATAAGAGACTTCTCGCCCCTGATACATCTCAACTAATTCTTTTTCTTTTCCTATGTCATGCTTATACGAATAAATTAAAGTTTTATCTAAATCCGAAAAAAAGATTAACATTATATTCTCCTTATGCTTTATTAGTATGTTGTTTGTGCTTCACTTATATGTTGTTTATGTTTTGCTCGTATGTTGTGAAAATCAAAAAGATGTCGCATCAATCTATTTCCACTATTATCCATAGTTGACACGCCATCTTTTTATCCTTTTGTATTTCTTGTTTTTAATTTAATTATTATAAATTATAATCTGCTTTTTATTGCCTTTATCTCGATTATACTTCTTTATATGATTTTGTAACAAATTTTCTAATCATGTCAACAGGAATCATTGTAAATGCAAGTACAATAACAGCAATCCAACCTTTGATTCCAAATGTTTCACAGCTAAACATCTTACCAATGAAATTGAATACTGGATTTGGAATTAATGTTGCATTAACTATTAAACATTGAACTGCACAAATAGCAACAAACACCTTTAAAAATCCTGTGTTTTTATCTTCACCTGAAACTAAATTTTTGAAAATACCAAAACCATTATCTCTTACGTTAAATCCATTGAATAATGCAGCAACTATAAATAATACAAAGTAGCCTGTTAAGTGTCTTACGTATGGTAAATATTCATTAGACATTTTTACATTGTTTTTAAGTACTTTATATTTTTCTCCTGCACCTACAAATAGATTTTGGAAGAAAGGAAGTTTTAAATATACAAAACTTATGATTGTTAACCAAAGTCCCATTGTAATAATCTGAGCCATCATTTTCTTACTGATGATGCTTTCATCTCTACGTCTTGGTTTTTCAGACATATATTTTTCAAGTGCTGGTTCATTACCTAACATAATAGCTCCAAGTCCATCCATTACAAGGTTAACAAATAATAAATGTGTTACCTTAAGTGGTTCTTCTACTCCGAAGAAAGGACCAATTGCACTTACTAATACAGCTGTTACATTAATAACTAACTGGAATTTACAGAATTTTAAAATATTATGGTAAATAGTTCTTCCATACCAAATAGCATCTTTAATAGATTTAAAGTTATCATCTAAGATAACAATCTTACCTGCTTCTTTAGCAGCTTCAGTACCACTACCCATAGCAAAACCTACATCTGCACGTTTAAGAGCTGGCGAATCATTTACACCATCACCTGTCATACCTACAACAAGATTCATTTCCTGACAAAGTCTTACCATTCTTGACTTATCTGTTGGTAAAGCTCTTGCAATAACTCTGATGTGTGGAATAATAGCTTTTACTTCATCATCAGACATTTCATTTAACTGAGCTGAAGAAATTGCTTTATCCTCATCTGATTCAATTAATCCGGCATCTTTTGCAATGGCTACTGCTGTTTCTAATCTATCACCAGTAATCATAACGACCTGAATTCCGGCTTTTCTAACTTCATGAATAGCTTCTTTAGCTTCAGCACGAACATCGTCTCTGATACCAACTAAACCAATTAAAACAACATCGTCATTAATGCTATTTTCAACTAAATCTTTTTCTGAATAACCGAAAGCTAAAACTCTCATTGCTTTAACAGCTAAATCATCAATTTTTTTATTCAAAACATCAAGATTTAAGTCTTTTACATTACCATCTGCATCTAAATATTTTTTTGCTTTTGCTAAAAGTCTCTCTGGTGCACCTTTGTAGAATGTCTTTCCTAAACTATCAATTCTAGCCTGTGAAAATTTGTTAGTTGAATTGAAGCCCTGGTTCGCAGTAATTTTATGAACATCATCATTTTCTAGTTTATTGAATTCATCAATTCCTAAGAATTTCATTAATGCCTGATCAGTTGCATTACCACCGACAACTCTGCCTTCTGCATCAAAAAGCGACTGTGTATTTTTTCCAATTGCAAAATTGATTAAACCTTTTACTTTTTCATGTTTATCCAATTCATTAATTTCAATACTTTTACCATCAGCTGTAAAGAAATCTACAACTTCAAGTGATCCTTTTGTGATTGTACCTGTTTTATCACTAAATAAAATATTAAGTGATCCAGCAGTTTCAATACCTTCTGCTTTTCTAACTAATACGTTATGATCTAGCATCTTACTTGTATTTTGCATAAGAACAAGTGAAATCATAAGAGGAAGGCCTTCTGGTACTGCACAAACGATAATAACAACTGCCAATGAAACTGCGTTTACAACACTCTTAATAACACCTTGAGGTCCCTGTGCCAAAAATGCACCTAAACCATGTGCCACCATAATTGTATGAACTAAGTAAAAAATAGCAATAACAATGGCACCGATATAACCAAATGTAGAAATCTGTTTCGCAAGAATTCCTAATTTAACTTTAAGTGGTGAATCTGGCTCTTCTTCCTGCATTTCTTCAGCCATTTTACCCATCATAGTTTTAAGACCGACTTTTCTTACATCTAAGTAGCCTTCGCCATCAAATACTACTGCGCCTCTGAATAAAGAATGTTTATCAACAAATGTATCACCTGTGATACTATCAGCTAATTGTGTTTCAATAGGAGCTGCTTCTTTTTTACATTCTTCAGCTTCTCCATTAAGAGCTGAGTTGTCAACTCTTAATTTTCCTTCTACTAATATACCATCAGCAGGAATCTTATCTCCCGACTGAAGTAATACTTTATCTCCGACAACAACATCATCAACTTCAATCACTTCTAATTTTCCATCACGATGTACTTTACAAGTATCTTTCTTTGTGCTGTCTTTTAACTCTCTATACTTTGTATCACTTGCAACTCCTGTCTTTGCTGATACAAAAGCAACAATTAAAACTGCAACGATAGTTCCAATTGGTTCATAGATTTCTGCATAACCTAAGAAAAACATTACTATCATTAAACCAGCAATCGCTAATAATATTTTAATCATAGGATCGCTAAATGTTTCTTTGAATTCATCCCAAAAAGTTGTTGGTTCTGAATCCGGTATCACGTTAGAGCCAAATTTTCTACGTGATTCTTCAACCTGAGTGTTGGTTAAACCTTCAAATTTCATTTTCTTTTCTCCCTATTTTTTTTAAGAAAATCTGTTAACTAATTGTCCAATCTTAGCGTCATCTGTTCCTTGTCCAATAGCATGGAATTGCCATTCATTTCCTTCTTTGGATACTTCACCCATAATCATTGCTGTACATCCATTATATTCATCAGTCAAGTTAAATCTACATAATTCTGATCCTGAACCTTGATCTTCGATTCGGATATAGGCATTTTTTACCATTCCAAAATGCTGACGTCTTGCAATGCAATCATAAATGTTTACAACAAATACAATTCTATCAACATCGCTTGGTACACTTTTTAATTCGACAAGAATCTGTTCATCATCTCCTGCGCCTGATCCTGTTAGGTTATCTCCGCAGTGTACTACTGAACCTGATTTATGCTTTAAATTTCCAAAATAGACTAAATCTTTTTTGTCAACAAATTTACCGTTTCTTAATAATATTGCAGACGCATCACAGTCAACATCTGCGCCAAAAATTCCAAGGAATTTTTTAGCTTCATCCCATCCGAGGCCAACACGTATCTTGTTTAAGCCTTCTTTTTCTTTTGTTAAATTTATTTTCTGTCCTTTTGATAAGCTAATTGCCATTTTAAAAACCTCCTTCTTTTAATTAACCTTCCTGTCAATTTTTACTCTACTTCAACTCCATAATTTGCACAAAGCGCTGCTAAGCCACCTTGGTAGCCACTTCCCATTGCATTAACTTTCCACTCATTGCCTCTTTTATATACTTCAGCAAAAATTACAGCTGTCTCTATAGAGAAGTCTTCATCTAAGTCGTAACGAACTAATTCTTCGTTAGTTTCTTCATTGTAAACTCTAATGTAAGCGTTACTTACCTGTCCAAAATTTTGATTTCTTGCTTCAGCTTCATAGATTGTAACAGTAAATGCTACTCTTTCTGCACTGGCTGGCATTGTTGCAAGGTTAATACGAATCTGTTCATCATCGCCTTCACCTTCACCTGTTCTATTATCTCCTAAATGCTCAACTGATCCAGATTTATCTTTTTTATTTCCGTAAAAAATAAAATCATCTGATGACGCAACTTTTCCATTGCTTCCTAAAATGAACGCTGCTGCATCTAAATCAAATTGTGAACCTGTGTCAAACTGATTAGCATCCCATCCTAATCCTACTACAATTTTATTTAATCCTGGATTGTCCTTTGTTAAACTAACCTTTTGTCCTTTTGTTAAATTAACTGGCATATTTTATACCTCCTATTATTCTGCTTCTAATCCATAGTGACCACAAAGAGCAGCAAGTCCACCCTGGAATCCACTACCAATTGCATTAAATTTCCAATCTCCGTTATTCTTATACAACTCACCTACAACAATTGCTGTTTCAATTGAAAAATCTTCACCTAAATCATAACGAACAATTTCTTCATTAGTTTCTTCATCAATAAGTCTAATATAGGCATTTGAAACCTGTCCAAAATTCTGATTCTTCTTTTCTGCTTCATATATTGTAACAGTAAATGCAATTCTTTCAATTCTATCTGGTACCAATGATAAGTCTACATTAATTACTTCATCATCGCCTTCTCCTTCACCTGTTCTGTTATCTCCTGTATGAACAACCGCCTTTGAAGGATGCTCTAAATTTCCATAGAAAACAAAATCTGTATCCTGAGTACACTTTCCATTTCCTGCTGCCAAAAATGCTGATGCATCTAAGTCAAAACTTCCACCTGTATCAAACTCATTTACATCCCATCCTAATCCTACTCTTATTTTATGTAAGCTTGGTCTTCCTTTTGTCAAATCAATTTTCTGTCCTTTTGATAAGTTAATTGGCATATTATAATCCTCCTTGTTTCCCTTTATATCTTATGAAATTATCTTTTGCTAGCTGGCATATGATATCTTTCATTGAAATCTTTTTTAATTTCTTCAAGTCTTGCCTGATCCTCGATTCTCTTAGCTCTGGCATTTTCCTGAATATTTTTAGTTTCTTCAATACCGTTTACAATAGTCTTCCATGTTGATTCAAGTGTTTCTATTTTAATTGAACTTCCTGAAGCAAGTCTTGCTGTCATCTTAGACTGTTCAACAGTATTATTGGCATTTTTAATTAATAATTCATTAGTCTTTTCATCTAAGGCAGCCATAGCTTCTGCCTGAAGTTTCTGACGTTTAAGCATAATAGCCTGTGCTAAAGCTTGTTTGAAAACTGGTAATGTAATGATGAATGCTGAATTTATTTTTCTTACTAAATTCAAATTAGAAAATTCCATTGTTTTAATCATTGGAATAGACTGCATAGCTACATTTTCTGCTATTCTTAAATCTTGTGTTCTTTGCTCTAACATAAGTAACGCCTGATTCAAATTTTGGATTTCAAATTGAATTGAATTATCTCCTGTCGCTTCAAAATCAGCTTGTCTCTTTTCAATATAGTCTTTAATTTCTTGACAGCCCTGCTCTCCAGCTAAAATGTATTTTACCAATAAATGATAATACTCAACATTAGCATCAAACATCTTATCTAACTTTTTGTTAGTTTCTTTTATTTCATTTTCATACTGTTTTAGTTGAACATAAATCTTGTCAACTTCTCCACCCATTGTCTGGTATTTTTCTAAGATTTTCTCTAATTGTTTTTTAAAACTTCCAAACAATTTATTGAAAAAACCTGGCTCCTGTTTGATTTCATCAATATCAAATTTTGACATTATTTTTGAAAGAGTATTAAGCATTTCACTTGACTCTTCAATTTGTGATAAAGACATTCCGTTTAATACAACATCTGAAGCCTTTGCAATTTCATCTGCTGCTTCTGCACCAAATGTAACGATTGTGTTTAAATCAGCAATTTCAATTTGGCTTGCTAAATCGTCTACTTCTTTAGATGCAACTAATGTCTCATTCATTTTCTGTCTGTCTTCTACGATATCGTATGGTTTAACATCAATGATATCTGTTGATGTTGTAGGCGCTGTAGCTACAGCAGTCTGTGTTTCATTTGTTTTAAAATTTAATCCCATCTTTTTTCCTCTTATCTTCTAAATATTTTATTTGTTATGGATGAAAACATACTGTCGACATGGTTTGTTGCCAAATCAAACATGAACTCACCCACTTGATATTCCTCGAAATATTTCTTATTTAAATACCCTTCTATACACTGATACCCTGTTGGAACAAAGAATACCGTATCAAATCCAAGCATGTTCAGATAAGCAAGTAAAATAGTATCTTCTAACGAACACGGTCTGTCTTTTGTGTTAAAATAAATCACTTTCGGATTCTTCCCTGTAAAATCAAATTCTTGCAACATACGAATAATCTCATTGTTTAAATTCAATGCTACAGAAATAATTGTATATTCAGTTCCATTTTGCTTTGTTCCTCTGATTATACATTGTTCTATTAAACTTTGCAATTTTTCTAACATATAATCCTGCATTTCTTCACGTAAAATTCTAAATTTATACGCTGGATGACTTTTTATTTTTTCCTTAAGAAGTCTTCCATTTTTGTAAAAACTTGTTGCATATTCTTTCATAGGATTTCTCATTCCTTGAGGAATATAATCAACATTTTGTATAACCAATGTACGTGGTGCCGCTTTTAGTTTGTTAACTAATGCTAAATAATCTCTAACGTTTCTATCTTTTACTCCTGAAACTTTAGCTGAGATAACCGGCATAATTACTGTGTCATTTATTGTCTCAAATCCTGGTCTAAATTTTAATGCCTCATCCCATAATATTTCAATCTCTTCAAACATTGTTCTCAAAAAGACAACATTCGCTTTTTTAAACTGATTAATTCTGTACATTCCAGAATCCTGATACATTATTGTATCTAAGTCTCTTTCTGCATTAAACGCCACTGTATTCATTGTTAAACCACTACTGGTCTTAGGAAATTCATTTAATTCCATACTTTGACTATAATTTATCTCATATAATTTTTCATCTGTCAATAGACATTTTTGATTTAAATTTGGAACTAAAATTAAAATATCTAAAGGCAATCGTGACAAAAATCTTATAAAAGTATCTTCATTTTCGTCTTTACATCCACCTAAATAAATAACACAACCTATGTTTTCCTTCTTCCAATCGTGAAATAAAATGTCTCCATATTTCTTTAACCAGCACAAAATATAGACAGCTTTATTCATCAATTTATTAACATTATTGCCCATTTTTTCCCCTTCATCAAGAAAGAAGTTAATAAATTCTACTGTAACTATCTTTTGCAATTGCACGCTAGTCGCATAATTAATGTTTTTTGATAATTCATTAAGCATTCGTGGTACATCTGTGTAATTACCTCGTCTGATATTTGAGATTTCTTGTACTGTAGGTTTAGGAATCTCGTTTTCTATTATCACAAACTTTCTATCATTCTGGCGCAACTGTTCTGTAAATCTATATAACTCATTTGGATATGTTTGTCTATCTTCTACTCCATTTACTCTAATAAACGATGTATAAATAAATTTTTCTTCATTACCTCTTTGAGAATATGGAGTTAAAATATCCGTAATGTCTTTTCCCTCTATCCAAGTGTTAATTGCACTTATAAAACCACTTTCTAATCTTCTTGTCGGTGCTGTCGGATGACTTGTCCTGTTTACCGGCTGGTTTGCTCTATTTACCGGCTGGTTTGCTCTATTTACCGGCTGGTTTGCTCTATTTACCGGCTGGTTTGCTCTATTTACCGGCTGGTTTGCTCTATTTACCGGCTGGTTTGCTCTGTTTACTGGCTGATTTTTACTTACATTTACAACCGGCTTCTCTGCTAATTTTTTTACTGAAAAATTGCTTGGAAACTCTCCTCCGTTTAGCACCTCAAATTTGGTTGAAAAAACATTATTTGAATCAACTTTTTTATAACTTTGGCCCTTATCTGTAAAGACCAAAACAATATCACAACCAATCTTTGAGATCATACTCAAAAATTGCATTTCATGCTTACTCATATTTCCCATATACAATATTTTAGGAATGAATGAACTACTTGATTGATTAACAACTTTTTCAAATTTATAGTATAGCCAGCACATAAATTTTATGTAGGCATTTTTAAGCATGTTGTCATTTTTTCCAGATTTTTTTAACCCCATCAATTCATCATAAATCGATTGAGCCAATATATCCTTCTGATAATCGTTCAATCGCGGTAGCCATATTTTTAATTTTTTTTCAAAAAAATCTATCGAATTCTCAAATTCGTTTCCATGAATATTATAAAAATAATCTAGATTCTGCTCTGTAGGATTAGTAATTCCATCTCCTAATACAGCTCCACTTTTATATGCTTCATCAAAATATCTTTTTAAAAATTCAAAGATATCCTGGTTATATTCTTCTATTCTATAGCGATAAATTATGCCTTTTTCCCTTTGGGATATATCTTTAAAAAAATCACTAAGCTGATTTAATCTGCCACATCTATACATTGTTTTACACCTCTCTAAAGGAATCTTAAATATAATATTATCACACTTTATCTTTTCAAACAATATACCCTCTTGTCAATAAATTAACAGTCTTCTTTTTTTAAAATATGCTCTTCTTGAATAATATTAAAAAAGATTATATACTTTTCTTTAGACAATAAATAATTATAAAGGAGTTACTATGAAAAATTCAGAACTATACTATAGTGTAGGAGCTTTATTATACTCACCTGCTAACAAATCAAATATTTCTCAAAAAATTATTAATGAAGATTTTGGAAAAAAGTTTTCTTTAGCACTATGTTTAGAAGATACAATTAATGATACTTTTGTAGAAGAAGCCGAAGAAACAATGATTTCTTCTTTAACAAAAATATATAAAACTTCAAAAACACAGGATTTTTATATTCCTAAAATTTTTATCAGAGTTCGTAATCCAGAACAAATCGAATCTATCACCAAACGTTTAGGTGATGCACGAAAAATTATTAAAGGATACATTATCCCGAAATTTTCGCTTACAAATGTAAATGATTATATTGACCAAATCATCAAAATCAATGACTCTTACAATCAAACTTTTTATATTATGCCAATATTGGAGGATTCGACTCTTACAAACGAATTAGAAAGAACTAATATTTTATATTCTCTTAAACAGTCGCTGAAAAAAATTGAAAAATACGTTTTAAATATCAGGGTGGGCGGCAATGATTTATGTAATACATATGGTTTTAGACGTCATAGCACTGACACCATTTATGATATTATTCCTATTGCCAATATTTTGGCAAGTATAGTTTCAATTTTCGGGCAAGACTACGTAATTTCTGGACCTGTTTGGGAATATTTTGATGGTTATAACTGGAAAGAAGGTTTGGAAGAAGAATTAAAACGTGATTTTAATTTTGGTTTTATTGGCAAAACTGTCATACATCCAAAACAAATTGATGTTGTCAACGATTCATTAAAGGTAACTAAACAAGATTATTTAGATGCTTGTGCTATATTAAATTATGATTTAAATTCATCGCAATTGGTTTCAAAAGAAGGTAGCCAGACTAGAATGAACGAATATAAAACTCACGGAAGATGGGCTCAGAAAATATTATTCTTAGCAAAAGAATATGGTGTCACATCATCATTTGATATAACACCACCTTCTACATCCAAGCATATATTACGTTAGTCATTTACTATATCAGTTTTTCTCTACAGTATGTAACTGAATACTACACGTTAGATATTGCATTTTATGCATCAGCTAATTTTTTTATTATGCCGCATACTTTATAGTGTTCTAGTGGATGAAATTCCACTGGAACATTTTTTTCTTTTGCAAGCCTTTTTAATGCACTTAATTCTGGTTCGTCTTTAACCTTTTCATCAATTAAAATCTTCCATGGAACCCTTCTCAGTAGCACTCTTGTCGTCTCTCCAATACCAGGCTTAACTAAATTGATATCATCAATTCCATATTCAGTGGCTATGGCCTCAACCTCTTCACGTCCGTATCTATATTTCGAATAAGTTATTTCTTTTGTTTCTGCTTCATCTGAAAAATCAAATTCTTTTTCAATTGCTTCTATAAAAGCGTATGACAAATCAGAGCCTTTTAAATTTTCGTAAAAAACTGCCCCATGAAAATCATTTTCTTTAATAATGTCATCTCTTAAAAAAGTTCTGCTTATTAGGCCTGAAACTGTGCTGTTTAAACATGAGCTGGGAATTAAAATGTCCTCTCTTGTTCCATATAAATCGGATACCCCTGCCGGGTCAGCAATAACTGCTAGTTCGCTTGAAACCCCTTTAAATTCCTGCACATCTTTTCTTAATTCCTTAAGAATTGCACCTTTTCCTATCCAACCATCTACAAAAACTATTTGTTCTGGCTTATGCTTACTTAAAATATAGTTTACAGCATTCTTGTCTATTCCACGACCTCTGATTATAGAAATTGAATAATGTTTTATTTCTATATCATATTTCTTTTTTATATATCTTTTAATGAGTATACCCGCAGGAATTCCTGCACGTGCCAATGACACCAGAACAACATCCTTACCCCTTCGTTTTATAATCTTGTCTGATAAAACACCAATAGCCTTTGCATTGACCTTTGCAAATTGTTTAAGAGACTCTTCGTATATTTCCATATATTTTTCTGTTGGAACATATTCTATTGGTAACATCTCTGAATAATGTTTTCCCTGCTGAATCAGTTTTTCTCTTTCTTCCGTGGGTTGTGGCTTGACCACCCCAGTAATATCTTTTAAAAGTAACTCTACATCATTTGTATTATATGAACTTCTCATCTTAATCCCCTTTGTATTATTTTATCCAGTTAACGCACATTATGTTTTGATTTCCCATTGTTTCCAGGCTATTAACTAGTGAATTTAATCCTTTATTTCTTTCTGTAACTTCAGCATCAGTTACTATTATCACCTGATCATATTTAGCTAAATTATAAATAAACGTAACTCGCTGACTATCATAAAAACTACAGACTTGATAACGTTTTTCGAAAGGATATCCTTCATCTTTACTTGCAGCGATTGGACTTCTTGTCGTTGAATGTGTTTTAACTTTAAAACCTTTTTCCTCTAAAAAAGCTCCCACAAAAATAGCCGGATACATACATTCTTCTGTACCAAGCACCAATATATTTTTGGAATTTAATTGTACTAACTCATTTTGCTCTTGTATTATAGTCCATATTTTTTCTGCCAGATTTTTGCAGGCAAATTCGTATGTTTTAGTATCTGCTGCACGTCTTGTATTGATAAGTCCAGGTATTTTTATAATATCAGGATTTAATATATTGTTTATATCTACTGAATCAACAATATATTCTCCATTTTCCGAAATTCCTGAAACTATTTGTATATATTTTTCATGGTTTGTCTTAACCAGATAATTTAAATCTATATCTTCCTTTTTATATTTATTTAAAGCTTCATCATTCATTCCATTTAGTAAGGATGCTACTGCAAATTTAATCTTGTTTTTATTTTTATTCTGTGGATATTTGTTCTTAATTATATCTATAATTTTTTTAATGGTATTACCTGTTGTAACCTCATCTTCCACAAAAATGATTCTATCAACTTCATTTATCCACTTTTTTATATCATTTTCAACAAGTTTTTGTTCAGTTGCATGGCTATGAGATTCTGTAAAAAACAAATAATCAACATCTGGAATTTTTTCTCGTGTCGTCTGAATATAAATTCCTCCAAATGTATTTGCAACTCTTGCTCCAATCGCTGTTGCAGTCTCAGCAAATCCTACGAATAAAACTTTTTCGTTTTGATATCTGTTTTTTAAAATATCTGCCAGGGTATCAAACATCGCTAACGCCTTTGATGGCGAAACCGGAATATGCTTACCCTGCAATTTATTTACAACTAGATATGTTCTTTTTGTATTGTTCTCTCGTTTTGCGATTACAACTAAATCTTCCTCTTTATAATTATTTTTTTTCAACCTTATCCTCCCTCTCGGTCTTTATCCTTGTTTTTTCTTTTCTATATTTACTTGGTGTAAGTCCTGTGTGCTTGAAAAATACTTTTCTAAAATGTTTATCATCACAGTAACCTACTTCTGTTAAAATCTCAATAATTGATTTTCGAGTATTAACGAGAAGATGTTCTGCCTCTTTTATTCTGATTTCCGTTAAAACATCTATATAATTTTCACCAGTCTGTTCTTTGAATTTTCTACTAAAATAACTAGTACTCAAATTACATTTTTCTGCCAAAACCTCTAATGTCAAAGGCTCTTTGTAGTGCACCTTCATATAGGCAATGGCTCTATGTGCTATTTCTTTACCATTATCAGCCTCATCTAAAACAATATGACACATTTCAACAAGTAGAATCTGTAACTCTTCCATTCGTTTTTTCCCATCAAAAACATTTCCAATTGCATTAAATCGTGCCTTAGGGAACATGGTTAATCTGTTGTTTTCCCCTAACTGTTTAATATTTTCATATATTTCTCCACATAGTTTTCTATACCCTGGTGGATAATTCTGGAAATCTTCAATATATTTTTCATCAAAAAGCTTAAACCAATTATTTACTGCCTCTATATTTCCTAATGCAACATAACGAACCAACTCTTTGATAGCTCTTTGTGGAATCAAATCATATAAATTTATTCTATTCTTACATACATCTTCTGCAAAAATCACATTATCATTTTTTATCATCCTATATTCTTGGGCATCTATTACTTGTTCTAAGGAATCATAAATTTCACTTATATTTTGAACAATTGGTCCAACTGTCAAAGATATTTGTCCCTCTGATCTATCTGCACTTTCCTGGTCTAAATAATTTTTTAGGCGATGTAATTCCATAAGATCTAGTTCTTTAGAATAATTCTCAGAATAATTGATAATACCAATAAGACCTATTGATGGTTCACTTGAGGCAATTATTTCATTTGCATTATTAAGCGTTTTAACTGACAATTTATATATTCCACGAATAAAACTCATATTTCCCTGATATACGCTATATTTTCCGAGGCCTACAATTGCCACTCTATATCTCTTTTCTTCTAAATTTAACTTGTATCTATGATTAATTTCTGGAAGTAAAAACTCAAATTCCTTTGGTTTGTTCAGAATATTCTTAACCATTCTTCCCATTATAACGGACCTTTTTTTAAATTCATACTCTTCTAAGCGTATTCTTTCTTTGTAGTCTCTTTGCGCCTTCCTTAAATTTCCAGTCAGCTTTGCCAATTGAATTGCTAAATCGACATTATCAACAGGCTCAACTAGAAGTGCATCCACCCCATGACTTATGCATCCATAAGCGCAATCAAAATTTTTGTTCTCTATAATAAATAAAAAACGTGCTAAATTTGATTTTAACTTTATTGAATCGACAAATCTAAAAAATGTATAAGGATTGTTGGTTTCTTGCTTATTTAAACTAAATACATATATTATTGGTTCATTTGAATCAATTTCCTTAACACTGTCATCTGATAACGTAAAATCTTTTATCACAACCTCATACGGCGAAAAACATTCTAAATTTTTCAATCGTTCGTGAATTACATTTTTTATATATATTTGTAATTTTTCCATATTTTCCCTCAATTCCATGGTCTTTTTTGTTTTGCAATTATTACACCTTGATGCTTTAAATTCACCATGTTATTATACATCTGTTGGAAAAAAATAACAATGATTTGTAAATACTCAGGCGATACTGGGTATTTGACTATATATTGTAACCCTTTCCTTTATTCCCCTTATAAATATATATACCCCCCTTTTGATTCGTTCTGTTCGATATGCAGAACAAAAAAAAGCACCATAAAGATAGCTTATGGTGTTTTTTTTACGTCAATTTTTGGTAACACTTCTATATTATTTTTCCTTGCAATCTCCATACACTGATTATATGCTTCTACATTTTGGATAATTGTAGTATCATGTGCGTCAATTCCGATAATTGCCTTATTTCCAACTTCTCCTGCAATCTGCCAGAAAAACTCGTTTGGATAATTTCTATTTGTCGCTCTTCCTAACATATTAAATTCTAATGGCATATCTAGTTTTTTTAATTCTTCACACAAATGTTTCATGTGCTTATAATATATTTCTTTATTTCCTGTATAAAAAATCAGATCGGGATGCGCCATATAAGTATAACTATTTGTTTTGGCTCCTTCTATTGCCAATTCCACATATCCCTCTAGTATTGACTCATCCGTTGTCTGTGCACCTGAATATGGTCCATGGAACTCATCTCCAATAAAATGCTGACCTAAAATAAGATAATCTATATCATAATCTCTACAAATTTTCATCTGTTCTTCATAAAAATCTCTTATATACTCAGCCTCAAACCCAATTAAGATATCTATATCATTTTTATACTCTCTTTTAAGATTATTGAGTGTATCAACGTAGCCTTCTACTTCACTTAATTTCATTCGCATTGTAGATACTTCACCATGTTTAAATGGACAAAAAATATGATCCGAAAAACCAAATTCTTTAATTCCCATCTCAATTGCAGTCTCTACATATTCTCTTTCTGTTCCATAAGCATGCTGACATCTGAATGTATGAGCATGTAGATTTGCCTTTAAATAATTTGTTATTTGTTTATTCTGCATCACATAACCTCTTTTATTATTTATTTCTTTTTACTTTTTGATACATATGCCATAGCACTTTGGCCTGCAACTAGTCCTTCCCCTACAGCCTTTGCAACCTGGAGTGGCAAACCTGTACAATCACCTGCTGCATACAATCCCTCAATATTTGTCTGCATTTTTCTATCTATTTTTATATAATTTCCATCTAACTCAAGATTAGGAAAAAGCTCGTTTGGTGCGATTGTTGGTCTTAAAATAAACACTCCGTCTACAGTATATTCTACATCGGATACTTTTATTTTTTCAACCTTATCTTTTCCCTCAACCACCACTTTTTTAGGGTTTTCAAAATATTCTACGTTACATCCAATTCCCTTTAAAAATTCTGCTTCTTTTTCATCACTTTTTCCATATCCTATTACGGCAACATTTTTTCCTCTGTATAACATTCCATCACAAGTTGCACAATAACTTATACCTTTTCCAACTTTTTCTTCTTCACCTTCGAATTTTTTCCCTCTGACAATGCCTCCAGTTTGAATAATGGCATACGCTTCATAAAAATCACTTCCAGCACTAACCATCCACGAATCACCATTTTTCATTGTATTAAGTACTCTTGCTTCTTTAATTTCTACTCCCATATCTTTTGCATGAGAAATATAAACTTCCATTAGCTCTTTTCCTGTTTTACCTGGTAATCCTAAATAATTATCTATTTTTTCTGCTTTCATAAGAGGATTCTCTTCTATATTGGTTCCTAAAACTAATACACTTCCACCTCTTTGTCTAACATTTATTGCAGCTGATAATCCAGCTGGTCCTGATCCAATAATGATTACATCATACATATGTTTTCCTCCTTTTTATTTAGGTTGTGCACAATTTAATTATAAGATACTTTATTTCGTTCTACATGTCAAGCTCATTTCCTATTTGTTTATATTTGTTTATATTTGTTTATGTTTGTTTATAAATTACCGAAACATATTATGACAAACGAAAATTTTGAGTACAGATAAAAATCTATACACTATTGAATGTAGGTGAAAATTTTGAGCTTTTATTTTAACATTGGTATTTTGAGCTTTTCATTTATAATATTATTTATATGTTTAATCAGCACATATAGATTTCACAAGGCAGCTGCAAATTATGTTCGCCATTTTATTGCAGCTGTACTTATGATACATTTAATTACTATTCTTTTAGTTATATCGCCATCCGATAATGTTGCAAATATCGCATTTGCGCTTTATTTTGTTGCAATTGACTGGACCATGTTATCTTTATTTTTCTTTTGCTCATCATATACCAAGTATGTTTTTTACAGGGATGCCTTTCACAAAATTTTAACCATACTTACAATCCTTGATACTGTTTCATTATTTTTAAATTATAGATTCCACCATGTTTTTAAAATTACTGATACCAAACTTATCTTTACTCGTGGCGAATTATTTTTAACAACATATTGGGGGTTTACACTACATTTTACGGTGATTTTTATTGTTTTGGCCTTCTCTTTTGGCATTCTTATTAACAAAATAATAACCACACCCTTTTCATATTTTCATAAATATATTTTCATCGCAATTTTTATGCTTATCTCTATAATTTTTGATTTATTACATATTTTTAATTCATCCGATCCTATTTTACCAATTCTCGGATATTCATTTTCAGCTTTACTTGTGTATTATTTTTCCTTTTATCATGTACCAAAAAGATTACTTGAATACATGCTTTCACAAGTAATTTCAAGTTTTTCGGATGCACTTATTTTTTGTGACATTGACAATACCTGTATTTATATAAATGATGCTGCTCATGAACTGTTAGGATTATCTGACAACGAAGTTGACTTAAGCCAGGAAATCTTAAAAGTATGGTTAAACAATCCTAATTTAAGTGAAGTTAAAGAAGATTTTACCTGTTTTTGTTCAAGAGTTATTAATAATAAACTTTTACACTTACAAATTGATTATCATAATGTATATAACTCCAAAAATAAACGCATAAGCTCGTACTATCAAATTATGGATCGAACTGATTCCGTTGATAGTTTTGAAAAACAACGCTATCTAGCTATACACGACGCCGTAACGGGAGTTTATAATAAAAATCATTTTTACAAAATTGTAAGGGATCATATAGAAGAATACCCTCAATTCAGATATCTTGCTGTTGTAATTGCAATAAATGAATTTAAATTAATAAATGATGTTTTTGGATCATTTATCGGCGATGATGTTTTACATATCACCACAAAGGGTCTTAAAGAGCTTGCAAAAAATCACAGTATATTATATGGACGATTAAGTAGTAACAAGTTTGGATTTTTAATTAAACGTTCTGATTTTAACGATTTAGAAGTCAGGAACCTCTTTGGAGAACTGGCTGATAGCTACGACAAAATATATTACCCTATCGTTTATCAGATTGGCATTTATGAAATAACCGATGACCGAATTCCAATAACTTTAATGTTTGAGCACTGTTTCCAAGCCATAGAACAGCTTAAAAACAATTATACACACCAAATCATAAAATACAGCCAACACCTTGACAGACAGCTTCTTTGGGAACGTGAAGTAACCGTTGGCATTAATGATGCAATTAATAATAACGAACTCTTACTTTATCTTCAACCACAAGTTACCAAGGACGATATAGTTGTAGGTGCAGAAGTACTCGTCAGATGGCAACATATAATTAAAGGATTACTGTATCCTAACCAGTTTATTCCAATTTTGGAAAAAAACGGAACCATTATTAAGCTAGATAAATTTATATGGGAAAGCAGTTGTGCTCTTCTTTCAAAATGGAAAAAGGAAGGACGTAAAAATCAGTTAGGAGAAGACTTTTACTTATCTCTTAATATTTCTCCTATGGATTTTTACTTTTTAGATGTTCATGAAGAATTTATGCGCCTTATAAAAAAATATGATTTATCACCTCAGACTCTGCGCCTTGAAATAACTGAAGACGTATTGATGCAGGACATTGACAGAAAAATTGCTGTTGTTCAAAAATTAAAAAGTAATGGCTTTATTATTGAAATAGATAACTTTGGTAACGGATATACTTTATTAAATATTTTAAAAGATTTACCAGTTGATGTATTAAAACTTGAAATGTCCTTTTTATATGAGACACGAGAGCCTGAAAAAAATCATTACATTTTGGAACTTTTAATAAAGCTTGTACAGGAATTGGGTATGACAGTTATAACTGAAGGTGTCGAAGTTAAAGAACAGATTCCTTTCTTGTCAAAGATGGGTTGTAATTTGTTTCAAGGCTTTTATTTTTCTCCACCACAACCTGTTGAAGAATTTGAACGTCTTTATACAATTGATAATTAAATTTTTTATAATTAAATTTACATCGCATTCTATCTCTTTGGCAGGATATATAGAAAGTAACAATAAAAACCACCAACCAAGTGCACCTTTACAAAAGTCAGAACAAACCTGACGATTGAGGGTTATTTGTACACTAGTTGGTGGTTTTGTTATTTTTTATAACATATGGATTTTATGAAAATCAAAATGTATTACTTCCAATTATCTACGACTACACCAGTTCCTTGAGTAACAGTTGAATACTTATGATTAGCTCCACTTTCCCATATTACATTACCACTTGAATCCTTCATAATGTATTTGTATTCTATTTTTTTACCAGATGGTAAACTGATATCATAAAACCAGGTTGGATAGTTTGCTATTGACTTTGTATTATTGAAAAATGGGCCAACAGCTTTATTTACATCCCAGTTTCCTAATTCTTCAACATTTCCTACTATGTAAACTGACGATCCATATTGTGTATTAGCATTATTTACATAGAACCTAGTTGCCACTTGCTTAGATGATAATACTCTAAACGAACTGTATTTTGCCTTAGTTCCTTTTGTTGTTTCAACAGAAATATCATATTCTCCACCTTCAAGTCTTAATCCATTAACTTCTCCCTTACTATTTACGCTTATTGATTGACCTTTTAAAATTCCGCCTAATTCATCAGAAAATTTTCCAACAAGATTTCCGTCACGATATAACGCTCCATCTTCAGGAAAATTCATTCCTGCAAACTCTGCCGTCGAAGTATGATTAGGTGCAAAATCTATTATGATTTTAATGTTTTTGCTATGAGCAGTTTTTATTAAATTTTTAAAATCATTCATCGTGCCAAACGCAGGGTTAGTTCTAAAAAAATCTTTTCCCCAATCTCCACCATGATACTTTCTATTATCTGACTTATTAAATATTTCGCCCTGTGGATTATTCGATGAATCTCCATCTACAAATCTGTCAGTAACAATCTAATAAACAACATCTGTTGAAAAATCAGCCTTATTCGACACTGAAGTGTCTTCTGTAGCTCGAACTGTAACCATTGGTACATTACTAACTGTCAAAACTAGTGATAACATTGTAGCGCCTATTAACCTTCTTCTGTTCATTCGCTTCCTCCTTTTATCCCTTAATAGCTCCTTCCGAAATACCATTAACCATGTTTTTGACTAAACAAAAATATAAAACAACAATTGGTAACGCAATAAATACACTTCCTGCTGCAAATCTGGCAAATTGTGTCTCATCTAAGCTCATCAAGCCAACTGCAACTGTATATAAATTTTTCTCCTTCAACAAAAGTTTTGGGAGTATAAAATCACTCCATGGCCATGTAAATGAAGTCAGGGCTGTGTAAACTATCATTGGCTTGGCCAAAGGAAGATTTATCTTAGTAAAAATTTGAAAATTGGTTGCACCATCAATCTTAGCGGCCTCATCTATCGCTTTAGGAATCGTATCAAAAAATCCCTTCTGTGTAAGATATCCCATCGGTGCACCTGCTGCATAAATCAAAATCAATCCCCATAAATGATTGATTAATCCAAATTGAGTCATCAACAAATATACTGCTATCATCCCCATAAAAGACGGAAACATTCCCAATACCATTGTGGATTTCATAATTGTTTTTCTACCCTTAAACTCAAATCGAGACATTGTATATGCTGTCATTATTGTCAAAAAAGTACCTATAATACAACTTCCAGTGGCAATGAAAAGTGTATTAAAAAACCATCTGGGATAATTATACATTCTCGTATCTGTAAATAATTTTGCAAATGTCTGTAAGCTATATGATTTTGGGAAAAATCCCTTAAACGAATATATACTTCCTGATTTTGAAAATGAAGCAAGTATCAGCCACAAACATGGGAAAAAGAAAATAAATGCAATAAGTATTAAAAACACATATGTAAAAAAAGTGTCTAGTTTTTCTCTTTTATTCATTATTGGAAAGTATCCTCCTCTCTATATGATGGCGATTTTACATAAATGAATAGCGAAATCGCTGATGTTATTATGAAAATAACCAAACTGATTGCAGCACCTATGCAATAATAATTATTATCAATCGATAAGTTGTATAACCAGTTTATTAGCAAATCTGTATCACTTGCGAGGAAATAACCTTTATTATAAAGTCCTCCTCTTAAGAAATAGAAGATACCAAAATTGTTAAAATTTCCAATAAATTGTCCTAACAAAACTGGCATTGTTGAAAATAACATAAATGGCATTGTTAATTTCCAAAATCTGGCAAACCTGCCTGCACCATCAATTTTAGCTGCCTCAAATAAAGTCTTATCCATATTAGAAAGATGACCTGTTGCAAGTAACATAATTGAAGGAACACTAATCCAGCAATTAACAAATAAACCAATAATTCTTGAAGAAATCTTAGCATCCAAATCTAAAAATCCAATGGCTTTTCCACCCTGTGCAACAATAATCTGGTTAATTGGTCCACCATACGAGAAAAGAAATTTAAATGCTAATAATGTAATAAAACCAGGTATTGCATATGCAAGTACTGGAAAAGCTCGCCAAAAAGCTTTTCCCTTTACACATTTCTTGTTTAAAAGAAGCGCAAGTCCTAATCCTGCAAAATAATTTAAAGTTGTTGATAAAACTGCCCACAAAAGATTCCATTTTAAAATCTTAGCAAAAGTTGGACCAAATTTAGATAATACCAACAACTTTTGGAAATTCTTCACTCCAACCCAATCTATTAATTCTGGCGGAACAATCGTTCCTCCATAGTTTGTAAATGCTATTAAAATCATGAAAACAATTGGAAGTACATTAAAAATACATACACCTATAACTGGTAATGATAATGCTGTAACATGAAATCTTGTATCAAAAAAATCTGCTATAAATTTTTTGAAAGTTTTACATTTTTTCCCGTTTTCATAGTCTAATTGAAGTCTATATGCATCTTTTATGCATTGAATATAAATAACAACGAAAAGAGTAATTACTATAAATGAGAATATTCCCATTAAAAGCATAATTATTGAATCGTCACCTTCAATTCTAGCCCACGCATCTGCTTTTACAACTCCTAAGGTAAAAAATCCAATCACATCGTCTATTCCTCTTGAAATCATATATGTAATCATCAAAGCTTCTACCATAAAATAAATAATTGCCTTGTAAAAACATTTATATTTCAAATGACCGATTCCCATAAGTACTAAAGACGCTTTTACCGGATTAGAAGATTTTTTCCAAAATTCAGTAATCTTTTTTGTCTTTGTTTCTTTGTTTTTTTTCTTTTTTGTAACATTATTTTTGAAAAATTTATTCTTATTTCTTACAATGTTATCCATCATATTCCCCCATTATTTAAGCGTCGTAATTGCGTCCTCTATTTGTTTACACATTTCTTTTAGACCTTTTTGATAATCTCCAATTTCTTTATATTTCTTTTCTGAGTCCTTTCTATATGCATCTTTTGCAATATCAGTAAAAAATGTCTGCCCAGGAGTCCATATCTGTGAAACTGCTGATATAGATGGCATCAAGACAATGTCATTATTATCCAAGTTTTTATAAATCTGTTTTGAAACTCCTCCAACTTTTTCTGCCACATCTTTTCTAGCAGGTGCAATTCCAAGCATTTCCGCACGTTTTTGAATCATTTTATATTCAGTTGCGAATTTAACAAATAGCAAACTTGCATTTGGTGCTTTTGTATAAGAACTAATTGCATACGCATTTACTCCGCCCATTGATTTGCATGCTATCTCTTTTGTACTATTATCAGTTAAATCTCCTGAAGCTGGTAAAGTTGGTAAGGTTGTCATTACAAGGTTCTCCTTTGCCTTCTTTTCGGCTTCACTTTTTGACATTCCAGTATAGTTTTTTTCTAACTCTTCTACGAATGTTGAGTAAACATCCGGTGTAGAAATTGTTGAAAAATATGAGCCATCACCAAGCTTACTATATGCATTTGTTGTAATCGTATCATCAATACAATCTTCATTCATAACTGATGCCAACTGATTTACAACTCTTGCTCCTTTAGCAGAATTCTTAGCTGAAAGCCCCACATCTGATGTATCTGTATTGTTTTTTCCAAATATATATCCACCATATGAAAATAGGAATCCACTTGTAAAATACATATCATTTATTGATTTCATATAACCATATTTTGTGGAATCTTCTTTATGTCTTTCTACAGAAAACTGATACATTTTCTTCCAAGACTGCACCATATCTGGAATATTATCTTTATTCTCATCCCATTTTTCTTTCCAATCTGCTGGCAATAAATCTTTTCTGTAATATAGCATTGGTGCCTGAACATTTACTGGAACACCACATGTGTATGTTTTTCCATCAACTTTTGTCTCGTATGCTTTCCAGGCAACTTTTGGAACCTGTTTATAGCAATCAAATTGTTCAACTGGTAATGGTAAAATATGTTTACCCTTTGCATATTTCATGATAACATCGTTAGCCTGATAGATTACATCAGGTCCATATCCATAAGGTCCATCTTTTGCTAAATCTGAATGTTGATCCATGTTTGCATCAACTGCTTTTATTCCCTTTGATTTATATTTTTCATTAAAAGCTTCGATTAACTCTTTAAAATAGCCCTTCTCAATTGCGGTGTCATTCTCCAAAACATGAATTGTCACATTTTTTTCTATTTTCCCATCAAAGACTGCTGCCCCTTTCCCTTTATCTGCGTTTACTGATTCTCCTTTTTTTGCACATCCAACTGTTGTTAATAGCATTGAACTAAGAAGCAACATTGCAACCAATTTTCTTTTCATTATATTCACCCTTTCTTATAACTCTATACTTAAATGGTTCTATTCCATTTACTGCCTTTTTTGTCATGTTCATCTCCAAGACAATTTTCTCGCATTTATACTCCCTGACCACAACTAATAGTCCGTTTTTTTCTGATGCTGTAATTGTTCCATATCTGATTACATCATCTTTTTTCATTTTAAGTATTTTTTTAAATTCTTTCAAAAACTCTGTATCCCATTCATCCTGATTCCAATTAAAGCATCGTCTTGAGTCTGGATCATATCCGCCTTCCATGCATATTTCTGTTCCATAATATACACATAGGGCACCTGGAAAAACAGTAGCTAGCATAAGTGCGCACAATTGTTTTTTCTTATTACACCCTAGCTCTGTAAAAAATCTTAATGTATCATGCGAATCAACTAAATTCAACATCATCGAATTAATTAAGCTATTATTTCTCATTAAAATCTGATTTAACTTAGCTGCCATTCCTTTTGCATCAAGTCTGTCTTTTGCGAAATAATCCAAACATGCTTTTGTGAATGCATAATTCATAATACTGTCATATTGATCTCCCATCAAATATGTATACGCATCATGCCAATTTTCTCCGATTATTACACAATCTGATTTTACACCTTTTACAGCTTTTCTGAATCTCCTCCAAAAGTCATGCGATACTTCATCTGAAACATCTAATCTCCATCCATCAATATCACATTCTTTAATCCAATATACTGCAATATCAAGTAAAAAATCTTGTACTTCTTCATTGGAAGTATTAAATTTTGGCATATAATTGCATGACGCAAAGCATTCATAATTTCCTTTTTCAGGTTCTGGATATTCACCATCAATCATAAACCAATTATAATATTTTGACTTAGTTCCATTTTTAATAACATCCTGAAACTGTGCTATATTCATACTACAATGGTTAAATACTGCATCAAGCACTATACGAATATTTTTTTTATGAGCTTTTTGTACAAGTTCTTTTAAATCATCCTTGTCTCCAAACATTGGATCAATTTTTTTATAATCTGAAATATCATATTTATGATTTGAAATTGACAAAAATATTGGTGTCAAATATATTGCTGTGATTCCAAGTTCTTTTAAATAATCAAGTTTTTCAATTATTCCTCTCAAATCACCACCTGCAAAGTTTTTGGGAGTAGGCTTATCGCCCCACTTCATGTCAATATACGATTTATCCTTTGAGCTTCTGCCAATATTAAATCTATCAACAAAAATTTGATAAAATACTGCTCCCTGCATCCAATCCACCACTTTTACTCTATCATTTTCATTTATATATGGCATTTGGTAAAAATTATAGAATGCATTTTCAAAATCATAGTTTATTACTAATCCATCTTCGCAAAAAAAATATTTTTTCCCATTTTCATAGATTTCAAAAATATATGCAAGTCTTAAATCTTTCAATTTTAATTTTTTTTCATAATATTTATATAACGAGTCTTCATATTGAATTTTCATTTTAGCCTTGTATCTGTTATTATGAAATTCATATTTTGGGCCATAAACTAAATATACATCTATTTTATCCTCTTTAGAAGCTCGTAATCTTATTATTATTTCATCATTTTTTATTGCAAAACAATACTTCGAATCGGCCTCATGTAATAATGCAAACTGGTTCATTTTTTATTTTCCCTTCTGTATTGACATTTTATTTATTTATAAATAATATTAGATAAGACGATTAAACTACTTTTAGGAGGCAATTATGTCAAAAACTAAAGTTACTATTAAAGATGTTGCTCGTGAAGCAGGTGTTTCTACTGCCACAGTTTCATACATTATCAACAATCGAAAAGATGTCAAAATTAAACCTGAAACCAGACAGAAGGTCCTACAAATTATTAACCTTCTCGACTACTCTCCAAATCAAGCAGCTCAAGCGCTTGCTGCAAAACGCAATAGCGTTCTTGCAATTTATATTCCTCCAACTGATTCTATTCTTCTAAACTCTGAGAATATGTTCGTGTTGAAGGATTTGATAAAATATTTTAATAATTTAAAATATGATATTATCATTCTTAATGACTCTTCCTACGAAAAATGTGATAAAGCTGATGCAATCATTTGTTATAACACATGTAAAGAGTCTTTTTATACTTTAGGTAACAAAAATTTTATTCCTTTAATCGCCTTAGATTGCATAATCAATGATCCATTGTTTTACCAGATTAATTCTGATTTAGACAACCTAAAACAAACGGCATCTAAATTCTTCAATTCAGATAAATATAATTTCATCGCACTAGATTCTTCTAATAGTGATAAAATACATTTATACAAAAATAATTTTGCTAATTTTGAAATTATACAATCAATTGAAGATTTAGAAAAATATAAAAATAAAAATATTTTAGTAACGGATTATGTTTTATATAAAACATTAAAACAACACAATAGTGTTTGCTACATTCCTAAATTATCTAACACAAAACTAAATATCCTAGATGAATGTCTCTCATCTCTAATCGCTCATAAACCACTAGACCAGCACAATGTACTAGTCTAGTGCTTAGTGCTGTGAGTCATATATTCAGAATTTTTATATCCTTATTTTTCCTTTTTTAGTTCGCGCTGTAATCAAATGTAATGGTATCATAAGGATTTAAATTAAAGTTTTCTTTGCTTGACTCTTTATAATACTCATCTTTTTTGTCATAATAATCATCTGCTGGATAAGTCTTTAGTGTAAAAGTATACTTACCATCTTCTTTTACTTCTATGTTCGATTTTTTCACAGACGCATCACCTAACGAACCCGAGTCTTTAAAATATTCTTTTCCATCTTTTGAGGTTTCTGCCAAATAACCATATCCTCTTTGATCAGACCATTTTCCATCAAGTGCAAATTGGAACTGATCTCCAGCTTTTAGATTCAATGTTATAGTGTATTCATTTTCTCCATTTACAGTTTTTTTCTCTAATTTTTGTGCATCACCCGTTACTTTGCCCCAGTTAGATTCCTTCAAAACATCACTTTTTCCATTTCCTACGATGTAAAAAGTTCTTGTATCTTCTTTCTGCTGTGCAAGTCCTGCATAAAGCTTTGTGTTTTCTGTAATTCCCTGTGTCAAATCTGCTTTTCTTGTGTGATCTGGTGTTAAATACCAGCCAATAAACTTGTATCCATCCTTCTTTGGCTCTTTAGGATTGACTTTTTCACCTGATTTAACTTTCAAAGTTTCTATTTTAGTTTTTCCATCTACGTTGTATATTTCTACTTTTACTCCATCTTTTACTGTATCAGCCTTTGCGCTGTCAGCTTTGCTACTGTCTGTTCCACACGCAGACATCCCAAGTGCTCCTACTCCCATTGTTGCAACCATTAAAAATGCTGTAACTTTTTTCCTTAACATATTATTATTCCTCCTTCATAAAATAACCTATTGTTAATATCATTATTACCTTTTCTGTTATTACGGTTTCTATTGTGCCGTAAATTTTCTTACTATTAGCATCTTTGTCATTATTATTGTCGCTATTAGCAATAGTTTAAACGTTTAAATAACTTTTCAAAATTTAAGTAGCTAAGACTAAGTAATCTAGCTACTTAAACGTTTAATCTAATTAAATGTTAATACTATTCTGTAAAAACTACAACGTTAAATTTTACCAAATTTTTCTTTTAATTTTTATGCAATAATACTTTTTTCATTTTTTAAATACGTTAAAACTGTTCTAGCATTTTGTACAAAATTTTATATAACTCTTTTTTTTCTTCTAAGTCTAAATCAACACATCCCTGTATCTCTTTTGGTACATCAACAGCCAACTCTCTTAATTCTAATCCTTTTTCAGTTATGTTTACATTCAATAAACGCTCATCTTCTTTACATCTCTCTCTTGTTAATAGTCCTTTCGACTCTAATTTTTTCAAGACCGGAGTTAATGTTCCAGAGTCTAAAAACAAATACTCACCTAGCGTTTTAACATTTACCGATTTTTTCTCCCATAAAACTAACATTGTTATATACTGCGTATATGTCAGCTCTAGCTTTTTTAATAACGGCGTATACTTTCTAATTAATTCTTTGGAGCATGCATATAATGGAAAACATATCTGATTTTCAATTTTTAATGGATCGTATTTATCACTCATGCTATACCTCTTCTTCTTTTTTATTTAATTTAATATTATAATCTTTACAACTATTTTTTACTTTTGTATAAACTCTAATACTTCTTCTTTGCTATGTAAACCCACCATCCTATTGACTTCTTTTCCATCTTTAAATAAAATTAAACATGGAATATTGGTAATAAGATATTTCTGAGCTAAAGATGGATCTTTATCTACATTAACCTTCCCAATTTTAAAAGCATCATTTTCTTCAGCAATTTCTGTCAATACTGGTGAAAGCATCTTACATGGACCACACCATTCCGCCCAAAAATCAACTAGGATTGGTATATCAGAATTCAATACATCTTCCTCAAAACTAGAATTTTTTATTATTAATTCTTTCATATTCGACCTCCGTATATATCATGTAAGCAAATTGTATACAATTCATTCATAATTGTCAACTCTTCTTTATTTTCATCATCTCTTGTGTTATAACGGCAAAAAGGCCCTAATTCTCTACCTTTTTGCTGAAAAAATGGATAAAATTTTGTTGTCTTTAATATAATTTTATATTTTTTTAATTATATTTTATATATTGAATATTTATTACTATCATTGAATATTTATCATTGAATATTTATCATTGAATATTTATCATTGAATATTTATAATTTTATATTTTTGTAAACTAATTTATCTTTTCGTTAACAGTTTATTTTTTTCGATTTTTCTTATTTATTTTTATTAAATCATCTTAATACGTTTTTTGTAATCGTGACTTACTATGCCCTATTTTTACGGTTTAAATTTTATTTTTTTATAATAGTTACCAGAAAAAAACAGTTTCAAGACAAAAAAAGACAGTTTCACGTCAAAAAATTACGAAAATTTATTTTTATGATATAGTATAGTCATAAGGAGTAACGAAGGGGAGCAATAAATAGTTACAAATTATGGGTGTATAAATATTTTTAAGGGTAAGAAAGAATCGATTTGATTTAGGGGTAGGTCATATCGGTTCTTTCTTTTTTACCTCTTTTTAACACCTATTAGATTCCTTTTGGAGGGATTTTTTCTTACAGCTTTGTTACATAATTTTTATAAAAAAAGCTTCCATATCGCAATTGATATGTACCCAGAATCCTGGACACATATTTATGAACTAGGCGGAACACATGGATGCTATCCTGTATTGTACAGGTGGCATCCATTTTGTTTTTGCCTGAATTCTTTTGTTATTGTAGTAATCTA
>Ga0256405_10000956_pt1 | contig 86736 bp, 71 predicted proteins | sample RumenRJG_02DNA_FD_189096 | JGI IMG/M metagenome (GOLD analysis project Ga0256405, IMG submission 189096) | Bovine rumen microbial communities from Lethbridge, Alberta, Canada - RJG_02 | ecosystem: Host-associated > Mammals > Digestive system > Stomach > Rumen | place: Canada: Alberta... | reverse complement strand
ACGCTGATGCTAATAGAATAATGACTGATGACTAGTCAAGTCAACATAATTTAAAAATAATTATTAACCGGATCAACCTATATCGCAAATAAGGCTGAAAGTAGTCAACTAAAATCGTTAAACTACATCCGGACTCACAGTCCAAGTACTTCGGACTCACAGTCCAAGTACTCCGGACTCCCAGTATTAGTACATAGGACTCCCAGTTTTAGTACTCAGGCCTCCCAGTTTTAGTACTCAGGACTCCCAGTTTTAATACTCAGGACTCCCAGTTTTAGTACTTAAGACTCTCCTCGACAGTTATTCAATCCGTGTCGGATGATAGATAAGAGCGTGCGAGATGTCCCTCCGCTCATTAGTTGGTGGTGCATGATTGTCTAAAAATTAGACATATAATCGTGTGGCCGTTTGACGGGATCTTCGTATCTTTGCGCAGTAAAACATAAAGATATGAATAAATACGGAAGCATCCTGGTGGTTGATGATAATACGGCTATACTGACGGCGATGCGCTATCTGTTGGACGCAACGTTCAGTCAGGTCATCACGACGACGAAGCCCGATGAGGTTTTGAAGATCATGGCGCAACAACCCGTCGATCTGGTTTTGCTTGACATGAACTTCACGATGGGCGTGAACAATGGCAACGAGGGTCTTTTCTGGTTGCGAGCCATACGAAAGCAGCATCCTCAGACACCCATTGTGCTGATGACGGCCTATGCCGATATCGACCTGGCTGTTAAAGGACTGAAGAATGGCGCTGCTGATTTCATCACGAAGCCGTGGGATAATGATGAACTGTTGCGCAAACTGAAGGATGTGCTGGATATGCAGAATGAGATCGTCAGTCTTGACGATATGGAAAAAGAGCATATCCGCAAGACGATCGATCACTGTCATGGTAATCTTACTCAGGCTGCCGAGCTATTAGGTATTACGCGACAGACACTCTATAATAAGATGAAAAGGCTGGGATAGTTTAGAGTTAATAGTTAAAAGTTAATAGTTTATAGTTTATAGTTGTGGGGGTGACTATAATTATAATAGGTGTTGTTATTCTGCTGTTGGTCATTGTTGTTATCGTGAACCATCAGCGGAGGCTCCGTCTGCGTGCTTACCTGATACAGGAAGCGATTCGGAATAAAGACTTTACCTTCCGATTATCTACCCGCGGCATGCTCTTCGGTGAGAAGGCCATGCAAGAAACGCTTAACCAGTTGGGGGAAACGATCCGTGAACAGGTGAATCAGAGTGAGGTGGAGTCGTGGGAACGGTTGACACGGGTGCTGACTCACGAGATGATGAATGCCACCGCCCCTATCACCAGTATCAGTCAGTCGCTCTTGGGGCGCCCAGATGTGAAGGGCACTTCTCTCGAGGATGGCATTCAGGCTATCTACGATACGTCGCAGCATCTAAGTGCTTTCGTATCCAACTACCGGAAGATGACACAACTCGAGAAACCGATCTTGGCAGATGTCAACCTCTCGAAGATGATTGAGGATATCAGCAAGACGTACCCTGAACTGACATGGGATATCACCCTGCCTGCTCAGACCATGGTATGTGCAGACCGGGGAATGCTCCGCCAGGTCTTTATCAATATGGTGAAGAACGCCCTTGAGGCTGGGGCGCATACCATGGTGGTGGAGATGATTCATGAGCATGCCGACAGTCTGACGTACAAGAATGATATCGTCTTATACCTGGGTAATGACGGACAGCCGATACCTGCCGAATACCGGCAGTCGCTCTTCGTTCCTTTCTTCACCACCAAGCGTGGCGGCAGCGGCATCGGTCTGTCGTTGAGCAGAAGGATGATGATACAGCAGGGTGGAATGTTAGGATTGGCGGAAAAGTCTTATAAAGGTTGTCATGCCGGTTTTGTGTTAACAATAAAAAAGCCCAACTAGTGTTGGGCTTTTTCTTGAATGCTTCTATTGCTGTCTTAACCGAAGAGACGTTTGAAGAAGGATACCTTTGGCTTGGCCGCATTGTCATCTTCATCATTGACGAAGGAGGCCACCAATACGGTGATATTGTCTTGTCCGCCAGCATCCATCGCCATCTTCATCAATGCCTTGCAACAGTCATCTACGTCGCCATCGTTGGCTCGCATGCTGCGCTCGATCTCCTCGTCTGTGCAGTAACCGCATAGCCCGTCGCTGCAGAGCATAATGGCGTCTCCCTCATCTACATCGAAGGTGACGATATCTGCCGTGGGATAAGACTGGAAATCGCCCAACCCACGCGTGATGAGATTATTCTGTGGATGCGTGAAAGCTTCCTCCTCGGTAATCTCTCCATGGTCGATAAGCTCCTGTACATAAGAGTGATCGGTCGTCAGTCGTTGCAGTCCATCCTCCTGCTTGAAGAGATAGCAGCGACTGTCTCCACACCATGCCACATGAGCTTTATGACCATGCACCCAGCAAACCACGATTGTGGTGCCCATTCCTTGTGATGAAGGGTCTTCGTTCATCCGCTTGTTAATAGACTGATCGGCAGCCAGGATGGAGCGTTGCAGCATCTCTGTCACCAGATCTTGTGAGAGTGCCGACTCTGAACGTTGTGCGGTGAAATAGTTCTTGACGGCTTCTATAGCCAGGGAAGAGGCCACCTCACCGGCATTGGCACCCCCCATACCGTCGGCAACAATCAGCAGAGACCCTGAAGAACCGATAGGAAGATAATCGGCCGTGTGATGGTCTTGCCATTCTTGTTGGTTCAAATCCTGACAGAACAGGAGCGCATCCTCATTATTATCGCGCTCTTTGCCTGCATCTGTAAGGCCTGATATCTTGATTTTCATAATTGTTTCAAATAATTAGCTGTTATCGTTATCGCCAACGTAACGTTGTCTTAGATCTCCAGTCGTGGACGTTTGGTCTGACGTGCGGGCTGTTGCGGTGCCTGACGGCGCTGCTTGGTATTGTTCTTAATGACCACCTTCTCTTTCTGGGCAGGCTTGGCAGCTGTCTTGGGAGCAGGCTTGTTGTAGGTTACTTCCAAAGGATACTCTGATGGTGGACAACCGGGTTCCTGAATCTGTATGGTCACCACGTTGACGCCGTCTTTCAGATTGCTGACACTGCACTTATAACGGGTCTCGGAAAGCTTCTCCAGTTTTACTGGCAGATCACCTGACTTCACGTTAACCGTGCTGGGGTAATCCTCTTCTCCTGGTAGTTTGTCTGCAGAGATATCAAAGGTGAAGAACAGATTACCATTGTTGATCTTGGTCTCCACATCATCGATGTTGATATTGAAGTACTTGTAATACCACTCCTTGGCATAGAAGATAAAGGGGGCAGAGATCAGTCCGTCGTAGACTGCCCGTGCCTTATATTGTACTTCCTGTGTCTCGTCAGAGAGGGTGGGGGGAATGGTCAACATACAGTAGTAGGCCACAGAACTACCTAAGTCGGTGGTCTTTGCCACGCGCGAGGTGGCATCCAGATCACAACCGCTGTTAGGATCCATCTGTATGGCTATCGTCTCGGCAGACACCGGGAAGGGGATATCCATGCGAATGAAGCTCTCTGTACGCTGATGTCTGAAAGCGATGTCATTGCCTTTGTTCATGCTAAACTCAAAAGGAGCACTTGGCTTGACCTGCAGCATGCCATACTTGCCATTCAACTTGACGAACGCCTTATCACCGAAGGGTGAAGGACAATCGGTAAACTGTGGTGGCAAGATCTCCACATTATTTTGTGAGATACCGTATTTGTCACCTTTTACTACTATATCGAGGGTTGTCTCTGGATCCCACTCCTGATGCTCACTCTTCAACTGGTATTCGGTTACCACCTCATTGACCACCTTCTGTATAGGAACGAGTTGCTGGTTGAAGACGAAGTTCACGGGCATCTTACCACTGCGGGCATACAGTTTCTTCTCACCTTCTTGTGTGCCTGCCAGGTATTGCGTGGCATCACCATCAACCATGGCTTGGTTCTTGGCATTCGTCTCTCCCTCTTCGGCATATACCGGTGTGAGTTGTCTGTTGTCGGCATGGAAGAGATATACCTTGTGCTCGGCCACCACAACGGCAATGCCATCATCATTGACAGAAGAGATAAACTCCACATCTCCGGCATCGATCTTCTTTCCCTCGTAAGTCATGGTCACCGGCTGACCTTCGGTATCCAACAACAAGGGGACTGAGCCACGCTTCTTTGATGTTGACTGGAAAGCCTCGCATGAGGCATAACCATTGCGGAAGGGATAGGCAGAGGTGCAGTTTTGTATAGCGGCATATCCTTCTTCGTCGATATATTGGTAATAGCGGTCACCACGTTTCTTCACCGCCAGGAATCCATCCGAGAAATAAGGATATTCATGTACCACCAATAGATTATCCAACGGAATGAATTCTCCCCGGGCAGTCACGATGCCTGCTATCAGTGTCGTGCTGTTCTTGGTAACAACAGCTACACCGTTTCGGAAGGGGAAGAGCGACTCCGTGGTCTCATACACGAGTTGTCCCTGTTCGGTCCATAGCGTTTTCTTATTAATAGAGTCGGTTACGATGAGATTTGTTCCGACTACTTTATTGATGTCGTCGTAGGCCGGAGGAATGAGCCATGTGGCTACCTGTGCCTTAATCGCTAAAGCAGTAACCAGCAACACGACAGATAATACAATCCTTTTCATAATACTTACAGGTTTAGTCTATAATCATTCGAAAGTCTCTAATCCACGGTTGATCTTCTCCAACAGTTCTTCATCCTTTGCGATGGTTGCCCATTTCTTTGACCAGAGTAGAATACCCTTACCCTTCTCATAGTTAGGCTTGAAGATGTTGTTAGGCATCACATAGTAACAGGCTAACCGATAGGCGGCATTAGCGTTGATATCGGCATAGGTGCTGTCGTTGAGTTCCATGATACGTGAGAAGAGTCCTACGGCGCGATTGCTGTAATGGTCACGCTTAGGCAGGTAGTTGTCGTCCATCTCTATGCCCAGCAGCTTCTTGCGGTTTACCGATACGTAGTCGGAATACCAACCATAGGTGAAAGCCATCTCGTATATAGCAGGAATATAGTTGACACCCGTCAGACTGTCCATCTGGGCCATGCCAGCCTTGAGAGTGTCTACATTATCACTGTTCATACGGACGAGTGCTTCTTTATATACCTCTTCTGCCGGACGCCCCTGTTCTACGGGAGCATTCTTCGGTGTGAGGAAGAACAGCGCACAACCGATGAGTGCCACCACTAAGACAGACAGAAGCGCGTATAACAGTTTCTTCGACTTAATGGGATACTGACGGAAACGGGCAGCATCCATGATCTGTCGGGCAGTAGGACGTTTGGCTGGGTCATAATCAAGACAGGCATGGATGAGGCGCTGTATGTCTGGTTGTACGTTGGGGATCTTTGGCAGAGGCACGTCACTGCCCTTTTGCTCATGACCACCCGTCTCTCCGAAAGGCACATTACCTGTGAGGATCTCGCATAAGGTAGCGCCGAATCCCCAGATATCACTCTCTGGCATGGGTTCTACACCTTCCTGGAATCGTTCGGGAGCCATATAAGCCAGCGTACCACTATTCTCTTCGTCGTAGTAATACAGGTGCTTGTTCCTGCCGAAGTTAGCACTGATACCGAAGTCGGTTATCGCGTAGTTGTTCTTATCATCGATAAGCACGTTGGCCGGCTTCACATCCTGATGGATAATGGGTGGCTTACTGCTATGCAGATAGTCCAGACCAGAGGCTACATCACTGATAAACTTCCACAGTTCTTTTGGATCCTTCAGGTTGCCGATGAGCATAGCAGCTGATCCTTGCTGGCAGTAGGGAAGCACGAGGTAGGGCGTTTCCTGGTAAATGGAGAAATATGTCGGATGGATCAGGTTGGCATGATGACAGTTGAAGACGATCTTAAACTCATCACGAAACTGTTGTTCACCCTCTATATCCAAAGCATTCTTCGGCCGGTAAATCTTAATGGCGACACGCAAGCCCTGTAACTCATCAAGTTCCTCTTCGGTAAGAGGCTCCGGTTGAAACAGTCGTTCGCGGTCATTCACTGTATTGGCATCCAAGGCGAGCCATACATCTGCCGATCCACCCTCTGTGCTCAATGGGCGTAATAGCTTATAACGTCCATCGAAAAGTTCGCCCCTTTGGGCAATTTGTCCTAAATCAATCATTGCTCAGATTATTTTAGTTGAATCTTTTCTCCTTCTTTTAACTGAGAAAAAATATCTTTATTATTCATTTTTGCTAAATTAGCATACTTTATTCCAAACTCCTGTGAGATGCCGTAGAGGGTATCTCCTTTCTTGACACGGTAAAAGTCTTGTGCACCCGTATATTTGTTCTTTTTCTTCGCGATAAATACGATATCTCCCTCATGGATATCCTTCTCACTGGCTACCTCATTATACTCCAGCAGTTTCTCTTTCGGGATATCATATTTCATGGAGATGCTCGACAGCGTCATGCCGGGATACATAATGGTGCAACGCACATCATTGATGTCGACGACATAACGTTTTACGGCATTGGCAACGGCCTCTTCCTCTTCTGACAGCTCATCGTCATCAGCCTGACACGAAGCATCGAAGGTAGCCTTCTGGGTGGCCGTGGCCTTACGGGTGATCACTACGGTTTTACCGGCACGCAGCTTGACACCTCCGTTTAGGTTATATAGTTTATATGAGTCGATAAATCCTATGAGTGCCATGGCATAGGTGGTGGCTGTGGCATAACCGGCTTTCTGCAGACCGATGGCCCAACCGCGATAGTCGTAGACACTCTTTGAGAACAGACTGCGGTAACGACTGTTATTCTTCAAAAAGAGTGAGTGGTCGCGAAAGGATTCCGCCGCACTGCTATATACACGGAAACGACTCTTGTTCGGTTCGTCATCCCATGCCTGATAGATAGGCCCTGTCCATCCCCCGAACGCTTTAATGCCGAAATGGTTGTTGGCATTGCGTGTCAGACCACTTCGTCCGGCACCCGACTCAAGGATACCTTGTGCCAGAGTGATGGTGGCCGGTATACCATACTGTTTCTCCTGATCGAGTGCGATATCCTTATACTTATTGATATAACTGAGGATATCGGCGGATGACTGCGCAAAGACAGTCATCGAGGAAAAGAAAAGTACGACGACCATTAAAAGTGTCCGAGCACTCAGATTGTCGGTCTCGAGGGTGGGGCGGTTCATAGTCTTATAGTCTAAGGAATCGTCCCTGAAGCTCTTCTCTGCTTGCAAACTCCAGCGGTACAGATCATCGATCTTGATCTCTGTATCGATATCCAACTCTCCTGTAACTGTAAAATACATATTTTGTTGAAAGGCTTTTACGGCCTCTATGGTATCGTCATCATACATACCGTTCTCAGGGATCAAGCTCCAGTCGTAATGCAGGAATGTACGAATGGTATTCAATTTATGCTGAATCTCCTGTGTTCTCCTACTGTCGTATGAGGCCAGCTTAGGATAGATGGGATTCTCGCTGTTATACTCCATATCAGTTATCTAAGTTTTTCAGTGTTACGATGATAGGCATGGAGATACATGATTTATTCAGTATTCGTTGCCGGATAAGTGTGTCGAAGGATATCTTCATGGCATGCTCATAGTTATTGCGGTCTTTGAACGAGATATCGATATACAGTCCTCTGCGCAGACCGTGTTCTCCACCAGTGCCTTCTACACTGATCTTGGTGTAGATACGGTTAAATTCCTCCTTTCCGTATTCAGCTATGATCTCTTTCCTTAGGAAAGCATCAATGTCCATACGGGTGAAGAGTCGGTCGTTGGTCAGTGAGTAATAACGTAGCAGTTCATAGCGCTCGTCAGCAGAGGCCTTATCCGTGCCTCCCATACCAGAGACGACAACGGATGTTTTCTGCTCAACGCCTGGCAGATTCTTGCATTCCATCATCTCTCCGACTCGGGGCGTATTGCCCAACACGCCTTTCGTGGTGATGAAACGTACACTGGTATTCATCATCGCTGTAGAACTGTTCATGTTCTTCATTACATAGGTACCGCTGTCATACATAAACTGTCGGTTCTGCATGCCGACACCCTTTCCTAATTTGTTGATGGTCTCGCGCAGTTTCTTCAGCACTTCTCCATCCTTGATGCCGTTGTATTCGATGAAGGCATAGTAATCATCAATAAAACGATTGTACAGATTCCTTACATCACGGTAGAGGTCTCCGTTGTTGTAACAGTTGGCCTCAAAGTCGCGTACGATAATATCATCTTTATTCATGGAGAATCCCTGACGGTTAGATGCTGTACTGGTCTCCAGGATATCCAGGAAGAATGAGTTTTCTTCACCCTGTAATTTGGCAATTGGTTGTGCTTGCGTAAGCATCACGCTGTTTACTTCGATATTGGTGACTGGTACAATACCTAATGATACGGTGCAGTCATCAGGCACCACGTATCCATCAGGGAAGTCGAGGCGCAACCAGATGGTGTTCTGCTTAAACAGATCAAGTGTCTCGTTCTCGAGCCATTTCTGGAACATCCGTGGATAGGCACGGTGTTTGAAGATATCACGATCTTTCGTGCTATCCGTAATATAGAGCAGTGATACATCAGAGATGTTTTGCAGACTCTCTTTCCAGTTTTCGATGAAAGAAAAGAAATTGCCTGACACTTGTTGTGCGTCAAAAGGATCGGCCATCTCTATCTTCTCCATTTCCGACATCGTGGCAAAGTCTATCTCCGTACAGTCTGCTCCTGCATAGACATGTTCGGGAACAATCCCCTTTGTACCTTTGAGCATGATAGATAACCCTTTGAGCATGTTAACCTCCATGGGGGTGGTGATTCCTATCCACAGGGTGTTTGGCATATCAATATTCACAACAGTCTTGCCACCTCTATAACTCATCTGCCGGTGATTAAGCAGGTAAAGGTCTTTGTAAGGCAGTAAGGTTGTGTTGAAGATGGGGATATATTTCAACTGTGCATCCTTCATGGGTGATTTATATTCGAACGATGCTCCTGTCTCTATGACGAACGGGTTGTCATTGTCTGCGTTCAGTTGTGGTTGGATAAGACAGATAGCCGGCATGGCATTCACCTCTTTGCGGGGGATGAAGTCTGTACAAAACCGTTCCACGATACGCTGAAGGGTTCCGTCGGCATAATCTTGTATCTTAGCCGTCTCACTAACCAGTGCCACGAGCATGATCTTGGCCATCGGATCCAACCGGTATATATCAACAGCTTCCGGAAGGATCTGCTGCATGGACTCTATCGTCTCATTGATTCTTTTCTCTAAGTCTACATCCATGATCTTATATTTGTCGTTTAACGGTGGGCTCTACTAAGAATACCACAACCTTGCGGTAAGGACGGAGAACGCCCAGTCCATCGTCAATACCACCTTCTACAATAACATTCACAGCATATTTTGAAGCAACACGCCGCTTGCGGCGCTGTTTCTCTGAGGCCGCATTCAGTTCGATGTTTACGGTGACATTCTTCAGCATGGGCTCGTATGCTGCCAGACTCTGTTTGATACTGTCCTCACATTCTTTCTTTGTCACTTCATTATAGAGACTCGTTGTCTTCGCTCCTTGACTGGCATTGAACTCACGATAGTGTACGTTAGAGAACTCATGATTCCAATATTCAAAGCCAAAGTCGGGGTCTGCCTCAAAGTCTCCACGCGGTGTGAAGACGATGAGTTCTACCAGATTATCGAGCATCATGATACGGTTATCAATGTCGCGCCGAAGCTTTGTGCCCGAGTCTGTAAACTGTAAGGGGGTACTGAGGAATCTCATATTTGTTTACCTTCCCAGAAACGTCTTGGATCGGGTTTTGGTGGTTCTGGCTTTGGAGGCTCCGGTTTCGGCGGTTCTTCTTTCTTGAGCAGACTGAACTTTTCTATCTTCTCATTGATGGCATAGCACATGCCCAAGCCCTGTTTGATGCGTAGATAAGCAATGCGGTAATTGAATGGTACTCTCGTATAGTTACGGAAGACCTCTGCATCCTCTAAAGAGAGCACTTCATCAAGGTCGCATGCACAGGTAAAGGCCCCAATGACGCGCTGAACACATGACAGCAGTTGTTGTGGAGTCATTACCTCTTGCTCGGTATTGGCAGTGATCAACATCTGTTGTACTACAGGCCAGTAGATACTGATAGCGTCATGGGCACCTGTATCGATCTGGTTTCTGGTCTTGCTGTCGATACTTTGTAAGAGGGAGATAAACTGACTATGCAGTTCCATGTATTTGTTATGGGCTGACAGATACAGACAGGGAGGTACGAAGTTCACGCTGTCTTCCCGCCACCCTTCATCATATACGATACGTGCAATAGGCACAGAATGATGGTTGATGGCTTGGTGCGGACCGATGAGTGAGAAGGTGTACGACGGTTCCATATATCCGTTGACACTCTCTTTCCAGTCGTCGGGATCTACGCTGATGATCAGGAACAGCTCTTTGGCATCGTCTATATCGGGTATCTTGACACGGGTGTCAAACGAATTGGCATACTGTGTGTTGAACCTTACATCAATGATATCACCAGCACAGGTGACGGCCATACATGTGAGTGACTCCACTTCCACGAATCCTCTTGAGATACTCAGTGACAACTGGAAGGGATAAGCGGGAGTATACAGTCCGAACCGTCCACCTGCAGCTACAGCCACAGCATGATTGATAGATTCCTCCATGTATTGGTCGGCAGCGAGCAGCACCTCATCGGTTAGACGCATACCTTTTTTCCAACTGATTCTTTTTGGCATAAGTATGTTATTATATATTTGTATTATAGTTTAAATAGTTGTAGATCTTATCATCGTTCAGTCGAAGAGGTGGATAGTCTTGCGTAATCTGGAAGGATATCTCTTCTTCAATCCCTAAGAAATAGTCACGCAGGAACAATCGTAACTGATCGATCTCTTCTACGAACTCGATAAAATGCTCATCGCATTTCTCGTCTGCCCAGTAGAATATTTGATAGACAGCCACATTCTCCTCGTATTGATTATCAACGTAGCAATCGCCTACAACAGTATCAAGCTTGTTATCATAACGTGGTTTCTCATCGTGCATCTTACAGTCTTGCTGAACGACATCGATACGGAGATTTTCTTCTAAGAATATCTTTCGCAACAAGTACGTCAGTAAGGTACGATTACCCCGGATATGCTTGCATTGAGGTAAGAAGGCTATCAACTGACGAATGAACCGATTCCCTTTCTGTTCTTCTGTCAGTTCATCGCCAATGATCTGTTGCATGACAACATCCCCATGAGTGTACTCTTCGATCTTCTCCCTGACACTGGCACGCAGTCTTATGAGCTGTACGTCGATGGGTGAGAAGAATTTGAATGCGTCGGCCTTCTCCTGCTCTTGTTTGTCTACCTCATTATGAAAAGCCTCACTTTCGTTATTGACAGGAAGATTGTCATAGCGGTCGACAGGATGGAACATGAACTCTGGTAAGGAGTTGTAGATACTCATCCTGCCTAAGGTGGCATGGATAGCCTTCTTGTCCACCATCTCTTCCAGTTCTATGATATCACGGTAGGAATTGCGCTTGTGCATTCCTTGCAGGGAAATTCTGAACATACCCTTTGGGAAATAGTTCAGCAACAATTCCGCATTAATATCCGTGGGGAGCTTATGTGGTAGCATAACGTATCATATTAATAGCTGTCGGCAGAGAGTTCCACATAGGAGATGCCTTTTTCGGTAGATACCTGAAGGACATCGAACCGTGGAATACCGATCTGCATCAGTGTCATATCCTGATAGGGGAAACGGTCGTCGATATTCTCAAAGAAATGTTTGTGGATAAGGGTGCGATAGCTTAGTTGGCGCAACTCCTTGTTTTTCTTGATATAGTGATCCAGTTGTGACTCAGGAATCATTACCTCAAATTCTTTCTGCGGATGATCTGTGGCGATAACATCGATAAACTTGTTGTTACACATATTGATCTCCACCTCATCTACCTTTAGTATCTCTTTCAACTTCTTTATTGTCTCCCTGACGGTCATCGTGGCAGACAGTGAATCACAAGGGATGATATCCGTCCACTGTTCGTGCGCCGGACAAATCTTTTTCCATGACGATATCTTATAGATATTCATGGCATTTGTCATACCCTCGTAACGAAGCATCTTACCTTGAAGGGTCTTAAAGGGGGTGGGGGTGGCGTCGTCATGATCTTCCTCACCAGTGGTATCCATGTGGATAATCTTCATCGCCTCCTGTATCTGTAAGGCACCGACAATAGAGGCACTGATAGGAGTAGTGGCAACACGTCCTTTTGATGTCTGTGAACGAACGACATCTGCACACCCTGTACGGAGCATGATGTGGTTGAACTCATCACGTGACAGACTGCATTCATAACAACTGATACCGGGCGCATAAACCTTAACGACGCCTGTCAGGTTCTCGATACTGCCGTCGATCCAACTCTTACCAGCACGCAGTGCCAAACGGTTGAGTTGATAACGGGCGATACGACTGTCCAAACAACCGATAATCACATCTACCGAACGATAGATTCCGAAGCCTACCTCAGAGAACAGGTTGCCGACGATTGGGGTAACCTCAATCTGAGGATTGATCTCACGGGCGCGCTTGGCTACGATATCCGCTTTATAGGAATGGTTGTAGGCATCCTCCTCACGAAAGAGTACAGACCGGGTCAGGTTCGATAATTCTATCTGATCGAAGTCAACGACATAGATATGTCCGACACCGAACAAGGCCAGGTTCTTCACCACCTCATTACCCAAGGCTCCGCACCCGGCAACAAGCACCCGAGCGCTCTTCACCCTGTCTTTCTTGAACCAGGAGAGAAGTGTATAGACACCCTCTCCCCATTCATACTTTTCTTTTTCCATGGTTATGATTCTACATACTCGAAGACTGTATCACCAACCGTAAAGGTATCACCGTTATTCAGTATGACAGGCTTGCCGGCTGGCAGGCTTGTACGAACATTGAATATCATACCTTCTGCCAGAGGACTGAGCATGGGCAGTGCACGTGCTGTGTCGATATACAACTGTGCATGTTCATCGGCTACCTTGCTCGCTTTCTCCCAGTTCATCTGGATCTCACAGTCGTTGGTCTTACCGATGGTTACCTTGTTACCACCACCGGTGGCATTCATCCACTTATGGATAGGTATGCGCTGACCGGCCTTCATGCCATTCTTGATGACGAGGAAGTAACGCTCTGCCAACATACGGACAGTTACCAGTGAAGCACCGAGACCACCACCATAGATGATGAAGTCGAGCAACATGTTCAACCAACCCATACCAGAACTGATGGCGCCACCGAAGTAGAGCACGATGAAGCCGATAACTGCTGAGATGCCACCGCCGATAAGTGCACTCTTGGTCGGGATAGACGACTTGATCGTCAGACTGAGTGTCACGCAAATGGAGAATAGTATATATGCCGGAAGTGAACAATACCAAGGAATATAAGTGGTGCCTACTGCGGATAGGAGCAGACAGAAGATGATACCACCTACCAACATGGCCAGGAAACCGATCACTCCTGAGAGCAGTGACAGTCCGATAATCTTCATATAGACCTTGGCATCCTTCTTTCGATATTCATCATTATAACGGAAGACTAACGAAAGGAAGAATCCTAAGAGCAGACCGACAGTCAGCAAGGCAGATACCTTGGCACCACAATCGGTCAGCATGCTTGCTTTCTGGTCTTCATTCAGATAGAAGGTGTTGGCAATGGCTCTTCCTAATCCATCGAACATACCACGACCGGTAAACTCAAAGATGATCCAGCTGACAAGACCTGCCAATACACCAGCTAATGTCTGATAGGTGTCACGAAGTGAGGCAGCACTGAACATCTCCTTCGCATCCACATGATCCTGAATACCTTCCTTACAGTTCTGACCATATTCCACACACTTATATCCATTTTGCTGCCAGCATCCCACATGCATGATATGCTTACATCTCATCACTACCATCTGACCCGGTTGGATATCCTGACGACAGTAGTGGCAGATACGACGTGTCACACCTTCTTCAGCTACATACGGCTTGTAGTATTTATGTGCGAAGGCCTTCGACTTGATAAACGGGATAAGCACCTTCATAATGAGGAAGAAGATGGCGAAGGTTAATAAGGCTACCAAAAGGGCCACTAAGAGTTTTGTGATGGCACTGCCTGCGCTCTCCTCATGTACAGGCCATGGAGTCTCGGCAGAACCAATGGAGTATTCTCCTATACCAGCCTCGCTGCCTTTCCATTCAGCAAGATAGTCTACCTTACCAGTATAAGTCTTGTCGTCGGTAGCCTTGTAGGTGAAGGCGAAATCGTACATGGCATCACTCACTACCTCCTGGAAGTTGCTAAGCACATTACTGATGTCGGCCGAAGGTCTGTAGGCTCCTTGTCGGTCAGCCAACACCTGTCCTTCTGCATTACGTGGAGCTGATACACCCTTTAGGGTCAGTTCTACATTCTCATCAACACCTTCTCCAGTATAGTAGAAGGCGAAGACCTTTGGCACCATGTTCGTGGCGTTGGCCTGATAGTCGGTCACCTCAATAAACGAGATCTGTTCATCCTCGGGGCGCATCTTACCCTCTGTGAAGATAAAGAGCAGGTTCTTGTCTTTTGCCTGCATGGCCCGACGGTTGATGCTCGCATTCTTCACATAACCACCCTTCGTGCGGACGGCATCCTCCAGTTCTGCCTTCTGATTGCTGAACTCAGCTAACTTGGAATAGAGGGCACCATAGAAGAATTTCTTGTCGGAGTGGGTCATGAACTTATCCTTAAAGTTGGCAAGATTCTTCTTTGTCACCAACTGACTGGAGCTTACCTCCTCTCCGAAGAAAGAAAGGAAGACACAACTGTCGGGTGCACTCTCTACCAGTTTACCGAAAGCATCAAAGATCTGTCCTTTACCAGCCTCTGGAATACTCAGGTCGACAAGTACGGAGATGGTGTAGTCGCTGGGGATACGCTGTCCGGTACTCAAAGAGAATATCTTTCTCCTGTCGGGTGTGATGGGAGCGCCATCCTCGTTGATGACAAGATGTTTCTCCAGTTGACCGACGGAGATATCTTTGGCGGGCTTTCCGTTGCTGTCGAGAACCTTCAGGTATAGGGTGACACTGTCTTTGCCCGTTCCATATTCGTATTTCTTGTCACAGAACTGTATCTTCGATACATCTTGTGCACTGGCCGTAAAGACAAATGCAAGCAGTACAACAAAGGCTAAAATATATCGTTTCATATCTTATCTATTTTTTTTGGTCCATAATTTCAGATCTTCGAGTTTCTGAATACCGTAATAACTCTCATAACTACATAGGTCATCAGCCATCACAGGGATGGAAGTGAGCATGCCGTCGGTCGGCGTGTATACCAACACAAACTTGTATTGTCCGATCTTGTCTCCGATGATTTTCCGTACAGAAGGAATACTGAGGTGTGGGGTAACCACGAAACAGCCCAAGAGTTCGAGATTCTCCTCCTTGTCATTGTCAGAGAGACGTTCGGCGATGTACTCTGTCAACTGGTCTTTCTTGTTGCTCTGACCATGAATGATACCGGCGATACCGTTTGTCTGATTACTCAAAGACATGCAGATATCCACGATCATATCCCTACTCAAATTGATGCCGAAACATGCGGTAGTATGTTCTTTTGACTCCGCTAAGGTGTTGAAATAAGGAGCCACTACCTCTGTCGGCCTTTCTTCTTTCACCTCTTCTTTCGCCTCCATACTCTTTTGTGCCCATGCATACCATTCTTTCAGGGAATATAACTTCTTTAAGTCATTCCTTGAGTTGAGCGTCATATCACGATGATAGGTGAACACACCGGTCTCCATAGTAGGTGTCAGCGTGTCGATGACGAGTGCGGTAAGGAACTTAGGATGTTGCGGATGTTTCAACTGATCCTGCACATTACTATCGGCATTGCTGAAGAATACCGTGAGTCCCGGATGAGAGTGTACCCAACAGGTAAGATCATACTGTAAGTTGGTCTCACGACGAAGCTTACGCAATGTCTCCAAGACTCTGAGCTTGATCTTTCCACCGAAGTTCAGTTCGTACTCATCGAAGACGGCATCATCACCAGGCAGCACTACCTGTTCGAGTGAAACATAATACTCACTGTTCTCTGCATCATATACCCAGCGGCCTAATACCATACATCCATATTCTTTCGCATCCTGAGGACTCTCCAAGTCTGGCAGATACATATTATAGATATCCATCACGCAGGTATCTTTGATATACATTCTGCGCACGGCTGACTCGAAACAGCAGTCCTCCAAGTCGATCTTCATATAGTGCGGATTGTCAATAACATCCTCCAGACTCTGTTTCTTGAGGATTGTTGCTGTCTTACGACGAACCACGATGCCGGGCTCGTTGGGATTGGCCTTATTAGGACCTCTGTTTATATTCGGCGTGTTGACAACAGGAGCTGTCTTTTTCTTTTTCTTCTTGGAACTGCTGACGATGGCCCAAATGATGAGTAATGCCAAGATACCACCAGCAATAGCAAGGATGGTGGTAAGAGGGAGTTCCCCACCAGCCCCTTTGTCATTGTCATTCAGTTCACGCTCTAAAACGTTTAAGTTGGTTTCCAACTTGGCCAGCTTGTCATAGACGATGTTTTCCAAACTATCGCGACAAGCAGTAGTGTCGGAAATCAGTTTCCCGCTGTACTGCGTCATAAACTGATCAATAACTGCCGAGGTACCTGCTTTCTGATTCTTCAGTTCCTCCTCCTGAGAGGCAACAAACTCCGTCAGGTTATTCTCCTGGATATATCCTTTTCGGTCTTTCCAGTGCTGCAGTTTATCAATATGTTCCGTTACTTCGTCGTTGAGGCTTTGTAAGGTTGCTTCACTGAAGTACGGAATATCTTCCAGATACTGTTTGAAGTTTTTGATAACCTCTTCAACGGTTACGGTTTGTGGCACGTTCCTATAACTATGCCTGATTCTTTTCTGCGCCGATACCTGCAGACTGATCGTCAGCATGACGGCCACTAGGGTTACTATAACTTTAATTCTTTTCATCATAAGTCAGATTATCCTAATGTTCTATGATTTCTTTGGTGTGTTGCCAGATCTCTTTTGCAGACGCTTATACTTCGAGGGAATCTGGTTGTTTAATGACGACATCCCTCCTGGCGTGATGGAGATCTTGGGTGCAGCTTCTGTCTCTGTTCCAGGAGCCTGTCCTCTCTTACCGGCAAGGATCTCGCGCAAGCGTTGTTGTGCAGCCTTGCTTTCTTCTGATACCACACGTCCTGTGGGTTGCTGAACGTCATGCGCTTGAGCTGCTTGTGTCGCCTGTTGTTCTTGTGGCGTTTGCTGCTTACCAGCTATTTTATCCGCTACGGCCTGTTTGGCTTGGTTCGTGGCATTGTTCAGTTGCTGATTAGCCTTCTGTACTTGAGCGTTGATACCTCGTTGCACCTCCGCTTGAACTGTCTGTTGCATCTGTTTGCCTATCTGTTCCAGTGGACCGCCCATTCCTTGTAGTGGATTGCCCATCTTTGCCATAGGGTTAGCCTGGTTGGCCATGTTCTGGATGTTTTGCATCATTTGCTGCTGCATCTGTTGCTGCATCTTCTGCATCTTGTTGTTCTTGATAGCCTGGAATATCTGCTTGCCTCCCATTAGCAGGGCAAATAATCCACCAAGACCACCGATGAGCCACATCATATTCTTCTTGTCCTTACTGGCGGTCTCTGCCTGAGCGGCCTGAATGGAGTCTTGACGGGCCTGAGCAGCCTGTGCCTGTGCTGCTTGTGCCGCGGCAGCGGCTGCTTGTCCGGCATCACTCTGTTGCTCTAACTCCTGTTTCTTCTTGTCGTAAGCGGCAAGGGCGTCATTAATTTGTTTCGTTACGGCCTCATCCGTAATCTTAAAGCGCAACTCCCTTAGCATAGATGCCTCATGGGTGAGTTCCTCGGGAAGGGGGAACTTTGTGGCATTCTCCAACATCTGGTTGAGTGAGTTGATACGGATGGCTGCCTCGTCGGCAGGTGTAATACCCTCGTCGATGAGTTCTTCAGAAGAGATGACAACATCTCCACCGGCAACATTACCGGCAGATGCTCCACCTGCTCCTCCTCCTGTCTTAGCCGATTTAGCCTTGATCTTCAGTGCTCCGCATTGTGCGAATACTTTATAATGTCGCTTTCCCTCATAATGAGCCAGATACAGAGGTATCGATAGTTCTGATTTGTCAGATGAGACATTAAACTGTAAAGAGGGATTGTCGTTCAACAGATAATAGCCGTCTGAAGAAGTGGAATATTGAACGTCAGAGGGCACCATGAAGGCAGAGGGAGTCATGCCGTCGAACTTGATATCCCGGTAATTACCGGTGCGGTCGAAGATCACGACAGCCACCTCATCCAGTTTCTTATATTTCTTCAGGTTACCCTCGCTCAATTTCTTCTGCACTTGGTTGAACCGGAGCCCCAGTTGACTGCCGTTCAGCGTCTGACTGTAGCTGACAATGATCCGGTCGCCCTGTGCAGAGAACAGCGTGTCCTTCATCTCTTTGGCAGAGATGCTCATACTGAATGTCAGTAAGAGGAGGAACGCACCATATCGCTTCATCGGCCCTATTATCATAGGCTGTTTATACGGTTGTAACGTTCTACGATCTTATTCTTATAGTCACCGCCCTTCTTCCATTGTGCAGCATGCTTGCTACACTTGGTGTCTGTACAACAGTTGTAGAGTGCGTTTACCTGTGACATCACACTGGCCTTGGTCTGCTTGCGGTTACTGCTGCTATAGATCCTCTTGTAGAGGTCGTCCAGTCGATGATAGATCTGCTGCAGAGACAATCCACAATAGTTGCATCGATGACCGGCAACAGGTGTTCTGTGGCGACCACAGTCACGCTCTGCAAACTCTACACCGTCGAGTTTGGATTTCAGGGCCTCATAGCGACGATAGCCAGCGTCATTGCTGTTCCATCCGTGAGAACTGATGATACCATCGATCTTCTCCTTCAGCGCATCAATACGTTTCTGGTAGGCTGCCTTCTGCTTATCCACAGAGGTGCCATGACTCTTGTTCGGACAAACACCCGTGTTGGTGATTTCACGGATGAGTCGTTCGCAGTCGGTATTGATCTGTACATACTCAGCGCTGGGCTTCAACTCTGCCTCGACATTCAGTTCTATCACTTGCCTCTCTAATAGAATCAACTTCTTACCTTTATATTTGGCGATATATACAGGTAGGGTAACAACCTTCGTGGCCTCGTTCTCTACTCTGAACGATGGCAACATCTGTTTGTCAGAGGGACGCAGTTGCATGACCGTACTCATCTGCTCACTGAACGGATCGATAACACGTTTTCCCTTTGTACCCCCGAAGGTCTTGTCGAACTGCATCTTCGGTGACATCTTCTTTGCTTGTTTCTCCGTGTAAGAACGGTCAAAGAGGATCAGTACCTTTGACTCACTGAGGTTCTCCAGTTCGATGCTTACCTCACCTTCACCGTCGCTGACCTCATTCAGATTGATGAAGATGTTACAGTACGACAGACTGATCATCTCCTTGTTATGGTCGTTGCTCAGCGTAACCTTTCGCTGTTCGTCTGCCCTGGCCCCTAATGCCATCAGACAGAGTAACATACATATAATCGTTTTTCTCATAGTCATTCTTCTTACACCTTATTATATTTATATACTCAGTGATCTTTTCTTGGGAGTCTCTGATTCCTGCTTCTGCTCTTCTGCTGGTTTCGGAGCGGGTGGCACGGGCTTATCCTGTGCGAACTTCACCCATCCGTTGGGCTCACCTTCCTCGCGTACCCACTCGGCAACTCCCTGATCCTCGGGATAAGGATAGGTATTCTGTGCATGATACATCTGATATTTCAGATAGCGCTCCACACGTAATACTAAGTCTTTGATAGATGCCAGTACACCCATCTCCTTGATGGTCAGACAGACATGGCCCTTGAAACTACCGGAATAACGGATATTGGGATGCCAGATGTCTGACAGGAATGTGAAGATAGGATTACCATCGGCAGAGGGATAGTTATTCGGTAGCACGACACTCATTCTATGCAGGTCGCCGAAAATCGGTTTGCGGGGCTTCTCCTCACCTTCCACACCGATGATGCTCTTGCAACGATATAGTATCTCATACTCTGTGGGCAGACCGGTGGGAGTCTTCCTGCGGATGATATACGATAGGGATGGCTTGAAGGGATTGGCACTCTCTCTCTTACGTTTCTCGCAGAGGGCGTCTAATTCTTTCCACTCCAGGAACAAGCGGGCGTCACGACCTTTCAGGTCTTTCTCGTTTATCTTACTGATGGCTGGATTCATATCTCAATTATTAATTATCAATTATCAATTATTAATTATTAATTACTTTCATCCTGCGATAGGAACAGAGATTAGATGCAGATGATCCAGAGGTTGGATGTCGTAGTCGATCAATGCCATCTCACGACCATCCTCATCCTCAAACTCTAATACGGCAGGCTCCTCATCGCCATCCATCAGTTTACCCAGGAGGTATTGGATAGGATTACCACCGTTGTCCATCTTTGGCAGTTCAAACACCTGGATGATACTCTCGATCTGCTCACGAACCGTCTTGTTCGGGTCTGATACCTTTACTTCAATCTCGTCGTACGCCGTGCCGTCGATAGTCAGCATGACGATAAACTCTTCCTGATAAAATTCTTGGTCTGTCATATTGTTATTGTTTTTATTTATGTTATTATTTGATTCTTTGTTCTTTCATTCTTTTTATGGTAGGTGGTGGGGTGGGGTTACCAATCCCAGGCACCGTCTTCCTGATCGAAGTTTTCGCTGCGATAAAGTTCGTTGTCATTGAGGAATACCAGTAACTGATAGGTATCTGCAGGCATTATCTGGGGTGTCTGTATTTCCTCACTCTTGAAGACTATCTCGTATCTATTGGTTCGTGTGTCTATGCGGAGCATGATATCTGCTTTTTCAACAGCATTTATCATGAAATACTGTTTAAAGAACTGTGGGGCAGCTTGCTCATCAAACCAATAGTATATAGAGTAGTTGTCATTTCCTACCTGCCAGTTAACACATAGGCGTTTGGGGCATCCTGCCTCATGGTATCTCAGCAAACCGTCATCGCACAACACGTCGTGTGTGCCGTCAAACCGTTCTTCAGTGATGTCATCGAAATCCAGATCATCATAAAAAAGATCCTCCACATCATACGATTGCCACTGCTCTCCGTCGTAGTACTCCTCCAATCCTATATAACGGTAACGATATTGTTTCATCCAGTCGTTATAGAGGTCAAGGGGGGGGAGCCCTTTTTCTTCCAGATGAACTTTGATGTCTTCATTCTGTTCAAGACTCAGTCTGCAATATTCTTCCAGACTTACTCCTTGGAGATAGTCTCTTATCTGCTCCTCGTCAATCTCTTCCCCCTTAAACCAATGAAGGAACGTAGAAAGATAGTTGCCTCGTAACCACACCGCGACACCTCCATAAGGGGCTATACCTACAACGATAAACTCATAGAGCGGTTCTCCGTCTTTATCTTTCCGTTGCCAAAGTAGCTCTATCTTCTCCTTATCGAGCGGCGCCTCCAGGGCGTATGCTTTCTTTTCCGTCATGGCGCCCCATTTAAGACTGATGCTGACGGGCATCGAGTAGGTGTGCTTGCTGATAACAATATATGATGTAGCATCACCCCAATCGCCTCGTCTGAAGTTACCACGGTTGATCATACGTGACTCCTTTCCTTCTTCAAGATTCAGGAATCCCCGGAAGACCACTACAGGGTAGTAGTGGGGCATACACTCAGAAGTCTGATAGGCGTAATCCATGAGTTATTTGTTAACATAGGGAATTGCCGGTGCCTTATACTTATCAGACACCCCCATTCGATCAATATTCTTGTTATATATCGATACTTCAGCCAATCCGACAGAGACAGAAGTGGTTAAGAAGGATCTGATGTTATTGCTGGATTCCAAGAAATTGATGGCCTTGATACCCATCTGATACCTTCTTTGTGCTTCATTATTTATATAGTTTGCAGCTTGATTTCTCGCTACAGCATTTTCGGTAACTTGTTTTAACGAAGCGTCTGCTTCAGCTGAAGCTGCTTTAGCCGCATCTGCTTTGGCTTGCTGTGCTGCAGCATGCCCTTCTGCGTTCGAGGCTTGCTGGGCTGTCTTTGAGGCCTTCTTCTTGGCAGATTTTTTAGCTCCTTCTTCAGCAGCAGCTTCCGCTGCTGCTTTAGCTTCTGCTCTTTTTATGGTTGCATTTTCAGTAGCATTCTGTGCCGTTCTTTCCGCAGCTTCTGCTGCAGCCTTTTTCTCTGCTGCAACAATTTCTGCAGTAAGTATTTGATCTGCTCCCTCTGTAGCAACTTTTTCTGTCATTTTTGCAGTATCATCAGCATATTTTGCGGCATCATCGACATTCTTAACTAGAAATCTTTCCACAGTATTTCCTCCCCCCTTTCTGGCAGCTGTTACAGCAGCTTTTCCTCCCTTGAAATAGTTCCCACCGGTCACTGTCAAGACTGCTCCTAAAGTGGCATTTACGCCATGACTTACGGCATAATTTTTTTTACGTTGCATCTCTTCAGTCATCCATTTATCCTGCCAACCGATTACATTTCCATTTTCGTCGTAGATAGGCACATCCTCCCCGGTGGCTCCTTCAACAAAGAATTCCACATTGTTTTCTACGCTTTCCGCAGCATGTAGGGTGGCGTCAATTGCACTTACGGCCGTTCCGACTATAGGAACTGCGCTGCCTACTCCAAGAATCTCATGCCTATCTTCCCAGAGAACATCTTTCGTCTCCTTGATGGCAGGAGTTTGCGTGTTGGCAATTGTATATGCAACTCCTACGCCTGGTATGGCTCCTACGACCGTATCAGCGGCAGTATCTAATATGGCATGTATAATAGGTGCATCCTCTCCGTAATCTTTCTTCAGGTGTTCATAGTAACTCTCATCTGAGTCAGAGAGGGCCCAGTCCCAAAATTCATTCCATCCCATAGTAACTCATTTGAAATGTCTGACAGTAGATCTCTGTGTACGTCCCAAGTATATATCGTAGAACTACTATTTTCCTTTGTCTATTTAATAGTCGAGATCAAGTAATTCCAGTTGCTTCTTCTCTTTCTTTTCATCAGTGGCTTCACTTGAAGCACTTTTTGTCTTTGGCGCAGCAGGTGGGGTGTTTTTATTTAGGGTTTCCGTGTCAACATCGAGCAACTCCAACTGAGTCGTCTTCTCCTCACCCTTGCTTTTTTTATTCTCTTTAGTGCCGGCAGATTGATCTTTAGCCTTCGAACTGCCACCTGATTCTTGTGACGGTATAAAGGGTGCATGAATGATCTTGATCTCGTAGGCACCACAGTAGTCCACCTTTACGGTCCATCCCTTACTGGTATATTGTGAAAAATACGATGAATACTTACTATTGACAAATGAACTGAATGATGGGTCTTTAATCTGATCTGCCATCGTTTTGTCACACACGAAATGGGTAGCATAGATAAGATCCTGACATTCTGTATCAGAGCCTAAGATGAAGTGAAGCTTTACCTTATCGTATCTATCCTTGTAAAAACATATTTCTCTGTTGATATTCACCATGGTGACATCCATCAGATACATCAGTTGTTCATCGTCATCTACCTCACCGGTATCCAAGTTGATGACCAGTTCGCTGCAATCAATGAACAGCGACTTGTTGATCTTGTTCTTATTGAATTTTCCTTTCTTCCACACAGACTTGGAGGGCTTTACCATCCACACAGACTCGTATTGTTTTCCATCGATGGTAAATTTACTATGCTTGTAAGTCTTCATCATGTCTTCAGGTATGATGGAAAAGAGAACACTGATATAAATATCCTTGTTCTTCTCCTTCTTTTTCGGCTGATCCTTCTGTGATGTCCTTTGCTTTGATGGTGCTCCTTTCCCTCCTGTCATGGCGGTATAGTGGTGATTTTTAGTTAATTATTTTTTGTTTTTTCCTTTGGAAGAACCTTGATCAGATGTCTTCTCATTATCCTCAGAAGAAGTGCTGGTGTTGCCTGAAGAATCGTTTTTTAAATAATCCATGGCGCCACCAAGTTGTAACTCGGCAGTATAGGCATCAAACATGGCATCATCGCCGTAGGCTTGTTTACTGGTCTCGCTCATCGCAGTTTTTGCATCATTGTATTCCTTTTCCTTCGCTATCCACTGCTCACGGGCCGCATCTGCTTTGTCATCGTACTCAGCACTTTTCTCGAATATCTTAGCGGCCGTATCCTCATGCCCATGCTCCTTATTCCATTGGCCGGCATGAACCCAAGCGTCAGCCTCGTCCCTGTTGATCTGCTCCTCTTTTTTTAGTGCATTCACCTCTTCGCGTTTCTCTCTTGTCTCCGCCTTGGAAGCTTCATGCGCGTTGATAGCCTCCTGATGTTTGTCTAAGGTATCCTGTGCATCCAGAGCCATCTGTGTCGTATTCGCCTTTTGCTCTGCGGCAGCTCTGTTGTCCTCGGCAGTCTGCTTTTGCTCTTTCAGCTCATTATACTGATCCACATGGTCGCGGAAATCATTATATGCCTTACTTTGTTTTTCTGAGACTTTATCATATACCTTTTGTGCTTTCTCTGCCTTCTCGGAAGCTGCCTTCTCTTCTTTAGCTGCTTGTCTGGCTGTATTCTCTGCCTCTTTTTTCTGCTGATGGAAGAACTTAGCTGCTTCTTTGTCACCTCTTTGTTTAGCACTCTCCTCATTCCATGCAGCCATCTGAGCCTGATACTCAGCGGCTTCTCGTTTGTCGGCAGCGTCACTCTTCGCCTGATTGGCTGCATCGAGTTCATTTCTTGCGTTTGTTTGTTCACGACTAACCTTCGCCAGTTTGTCGCCTTCCTTGGATAATGCTTCTTGGTCTTTGGCTATTTGTTGGTCTAACTGCTCAACCTCTTTCTGATGTTGAGCCTGTTCCTTGGCGGCTTGATCATGAATGCCTTGCAGATCTTCTCTCGACATCTCTGAGGGTTGCTCTTTTGTAGGAGTACCCCAAACATATTTGTCGTTGACCGCTTGCATGGCAGCAGCTTGTTTCTGATCCGCCCGGTTTCTAAACTGTTCACTGGCCTGCATGGCCAGGGTGGCTTTCACCAAATTACCTTGGGCAGCATATCGAGCTGACATTTCCTTCAATTGATCAGATGCAATACGGTCGCCGTCACCAGCATGCTTAGCATCCTCAAAGTCGTGTTTATATTGCCAAATCTCATGAGGCTCCAGATCGGTCAACATCCAGTCTGGTTGTAAGTCTGGAAAAGGAATGTTGATTGGAGGTATAACTAGCGGCGGCGGACAAGGCATCTGTCCGTCGGTCGTAAAAGAGATCTGTCCGCCCCACATGCATACATTACAGTTGGAGCGCATCAGGGCAGGTTGCCCTTGCACTAACACTTGGGGATTGCCCGGTATCCAAGGTGAGGTGATGGCGGGGATGCATGGCATAGGTGTCAACACGCCCATCGCTGCGGAGGTGGCTGCTGCGACAGTAGGATTAGACAGGGTGTTGCACATGCCGAAAGGCATGATGTTCACCATGGGGGCAAAGTCCATGATATTCCCCTTAGGCACATTGCTCAGCATCTCTGTCCGGCCCGGACTCGCCATAAACGATGAGGGGGCCATGCCGAAAGTGCATGTCATGATAGCACCTGTTACTACGTATGAGTCACCCATAATTATTTGTTATATTCTCTTTTCAAATCTTTTGTCAATCATCTTGGAGAGGATGCCGGTCATTGCTTCGTTGTCTTTTTCCTCCTGCGCCTTGATCATCGCGGGAGCATCGGCCACCAACACAAGGAACTGATCCGTCACCATGATGGCCTGGTCTATGAGCTCCATCTTCTCCTCATCCCCTTTTTCAGCGATGCGGCTGAACAACGAGAGTTCGCTGTGCTTATCGGGATAGGCAAGGATAAACTGCGTCAGGGCTTCCGCCAAGGTCACGGTGTCGGAGTGAATGCTCAGCACTTTTTGCTTCAATTCGCGAGCCACCGTCCGGGCTTCGGGATTCTCTGTGTCAACGGCCTCTTTCAGGTCTTTGGTTATCTCAGCCATCCTCCTGTCATGCCGCTCAAAACTACTGGCTGTCCTGTTACAGCAGGAAGGAACCTTTTTCTCCTCCAATGCCAGAAATATCTCAGGTGTGACTTCCTCGGAAACGGTCTCTAAGACTGTTTTCAATGCCCTGAACACATCCGTCACCTCATGAAGTCGATGGATGGAGACCCTGATGCCTTTCGGCAGACGCTCCTTGGCATTGTCCCTGAGTTCTTCAAGTTGCTCGATCCAGCCATTCACGATCTCGGTGAGCTTTTCCATCGTTTCGATCATCTCTGCCATCTCCTCGTTAGTCAGCGACGGCTCCTTCTTCGGGGATGCTGGTCTCTGACTGACAGTCTGAGGAGGTTCCTGAGCAGGTTCCCTCTCCTGTGTCTGAGTCTCGGCAGGTTCGGAAACGACAGACTCTACCTGCGCCGCTGTATTTTCCGTAGGTATATCCTTATCCGAAGGAGTATCCACCGGAAGGTCAAAGACAGTGTCGTCAATGGAAGTTGACTTCTCAGCAATCTTGTTTAATTTGCTGAGATCCATATCGTAGGCGGAGAAATCCCAGTTGTCGTTGGCCATATGTGCTTAACTTTCCTTAATCATTGGAGCAGAGATGTTGATGGTGGCCATGGCGTTGAGATAAATATCTTTCTGACCATCTAAGGTTACGGTCATGCCCCATCCCTCATAATCTTTCTGTGCCTCTAAATGGATATTTTTCGACTTAACGGAGAACATATCTGAAACGATAAACCTCGCATGCTGGTCAGACTTGATCTCATAGTCTTTCTTCGTCTCCCCATGATATTTGCCGTCGATCTTGTCTGTACGGTCGTTATGGCAGGTGATATTCATGTCTTTCTCAGAAGATAAAGCCATCTCAGCTTCTGTATCCAATGACATATTCTCATGGGCGGAGAAAGTCATCGTTTTTCTGGTATCGCCCTTGAAAGCCTTTTCACTGTGTAGGCTCATCTCTCCCAGGGCATAGAGGCTGATATTTTTCTGAGCTGTCATCTCAATGTTGTTCTGTGCACTCAAAATGATGTCCTTGCCGGCATCCAATTCAATGTTTCCCACCGACGTCAATTTGATAAGGTTTCTGTCAGAAGAGAGCAGCAACTCATAGTCGTGAGTATGGTTGTCATAGATCTTGATAAAGCCGCCGTCACCGAATTCGTCGGCAGTTTGTACATCATGGATCTCTATGGTATGACCGCTGGCTGTACGGATGGCTTTCACATTGTTGTTACCGATATACCATTTGGGATCATCGGGGGCTAAACCGGCTGCGACAATGGCACCGCAAACATAGGGGCGCTCAAAGTTTCCACCCTCAAAATCAACAAGCACCTCACTTAATATCTCTGGCAGCCAATGAGTACCGAATACTGAATTATTGCTTGTATCCCCGCCGGCTCCTGAATAGGGTAAAACAACATTCAGCCAAGGGGTCCAAGTTCTTGGGTCTTCAATGTTTGTGGCTAATATCTCACTTATCTTAGAAGAAGGTGCTACAAGACGTACCCTTACACGCCCCCAGTGCTTTGGATCTTCATTGTCTTTGACAACAGCTCTGATCGGATGGTGACACACCGGGTAAATTGTCGGATCAAGATAGGGCGGATAATCCGCTTCTGTCGCAATTCCTTCAAAATAGTTTTGGTATTGCTCGTCCATAGTAAAGGAGTGGATCACCTTGGTAATTAATATCTCGTCCTGTTGTACCTCACTTTTCTGCTGTGAGGAGTCGCTGTTGATATAGTTGTCTTTGATAGTCAGTTTCGCACCAATCTCCAGCTTTGAGCAAAAACTCTTTCCCTCATAGACCAGCATCTTGGATCTACGGCCGAAGACATAAGAGAGATATCGCTCGTCAAAAAAATCATAATCCAGTTTCACGAGTTTATCGGAGATCTTAATTTTTTCATCATGTTCGATACCATGCCCCGTCACTTCCTCGAAAGTCCAGTAATTGTATTTTTCTTGCCAGGCATGGTAGGTGATGTCATTCAGCCGGCTTCCAATTTCTACGTCGTTGTTATCATTGTCTTCGATGTAGTTATACATTTCATTATATCCCCATTGAAAGAAATGATGGTGTAAATGATAGGTCTGAAGGTTCGCACTGTATTGCTCCAAATCCTTACTGGGATAAGCTAACGTGATGTTTTCTTGTTTGTTGAACTTTCCGAAATGGAATTTCTTGCCGTTATTGAACATCCACTCCCCATAGCGCTGGGCTAAGCGCTGCAGGAATTGGTAGCTGGTCTCATTATATTGTGCGGTATATAAGATTTTATCAGATCTCTTTGTATTAACTTCCACTTCAAGACCAGCCTGATTGTTGGCTACAAATTTGACGATGGATTCTAATGGCATGTCGTTATAATACATGATGTTGGGCGAGTCTTTCAGAATGACCTCCTTGGTTTCCGCCACAACCTTGATGACATACTCCGTTTCCTTACGGATGCCTTTGGCGGAGGTAACCCATCCCTCGAATTCTATATCGGCATTCTGAGTCCCTTCGGAGAAGCCTTGTATCTCTTGCTCCATCGAGTCGGTCTGCAAGGTGAGTTTCACCTCCTTGCCGATAATAGAACCGCAGGTGGTGAACTGTATCTCATTGATATCCTCATCCGGAGCCTTACGCAGAATAAACTCCAGTTTGCACGGCTCCAGCAACTGCTGTGTCATCCTAAACTTATCGAGCGTATATTTAACTCCATCCAGTTCGATATTGAATTGTTTAGACACCGCACCATTGATGCTCACCGATATGTTTTTTACAGAAATAGACATGACTTCAATATTAAACGATAACGTTAACGGGAACGATAACTAACTTAAAACCTAAAAGCACCTCCCAAACCTCCCAGAAGGAGTGGGAGCCCTAAACTATTAACAGATTCTTCACTATTGACTCTTCACTCTTCACTTATTTACGTCCAGTCGTTGCTGAACTCCGCCGTATCATTACTGCCTACGGTGATAGACTCTGCAGAGATGGTCACCCGGGTATGCATCAGACGGGAGTCATGATCATTGAAATAATCCTCCAACTCCGTGCAATAGGCATTCTTGAAATTCACAGTCTTATAACTACGCTTATTCTTCTGAGAATAGACCACAAACTTCAAAACGCCAGATTGAACCTGTGTCTTGCTGAACATCCATTTATAGAAGAACACATTGTCATCACTCAAGGCGGGCATGACAAAGGTAATTGCACCACCACGCGGACGGGTGGAAGGCTTTCCTGTGCTGTCACAAGCCTGATAAAAACGGTATTTACACTCTACAATACCATATTTCTTTCCGGCTACCTCTATCTTCCCGTGGAAGGAGTCGTTCTCACTTCCTGCGGCAGCACCACCGCCTAGTAGGTCAGAACCCATCGATTGTGTCAGATTCTGTACACTGTCCATGGAAGGTGTCTGAGCAGTGATGTCACTCAGGTCGCTGAGGAAACTGTCTAGTCCGCCCTGTAATGTGTTGAGTGCTTTTTCTCCGGCATCCTTTAATTTATTAGCTGCTTCTTTTGCGTTCGCAACGAGATTGTCGGCCTTGGCAGACAAATCACTCACCACAGAGTTGATCTTGTTGGCTGCAGCATCAGCGGTCTCAGAGAGTTTGTTGGAGGCGTCATCGATCATGGAGCTCACCTTGTCGACAGCCTGGTTGGCGGCATCAGCAACTTTGTCCTTCACCTCCTCAACCTTGTTCATGGCTTTGTCTGCCAACTCCTGAGCCTCGGTAGCAATCTCCTTGGCTTTATTCTCTATTTTCTGACCGATCTCCTTGGCCTCATTCTCAATCTTCTCAACGGTATCCTTGACTTTCGTCTCTACCTCATTGGCAATTTCCTTGGCCTTGTCCTCTATCTTGGAGGCCATTTCTTTAGCCTCGTTCTCGAGTTTCTGGAATTCCTCCTGTGCTCTCTCACCCAGTTCTTCAGCCTTATCCTGTATCTCCTTGGCCTTATTCTCGATCTTCTCGGCAACAGCCTTAGCTTCATTCTGAATATTCTCAGCAGCACTTTTGACCTTCTCTTCTATCTGAGAAGCCATTTCCTTGGCTTCGTTTTGGAGCTTCTCCGCAGCCTGAGTGGCTTGATCTTTGATGTCGTTGACACCTTTCTCAATCTTCTCGCCGACAGCCTTGGCTTCATTCTCCAACTGAGCCACGGTATCCTTAACCTGCGACTCAATCTGCTGAGCCATCTCCTGCGCCTTCTGCTGGGCTTGGTTGACACCATCCTGAACCTTGCTCTGAAGTTCCTGGGCGGTTGACTCTACTTTATTAATACCATCCTGGATGCCACTCTCGATTCGACTGCCCATCTCACGGGCCTTAGACTCAGCGCTGCTGATGCCATCCTCTATGCGGTTGCCGATATCCTGGGCAGTTGACTCTACTCTGTTAATACCATCCTGGATGCCACTCTCAATACGACTGCCCATTTCGCGGGCCTTAGACTCAGCGCTGCTGATGCCATCCTCTATACGATTGCCGATATCCTGGGCGGTAGATTCCACTTTATTGATACCATCCTGGATACCGCTCTCAATGCGGCTGCCCATTTCGCGGGCCTTCGACTCAGCGCTGCTGATGCCATCCTCAATACGGTTGCCGATATTTTGGGCGGTAGATTCCACTTTATTGACACCATCTTGGATACCGCTCTCGATACGACTGCCCATCTGCTCGGCTTCCGACTGGAGTTTTGTCATGGCTTGAGAAGCCTGCTCCTGGAGTTGTGTAGCAGCCTGAGTGGCCTGCTCTTGTACCTGTTGAATACCTCCCTCTATCTGACTGGTAAGATTCTGGGCCTGATTTTGCAGTTGGGTAACGGCACTTTCTGCTTGTTGTTTTACCTGAGCAACAGCATTGGCTGAGGCTGCACTGGCTTGACTGGCTGCCTCTGCAGCTTGTTGTTGAATATTTCCTATGCTCTCCTGCACCTTGCTGCCCATCTCCTGTGCCTTGTCTTGCAGTTGGGTAACAGCATTCTGGGCTTGATCCTGCAGTTGGGAGGCAGCTTGAGTGGCCTTGTCTTGCAGTTCGGTGATTCCACTCTGCAACTTATTACCCATCTCCTGGGCTCCTTCTTGGATCTTAGAAGCAGCATTCTGCACCTGCGACTCCATCTGTTGGGCGGTTTGCTTGGCCATCTCTTGGGCATTACCCATCGCCTGTTCCATTTGACCGGCGGCATTCTGTGCGGCACTCTGTACGGAGTTGGCAGCATTTTGGGCAGTTGACTCAATCTGACTGACCGCATTCTTTGCCGTACTCTCAAGACTGCTTGCTGCGTTCTGAGCGGCATTCTGTATCTGACTGGTGAGATTCTCTCCCATGCTCTGCGCTGAGTTCACGGCGTTGCTTGCAGCATTCTGCACGGTATTGGCGGCATTCTGTGCCATATTCTGCGCTGAGTTCACGGCGTTGTTGGCAGCATTCTGCACGGTATTTGCCGCATTTTGTGCCATATTTTGCGCTGTGTTCGCGGCATTGCTTGCTGCATTCTGCATGGTGTTTGCCGCATTCTGTGCCATGTTTTGCGCTGTGTTCGCGGCATTGCTTGCAGCATTCTGCATGGTGTTTGCAGCATTCTGTGCCATGTTTTGCGCTGTGTTCGCGGCATTGCTTGCAGCATTCTGCATGGTGTTTGCCGCATTCTGTGCCATATTTTGTGCAGAGTTCACGGCGTTGCTGGCTGCATTCTGCATGTTATTGGCAGCATTCTGTGCTACTTTCCCTGCTGAATTAACTGTGTTCTTAATGGTGCTCTCAACAGTTTTTCCTGCGTTTTGTGCGGCTGATCCGGCTGAGTGGACAGCATTATTAACGGTCGACTCAGCTGAATGAGCAGCATTCTTTAATCCAGATCCTACATTCTTCGTAATATTCTGTATACCTGATTCAACACTCTCAGTCGTATTTTTGATAGAATCTGCTGCTTTTAATATCTCGTCAAGGAATCCCATGCGCTATATATATAATAAGGTGGTAATTTAATTAGGGTGTAGCTGTGAGAGAAGAAACCTTTGGAGCTTCTATAGAAGCTCCAAAGGTAATTCGACAATGATTAGTTGTCGATGGTCCAACGGTTGTTGTGACGAGCGTTACCGATAGAGATCTCCTTAGCAGAGATGGTAAACTCCTCATACTGCTGTACCTCGTTCTTGTTGTCATAGGTCTCAGCATATTCTACGAGATAGCCCTCCTTGAAGTCGAGGTGCTTCATCTCACCACCCTGACGGTTGGGGAAAGAGATCGTTCCACTCTTACTCATATAGGTGTCGCACATCCACTCCAACAACTCAGTGTTGCCATCATCATTTGACTTAACCTTTACATAGATCTTTCCACCACGGGTGGTACCTGTGGGCTGACCCTCAACGTCAGTCTGCTGGTTCAGTTCATAACGAACATACATTACTTCACGCTCGGCGATGCCATCAGCGTTGATGGTTACGGTTCTTGTTGCCATAATAATTTGATTTTAAAGTTAATAATTTCGATAAATTTTTTACGATACATTCTGATCCCACTCAACACCGGCCTGACCATTGTGTCCAGTGAGCTCAATAAAGAAGTTCTTCGCTGCGAAGAATGGCTTCAACTCAACCTCAATCTTAATATCCTTAGTCTTAGGATCCTGGTTGATACCCTTCAGGTTATAGTTCTCGATCAACTTACCCGGACCCTTATAGTCGCTCAGGAAGTCGTGTACAGCCTGCTGCAGTTCTGCCTTCACAGCAGAGTTCCAGTTGATGAATGCCTCGTCGTTGAAGAAGTTCTGGAATACTTTTCCGATCCAATCGAATACACGAACGATAGGATACTCCTGCAAACCGAGGGTAGCACCGTTGTAGAGCGAACGGTTAGAGAAAGCCATGGTGCGACCATCCTCTTCTACCATTGGGATAACACCCTGATCGATCAATGCGGCGATCTCCGACTTACGCAGGTCAAGACGTGCACCTCTCACGTTAGTCAGTGTACCATACTTCTTACCTGCTGCACCCTGTGCGATGACAATTTCGTCGGTGTTGGTCATACGACCGGCCAAAGCTGCTGATGCGGGGATATACAGATCATCATCCTCATTGGCGAGTTCTGACTTCTTACGGCCTAACAGATAGTTACAGGTCATCACAACATTAGCCAGCTTAGCATCCTGTCCCTGCATGTTGGCATCGTCGAGCTCATCCTTCAACATACTGAAGTTCTGACTGTCCTTGAAGTCTGTCAGCATCATCACCTTATTGCGATAAGCGGTGTCTGCCCACATACGGATGGTGTTGCTGTCGCCCAAGTAACCAGGGATGATCAACAGACTGTAGTTGTTCTTCAGACTCAGACGGTCGTAGTATCTCTCCATCTCGTCGCGGATAGCCAGGGTATCCTCAGAGTCGTTGTACTCCAGTTCATCCTTGTTGACGTTCATCAGTGTCAGACAATCCATCTTACCCTGTCCTGCATTGGCGAAGAAGGAGTCGAGGGCGCGGTAGGTCGTCTCCAGTTTGCGGATCTCCTCATGTACATTAAAGAGGTTGTCACTAAGATTCTTCTCAGCCTTGTCGCGTTTCTCTTTGCAAGAGTCGATGATCTGCATGGGGTCTGTGCCGCCGCTCTCTAAGATATTAATCCAGAGCTCCAGCTCATTCTTTAATTTCTTACGACTGTCAGCGTATGCTGCATCAGAGAGGAAGATATTCTTCACGGCCTTGCGGCGTGGATCCATATTCTCAACACCCTTGATGAGGCCCTTCACCATCTGGAATCCGCCGAACTTATTCAGACCGTCGAGACTCTCCTGCAATAGGGCTGAAGGGTTTTCGATTTTCTCACGAAGTTGCATGCCTTCGCCTTGAACTTCTTTTTTCAGTTCTTCTGCTGCCATAATTATTTCTTGTTTTTAGTTGTTTTAATTATTAGTCGATGGGGTTTCTTTTATTCGAGATCTCGAGATCACGAGATTACGAGATTACGAGATTACGAGATCACGATTCTCTTTAACCCCTAACCCCTAAACTCTATCACTCTGCCTCGTCAAGTTCTGCCAGCAAAGCCTTGAGGGCATTCTTCAGGTTGCCGCGGGCTGCTTCATCCTTCAATGTGTTACGCAGCGTCTTGTTCTTCTCTAACTGGCGGATCACAGAGTTGTAAGCATCTATCTTACCCTTGGCTCCACTCATCAGTTCACTCTGGGCGATGAGCTGCTCATCCTCGAAGTCTTTCAACTGCTTGAAATCGAAGTCCTCATAGACTGCACCACCTTCCTCGTTCTCCATGGTGACATCCTTCTTGCTGGGCTGGTAGTGCTCGAAAACGTCTTTCATGCTTTTGGGTTTGAACCCTTCGCGGTCTTCGTCTGTGTTTGGTGCCTCATCCGTAAACTGGTCGGCATACAATGCACGGTTTTGTGGGAACTCGATGATACCATCCTGGGCCTCTACGTCGAGTACCTTTGTAATAACAGTTTTTCTTGCCATAATAAGGTTTTGTTTTATTGTTAATAATAAGATTATTCTTCTGATTTCTCTTCAGTCTTTACTTCACCCTCCTTTGGTGCTTCCGGGACGGGCTGCTGAGCCTCATTAGCAGGGGCCTCCTCACCATCCGGAGAATCGATATCCCACTGGATCTGTTTCTGCTCCTCGTCGTACTTCATCGTTACGGTGTCACCTGCGGCCACATCGCCTGCGATAATGAGTTTCGACAATGGGCGACGGATCTCCTTGCGGATGATGCCGAGGATCGGACGTGCTCCATAGTGTGCGTTGAAGCCCACCTTCGTGACGTACTTACGAGCAGACTCGTCGATGACGAGCTTGATATTCTGCTCGTTAAGGGTCTTCAGCAGGTTCTTGATATGGATGTCGAAGATACGGTCGATCATCTCCTCTGTGATCGGAGAGAAGGGCACGATCTCTGTCAGACGGGCGAGGAACTCCGGACGGAAGTTACCTTGCATCACCTCGAGCAGTTTGTCATGTGTGGGCACGGCACCCTCTCCGAATGACTTGAAGATATAGTCACTACCGATATTAGAGGTGAAGATAATGAGTGAGTTGGAGAAATCGCCCACACGTCCCAGACGGTCGTGCAGCTTACCCTCATCGAGGATCTGCAGGAACAGGTCGAATACCGACTTATGTGCCTTCTCGATCTCATCGAACAACACCACGGAGTAGGGGTGCTGACGGATCTGGTTGACCAGCAATCCACCTTCCTCATAACCCACATATCCCGGAGGTGCTCCATAGAGTAGGGCTACCGAATGCTCCTCCTTATATTCCGACATGTCAAAGCGCAACATGGCTGTCTCATCATCAAACAGGAAGTTTGCCAATGACTTAGCCAACTCGGTCTTACCAGTACCCGTCGGACCCAGGAAGAAGAATGATCCCATGGGCTGTCCTTTCTTGTTCAAACCAGAACGACTCTCGAAGATAGCATCAAGAATACTCTTGATGGCGTGGTTCTGACCCACCACACGCTTGTGCAGGATCTCCTCGGCATTGCCTAATTTCTCACGCTCCTCCGACTGGATATTACCCATCGGGATACCCGTCATCTTAGCCACCACATCGCGAACGGCGTCCTTCTCCAGTTTCTCCATCTTGGCAGCATCTTTCTTTTCCTCATCCAGATCGGCCATCTCATTGGCGATCTTGACGGAAGACATCGCACGGTCGAGCAGGTCAAGGGCAGATGACGGCAGTCGGCGGTCGGGCATATAACGCTTAGCCAAACGAACTATCTCAGCAGGTACATCCTCATCGATAGGCAGGTGGTGGAACTCCTCGTAGCTCTCGCGCTTGCTCTTGATGATGTCAATAGCCTGCTCCTCGGTAGGCTCTTCCACGGTGATCTTCTCAAAGAAAGCGGTGAACTCCTTATCCTTCTCAATATCTTTGGTATAACCGTCGATCGTGGCGGTACATACCACCTGTAACTGATTCTTAGAGAGCAACTTCTTCAGGTTGGGCAGGATACCGTTGAGCACGCTCTGCTTGTCCTCCACACGGTGGAAGTTCTCGATCACGAGCACCGGTTGTGTCTGGTTGAGCAGATCCTCTGTCACCTTCTTGAAACGGTCTTCTATCTCACCCTTGTAGCTCACTCCCTGACTCAAGGCGATCAGATCCAGTTCGTAGGGTTGCATGCTCTCGAGCGAGGCGGGTACCTTCTTGTCACGCAGACGCTGAACGATGCTGTTGATCAGACTGGTCTTTCCGACACCTGTCTCACCCACGATCAGCAGGTTGGCGCGGTCTTTACGGGCCAGGATTTCCACGATGGAGAGCACCTCCTTGTCGAAACCGATCACGTTGGTGTCACCAATCTCATCCAACAAAGACACGCAGAAATCATTGGCGGCCCCTGTGGCAGCGGCACTCCCGCCACCTCCTGCCGATGCGGTAGCCTTCGGTCTTGGAGCAGAGCCCGACTGTGTGGCCATGATCTTGTCTGGTTGCAGAGGCAGTGTCTTCAACTGTTCGTAGCTGAAACCGATACCTGGCGTAACGAGAGAAGCCAGCAACGTGATAGGGGTGACCTCATCCAGTCCGTGATTCTCGGCAATCTCCTTCGCTTCCTTTACTACATTCTTTGCGTCGTTAGAGAGTTCTATACCTTTCATTCCGTAGGGCGACTTGTCGCATTGTTTCATGCGCATGTCGGCCCAGTCGAGCAGGTAGTAATAATCCTCATCGAGGGTGTCCTCGATAAAACTAACCAGTCCGGCACTCTTGTGTAGCAGAGCGCGAAGCAAATGGGCAGGCTCAATCTTCGGTGATTTGTTGTCGTTGGCAAACGACTGTGCGATATGCAACAAATCAAACGGGAAGTCGGCTAACATTTCTGCGTATTTGTCCATATGTTAATAGATTGTGTTTTCCACTGCAGCAACAAAAAGGCTACCTCACAGTTGGAAAATGGTTAATGATTATAGAATACTTAAATATTTCGAAGGCACAAAGGCGATGGCTATGGCTGCCACACCCTCTATCTGCACCACTACATGCTTGTTCTTCTTGATACGCTTGATGACACCCTCCACACCGGCGAAGGTTCCCTCTTCTATCCTCACGCGCTTGCCTTCCTTCCCGATAAAAACCTTGTAGTCGAGATACATGATACTGTCGTCTTGTGTTGAGGCCACCCGGATAAAGTCTTCCATCTCTTTGTCGGGCACACGGAGTATGCTTTTCGGTGTATCACCACTACGACTCTTATTCATCATGTAGCGTAGCGGTTCAAACTCCTTGCGGGTCATCTTCAACTCTGTAAGCACCTCCTGGGTGGAGTGTATGAAGATAAGGTTGTGAATAGCTGGCACCAACATGCGCTTCTGACCGTCTTTTGTCTTGACGACCTCATAGTGCATGGGTATAAAATTCTCAATGTTTATTTCATCAAGATACTTCTTGATCTTCAGTTCCCGATGGTAAGTGACTCGCATGGGGAACCATTCCAAAAGTTCCATTGTCGTAGAAAAAGGGCTAAGTGCAGATCAATAAAGGGGGACACTGCAATAGCGATTGCAGATGCTCAGAGATAGTGTACGAGTTGTACAGATAGAATAAAAGTTACTCTCATTTTATGCACTGGCCTCCAGCAACAGCAATGAATGTAAAAACACCTTAAAATAATAAGGAAATCTATTTTCCGCAAATATAATAAAATTTTTTCAAATCACAAGCATTTTTGAACAAAAAATAGAAAAAATAGATTAGGCTTGTGGATATCAACTGTTAAAAACCATTGTTTGCGTTAACAATAGTAATCGTTTTGTAAAGGCAGAAGTGTGTTTTCAGGTGTGAAAAAAGGTTGTCTTCTTCCTGCCGACTTTAGTCGACAGATCTGCTGACTTTAGTCGACAACATTGCTGACTAAAGTCAACCGACCTGCTGACATAAGTCAGCAAGTCGGCAATAGTACTCTTTTCAGTTGGCCGTGATAACCATTCCAACCGTAAAAGATAGTTTTTGATACGGCTTTACAGGTATTCTTTGAGTCGATACAACTGAATGCCGTTGCTGCCTTTCAACAGGATGTAATGATTGTCGATAGGTTTCTCCTGCAGCGCCTGTATCACCTCCTCCACGTTGTTGAACTTCCGGAAGTCACAGTCGATCTTCGAGAATGCCTCGCCCACCAACCATACGGTATCGAAATGTGCTTCCTTCAGTTGGTTGACCACCTTCTGGTGCTCTTCTTCTGTAACATCGCCTAACTCCCTCATGTCTCCCAAGATCGCCATCTTATTGCTTACCTCCATGCGCTCGAAATTCTCTAAGGCGGCGGCCATGGAGGTGGGGTTGGCGTTGTAGGCATCAACGATCAGTTTGTTGTGAGCGGTCTCTGTCAACTGTGAACGGTTATTCTGCGGGATATAGTTATTCAGGGCGTGGTTGATGCGATCGGGTGTGATGCCGAAATGGTTTCCCACGGTAATGGCGGCCAACAGGTTTTCTATGTTATAGGCACCTATCAGGTGGGTGTTCACGGTATACCAGTCGGAGAAATTGCCGAAGAAGGCATTCTGTATGCGCCAGCGGAAGGTGAGGAAGGGCTTGCAGCCTATCACTTCTCCTCTGATACTGATATTCACATTGTCGCCTTGTCCGTAGAAGATCACCTCCTCGGCCTTCCGGTCACGTGCCATCTGCATCAGGTGCTCGTTATCCGCATTAATAAAAATAGGTATGATCGTATGACGGTGCTCGTGGTCGGACTTGACGAGGTAGTCATAGAGTTCACCCTTCGTCTTCTTCACGCCCTCAAACGAACCGAAGCCCTGCAGGTGGGCGCGGCCCACACTGGTGATCAGTCCGCAGGTAGGCTCTGTCGTCTCCACGAGGGTCTTGATGTCGCCGGGGTGGGAGGCCCCCATCTCTATCACGGCAATCTCATGTTCTTTCTGTAGGCGGAGCAGTGTCTTAGGGACACCCACGTCGTTGTTGAAGTTGCCTTGTGTGTACAGCACGTTGTATTTCTCTTGCAGTATAGCGGCAATCAACTCCTTGGTGGTGGTCTTTCCGTTGGTGCCCGTGATGCCGATCACGGGTATCTTAAACTGTCGGCGGTAGTCGCGGGCAAGGTCTTTCAAGGTCTGCAAGGCGTCTTCTACCAATACATAACGGGGATCGTCAGTGAGATAATTCTTATCGTCAATGACAGCGATGGCGCATCCTTTCTCCAGTGCGCTGGCAGCATAGGTATTGCCGTTGAACGATTCTCCCTTCAGGGCGATGAAGATACTTCCCTCAGAACATTCCCTGCTGTCGGTCGTTATCTGTGGATGAGCAGTAAAATAGTTGTATAAGTCGGTTAATTCCATAATTTTATTAAATTTACTGCAAAGATAATCAGATTATTTAAAATAATGAATTATCTTTGCATAAAATGTGCTGCGCTCGGCAATTTGAAAGTAAACTTTCGATTGCTCTTGCTGGCAACATCTTTGCATATACTTTTCAAAATCATGGAAATTGCGCGTCATACGATCAATGTAAACGGCAGATTGCTCGAACTGTCTGAACCTCAGGTGATGGGTATTGTGAACATCACGCCCGACTCTTTCTTTGCCGAGAGCAGGAAACAGTCGGAGCAGGATATCGTGGAGCGTGTGGAGACGATCCTCGCTGAGGGAGGATCGATGGTGGATGTGGGTGCTTGCTCTACCCGTCCGGGTGCACAGGTGGTATCTGAGGAAGAAGAGCGGGCACGTCTGCAGTTCGCTTTGCAGGTTATTCGCAGCCATTTCCCTGATGCAGTTTTGTCGGTTGATACGTTTCGTCCGTCAATAGCCCGGATGGCTGTATCTGACTATGGTGTTGCCATGATCAATGATGTGGGAGATGCCAGTGTGCCAAGACAGGAGATGTTTTTCATGATGGGACAGTTGAAGGTGCCTTATATCCTCATGTCCAACTGTGCGAACATGCATGATATGCTGATGACGTTCAGTCGTGAGGTGCAACAGTTGCATGCCTTAGGGGTGAAGGATATCATCTTGGATCCTGGCTTTGGCTTTGGAAAGACGTTGGATGAGAACTACCTGGTGATGCGCGAGTTAGATCACCTGCATGCACTCGGATTACCGCTGTTGGCAGGTATCTCCCGCAAGTCGATGATCTATAAGGCACTCGGCGTAACACCCGCGGAGGCGCTCAATGGCACGTCTGTCTTGCATGGTTATCTGTTGAAGAAAGGTGTTTCCATCCTTCGCGTGCATGATGTGCGGCCGGCTGTAGAGGCTGTTATGCTGATGAAGAGGCTTGGTTAGTTAATAGCTAATAGTTAATAGTTAATAGTTAAGGTTTTAGAGATATAATTATATGTTTTACTTCGGAATAAAAGATATTATCGATATTTTCTTGGTCGCCCTGATGTTGTATTACATCTACCGACTGATGAAGGAGTCGCGCTCACTGAATGTGTTCATCGGCATCATGGTGTTTGTGCTGATCTGGTTGTTTGTGAGTCAGATTCTCGAGATGCGCCTGCTGGGAAGTATCCTCGACAAACTGGTGAGTGTCGGTGTGCTGGCATTGCTTATTTTGTTTCAGGAGGAGATCCGAAAGTTCCTATATACGTTGGGAGCCCACCAGCAGATGCGCTCTTTGGTGCGGTTCTTTAAGAATAGCAGCAAGAAGAATGATGATGTCGATAAGGAGACGATCATGCCGATCGTGATGTCGTGCATGAGTATGTCGAAGAAATATGTGGGTGCCTTGATCGTGATAGAGCGCAACGCACCCCTCAATGATATCGTTGCCACTGGTGATGTGATCGACGCGGTGGTCAACCAACGGTTGATAGAGAATATCTTCTTCAAGAACTCACCGTTGCATGATGGCGCCATGGTGATCAGTAAACGGCGTATCCGTGCGGCCGGCTGTATCCTGCCGGTGTCTCACGAGAGTAATATCCCCAAAGAGTTAGGCTTGCGCCATCGCGCAGCCATGGGAATCTCTCAGAGCAGTGATGCCATTGCCATCGTGTGCTCTGAGGAGACGGGTAGTATCAGTGTGGCTATCAATGGGGAGTTCAAACTGCGACTCTCTGCCGAGGAACTGGAACGTATCCTCACGGAAGAGATGTCGAGATAAGAACTTTCCCCTTATCGGATAAACAGAAGTTCCCTATACTTAGGTAATGTCCACAACTCGTCGGCAATGGTCAACTCCAACTTGTCGATATGATAGCGTATCTCGTCCATCTTCGGCTCTACGGTGTCGTGATAGGCGATGGCTTTCTCACGCTCACTCTCTATCTTGTTGGCCACCTTACGGGCATTGACTAAGTCCTCTACCTTTCGTTCGATGATCTGTGTGCGCTCAGCGATGTCACGGATAATACTGATATTGCTGGCCGTTAGTGTCTTGCCTTCCTCATCGCCAAAGACATTGATCATACTGGCTACATTCTGCGCCAGTCGTGTCTGGTACATGGTGGCAACGGGGATGATATGGTTCATCGTCAGGTCACCCAGTACACGTGCCTCTATCTGAATCTTCTTCGTATAGGTCTCCCATTTCACCTCGTTACGTGCCTCGAGCTCCTTGCGGTTCATGATGTTCAGACGCTCGAACATGTCGACACTCGCCTTGTCGAGGTAACGGTCGAAGATGACTGGACAAGAACGCTCTACATCCAGACCACGGCGGGTAGCTTCCTCCACCCATTCCTCACTATAACCATTGCCGTCGAAACGGATGGGGGCGCAGGTCTTGATATCTTCGCGGAGCACATCAATGATGGCACTTGTCTGCTCCTGACCGGCAGCAATGAGTTTGTCTACACGCTCCTTGAAGTTCACCAATGCCTCTGTTACCGCGGCAGTCAGTGCAATCATTGCACAGGCGCAGTTGGCTTCAGAGCCTACGGCGCGGAACTCAAAGCGGTTACCGGTAAAGGCGAAAGGTGAGGTGCGGTTACGGTCGGTATTGTCGATGAGCAACTCGGGGATCTCTGGGATATCCAGTTTGACACCTTGTTTGCCAGCCATGAAGAACAGATCATCCTTATCGGCTTTCTCGATGTGGTCTAACAGCTCAGAAACCTGTTTTCCCAAGAAGGAGGAGATGATGGCTGGCGGTGCCTCGTTGGCACCCAGACGGTGGGCGTTGGTAGCACTCATGATAGAGGCTTTCAACAGACCGTTGTGCTTATAGACACCCATGAGCGTCTCCACGATGAAGGTGACAAAGCGCAGATTCTGCTCGGCGTTCTTGCCGGGGGCATGCAGGAGGATACCTGTATCGGTAGATAGACTCCAGTTGTTGTGCTTTCCTGAACCGTTGATGCCATCGAAAGGTTTCTCGTGAAGCAGCACACGGAAACCGTGCTTGCGGGCAACCTTCTTCATCAGTGACATCAACAGCATGTTGTGGTCGACAGCGAGATTTGTCTCTTCGTATATCGGCGCTATCTCAAACTGATTAGGTGCCACCTCATTATGGCGCGTCTTGCAGGGGATAGCCAATTCCAATGCCTGTATCTCGAGGTCTTTCATGAATGCCTGCACACGATCGGGAATCGTGCCAAAGTAATGGTCGTCCATCTGTTGGTTCTTGGCGGAGTCATGTCCCATCAGGGTTCTTCCCGTCAACATCAGGTCGGGGCGCGCGGAATATAATCCCTCGTCAACGAGGAAATACTCCTGTTCCCATCCGAGGTTTGAGATGACCTTCTTCACCTTGGGGTCGAAATAACGGGCAACGTTGGTGGCTGCCTCGTCGATGGCATGAAGCGCGCGCTTCAACGGTGCTTTGTAGTCGAGGGCCTCACCGGTATATGAGATAAAGATCGTGGGGATACATAGGGTGTCGTCGATAATAAAGACGGGTGAGGTGGGATCCCAGGCGGAGTAACCACGAGCTTCGAAAGTGGCACGGATACCGCCATTGGGGAAGGAAGAGGCGTCGGGCTCTTGCTGCATGAGTAGTTTGCCGGAGAACTCCTCGATCATTCCTCCCTTACCATCGTGCTCGATGAAGGCATCGTGCTTCTCTGCTGTTCCCTCGGTAAGGGGTTGGAACCAGTGGGTATAGTGGGTAACACCATTCTCATCCGCCCACTGTTTCATTCCTTTTGCCACGGCATCAGCGATAGAACGGTCGAGTGGTGCTCCATTGTCGATCACGTCGATTAGTTTGTCGTATACATCGCGCTGTAAGTATTTGTACATCTTCGTGCGGTTGAACACATACTTACCAAAATACTCTGATGGACGCTCCGATGGTGGAGGTACCTCGAGGGGCTTCTTCTTAAAAGCCTCTTCTACAACCTGAAATCTTAAGTTTGCCATGACTTGTTTACGACCTTTTGTAACTAATAACCTTTAATTTTGCAAAGATACGAATAATATTTTAATTATTCACTATCCATTTGGCATTTTATCACTTCATCCACATACTGATGCGATAAAGCGCTTCCTCACAGTCTTCGCGTTGTCCGAAGGAGGTGAGTCGTACATATCCCTCACCACTGGGGCCGAAGCCAACACCGGGGGTACATACCACTTGTGCACCGTAGAGCAGTTCTTCGAAGAACTTCCAACTGGAGATCCCCTTAGGTGTCCTTACCCACAGATAGGGCGCGTTTTCTCCGCCATAGACGGTGAGACCCAGTTTGCGGAGTGTCTCACGAATCATCCGCGCATTTTCCATATAGTAGTCGATGGTGGCCTTCACCTGTTCTTTGCCTTCTGGTGAATAGATCGCTTCAGCGGCACGTTGAGAGATATAACTCGTGCCATTGAACTTGGTGCTTTGTCGGCGTTCCCAGAAGGGATTCAGCGCATATCGTTTGCTGCCATCCATGTTGATAGCCGATAAGGCTTTCGGTATCACCGTATAACCACAACGTATGCCCGTGAAGCCTGCCGTCTTACTGTAACTATGAAACTCTATCGCACACTTGCGGGCACCTTTGATCTCATAGATAGAGTGGGGGATACGATCATCTTGTATGTAGGCATGATAAGCTGCGTCGAAGAAGATGATGGCATCATTATGCAGGGCGAAGTTTACCCACTTACGCAGTTCTTCCTTGGTAAGCACCATTCCGGTGGGGTTATTGGGATAACACAGATAGATCATGTCTACACGATGTTGTGGTAAGGAGGGGATGAAATGGTTTTCTTCGTTACAGGCAAGATAGGTGACGTTACTCCATTTGCCGTCAGTTCCCAAGGTGCCGGCTCTGCCGTTCATCACATTGGAGTCGATATACACCGGATAGATAGGGTCGGTGACTGCCATTGAGTTATCCCACCTCACCAGTTCGCCGATATTTCCCGTATCACTCTTGGCTCCATCATTGATAAACACTTCTGAAGGATCGATACGTATGCCCCGTGGAAGGAAATCATTCTTTACGATAGCCTCACGAAGCCAAAGGTAACCATTCTCCGGTCCGTATCCATGAAAATGCTCGGTGGTAGCCATGTCGTCGACAGCCTTGTGCATAGCCTCGATAACGGCCGGTGCAAGAGGTTGGGTCACATCACCGATACCCAGACTGATCACTCGTGACTTCGGATGTGCCACCTTATAGACATTCACCTTCTTGGCGATATCCGCAAAAAGATAGTTCTTCGACAGTTTCAGAAAATGTTCATTAATCAGTGCCATCGTATATCTTCATCTTTAAACCTTAAACCTAATACCCTCACGGGGACTTACGTACCCCGCCTATCCTGTTTCGCCCTAAAGGCTCTAAACTTTATACTTTACTCTCTACACTCTACACCATGGCATTATGGCAACTCAATCTCTCCGTCAAAGACGAAGGTGGCTGGTCCGGTCAGGTATACATGTCCATCCAGACTGTTCCATTCCACACAGAGTGTGCCGCCGTCCATCACGATATCTGTCTTTCTGGATGAACGACCAGTCAGTGCGGCTGCCACAGCAGTGGCACAAGCCCCTGTCCCACATGCCATCGTGATACCACTGCCTCTCTCCCAAACACGTGTCCTTATTCTGTCTTTCCCAATTACCTGTGCGAACTCGATATTGCAGCGCTGAGGAAAGGCCTCATGATATTCCAACTCTTTGCCTGTCTTTTCTATATCAAGAACATCGACATTATCCGCAAAAAGTATATAGTGAGGATTACCCATCGACACAAAGGTGCCTCCCAGACTGTTTCCCAAAGCTGGATTATATTGCGAGGGGACCGTGATATGAGGCTCCCCCATGTCAACCGTCACTCGTTCTACATGGTTGTCTTGTATGTCTAACAGTAGGATCTTAATGCCAGAGTTGGTCTGCAGACGTATCTTGTCACTATGGGTAAGTCCTCGTTCATACAGGTATTTTCCGATACACCGGGAGGCATTGCCACACATCATGGCCTCCGATCCATCAGCGTTGAAGATGCGCATGCGATAATCAGCATCGGGGATATTGGGTTTGCCGATCAAGACCAGTCCGTCACTGCCTATCCCTGTATGGAACTTACTCCATTGAATAGCCGCCGCTGCAGGGTCGGGAATATTATACTTTGTGGTATCCACATAGATATAGTCATTGCCCGCACCATGCATCTTCGTAAAACAAATCTTATTTCCCATAATAAATGAAATGATTTACTTTTCTGTACAGGAATCACCTTATTATATTATAAGAGGGCGTTCCTACATGCAAAAGTAAATCATTTTCATCATACTCGAAATAAATCGGGGTATTATTTAGCTTAAAAAACTATTAAAAGTTACGATTTGCAATTATAGGTTGTGGAATAATTTTAAATTGTAATCTTTAGAGGCTTTTCTGGTTTAAGGTCCTTAGGGTCGTTAAAGTCCTTAAAGTCCTTAAGGTCCTTAGAGTCCATCCTAATGATGAATCTTAGCCAGTCCACCCTCACCCGTCTCTTTATAGAGGGATGGCAGGTCATGTCCTGTCTGTTTCATGACATTCACTACCCGGTCGAAAGATACATTGTGCCTGCCGTCTGAGAAGGCTGCATAAAGATTACTGTCCAGCGCGCGGGCTGCTGCAAAGGCATTACGCTCGATACAGGGTATCTGCACCATGCCGCATACAGGGTCGCAGGTCATGCCTAAGTGATGCTCCAATCCCATCTCTGCCGCATATTCTATCTGTGCAGGACTTCCACCAAACAGTTGACAAGCAGCGGCAGATGCCATGGCACAGGCTACTCCCACTTCACCCTGACAACCTACATCCGCTCCGGCTATGCTGGCGTTGGTCTTGACGATATTACCAAAGAGTCCAGCTGTTGCCAAGGCGTATAGGATACGGGTATCGCTAAAACCGTGAGCTGTTGACAGATGATATAACACGGCGGGCAATACGCCAGATGAACCACAGGTAGGTGCTGTGACGATGGTTCCTCCTGATGCGTTCTCCTCACTAACCGCCAAGGCATACGCATAGACGAGTCCGCGTGACTGCAGTGACGCCTTATATCCTTTCGCTTTGACATAATAGATAGCCGCTTTGCGGGGAAGGTGTAGCGGACCAGGGAGAACGCCTTCATGATTCAGGCCGTTCTCTACCGACTGTTTCATCGTCTCCCATACGTTCATCAGATAATCCCAGATGTCACTGTCCTCACATTTGTCAACATACTCCCAGTAGGCACAACCATTGTCGTAACACCATTTCATCACATCCTTCAGCGTGTGAAGATCATAGATATCTGGTGTATGGAGAGTCTTGCTATCATCTTTTCCTTCTGAGAGAGCACCACCACCAACGCTGTATACGATCCACTCATCCGTGGGTTGGTTGTCTTGGTTGTATGCCACGAACTTCATTCCGTTAGGATGGTATGGCAGGAATACCGTCGGTTCCCAGAGTATGTCAACAGGAGCCAACGGACGAAGGATATCTTCTATAGCAGCATCGGTCATGTGCCCTTTACCTGTCGCTGCCAGACTACCGTAGAGTGTCACGTCGAAACGTGCTGCATGTGAATTCTTCTTGGCGAAGATAGTTGCTGCTTTCTGTGGACCCATCGTATGACTGCTCGATGGGCCCTTACCTATTTTATATAGTTCTTTCAGCGATTTCATTTTTTCAGATAATCTTTAAGGTCTTTAAGGTCCTTAAGGTCTTTAAAGTCCTTAACTCTGCATTACATGTACCCCAGCCACCTGAGGATATCATTCAGGTTGGCCACGATCATCAGCAGAATCAGGATAGTGAAGCCTACGTATTCTGCCTTGATCATGAAGTTCTCACTCGGTTTGCGACCAGTGATCATCTCGTAGATCAGGAACAGTACATGTCCACCGTCTAATGCAGGGATAGGCAGGATGTTCATGAAGGCGAGAATAATCGACAAGAAAGCGGTCATGCGCCAGAACATCATCCAGTCCCATACCGATGGGAACAGACTGCCGATAGCTCCGAAACCACCTAAGCTCTTTGCTCCGTCGGCTGTGAAGACATATTTCAGATCATCTACATATCCGCGTAATACTCCGAGACCATATTTGATACCTGCCGGGAAACTCTCAAAGAATCCATATTCCACCTTGGTGGGCTCATAGTAGGTATAGATACTGGTCTGACCTACGCCCAACAACATATCTCCTGCCAGTGTTACCTGTGTGGTATCGGCAGTCTTATCCTTATGCATAAAGGCGATCTTTACGGTCTGCACGGCCAGACTGTCTTTATGAGTCTTCGCGGTAGAGAGCATGTCTCTCAGCACATTCACCTGATAGGTGAACTCATTCCAGGAGTCGATAGGTTTGCCATTCAGACTTGTGATCACATCCCCTTTCTGCATGCCGATCTTGGAGGCGATGGTATTGGGCATCACGCTGTCCACATCAGCAGGAACGAACGGACGGGCGAAAGGAGGATCGTTCTGTAACATTGTCAGCAGACTCATATCCTCAGGCATGTTGATGGATACCTTCTTGCCATTGCGTATCACCTGAACAGTCTTTGCTTCGGCGATCCTTCGGAACACATCCACATCGAAACGTCCGAATTCGTTATTGTCGTAACTGTAGAGGATATCATGGTCTTGGAAACCGATAGCCTTAGCCTGGTTATTGTATTTCATACCCATCGTCATGTTGTTCACGGCGATATAACTGTCGCCCCAGTAGAACAACACCATGGAGTAGATGAACAAGGCCAACAGGAAATTCACCAGCACACCACCGATCATGATCAACAGTCGTTGCCATGCGGGCTTTGTGCGGAACTCCCATGGCTGCTCGGGTTGTTTCATCTGCTCGGTGTCGAAACTCTCATCGATCATTCCGGCAATCTTACAGTAACCACCCAGCGGCAACCATCCCATACCATATTGCGTGTCGCTGTTCTTCGGCTTGAACTTAAAGATACTTCCATCCCACTTGCCAATGCCGAGATCAAAGAACATATAGAATTTCTCTACGCGTACTCCGAAAAGTTTTGAGAAGAAGAAATGTCCTCCCTCATGAAGTAACACCAGCAAACTGATTGCCAGTATGAATTGTAACAGTCTTATTAAAAATACTTCCATTATTATATATTATCCTTCATTTAATAATTCATTTGCTATACGACGGGCCTCCAGATCCGTCTTTACATATATATCGTAGTCGGGATGAGCCTCGAAGGTAGCCCGTTGCATGGTCTTTCCGATGATTTCTCCCATCTGCAGGAAACCGCATCGGTCTTCAAGGAAAGCGTGGTTGACCACCTCGTTGGCGGCATTGACGATACATGGCATATTGCCGCCCTTTGCGATGGCCTGATAAGCCATGGCCAGACAGGTGAACTTCTCTAAGTCGGGTTCAAAAAACTCCAGAGGATGCTTGAAGAGGTCAAGACGCTCACCACTTAGTGGTAATCGTTCGGGGAAAGAGAAAGCATACTGGATGGGCAGTCGCATGTCGGGTACTCCTAACTGAGCCTTTACCGAACCGTCGGCAAACTGCACGGCACTGTGAACAATGCTCTGCGGATGGACCAATACCTGTATCTGGTCGGCGCTGACACCGAACAGCCATTTCGCCTCAATCACCTCGAATCCCTTGTTCATCATCGAGGCACTGTCGATGGTGATCTTTGCGCCCATATCCCATGTGGGATGGCGTAAGGCATCTGCCTTTGTCACGGTAGTCAGACGGTCTTTCGACAAAAGTCGGAACGGACCACCGGATGCTGTGAGTAATATCTTCTCTATGGCATTATCACCTTCACCCACGATACTCTGGAAGATGGCGGAATGCTCACTGTCAACAGGCAGGATAGGAGCGTGGTACTCATTGGCTAACCGACAGATGAGTTCTCCGGCTACGACGAGTGTCTCTTTGTTGGCCAGACAGATCTTCTTACGAGCCTTGATGGCATGGATCGTAGGACTGAGTCCTGCAAATCCCACCATAGCGGTGAGTACCATGTCGATGGGATCGGCTTCTACGATCTCATCCAATGCCTTTTTGCCGGCATACACCTTGATATCCGGTTCATCACTTAACAATGAGCACAACCGGTCATAATGTGCCTCATTGGCAATGACCACGGCGGCTGGCTTGTATTTGTGCGCCTGTTCTGCCAACAGTTCTACACGGTTGTTGGCGGTCAGACAATATACCTCAAAACGATCTTTATGTTCATCGATGACTTCCAGGGCCTGGGTGCCTATGGAGCCCGTTGAACCTAAAATAGCTATTTGTTTCTTCATCTTATGATAAGTCGAGCAGTCCTTCGGGCAACTCGGTTGTTATGATTCTTTCTTTATGGTCTATATCAACAATCAGTTCTTCAGCAGCGGGTAGCAGGATGGTATTACCCTTATAGTCTACAGAGAAGAGCACATTCTCCGTGGCGTCATCTACATCCACGATCTTACCGATGCTTCCTTCATGGAGGTCTGTGATCTGGTATCCCACAAACTCTTCCCATGTCATCTCATCCTCTGAGTGGTCTGAAAGAGAACGGGGGAAATAAACCTCGCAGTTGGTTAACTCCCTTGCCTGTTCTACCGTCGTGATGCCATCAAACACCATCAGGGCTGTCTCGTTGGATTTGAATCGATATTCATCGATAAAGAAAGGCACAAGGATACCGTCAACCTCGATAATCAGGTATTCTGCATCAACACGGTCAAAGATATCGTCGGTGAACATAAAGGTAATCTCACCCTTGATGCCATGCGGCTTACCTAAACGACCGATATGAAAAACTTCCTCTTGTAGAATCATTATTATATATTATAACCAATACCCCTATGTCCTTAACTCTAAACTATGAACTATGCACTATGAACTAAATAGACGTTCTGGTGATAGATGCTCCCAATGCATTCAGGCGCGATTCGATATCCTGATAACCACGGTCAATCTGTGCGATGTTGTCTATACGACTGGTTCCCTTCGCACTCATGGCTGCAATCAGCAGGGCAATACCCGCACGGATATCCGGACTGGTCATCCTGCCGGCACGCAAACGTTTCTTGTGATCATGTCCTACTACCACAGCACGGTGTGGATCACAGAGAATAATCTGTGCCCCCATGTCGATCAACTTATCCGTAAAGAACAGTCGACTCTCGAACATCTTCTGGTGTACGAGTACACTGCCGCGCGCTTGGGTAGCCACGACAAGCAAGACGGATATCAGGTCGGGTGTCAGTCCTGGCCACGGTGCGTCAGCCAGTGTCATGATCGAACCGTCGATAAATGATTCAATCACATAATGAGGCTGTTTGGGGATGAACAGATCATCACCCTCTACCTTTATCTTAATACCCAAGCGACGGAAGGCCTCAGGGATAATACCCAGATTCTTCAGTGACACGTTCTTGATGCGGATGCCTTCACCCACCATGGCAGCCATGCCGATGAAAGAACCCACCTCGATCATGTCGGGCAGTATCTCGTGCTTCGTGCCATGGAGCACCTTCTTGCCAACGATGGTAAGGAGGTTGCTGCCTATGCCTGTTATCTCTGCGCCCATGCTGTTCAGCATCCTGCACAACTGTTGGATATACGGTTCGCAGGCCGCGTTATAGATGGTGGTAGTACCCTTGGCAAAGACAGAGGCCATGATGATATTGGCAGTACCTGTTATGGAAGCCTCGTCTAACAGCATGTAGCACCCTTTGGGATTTGGAGAGATGATCTCGTAGACATTACGCGCCTCATTAAACTCGAACTTCGCCCCTAAGTATTTGAAACCAAGGAAGTGGGTGTCCAGTCTTCTTCGACCGATCTTGTCACCTCCGGGCTCTGCCACGACGGCCTTGCCAAAACGAGCCAGCAGCGGACCGATCATCAGCACACTACCGCGCAGGGCGGCACATTTCTTCACGAACTCATCACTCTCCAGGTATTTCAGATCCACCTCGTCGGCCTGGAAGATATAGTTGTTACGTGATGTCCTCGTCACCTTCACGTTGATGTCACGCAACAGTTGGATGAGGTTGTTCACGTCAAGGATATCGGGGATGTTATTGATCTCAACCGGTTCAGAGGTGAGCAGGGCGGCACAGATCACTTCCAGGGCCTCGTTCTTGGCTCCCTGTGGAATGATCTCGCCCTTCAGAGGATGTCCTCCTTCAATGATGAATGACTCCATAGACTACACTTGTTACTTTCTCTTCTTGTTTGATTTCTGAGACGCTACGTCTTTCTCAGTGATTCTGTCGAACTGGAAATTGTCCAAATCCAACTGGATGATGCCATCTGTAAAACGTGCCAAGTCGGATGCGATCTTCTCGTCATCGCAGGAACCGTGGCTCCACTGCATGAGGTTACGCTTCATCTGGTTGGCGGTAACCCTTACCAGTTCGTCGCGCTCCTCACCGGCAGGCATCTCCTTCAGACGCTCGAAGAGCTCGAAAATCAACTTTCCGTAATGGCGCACAGGTATATGGGTCATCGGGTAACTCAGCGGCTCGGGCTGTGTCATGATCTTCTGGGCCTCACTGACATCATACGGGTAGTCGATATCCAACTCGAAATTACTCATGATAGCCAGGTGATCCCAGAGTTTTCGCTCGTGATCTTCGCTCTCTCGTGTATGAGAGGTCATGCGATCCATGATGCTGATAATGGTCTCTGCGCATACCTGACGCTCCTCCTTCGTAGGAAGGCTTTTGGCATAGTCGACCATCTTCTGTACCTCTCTTCCGTATTCGGGGAGGATGATCTTCTCGCGCTGCGTGTTGTAATCAAGTCCTTCTATATTCATATCTCGTAAAACTTATTTCTTTTAAAGGAGTTTCTTCGGTGCCTTGGCCACGAAGTCTTTCAGGTAGAATGGCGTGAAGTAGGCCACATCCTCAAACTGCTCGTTCAGGAATCGTTTCTCTGCCAGGGGCAACATATACTTTGCCAAGGGCACGATGTCGGGAATCAGATGGGCATTGGGGTGGTTGATCGTCTCCATGCACTTGGCGGCTCCATTGCCGAAGAAATACACCGGACGGACAAGGTACTCCTTGTACGTATCCTGATCTACGATGTCGGCATGGATCGGACGGATCTCCTTGAGCGAACGGTCATACAGACTGGCATACACCTCCATCCTGCGGGCATCGAGCATCGGACAGAGCAACGCATCCTCTTCTAACTCATGATAGAGCAGGACAGGAACGGTCATCAGCGGCAGGGTATGCACGGCAATGAGCGGCACATTCCGTCCATAGCAGATACCTTTCGCCATGGATACACCAATACGTAATCCTGTGTAGGAACCCGGACCACAACTTACTGCGACAGCATCCAAGGGGATGGCATGATTGTCGCTAAACGAGAGAGCTTCATCAACAAAAGTGCCCAGCTTGACAGCATGGTTAGGACCCGTACGGCCTTCGTCTGACCAGATGATCGCACAATCCTGACTGACGGCTACAGAACACACGTCAGTGCTGGTTTCTATATTGAGAATACACGCCATAAATAAAATATCTTTTTAAATAGTTTGCAAAAATACTGATTTTCCGGAAATTATTCGTACTTTTGCATAAATTTAACAAGAAACATTGTATGATACAGTCAATGACGGGCTACGGAAAAGCTGTTGTAGCCTACAACGGAAAGAAAATTAATGTAGAGATAAAATCGTTGAACAGCAAGACGCTGGACATCAGTACGCGCATTGCGCCGCTCTATCGTGAGAAGGAAATGGAGTTGCGGCAGATGATCGCACAGGAGTTGATCAGAGGAAAGGTTGACTTCTCCCTGTGGATAGAGAAAGATGCGGCTGTAGATGCCATCCCTATCAATGGGGCGCTAGTGGAGAACTACTACCATCAGATACAGGATATCTCTGCCAAGACGGGTATCCCATTGCCCAATGACTGGTTTTATACCCTGCTTCGCATGCCGGAGGTGATGACGAAGACAGAGGTGGAAGTGCTCGAGGATGAAGAATGGAGCGTGACATGCAAGGCTGTCCAGGAGGCTCTCGGGAACCTGAAAGCCTTCCGTAAGCAGGAAGGTGAGGCCCTGCAGAAGAAGTTCTCAGAGAAGCTCGACAATATAGAAAACCTGCTTGCCAGCATAGAGCAGTATGAGAAGAGTAGGGTGGAGAAGATCCGTTCGCGCATCATTGAGGGTATCAAGAGTGTTTCAGAGGTAGACTACGACAAGAATCGTCTGGAGCAGGAGCTGATCTACTATATCGAGAAGTTGGATATCAGTGAGGAGAAGCAGCGTCTGGCTAACCACCTGAAGTATTTCCGCTCTACGATGACAGAGGAAGATGCTCAAGGCAAGAAACTGGGATTCATCGCTCAAGAGATGGGGCGTGAGATCAATACCACCGGTAGTAAGAGTAATCTCGCCGAGATGCAAAACATCGTGGTGATGATGAAGGATGAACTGGAGCAAATCAAAGAGCAGGTGCTGAACGCACTTTAATACGATATGGAAAAGAAACTAATTATTTTTTCAGCCCCCAGTGGCAGTGGAAAGAGCACGATCATCCACTGGCTGATGGATGAGCATCCCGAGCTCGATCTGGCTTTCAGTATCAGTTGCACCAGCAGGGCTCCCCGCGGCACAGAGCAGCATGGCGTGGATTATTTCTTCCTGACCCCCGAGGAATTCCGTCAGCGTATCGAAAACGATGAGTTCCTGGAGTACGAGGAGGTGTATGAGAACCGCTTCTACGGCACCCTCAAGCAGCAGGTGGAGGATCAGTTGACAGCCGGCGATAACGTGGTGTTCGATGTGGATGTGAAAGGTGGCGTCAATATCAAGAAGTTCTATGGAGAACGGGCGCTTAGCATCTTTATCCAGCCCCCCTCGATAGAAGAACTGCGCCGCCGGTTGGAACACCGGGCCACGGATGCTCCTGAGGTCATAGAGCAGCGCTTGAGTAAGGCTGCTTATGAGATGACCTTTGCTGATCAGTTCGACAAGATCCTTGTCAACGACCAGTTGGAGGTGGCTGAGCAAGAGGCCTTAGAGATGATCAAAGCATTCTTGGATGATTAAGACGGGTATCTACGGTGGGTCTTTCGACCCTCTGCATAACGGACATATCTCACTGGCACGCCAGGCGCTGCAGAAGATAGGTCTTGATGAGGTGTGGCTGATCGTCTCACCGCATAATCCCTTGAAGAAACAAGAGAATCTTACCGATGACCATCTGCGGTTGGAGATGGCAAGGCTGGCATTGGAAGATGAACCACAACTGGTAGTCTCTGATTATGAGTTCCACCTGCCACGCCCCTCATATATGTGGAACACACTGGAGCAGATCCAGCAAGATGAACCAGAGCGGGAACTCTATCTGTTGATAGGGGAAGACAACTGGGAGAACTTCGACCAGTGGTATCGGCATGAGGATATCCTGAAGAAATACCATATCGTGGTGTACCCCCGTGAGACGAAATCACACAAGCCGCATCGGCGCCACCGGCATCTGAGATATATGCGTGCAAAACTGATGCCTGTGAGTAGTACGATGATTCGGGAAAAAGTGAGGAACGGGGAGTCGATAGAAGGACTGGTACCTGCAAAAATCGCCGATTTCATCGAACAATACCACCTATATCGGCCATAAAAGACATCATCTTTTTTATCTTTCGTCTTGCATAGCCTTCAGGGCTAAGGCAAGCATCTTGTCATGGTCGAATGCCAAAGGAGGTAGGTTGTCGATAGGAAACCAGCGGGCATCCTTCGCATCATCATCTCCTTTTACCTCACAGATGTCCATGACGCCATAGTAAGCGATGGAGATCACCCGTTCTCTGGGGTCACGAAGAGGGTCAGTGAAAGCATGAAACTGTTGTAAAGTGACTCCTTCCAACCCTGTTTCTTCCTTTAATTCACGGAGGGCTCCCTCCTCTGCCGACTCGTCGATATTGAGAAAACCACCGGGGAATGCCCAGCAGTCTTTATACGGTTCGTTGCCTCGCTGAATCAATAAAACATTCAGTTGGTTACCGTCATGACCGAAGATCACGCAGTCGGTGGTCACGGCAGGGTGGGGATATTTATAAGTGTAGCTCATTTGATTCCAATTTTAATTCTTTCTGCAAAATTAAGAATAAAGCTGCAAAACAACAAATAATAACCGATGAGTTTTGCCCATTCGGCATTTATTACTATATTTGTGCGGATCATTAACTGGATAAGTATGAATAAAGCGATAGTGTGCATGTTCGTTGCCTTATGCTTGATCGGTTGTGTCGACCGTCGGATTAAATTCGATGGCGATGATATGCATGTTGAAACCTTTATGATCAATAATGACACTCTGACTATAGAGCCTGCGGGTAGTCCATACCCTTTTGCCATCGATATGACACTTGCGGACTACAGGAGAGTTTTTTCTTTCTGTAAAGAAGATAAGTCATTTGATTATCAAGGTATTACAGAATATTATACCTTCCGGGAAAAAGATAATCAGATTATCCTTGAACAAAATCATGACCATGGTGGTTATAATGTCGTTTATGCCAATATTTTAGATCCTCGGATCGTCCTTCAGTGGGGCGTACATGTGGGTGAGACAAGAGATAGCGTCTTGAAAAAACTGTACATGAAGGAAGAAATCCCTGATTTCCACGTATTGATGGTAAGTCGCTATCCTGAAAACAACAAGACATACTTCTATTTTGACAAAGATACACTGTGCCATATTAAGATCTTGTCAGATTATAACGTTATTCAGAATCCGGAGTACATAGGGCCTGTCGAGATAGGAAGAACCCGTGGATGGACAGGTGAGAAATTGTATGCCGTAAAGGGAATTGATCGCATCAACAATACTACGGCATGCTATCTGAATGAACAAGGCGATACGGTCATACCCTACGGTATATATGATTATTTAGGATACGACTCGATTGCGCCTATTGGTCTTGTCGTGGATCCACAAGTCGGAATTGTCGCGATTAATAACAAAGGGGAAAGGTTGTTCAGGGTGATGTGGAGAGACGAATTAATGCATAAGCCAGACGATGTCTGTGATGGACTCTTTCGTATCTTAGACGATGAAGGGAAGATAGGCTATGCAGATACCTTGGGCCATGTGGTCATAAAACCTCAATTCCAGTGTGCATTGCCGTTTAAGAGTGGTCATGCTCGTGTGGCTTATCACGGAAAGATGGTCGAAAAGGAAGATTACAGCGACTGGGAAAGTGATGAGTGGTTTTACATTGATAAAAAAGGACAACGAGTGGAGGTGAAAGAGGGAAGTAGGCGATGTATTACCGGTATAGAGTATATTATTATGTTGTTGCTGCATTTCCTCTCTTTTGGAATCCTTTTTCCTGCAGCTGCATAACGTGTTGCTAGGCTTTAAAGACAGTCCGGGGTATCCGGACTCATAGTATCTATAGATAAAACTGATAGTTTTAATAGGTAAAACTGGGAGTCCTAGTACATAAAACTGGGAGTCCTGATACATAAAACTGAGAGTCCTGATACATAAAACTGGTAGTCTAAGGTATTTGGACTCTTCTCTGTAATGATTAAACCCTGTTGGAAAAACGCTTGATGCAATAATATTTGGTGATATCAAATAATTGTGTTACCTTTGCATGCTGATGTATTTCAGGTGATTATGCGTATAGAAAGCTGAGCATGAAGATGATACAACGTTTACTGGCAGGTCTTTTTATGCCTATTCGCAAGAATGGGGCATTCTTCTTTTTTATGTATGTACTGGGATTGGTGTGCTTCTATGGCGTAATCCCTTCTAATACACGTGGATACCGGATATATGAGCATCCGTGGTCGGAGTTGTTCGTGGATGTTTATCTGCTCTGTGTGATCCTCACCCTTTTCCCGGAGAAGATACGCAAATGGGTGCGGCGACTTTTTTACGTGATTGCCTACTCGTTGGCCATTATCGATGTGTACTGTTTCGTGAAGTTCGATAGTCCGATAACTCCTACGATGCTGCTGTTGGTAGGTGAGACGAACAGTAGGGAGGCAGGTGAGTTCTTTACAACCTACCTGACGCCCGATATTCTGTGGAGTCGACTGACATTTGTGTTGGCTCTCCTGCTTATCCATATCGGTTATGCCGTCCGTTTCCGTAAGAAGAAATTCTCATTACGACTGCATACTGACCTGTCGAAATGGTTTTATCCCCTGATGGGATTGATAACACTTGTCTTGTTTGTGGTCTCCCTGAGTGCCTGTTTCCCGAACAAGAAAGCTTATCATAAACTGATGTCGTATGACAGGATTGGGGATTTGGAGCATGAGTTGACTGAGAAGAATAGGGCTTTTATGTACCAACCGATTTATCGTCTGGTGTTTAGTATCTATGCCAATCGTCTGACGTCCAAGCAGTTGAAAGTGCTGATAGCAGGTATCGATAAAGCGCAGGTAGACAGCTGCAGTTATACCAGCAAGAATATCGTGCTGATCATCGGTGAGAGTTATAATCGTTACCACTCACAACTCTATGGTTATGAGAAGGAGACGACACCACTGCAGTTGGAGCGCGCAAGGAAAGGAGAGCTGATCCCCTATACTGACGTGGTGGCGCCCTGGAACCTTACCAGTTATGTCTTCAAGCATCTCTTCTCGATGTATACCGTAGGCGATAAGGGTGAGTGGTGCGACTATCCGCTCTTCCCGGAGCTTTTCCGTAAGGCGGGTTATCATGTGACCTTCCTCACCAACCAGTTCCTGCCGAAGGCCAGAGAAGAGGTATACGATTTTAGTGGCGGCTTCTTCCTGAATAACCCCGAACTGAGCAAGGCGATGTTCGACACACGGAATACCCAACTGTATTATTTCGATGAGGGACTGCTGAAGGATTACGATAACCTGAAAAAAGAAAGCAAGGAGAACAACCTGATTATCTTCCACCTGAAGGGTCAGCATACCGATTACCGTACGCGTTGTCCGAAGTCGAAGCAGTTTTACACGAGGGATGATTACGACCGTCCGGGGTTCAGTGCCCGTGAGCGTCAGATCATGGCTTATTATGATAACGGCACGCGTTATAACGACTCTATCGTCAATCAGATCATCACCCGTTTTGAGGATGAGGATGCCATCGTTTTGTATGTGCCCGATCATGGTGAGGAGGTTTTCAGTGGCGATGTACATTTCTATGGAAGAATGCACTCTACGGAGATCACCGGCCGACTGGCACGCGAGGAGTTTGACATTCCCATGTGGTTCTATTGCTCGCATGAGTATATGGTGAATCATCCCGAGATATACAGTGCTATCATCCGTTCGAAGGACAAACGGTTTATGACGGATGCTGTTCCTCATCTGCTACTCTATCTGGCCGGCATACACTCCAAATCGTATCGTCCGGAGATGAATATCCTTGGAGAAGAATATAACGAAATGCACCCGAGGATCCTGAAGAATACGACTGATTACGACAAGATAAGAATAAAAAAATGAGAAAAGAACTGTTGAGTCGTGCAGAGACGACGGCACTACGTGGTGTGGCCATCCTGGGCATCATCCTCCATAACTACTGTCATTTCCTGGGGTTTGCTGTCAAGGAGAATGAGTATACCTTTGACGGGGCACGTCCGCAGCAGATGATGGAGAAACTGATGACGCTCGACAAGGACCTCTTCATCCATATCTTCTCGTTCTTCGGGCATTATGGCGTGCCTGTCTTCTTGTTTATCAGTGGTTTCGGACTGGTAATGAAGTATGAGAAGAGCAGCAAGCAAGGACCGGTGGCTACCATGCCTTTCATGTGGTATCACTACCTGAAACTGTTCCGGCTGATGATTCTCGGTTTTGTTACTTTCATCATCGTGTATGTCCTGCGGCATGACGATGGGGCCGTGGTATATGCTGCCGACAGGGTGATCAGTCAACTAACCATGGTGATCAACTTCGTCTATGAGAAGCCGCAGCAGATCATCAAGCCAGGGCCTTACTGGTTCTTCGGGCTGATGATACAACTGTATCTGCTCTATCGTTTGGTGTGCTATCGCTGGCGACATGTCTCCGTGGTGATTGTTATGATCATCGTGGCTTTCCTGATACAGTATCTGTGTAAGGATAACCGTGATGCCCTGAACTATGTCAGGTATAACTTCATTGGCGGACTGCTGCCTTTCGGCATGGGAATCCTCTATGCGCGTCATGGCAGATCCCTCCCCGTTATGGGGAATATAGCTGTGGTGGTAATCTCCGCTATCATTGTGCTTTACGGCAGTATGACTTTCCTGGCATGGATGGTTGTTCCCTGCTTTATCGTAACGGGAGCCGTGGCTACCGTACAGCTGTTGTCTGAGCGGATACTCAGTCCTTGGGTGTGGCTGGGAGCCCTCTCTTCGGCGCTCTTCGTGATGCACCCGGTGATGCGAGAGATTATCATCCCTCACTTCCGTAGGATAGACATCTACTTCGGCATCTGGACATACCTCTTGTCATCTATAGCCCTTGCCATGCTGCTGCAGTATGTCTTGAAGTGGATCCCCTCACCGAAATTGGGAAAGAAAAAGTAACATCATTCAATCTGTCATGGAGAAAGAAATGAGGAATATCCAACTATCTGATTTGAGTAAGTACCGCGGTGCCCTGATGGGTGTGGCGATGCTGATCATCATCCTTTTCCACATGCCTATCTCGCGTAACTCTGATTGGTTTGGTTTGGCACGCTGTGGTAATGTGGGTGTGGATATGTTCCTTTTCCTGAGCGGTATCGGTTTATGGTATGCGTGGACAAAGAATCCCTCATTCCGCAATTTCTACTGGCGGCGCTATATACGTATCTATCCTACGTGGTTGCTCATGGCCAGTATCTTCTACATCAACAACTACCTGACCGTGAAGGGTGGGGGATATAGTCCGAACATCTTCCATCTCATTGCCAATATCCTTGTCAACTGGAGTTTCTGGCGTATCGACGACCTTACCTTCTGGTTCATCCCCTCTATCATGATGATGTATACCTTCGCACCGCTATATATGAAGTTGATCCAGAAACATCCCGTATGGCGGTGGATGCCGTTGATAGCGCTGTTGTGGTATGCCTTGATCCGTTATTATACTCCTCTTTGGCAGGCCGTTGGTCACGTGGAGATCTTCTGGAGTAGGATAGCCGTATTCCTCTTGGGTATCAACTGTGGTGTGTGGGTAAAAGAGAAACGCAGTTTTGAAACATCCGGATGGGGAATCGTTGCGATCACCTTTATCTTGAGTCTGTGGCTTTGTGTCTTCATCGAATCTACCCGCCGTGGATCCTTCCCTCCGTTGGCAGAACGCTATGCTTACATCCCTTTGTCAATCAGTGGGATGCTCCTCTTGTGCGCGCTCTTTAGACATCTTCCTTCATGGTGCCTCCGTATCTTTACGTTCATAGGAGGTATCAGTCTGGAACTTTATCTCGTTCATATTGAGTTCGTGTTGAAATACATCAAAGTCTACCATCTGGGATATTGGCTGACAACACTCTCTGTGTTGGCCATCAGCATCCCTCTGGCATGGCTGTTGAGTAAGTTGGTTGATATTCTTGTAAAACGTTTGCCCAAACAGATATAATCATATGAGTACTGCAGCCTTAAAACTGATCCGCCCCAAGCAGTGGCTGAAGAATACGTTCGTCTTCATCCCGATGTTTTTTGGTGGTAGTCTGTTAGACGGAGAAGACGTGTATGCCAGTATCATTACCTTCTTGGCCTTCTCGTTTATCGCCTCGTCTGTGTATTGTTTCAATGATATCTACGATGTGGAGGCCGACCGCAAGCATCCTGTCAAGTGCAAACGACCGTTGGCCTCTGGTGAGATAACGATGAAGAAAGCCTATCTGCTCATGGGTTTGATGGCAGTGCTCTCTTTTGTGATGATCCTTCTTTTACCGGTAGGAAGATGGAAGGTGGGATTGATCATCCTCGGCTATTATATCCTGAATCTCGGCTATTGCGCATGGTTGAAGCAACATGCCATTCTCGATGTGTGTATTATCGCCTTCGGTTTTGTGCTTCGTGCCTTGGCAGGAGGTTTTGCCACAGAGATTGTCTTGAGTAAGTGGTTGGTGATGATGACCTTCCTGCTCACGCTCTTCCTGTCGTTTGCCAAACGAAGGGATGATGTGCTGCGTATGCAGAAGACAGGTGAAGCACCGCGTAAGAATACGATCCGCTATAACCTGACGTTTATCAATCAGGCTATTACCATCACGGCATCCGTTACCTTAGTGTGCTACATCATGTACACCATCAGTCCGGAAGTGGTGGCAAGGGTGGGGACCGACTACCTTTATCTTACCTCCATCTACGTGTTGCTGGGCTTACTCCGCTATATCCAGATCACCGTGGTGGATGAGCAGAGTGGAGACCCCACGAAGATGATGCTGAAAGATCGTTTCACGCAGTTGATCGTGTTGCTGTGGGGACTTACCTTCCTTGTACTTATCTATATCTTGTGATGATGGACAGAAAACGGCTATATGTCTTCGACTTCGACGGCACGCTGACAAAGCGTGACTCGCTGTTGGCATTCATTATCTTTGTCAGGGGGTGGAAGATGCTGTTGTTGACATTCCTTCGATATAGTCCGTTGCTGGTGTTGATGAAGTTGGGCCTATACGATAATGGTAAGGCGAAGGAGAAAGTATTTAGTGCCTGTTTCAAGGACATGTCTTTGACATCGTTTAATGACTACTGTCAGCGGTTTGCCGAAGAGAATCGTTCTCTGTTGCGCGAACAGGCTGTTATATATATAAATAAGGTACGCGAGGAAACTTGTGTGATTATCAGTGCGAGTGTTGACAACTGGGTACAGCCCTTCTTCCCCGATATACGGGTGCTGGGCACACAGATAGAGGTGGTTGACGGTAAGCTTACAGGTAAGTTTACTACCCCCAACTGCTATGGCCCTGAGAAAGTGCGCCGCTTGTTAGGTGCCTATCCGGAGCGGAAAGACTATTACTTAGTTGCCTTTGGTGACAGTGGCGGCGACAGAGAATTGTTAGATTATGCCGATGAGGCTTATTATCAACCCTTTCGAGAAAAGAGACAATGAGAAGGTTTTTACGATTATTCAGAGTTAATAAGGAAGAAGGTATTGTCGCAGCGGTCGTGCTGGCGGCCTTCTTGGCATTGAACATCTTGTTCATATGCTATACGTTCAATGGCATTGCCTATGTAGATGATAAGCACCTTGGTGATATCCTCAAGCATTTCGTTTTGTCGGGCTTTGATCCATTGACCTACAAGGCGCTCACCGAATGGAGTGATGTGTATAATGTATACCGTCATCCTCTGTTGGGATTCCTCGTGTATATCCCTTCGATGGTCAACCAGTGGATACTCTCTGTAACAGGTATCAACTTCTGTCAGTTCTTCGCGGCTATACCTTTGTTGTTCAGCGCTTTCTACAGTAGTGTGTTTATGTATCGTATCCAGCGACAGCTACTCGAACTAAAGTGTCTTGACGCCACGCTGCTGACACTGCTGCTCTTCTCTTTCGCCTATGTGATGGTGTCATTGATTGCCCCGGATCATTTCGCCTTCTCGATGTTCTTGCTGATCTTCGCCCTATATCTTTCCGGCAAGTGTATCAAGGAACACCGACCGTTGACCATCCTTCAGACCGTCTTGCTCTTCCTTGCTACAGCGGGTGTCACCCTCAGCAATGGCGTGAAGATCTTTATCGATGCCTTCTGCGTGAATGGGAAGAAATTCTTCCGACCCAAATACCTGCTATTGGCCGTTATCATTCCTGCTGCCCTCTTGTGGATCTTCTGCCGTTGGGAATACCGTGTCTTTGTATGGCCGGAAGAGATGCATCGTAAACAGTTGAAGGCACAACAGCATGAGAAACTGAAGCAGATCGCCTATGAGCAGTTTTCGGATACGACACAGATTGCTGATTCCGCTCAGCGAGCCAAGGCTTTCAACCAGGTGCTGGTGAAACGAGCTCAAGCGAAGTATCAGCGTAACCGGAAAATGGCATATGCCCGTCATACAGGCAAGCCGATAGCAAAAGGTGAGTTTATGCGTTGGACGGACATCACTACTCCACGTTGGGGCACTGCCGTGCATAATCTCTTCGGGGAGAGTCTGCAGTTGCATCACGACTATCTCTTGGAGGATACCTTACGTTCTCGTCCGGTTATCGTGAAATATAACAGTTGGTATCAGTATGCGGTAGAACTGCTTTTAGTATTGTTATTCGTCGTGGGTATTTGGTGCGGTAGGAAAAGTCGTTTCTTATGGATGTGCCTGTTGGGATTTGCCTTTGATGTCGCCTTGCATCTCGGATTAGGCTTCGGCATTAATGAGGTATATATCATGACGGCCCATTGGGCTTTCGTCATCCCCATCGCCATCGGCTTCTTACTACAACGTTGTCAGTGGCAATGGCTCCGCCTGGTAATGATCTTGTTGGTGGCCTACCTTTGGATATACAATGGCATTCTGCTGGTAGGATTTATCATCTCTTAAGAGGAGCACCGCGCCTGCTGTATCGCCTCTTGATCGGGAACGCGCTTTTCTAAATTGAAATATGCCTTATGGTGATGACCAACCCTTTTCTCTACCGGGGGTAACTGCATGTAATCGTCATAGATTCTATGTAGGTAGTGATCATAGCCAGATGGCAGATATACTGTAATCCCTTCAAAGGGGAATGGGATCTTATCTTTAATCCACTCCTTAGGGAATATCTCTCTCATACCATAAGAACCGTTGAAGTTAATGACATTCTTAGCCTTCTCGTAATCGTTCTGATAACTGATATCGTGCAACTGTCGTAAGAGACTACGGCGATACGGTTGTCGGAAAAAGAAAGCTATCGTCTTTCTCACAAACCGTCCCCATTCTTTCGGTTGCAGTAACAGTTTTATATATTCTGCAAAGGTGTTGTGTGAGGAGATGGCTTCCAACTTATTCCATGTCTTACGGTAGCGGGCTTCTAAAACCTGTGCGTCATGGCTGTCATCAGGAACGCCATCGATGGGAAAAACATCGATAAACAATCCGTAAACGCAGGGCTTGTCGGCATCTTCAATCAGTGTGGTATGACGATTACATAGTTTGGCGAAAAACAACGGGTAGTCTTTTGTGTTATAGGGAGTAACCAGTTCGTAGTCTTCCCATTGGGCAGTCGTTGCCAGTTCTATAAAACGGTCGTAATCGGGTCGTGGCATCATCACGTCAATATCATCATCCCAAGGGATGAGGCCGTGATGGCGAACAGCCCCTAAAGCTGTACCACCGCAACAGAAGTAGGTGAGGTGGTGCTTCTCGCAAATATCTGTAAAGAAATGCAGTGTGTCAACAATAATGGCATTCCATCGAGGCTGTTGTTCGGGTGTTACTATCATAAGGTATTACTTCTATAATCCGTGCAAAAGTAGTCTTTTTATTTTGATTATCAAACATTTCATCGTATTTTTGATTTTATCAAAGATACTCACGTTCGGAAAAGCTCAAATTTTATTTGGCTTTTCGCTCACTTAATCGTATCTTTGCAGAGTGATGGGTGATAATCTGAAAGAACGTACAGCCAAAGGACTCTTCTGGGGTGTGCTCAACAATGGCACGACACAGGTGTTGAATATCCTTATTGGGATATTCTTGGGCAGGCTGCTGTCTCCTGAGGATTATGGTATAGTGGGTGTGCTGACGATCTTTACCGTTATTGCCGGAAACTTGCAGAGTAGTGGCTTCACACAAGGACTGGTAAACCTCAAGGCACCGACAGCTCGCGACTATAATTCCGTCTTTTGGTTTAATGTGCTGGCCTCTGTCTCTATCTATGTGATACTGTTTCTTGCGGCTCCTCTCATCGCGCGTTTCTTCCATGAGCCAAGACTCATCAATGTTTCGCGGTTTGTCTTTCTGGGTTTCTTTATCTCATCCTTCGGCATCGCACATAATGCCTACATGTTGAAGAATATGATGAACCGAGAGTTGGCTATAGTGGGATTAGTTGCTCTTGTCATCTCAGGAACCGCAGGAATTATAATGGCTTTCCGTGGGTGGGCCTACTGGAGTTTGGCCTGCCAGCAGATCATCTACATTACAATGCTTAATATCGGGCGCTATTATTATGTGCCGTGGCGACCACAACTGAAGATAGATTTCGGTCCTGTCCGTGAGATGTTCTCTTTCAGTATTAAGATTCTATTTACGAATATCATTAATACACTGAGCCAGCATCTGCTAACCTTTATCTTTGGTCGACTGTTTACAATCAAGGATGTGGGAAATTACTCGCAGGCAAACAACTGGAACAGTAAGGCAAATCTCTTCGTCAGTGGAGCTATCGGTCAGGTGGCACAGCCTGTCTTGGTAGAGGCTTCTACCGACAAGGAACGACAACAGCGGGTGTTCCGACAACTGCTGCGCTTTGCAGCCTTTCTTTCATTTCCGATCATGCTGGGACTCACGCTGGTAGGACATGAATTTATACTCTTGACGATTGGTGAGAAGTGGTTGCAGAGTATTCCTCTGTTGCAGATCCTTTGTGTCGGCGGTGCTTTCATGCCTTTTTATACGTTGTATCAGAATCTGTCTATCAGTATGCATCGGTCGGATATCTACCTGTGGTGTAACCTTGTTCAGATTGTCTTGCAGATTACAATCGTATTGTTATTCAGTCATTTCGGCATGAAGGTCATGGTAGTGGTATATACCCTGTTCCTTATTCTTTGGCTCAGCGTATGGCAGTGGTTTGCCCGTCGTCTGATCGGATTACGTTTCCGTCATGCTTTACTCGACGTGCTGCCTTTCTTCATCATTGCTGCAGGTACGATGATCCTTACCTGGTTGCTGACGCACTGGATATCCAACAATATTCTCTTGCTTATCTCAAGAGTAATCATTGCTGCAGGTATCTATTTCATCATCTTAAAGATAGTACATGCAGCAATACTCGAAGAGTGTATTGCTTTCCTGAGAAAGAAGGTCGGGAAATAATTAAGATCCTATTCTTGCTCTTTCTGTTTGGAGTGGTAGATCTTTTCTCTGATGATACCTTTTAATAATAGATATAGGTATCTGACGAGACGATCTCCAAAGGGTATCCTTAACATTAGCCTGGCAAAGGATAGTAATCCGCTGTTGCTGTAAGCGGGAAGTCGTTCACTGAGTTGATCGGAAGAGACACCAGCCCGAAACGCTTGTACATAGATCTTCAGCAATCCCACCTTCGTAGCCCACGCATAATGTTTATCTTTATCGTGATTGACAATGAAATCAGCTATTGTCTGGTTGGCTTTAAGCAGAGAACCTACATGACGGGGAGTAATACCTTCCTTGAACATACCCATCTGTTCTATACGATAGTAACTGACTACCTCGTCTATCCATGAGCGGCGGGCAACCCAGATTAGCCTGGGGACAACGCTATAATCATCTGCTTGATTGACGCCTTCCATTGTGAGAATGTGGTAATCCATGTGTAAACTGCGGCGTATCAGTCGTGCCCATAACTGGTGAGACAGGGTGTTCTGAGCCAATAACAGTTTTAGATAGCTTTCTTTTGAACCATGCCAAGGAGTAACCTTCCGTTCTGTTCCATCAGCATATTTTTCCATGTATCCTCCGTCTACAATGTCTGCATCGGTCAGTTGCTGCTTGTTGACGAGACGCTCCACTGCATCTGTCGGTAACCAGTCGTCGCTGTCTACATGCATGATGAAATCACCTGTGGCAGCCAACAGGGCGGTAAGTCGTGCAGCACCTACTCCTCGATTCTTTTCATGATGAAGTATCTTTACTTGTCTTTGTCGCTCAGGGTATTTTTGAAGTACTTGTTGGAGCACTTCTATACTATGGTCTGGTGTGCAGTCGTCTACGAAGATGTATTCCAATTCGTCATAGGTCTGTGCAAACAAGGTTTCTGCACAAGTAGCTATCACTTGCTCTACACCGTAAACAGGTACTAATATCGAAACCTTTATCATGTTGTCTGTCTCATCTGGATAAACATCTCAAGCAAACGCGTATCTTCCTGATAGGTGAGCTTCATATTACTCTCTTCACCAAGGGCTACAAAGATGGGGGTGTCGGGTAAATAACGCTTTACCACACCGCAGTCGTCGGTAACCTTAAAATCGGGGTCTTTCAGGGCAATGTCATAGGCCTGACGTATCGTGCCGATCTTAAAGGCTTGTGGTGTCTGAACTCTGCGTAACCGTGAACGGTCGGGGATGTCCTTTATGAAATCACCATCCACCTCGATGATCGTATCTGCTGAGGGCATGGCCACGGTTGCGGCATCATAATGGTGGAGTGCCTCGGTAACGTCATCGATGATCCGTTGGGAGACTAATGGTCTTGCGGCATCATGGAAAACCAGGTTGACATCCTCCTCTTGGTAGGCGTTGATGGCCGAAAGACTGGAGTCGTAACGCTCTTTGCCACCCTGCAGGATCTTCTTCACCTTCTTCCATCCGTTCTTCTGCACGATCTCTTCCATCTTAGAGAGATAGAGCGCATTGCTGACGATGGCTATCTCGTCGATATGCGCATTCTGCTCGAAGGCATCTACCGCATGCTCGATAACCATCTTGCCTGCTATCTCCAAGAACTGCTTGGGCAGGGCGTTCCCCAATCGTTTGCCTACGCCGCCGGCCAAGACCACCGCAATATTCTTTGTCATATCAAATTCCTTTGGGGCAAAGTTACAGATAAATGAGAGAAAAGCCAAAAAACAATGAAAATAATTTAGGAGTAACTTAGCAAAGCTTAAGTTACAATAACGATATCATGACTTTTCCTGTGATAAAAGTCAAGGAATGCGCGTAACGGCTTGGGACTTTTTGCCTTAGCATCTGGGACTTTCATCCGTAAAAGGTCCCAGATCGTTGACCCTTCTTCTTATGTTTTTTAGCTGAAAGGATGTGTAAATAGTTAAATAAACGTAAATATTCAAAGTTGCGCTTGTCAAAGATTATTATTTGATAAAAAAGCAGTACCTTTGCATCCCGATTATTGTGGGGCCGATGAGAACCCCCGAAGGCAGAGTGTAAATAGTAGCCTACCCGTGTGGTCGCTGCGGTTTGTGAATCTCTGCTTACTGGCAGACGGAGAGTCTGCTCGTTTCCAGGTACGGAAGCCAGGCGCAATCGGATGGCGACATATCCGCATAGTAAATAAAACGTTTTAGTATCATTTAATCAAAACAATGGACACTTTAAGTTACAAGACTATTTCCGCTAACAAGGAAACAGTGCAGAAAGAGTGGGTAGTAATCGACGCTACCGACCAAGTAGTAGGTCGCCTGTGCTCAAAAGTAGCCAAGCTGATCCGCGGTAAGTACAAGCCATCATTCACTCCGCATGTGGATTGTGGTGACAATGTGATTATCATCAATGCTGCCAAGGTTGTGTTCTCTGGCAAGAAAGAGACTGACAAGGTGTACACACGTTACACTGGTTATCCTGGTGGTCAGCGCTTTACCACACCGGCACAGCTCCGTCAGCGCAACGGTGGTGTAGAGAAAATGCTCCGCCATGCCGTTAAGGGTATGCTGCCTAAAGGACGTTTAGGCCGTCATCTTATCGACAACCTCTATATTTACGAAGGAACAGAGCATCCACACGACGCTCAGAAACCAAAGGCAATTGATATTAACCAATATAAATAATTAGGAAAAGATGGAAGTAGTAAATGCAATAGGTCGCCGCAAGAGTGCTATCGCACGTATTTATGTGAGCGAAGGAACAGGCAAAATCACTATCAATAAGAAGGATTTGGAAGTGTATTTCCCATCTGCTATCCTGCAGTATGTGGTAAAACAGCCCCTCAACCTGCTCGGCGTAGCAGAGAAATATGATATTAAGGTTAATCTTGACGGTGGCGGTTTTACAGGTCAGAGCCAGGCTCTCCGCATGGCTATTGCCCGCGCATTGGTTAAGATCAACGCCGACGACAAGAAGGCACTGAAGTCACAGGGCTTCCTCACACGCGATAGCCGTGCTGTTGAGCGTAAGAAGCCGGGTCAGCCAAAGGCTCGTCGTCGCTTCCAGTTCAGTAAGCGTTAATCATTTACTGACTGTTCGTTTAGTATCTAAACCAGGAGGATCTGCGTCAGCAGCTACCTTCTGGCTGATTCTAACAAGTATTTCGGTGGGGATAGCCCCACTCGAAGGGAATTAAAAAGAATGTAAACAATAAAAGTATTTAAACAAAATGGCAAGAACAAATTTTGATCAGTTACTCGAGGCTGGCTGTCACTTCGGTCACCTCAAGCGTAAGTGGAACCCCGCAATGGCTCCTTATATCTTCATGGAGCGTAACGGTATTCATATTATCGACCTTCACAAGACTGTCGTAAAGATAGACGAGGCTGCTGAGGCTCTCAAGCAGATCGCTAAGTCTGGTAAGAAGGTGCTCTTCGTAGCAACAAAGAAGCAGGCTAAGGATATCGTAGCTGAGAAGGCTACCTCTGTAAACATGCCGTACGTGATCGAGCGCTGGCCAGGTGGTATGCTCACCAACTTCCCAACAATCCGCAAGGCTGTGAAGAAGATGGCTAACATCGACAAGCTCATGGCTGATGGTACCTATAGCAACCTGTCAAAGCGTGAGATCCTGCAGATCTCTCGTCAGCGTGCTAAGTTGGAGAAGAACCTCGGTTCTATCGCCGACCTGACCCGTCTGCCTTCTGCACTCTTCGTTGTTGACGTACTGAAGGAGAATATCGCCGTTAGAGAGGCTAACCGCCTGGGTATTCCTGTATTCGCTATCGTGGATACAAACAGCGATCCTAACAATATCGACTTCATGATTCCTGCTAACGATGACGCTAAGGATTCTATCGAAGTGATCATGAACGCTTGCTGCGCTGCTATCGCAGAGGGTCTTGAGGAGCGCAAGGCTGAGAAGGCTGACGAGAAGGCTGCCAAGGAGCAGGCTGAGGAGGCTGACGATGCTAAACCACGTCGCGCACGTAAGGCTCGCAAGCAGGATGAGGAGACCGCTGAGGCTCAGGAGGAAGCTCCTGTAGCAGAAGAGGAAGAGGCTCCCGCCGCTGAGTAATAAATAGGTATTCATCAAATAACAATTTTCATACAATGGCTATTTCAATTGAAGATATCAAAAAGCTTCGCGCTATGACAGGTGCCGGACTGGCTGACGTTAAGAAGGCACTGACCGAGGCTGAGGGTGATTTCGATAAGGCTAAGGAACTGCTCCGTGAGCGTGGCTTGGCTATCGCTGCTAAGCGTAGCGACCGTGAGACATCTAATGGTTGTGTGCTCGTAAAGAAGGTAGATGGCTTTGCTGCTACTATCGCTCTGAAGTGCGAGACCGACTTCGTGGCTAACGGTGCCGACTTCATCGCGCTGACACAGGCTATCCTCGATGCAGCTATCGAGGCTAAGGCTAAGACTCTTGATGAGGTTAAGAACCTGACCGTTAACGGACAGAATGTACAGGATGCTGTTACACAGCGCTCTGGTATCACCGGTGAGAAGATGGAGCTGGATGGCTACATGGTTCTCGAGGGTGACAACGTAGAGATCTACGACCACATGGGTAAGCACACCCTGACCACTATGGTTCAGACCAACAAGGAGGCTGCTGAGATCGGTCATAAGCTCGCTATGCAGGTAGCTGCTATGAAGCCGGTTGCTCTCAATGCAGAGTCTGTTCCTCAGAGCATTCTCGATGAGGAGTACAAGACAGCTGTTGAGAAGACCAAGCTGGAGCAGGTAGAGAAGTATGTGGAGTCTGTTCTGAAGAAGAACGGTATCAACCCGAACTTGGTTGACAGCGAGGATCATATCGCTTCTAACATCAAGAAGGGCTGGCTCACAGAGGAAGAGGCTCAGAAGGCTCGTGAACTGAAGGAGAAGGCTGCTGCTGAGAAGGCTGCTAACCTGCCCGCACAGATGATCGAGAACATCGCTAAGGGTCGTGTACAGAAGTTCTTGAAGGAGAACTGTCTCATCGATCAGGAGTTCCAGTTCGGTGATGGCGACAAGGCTACTGTTGCTCAGTGGCTCGAGCGTCAGGATAAGGAACTGAAGATCGTTGCTTTCAAACGCTTCACACTCGTAGCTGAATAATAGAAATTATTCTAACACAATAAAAGCGCCTGTTTTTAGTTATTAAAGACAGACGCTTTTTTTATTATGAAAATATTTGCCATAGGAAAGAACTACAGTCTGCACAACCAGGAGATGGAAGGGAAGGAATATAAGCCCGAAGAACCAGTCATCTTCCTGAAAGCCGACTCGTCGTTGCTGAAAGACCATAAGCCGTTCTTTATCCCCACGGAGTTAGGACGTGTGGATTACGAGACAGAGATGGTGGTGCGTATCTGTCGGTTGGGTAAGAGTATCCCCCAGCGCTTCGCCCATCGTTACTACGATGCCGTGACGGTAGGAATTGACTTCACTGCGCGCGACTTGCAAGACCGCTTGAAGAATGCCGGTCTGCCATGGGATCTCTGCAAGGGTTTTGATGGGGCGGCCGCTATCGGTGAGTGGATAGACAAAGAGAAATTCCTGGATATACAGGCGCTGCATTTTCACCTTGATATCAACGGACAGACGGTTCAGAGTGGCTGCACCAGTGATATGTTGTATAAAGTGGATGAGATTATCGCTTATATCAGTCGTTTCTATACGCTGAAGACTGGTGATATCCTCTATACTGGCACACCGGCGGGGGTAGGTCCCGTGCATATCAACGATCATCTGGAAGGATATCTGGAGGACCGCAAGGTGCTGGAGTTTAATGCGAAATGATTACGTTCAGACGTATCATAATAAACCTTTTGCTTCTGATGTGCAGCACGGTGATGTGCGCTCAACAGAAGTTTTTTAACCTGACTGCCGAGGAAGTCAGGATAGGGGAGTCGTTGCCCTTCTTTTATACAACGTTTCCTTTGGGTGATAATTTTGCGGATAGTGTTTACACCGTGGATATCGCCTATGCGGAATATCTTACCATGACGGATCAGGATATCAAAAAGTATCAGCAGATTACTGACCAACCGCTGCCGGAGAAACCCGTTATTAGCAGTGCGGTGACCGTAGATCGTAGAAAGGGACGACTGGAGATATCTTTTATCCCACTGGTCATGCACCAGGGCAAATATAAGAAACTGGTCAGTTTCATGCTCGATATCCATGCCACGGCAAAGTCTTCCCCACGGCGAAAGGTCATGACCCGCAGTGATAGCGACAGCCGTTATGCCGATCATTCGGTGTTGGCAAGTGGTTCGTGGGCAAAGATCCGGGTACCGGAGAGTGGTGTTTACCAAATTACCAATGAGCTGATCCGTAAGGCGGGATTCAAGGATATTAATAAGGTACACGTATATGGTTATGGCGGCGCCCTGCAACCAGACGTGCTGTCTGGTACTTATCTGCAGCAGACAGATGACCTGCGGGAGGTACCTCTGTGTGTGGTGAACGGCAAACGACTGTTCTATGCACAAGGACCGGTATCTTGGAGCGGTTCCCAACGAATCCGTAATCCCTATTCCGACTATGGTTATTATTTTATTACCGAAGATGCTGCGGAGCCTCAGACAATTGATGAGGCTACTTTCCTTGAGACCTATTACCCCTCACGTTATGGTGCTGCCACCCTGCATGAGATAGACAACTATGCCTGGTTTGAGGGAGGAAGGAATCTCTTTGAGGATTCTCCTATCAATCAGGGCAGCAGTAAGTCGTACACTATTGCCAATCCTCTTCCCGGACTGCCGCCAAATGGCACTGTTGTCAATGTCAACGTCACAGCTGCTACAGCCAGTCAGGTAGAGGTCAGCATCAACGATCAGGTAATGGGAAAGCTCTATATCTCTGAAATGGGAGAATACGACCATGGTAGGAGTGCTGCTGGTACTTACCAAGTGTCGGGGTATAACTTTGGTGGCGACGATGCTTATACCGTGAAACTGACAACCGTTAGCGGCGGACCGGTACGCCTCGACTATATCTCGGCATACACTAATGTGCAGCATCAGACACACCCTGATCTGAATACTATCACGGCAGTGCCGGAATATGTGTATAACATCACCAATCAGGATCTTCATGCAGACCGTGATATCCAGATGGTGATCATTATTCCTACCTCACAAAAACTGCGTGAACAGGCAGAACGAATCAAGACGTTGCATGAACAGCGCGATGGAATGACGGTGAAGATCGTACCGGCTGATGAACTGTTTAATGAATTCTCCAGCGGAACTCCTGATGCACATGCCTACCGCCGTTATATGAAGATGTTATACGACCGGGCAGAGACCGATGAACAGATGCCACGTTATCTGTTGCTCTTTGGCGACTGTGCTTGGGATAACCGTATGAACTCGAGTGCGTGGAAGAGCTACTCCCCGGATGATTTCCTGCTTTGCGTGGAGAGTGAGAACTCGTTCAGTAAGACGGATTGTTATGTTGACGATGGTTTCTTCTGTTGTCTGGATGATGGTGAGGGAGGCAGTCCGGCACGTACCGACCGCCATGACATTGCCGTTGGACGATTCCCGGTCCGCACGGCTGCCGATGCAAAGATCCTCGTTGATAAGACCATCGCGTATGTAGAAAACGAAAAGGCGGGGGCTTGGCAGAACACGGTGATGTTCATGGGTGATGACGGTAATAACAACCAACATATGCGGGATGCCGACTTGGCTGCAAAACTGGTGGGGTCGCTCAATCCTGCCTTGCATCTGAAAAAGGTGATGTGGGATGCTTACACACGTGTCGCCTCATCTACAGGCAATACCTATCCAGAGGTGACCAACATCATCAAACAACAGCAGCAGAACGGAGCCTTGGTGATGGACTACTGCGGTCATGGCTCAGAGACGAGCATCTCTCATGAGAAGGTTCTCTTGCTCAATGATTTCAAAGAGTTTGTCAATGACTGTTATCCCCTGTGGATCACGGCCTCGTGTGACATTGCTCCTTTTGACGGACAGGCTGATAATATCGGTGAATATGCGTTGCTGAACAGTAAGGGTGGGGCAGTGGCGTTCTTTGGCACTACCCGCACGGTGTATGTGGATCGTAACCGAGCCATCAACCTGTCGTATCTCCGTGCATTGTTCACGCCTCAGAATGGAAAATATGTCTCTATCGGTGAGGCGCAGCGTATCGCTAAGAATAATCTGTTGTCCAATCGAATCACCATTGATGGTATTACGGTAAATAACCCCGATGGCACCGACCTGACCATCAATAAACTGCAATACTCCCTCTTGGGCGATCCGGCGCTGGTGCTGAAGATCCCTACTCAACAGGCGGTGGTGGATAGCATCAATGGCGTGGCGGTAAAAGAGTCGTCGGTAAGCATTAAAGCCGGTCAGACAGTGCGCGTGTCGGGACATATAGAGAAGAACGCTCAACAGGATCCCTCTTTCAATGGCGTGCTTACTGCTGTCGTGCGCGACTCCGAAGAGACGATCGTCTGTAAGTTGAATGATACTACCACTGATGGTGCTGATGAGGCCTTCGTCTATAACGACCGTACGAAGATTCTCTTCAACGGACAGGACAGCGTACGCGCAGGCAAATTCTCTTTCTCGTTTGCCGTGCCGAAGGATATCAACTACAGTGACGATTCCGGACTCATCAACCTGTATGCCGTCGACAATAACAAGACACTGATGGCGAATGGTGTCAACAACCGACTGATCGTGGGCGGATCGGATATCGCCAGCAACGACTCTATCGGTCCGTCCATCTACTGTTACCTCAATTCTCCGCAGTTTGTCAATGGAGGAACGGTTAATACGACACCTTACTTCGTGGCGAAGATATCGGATGAGGACGGACTGAATACCACAGGCAACGGCATCGGTCATGATCTTGAACTGATTATCGACGGGGATATGTCAAAGACCTATAACCTGAACGATCATTTCGTGTACGATTTTGGTTCTTATACCAGTGGCTCCACCTATTATAATATACCGGCACTGGAGCCAGGGCCCCACAAACTGAAATTCCGTGCGTGGGATATACTGAACAACTCCGCTACGACAGAACTGGCGTTTACCGTGGTGAAAGGATTGGAGCCCGACTTCAGCGTTGGCTTGACGAACAACCCGGCTAAGGAGAATACTACCTTTATCATCAATCACGACCGTACAGGCAGTGATATGGAGGTGGAGATAGAGGTGTTCGATATGAGTGGTCGCCGACTGTGGCTGCATCGTGAAACGGGTGTCTCCACCTCAAGTGCCTATACAGTGGGCTGGAATCTCACTCTCGACAACGGTCAGCGACTGCAGACGAGTGTTTACCTCTATCGGGTGCGCGTTAGCAGCGACGGCAGCAAGAAGGTGTCGAGATCAAAGAAACTGATCGTAGTGGGTGGTTAAAATCAATTGAAAGACAATAATTAACGAGATATTGAGTTATTAATAAGGTATGAAAAGAAGATATTACATAGGAACACTTCTCTTGCTCTTCTGCGCCCTAACCATGTCGGCTCAGGATAAGAAGGATATGTTCAATCCCATCTATACGTCTGTTACCTCACAGATGATAGCACCTGATGCGAGGGCTGCTGGTATGGGTGACGTAGGTGCTGCTACCGATCCGGATGTTAACTCGCAGTATTGGAACCCGGCAAAGTATCCGTTTACCATCAGTAGGGCAGGGGTGTCGCTCAACTACACACCGTGGCTTCGACAGATCGTCAATGATATCGACCTGGCCTATCTGGCAGGTTATTATCGTATTGGCGACTATAGTGCGGTGTCTGGCTCCTTGCGTTATTTCTCACTCGGTGAGGTGCTGACCGACTATTCAGCTGATGCGATGACAATCAATCCGTATGAGATGTCGTTAGATGTGGCGTACTCACTGATGCTTAGTGAGAAGTTCTCTATCGGTGCTGCTCTGCGCTGGATATATTCTGATCTGACATACGACTATACCGACGATACATCCCCTGGTAGTGCTTTCGCCGCCGATCTATCGTGCTATTACAACAACTATATCATGCTGGGTAGCAGGGAGTGTCAACTCGGACTGGGTATGAACATCAGTAATATCGGTAGTAAGATCAATTTCGGCGGTGATGATCACAGTGAGTTTATCCCGACCAATCTGCGTGTGGGTGCTTCGCTGATGGTGCCCATCGATGAGTACAACCGCTTCTCTATCAGTGCGGATGCTAACAAACTGTTGGTGCCTACTTACCCGATGGATGAGAATGGTGAATATTCTGAGGCTTATGCCGAGGATCATTATTATAATATCAGTTCGATAGCCGGTATCTTCAAGAGCTTCTCTGATGCCCCGGGTGGCGCGAAAGAGGAGTTGCAGGAGATCAACTACAGCGTGGGAGCAGAATATGTCTATCATGATCAGTTCTCACTGCGTGCCGGATATCATCATGAGAGTGAGAACAAGGGTAATCTGAAATACTTCACCTTAGGTGCCGGCTTCCGCATGAACGTCTTCTCGCTGGATGTTGGTTATGTCATCGCTACGGCCAAGAGTAATCCGCTCGATCAGACGCTTCGCTTTACCTTGGCCTTCGATATGGATGGCATCAAGGACCTCTTTAATAGGAGATAACTCTCAATTTTCCATTGCCTTTGGCGATTATCGTTCGCCTCTCGGCATAGATTAAGCAAGCTTATCTCTGCTCTCGTAGCTCCGATAATTTTCCATTTTCCATTATCAATTTTTCATTTTCCATTTTCCATTTTCCATTTTTCATTTTTCCATGTTTCGAATCGGTTTTGGATATGATGTTCATCGACTGGTGGAAGGTCGTGAACTCTGGTTGGGTGGTATCAAGATAGATCACTCATTAGGTTTGTTGGGGCACAGCGATGCCGATGTGCTTATCCATGCGATCTGCGACGCGCTTTTAGGCGCCGCCAATATGCGCGATATCGGTTATCATTTCCCTGATACTTCCGCCGACACGCTGAATATGGATAGTAAGATCATCCTGAAGAAAACCATCGAACTGATTCAATCCAAAGGTTACTCTTTTGGTAACCTCGACGCTACGGTATGCGCTGAGCGTCCGAAACTCAATCCCCATGTGCCTGCTATCAAACAATGTCTCGCAGAGATTATAGGCACCGACGAGGATAATATCTCCATCAAGGCCACTACCACCGAGCGCCTCGGCTTCACCGGTCGTGAAGAGGGCATCAGTGCCTATGCTGTAGTATTGATTAATTCGTAACTTTTTGTTCTTTTCTCTCTACCGTAACGTTAATAGCCCCCTCCAACTCCCCCGAAGGGGGAGGGAGATGCGAAGAAACCTCATTGCTTTCAGCGATATCGTCGCGACTCGGCATAGCCCAAGCAAGCTTGGTCCTGCCCTCGCTGCTCCTCTCATTCCGGCCACCGAGCCGGAATCTCATCCGTGTTTTTCCGCAGGAGATCGCGGATCAAGTCCGCGATGAGGACAAAAGTCAAAGGTCAAAGAACAAAGGTTCTCATCCCCCTCGAGTGAGTTGGAGGGGTGCCTTATTGTTGCAATAGCGAGAAGGTTAGCCATAAAATGCGATGACTGAGTACGGCGCCGTAGGCGGTGCGAGGACCTGTTTGAGCAAAGCGAGTCCCGCAGCACAGTAGGAAGAATCGGCATTTTATCTAACCTGAAGCGTGCAACGAGTTCTCTCTTGTATCTTCTCTCTGACGGTTCAGAGAGAAGATAATTAACGCTGTTACCGCACACAATCGTTGATTTAGGTCAAGAAAAGGGTATTTTTATCGAATAATCATACTATAAATATTGCGACATCCGCAAATTCGTTATACCTTTGCATCGTCAAAAGGTTAATAATTGTTTAGGTTAGTAATATTAGTTTTAGGTTTTTAGTTATTAATTAAGGTAAATTTTCATGATTGTTGAAGGATGATAATGGTTACCGTGAGGCCGCCATTTTATTCGAAAAGGATTTTTAGTTAAACATAGTTTTACGCTGCAGCTCGCTGAGAGTTGTAGCGTATTTTTTTATGCTGTTTGGACAACTTTTATACTCTTTCTTCACTTATGTCCAACATTCAAATACTTGTCCTTTCTATTCTTAAAGGAATTCAGCAAAAATCATTGTCACATCCGCAATCCATACTATCTTTGCAATAGAAACAGCAATACTACTAGATTTTCTATTTTCATTAGACATTTGTTTTAGGTTAAGTTAAGGTTATAATTAGTTTTTTTTCATAAATTGCAAGACATAGATTCATAGATTTCTCTCTTAAAGGGCTGGATGGCGATCCGGCCCGTTTTTTTGCTAATATGATAATTATGATCGGAGCATATTGAAATAGTGATAAGCCTCTGTAATGTGACGCCATAACATTAAATGTTCTTTCATGTTCCCCGCTCCCAGAGCCTGCGGTGAGATTCTCCTTTGAGTTCCCCTCCCTGAACCTACGGGGAACCAGCGGTCACTCATAGCGAAGCGGAGAGAAAAAGCCAATGGGGTTAGGGGTAGGGTTATTTAATTCTCATCATCTTGGAGGCGACAAGATTCAAACTATGTCATAATATGAAAAATAATCTTAGCAAAGACGATAGAAAAGCAATCCTAAAGGGTAGTCATATATAATTATTGTTTATCTTTGCAGTATTAACAAAATTATAATACTATGGCAAATAAGAATCATATCATTGTAAAAAATGTGTCCATCCGGACGATTAATAAAGACGGTTTTGACTATATCTGCATTACGGATATAGCTCGTCAAAAAAATGCTGAAGAACCGAAAGATGTCATTAAGAATTGGATGAGGCAAAAAAACACACTTGAGTATTTAGGTCTGTGGGAGAAACTGAATAACCCGATTTTTAAAGGGGTCGAATTCGACCCCTTATTATCAGAGGCTGGAAGCAACTCATTTACGATGAGTCCAAGTAGATGGATCCAGTTAACCTCTGCCATTGGTATTATAACAAAAAGTGGAGCAGGTGGCGGAACCTATGCACAACGCGACATCGCCTTTAAATTTGCGAATTGGGTTTCTGTGGAATTCGAACTGTATCTTATCAAAGAATACCAGCGCCTGAAGGCAGAAGAACAGAAACAATTAGGCTGGAGTGCCAAAAGGGAGTTATCGAAGATCAACTACCGTATCCATACCGATGCCATCAAGAGCAACTTGATACCTAATGAGATTACCACTGCTCAGGCGAGTATGATATATGCAGAGGAAGCGGATGTGCTGAACGTAGCATTGTTCGGAATGACGGCAAAACAGTGGCGAGAGGCGAATCCTAATCTTGCTGGTAATATCCGTGACTATGCCACGATCAACGAACTGATCTGTCTGTCGAACATGGAGAATATCAATGCGGTGCTCATCCACGACGGTCTGTCTCAGCGTGACCGACTGATTAAGCTCAATCAGATTGCCATACAGCAGATGCTGGTATTGGAGGGCAACAACAATAGGGTATTGCTAAAGTAGGATATCCTTAATCGAGAAACGATAGGGAATGTGCATAATGAATGGGGACAGGTATGCGTAGCGGCCCTGTCCCCATGATACATTTTCTTTAGCCCTTTAGGGCGTCACAGCATAATATATAAACTGTTTTATTTCTTATAACCATTTAGCCCGTTAGGGCGATAGAACAAATATTATATAAATGCTATATTTGTGGTTTACTATTTAGCCCGTAAGGGCGATAGAGCATAGGCGGGGGCGTTAGCCCCCGTGAAAAGATGAATTAACAAATTTAACCCCGGTAGGGGTGACAGACAAAACATCACTTCCTGATGAACGTCCAACTACCCTGGCGTGTCTTCACCTTTGCGAGGGCACTTACGGTGGCGATGTATTCGGATAATCCTTGTCTGGAGGCGTTGCGATGCCAGTCGTACGTATAACCGAGCTGTGTCCACGGACAGGCATATGGTCCTTCGTAAGCGATACTCTGCTGATACGCAAACCACTCACGGAAATTCGTTACGCCAACAGTATACTGCTCGTTTGCCCATGAGGGGAAGGCCGTTCCACTGGTGGTTGTGTTGATACTGGGATCGTATGACGGACGGAACAGCTGACTGGCATCCACATAGAACTCAACCACCGTATCGTAGTCGCAATCCGGATACAGACCGAGCATCTGTATCATTCTGAAGCGCGAGGCTATAGAGTCCATCCCTGTATACTGGTTGCTGCGTTTCTTCCATTCCTGGGGCAGCGTCACCCATAGACCAGTCTGCTTCGACAGACGGAAAGTATCAGTGGCAGTCCAATATTTCAAGCTTGCCTGATTCATCATCGTACATACCAGCACCATCTTCTTGCCATCTATGGTGATCCATTCCAGTTCGCGGTTACTCTCACTGATGGGCATCAGCGTGGTAGATACTTCAGAAGCTTCCGGACGCTGTGCATCAATCAGCGCCTTTGCGTAATCCGCCTGGAGCGACTCTGTATCCTCATACCAAGGGATTTCATTAAATGGCTCGTCATCAGAACACGATGTAAAACCAAGGCTAATAACGGCTGTAAACAGCCATATCCAATAAATTCTCTTCATTTTATTTATGTTTTTGTTTTATGTACTTTTTACTTTAATCGTTAACTCATCTTACGATATTTCTGCAAATATATAAATAAAATATCAAAAATACAAACAATCATTAACTATTGTACAAAAAAGTAAGTTAACTATCGCATTCCTACTAATCCTTATCATCTTGGAAACGACAAGATTCATGCTATGTCATAATATAAAAAATAATCTTAGCAACGACGATAGAAAGGCAATCCTAAAGGGTAGACATATATAATTATTGTTTATCTTTGCAGTATTAACAAAATTATAATACTATGGCAAATAAGAATCATATCATTGTAAAGAATGTGTCTATTCGAACGATTATCAAAGACGGTTTTGACTATATCTGTATTACGGATATAGCAAAGCAGAAAAACAGTATTGATCCTAATGCTGTAATAAGCAATTGGATGAGAAACAGAAATACCGTAGAGTTTCTCGGTTTGTGGGAAACACTTAATAATCCTAATTTTAACCCCCTCGAATTAAAAGGGTTTAGACTGGGCAAAAAGAATGGGGACAGCTACCTCTTTGACAGGTGCTGCCCCCACTTAATATGACGCTATAACATAAAATGTTCTTTCGAGTTCCCTTCCCTTCACCGAGGGGAAAGGCTACGGGTAGGCGAGCGAAGCTCGGGAATGGGGTTAGGGGTGGGGTTAGTTAACGTTATCGTTCCCGTTAACGTTAATTTTACTCCTCATCATCCCAGAACTTCTTTGGAGCGGCTGGAGTGATGTCCTCGTCATCCTCGAAGGTACGGCCGGATTTCTTAGATTGTCCCCAATCATTTTCGTTTTTCGAGTCACTCAATATCGGACTTTCCACTTCTGCCTTTACGACACTCAACAATGGTGCTTTATATTCCTTTTTCATTGTTTTTACTTCTTAAATTGTTTTTTCTATGTTCTGTATCTTGTAGGGGCGTACTTTATGTGCGCCCGCTGTGCCGTTTTTTCTGGGTAACGGGCAGGGATGAGCCCTGCCCCTACAATTATATCAGTTCCCTTTATATTCTCCTCCCTGCACCTGCGGGGAGAGCTCATCTTGTATTCCCCGCCCCTCTCCGAGGGGAGGGGTAAGGGGAGGGGCGTTAACGTTATCGTTCCCGTTAACGTTGAGATATTATTTCACAACCATCTTCACACCATTGATCACGTATACACCAGCGGGAACTGATACAGTACGTGTCTCACCAGCACGCAGACTGCACTTGTCAACAGTGATACCACTAACAGCGTGGATAGTCACATCCTTGTCAGCGCGGGCCATCAAAGTGATACTACCATCACCCGGAATCACAGCAAGATCAGCATCTCTCTGAATCTCGTTGATACCATTTGTATCACCCATATCATTGTTCTCACCAAATACGATACGGAAGCGAGCCATCTTAGCGCCAGCACCTGATTCTGTATAGTCATAGTATGAACGGAATGGCAGCATCTTCAGAGACTTCTCATTAATTAGCGTCTTACTGTCAAGGAAGTAGTTGTTAGCAAAGTAGAATACTGTAGTCGATGCCTTTGCTGCACCACCTTTACCGTCTTCACCAATCTCGACACCAGTGTAGGTACCCTCATGAGTGAAACTATAATGGGCCGTTTTTTCAACATTATTCTCTTTGTATGCGTAATCACCAGTAGCAGACTCACCTGTAAGGATTCCAGTTATACTTGGAGTACTTGGTGTTGCCTTAACCAAAGAACCTTCTTGATGAACCATGAAAGAACTTTCTGTGCCACCCTGCATTGTGACAACATAAGGCTTGTTTGCTTCACTCTTTTCTCCTGTTATCTTAGTGAAGTAACCATCAGCACCATCTTTATAGAAATCAATCTGACTACCAGCTTTCTTAGAGAGTGCATTAGTAGTTTTCATCGTAGATAGCATGAATGGCTTTCCTTTATTATCTTTATTTGTATGAATGCCATCAACAACTCCTATCTCAAATGGCAATACGATAGTGAGGTGTTGGTCATCATCACCATACAATGCTTCATTCGTAAGTTTACGCTCGTACTTAGCCATCTTGGCGGGATCTACCTGAATATCATATGGTGCAAAGAACGGATAGCTGTCATAAATTTCGATATTGTCAGCAGCACGGTAGCTTCTTGGGGTTTCTTCGTAATCTGGAACAGTATTGTAAGCAAAGTTGTCACCACTTGGTTTTGAGCCGTAAGGCATATAAATCAAGGCATTCTTGTCAAGATTATTTTTAAGATCTCTTAAGGTATTAGTAGAAGTTGCAGTCGGATTCTCCACGATACTCATCAAGTCACTTGCATCGACATAAAGAATCTGGTCCATACTCTTCGGAGCATTTACACCAGTAGCATCGAGTCCCTGAACTGCAGGCTGTGCAGGTGTATTTCCTTGGGCTACAGTAGCTGGCAGTCCATTTGTAATAGCATCAAGAATACCAGATACTGTCAGGTAACCACTGTGCGTACCATTGTCATCCACTGTTTCTGTCGTAGTAACCGTCAATCCCCACTTGGGTTCTTTACGCTTGATAACATTATCGTCGGTTCTGTAGAAGGTCTCCTCATAAATCTTAGTCCAATCAAATTTTGGCCTGTAGTCTTTCTTCTGCATGTCAATTTCCATCTCATAGTATGCATAGAAGACATGCTGAGTAGCCGTGGTCGGAGCAATGTTGTATTTCGTCTCATCGCAGGTGAACAGATAAGCTATCTTTGTGGTACCATTCTCCATCTCTGTCTTATTGAAGGTAAAGTCTATGAAATTTCCTTTGGCTCCATTTTTATCTTTGTAGATAGCTTTATTGAATGGATACTCCTCAAATTCACCACCATTACCATTTGGATCTGCTACCGTTTCTGCATTGTTGAACAGATGTTTTCTGTCTCCTGGCTTCTTACAATCGATTTTAGTTGTATATTTAGCGTCACTATGATTCTTATAGCGATCATACACATTATCATTATAGTCACCGTAATCTGATCCTACGAAGAAGTAGCGGGCGTGATTCTCTGGATTATTGTTTGCCTCATAGTAATCATTATCACCATATTGACTGTAGAGGTTCTCAAAGGTAAACTTAGCAGGTGCCTCAAATTTCTCCGGCACATAGAAGGTGAATTTACCACCCTTCACAGAGAAGTCGGTAGAATTGAACTGCTGTGTCAGCCTACCGCCAGTACCATTATTTTCCTGACATACTATATTCAGACGGTCAATGTACGGATCAAGTGCCTGCATAACCAGGCTAGCCTTGATACGAGCTACACCTACAATACCAATCTTAATGGCATCATTGTTGTAGCCTTCAACAGTTACACTTCCACCATTACCTTCGACAATTCTTTCCTCTAATACTTCGGTTCCGGTCTTGTCATAGATTCTGAGAGTATACCTTCCGGTGCTGCCTCCTCCAGAGGGGGTTTGCTCATCGTAATAACATATATGACTTTCGTCATTGGTAATTACGGGTATCCAGATGGTAATAGTTTTTTCTTCACCATCTTCACCTGTTTCAACTATAGTGGTTTCCTGCCAACCGATATACTGATCAGTAGAATTCATTATTAGTATCTTGCCATCTGAGATCTCAAAAGTACTTGCGTTCGACTTTTCAGTTACTATCTTGACAAAATTATCATCGTCTACTGAAAGATACTTTTCTCCATAATAGATATATCCCTCTTCATCGATTCTCCATGCAGTCTGATAATTTAAATTGAATCGACAATTGTATTCGTTAAGACCATAAGTAACTCCCTCGTCTTCATAGCGGATACAGAATGTTGCCGGTATATATGTTGAAGCTGTACCAGCTGCATAGTCGAATTTAGCACCAACGATGCGGTAACCGATAGGATACTTAAATCCGCTAGAGCTACTTTTATTAACTGCCCATATAGGTGACTCAAGGAAGTAGATAGCCTCCCCTGTCTCCTCCGGGTTTTGGTGAGCCGTTGCGTCAAGCCTAAACCAATCAGCTTCAGATGTAATGGATCCATTATCCAAATAAGCAACCATTTTACCGACAGTGCCGTCAAAACCGTTGTCTTTATCTTCTGTTACAGACCCATCTTCGTATAAGGTAACACTAGCCTTAAGGTCATGTACTGTGCCGTTGTAGCTAATTCGAGTCTTTGACCAATAATTAAATCCAGATCCTCCTGAATCAGTTCTTTTTGTTAGTGTTCCATAGTCAATCTTGCTGGTATTAAACTCGACATCAACAGCCGTTTTTCCTCTAACAGATGTAGGCGGAACTAATACTGTGTAATCATTCTCTGCCGTAAAATAAAGCTCCACTTGATCGAGCTGAATGAATGCACGTCCAGATTTCCTACCGTTACTTAGTTTAAAATACAGCACATTGTCCATATCATCAGCAGTACGTGTTAAGGTATACGGTGTCGTACTGTTTCGGGCTATGCCACCATAATAGGTCTTATCGATATTTTTGTAGGAAAATGCTTCATTGGTTTCTCCGAATTCTATATCTTCCTCGGTATCATTGGCAGGATTGTTTCCCCCTGTAGGAGAACCGTTAGGGCGACTTATTCTGTGGAATTTGATAGTATAGCCAGTAAAACGATATCCCTTGGGAAGAGCAATTGTCAAATAGGTGTCCAAATAGGTGGTGGTGGCACTCCATCCGCTTCCGGTAGTCACAGCATTACCTTTTCCAATCTGAAGACATTTGCCATCAGCACTTGCAAAGATGTCATTGGCAGGATTCTGCAACTGTTTGGCTTCTGTTAATTGATTTGACGAGTTTGTAAGGTTATTATTACTATCTCCAGTAGTCAAAGTCAGCGACAGTTGCTCATGCTTCCATGTGGCATAACCGTTCCAATTGAAGAAAGTGTCACCACCTGTTGACTTTAAGGCAGGCAGCATGCTACCGTTTCCCGGATGCACGGTCACATTCTGCGCGAACAAGTTGCTCACTCCCATGACTAACAGGGCGAGCATCATAAATAGTTTTGCTTTTTTCATTTTCATTCGTTTTATTTGTTTGTTATTATTATTGTTCGTTCACTCGTATATCGTTAGTTGCAATGATTCTTTTGTTTTTTGCCCCTTTTTACCCCTCTCCCAACCTCTCCCCTTTGGTAAGGGGCGAGGAGCTCTTGGTTTATCCTTCCCTCAGGCGAGGGGCGAGGAGTTTTCGGAGTCATTTGGGGACTGGCTCTACCCGTCAGGGGGTGCCTGTCCCCACCAGGTTTTTCCACTTCAATCGGACCTTTGATCTGACGGATTTGTAATCCGTCTGGGGTGAGGAGTGGATCTCAGATCCGCAAGACTCTCTTAGAGTGGATGATTTGGGATTGCAAATCCCCAATTCCATGCAAGCGGATTACAAATCCGCTTGAGCATTTTTTCCTCCAGTGGCGGGGACAGGCACCCTTCGTGAGCCAGTCCCCGAGAGTAATACCTGTTCCTGGCGATGGGGACAGGGCCGCTTCACATTGTTGTATCCCCAAGTGCGACATCTGCCCCCAGATAATAACCCCAGTATTCGCCAGTTCAAAAACAGGCCGTTTAACCGTTATTAACCGTTAAATTTATAGCCCTCAATCCCAGTGTTTATGCGGATTCTGCTCTCTCGCAGTCTTTCCCATATTACGCCCCTTTGGGTAGCCCACTACCCAAAGCTTTGTTAGAAGTTGTTAAATTTTATAACACTCTATAACAATTGCCGATATGTAATGTAAATAGTTATTTAGATTCAATTTAAGT
>Ga0256405_10000955_pt1 | contig 86747 bp, 152 predicted proteins | sample RumenRJG_02DNA_FD_189096 | JGI IMG/M metagenome (GOLD analysis project Ga0256405, IMG submission 189096) | Bovine rumen microbial communities from Lethbridge, Alberta, Canada - RJG_02 | ecosystem: Host-associated > Mammals > Digestive system > Stomach > Rumen | place: Canada: Alberta... | reverse complement strand
CGGGGTGACGAGCATCGGGGATCGCGCGTTTAGATATTGCCGCGGGCTTACGAGCGTGACGATACCGAACAGCGTTACGAGCATCGGGGGTTCTGCGTTCTACGGATGCAGCGGTCTTACGAGCGTGACGATACCGAACAGCGTTACGAGCATCGGGGGTTCTGCGTTCTACGGATGCAGCGGTCTTACGAGCGTGACGATAGGTAATTGCGTTACGAGCATCGGGTACAATGCATTTTTTGGCTGCAACGGGTTGAGTAGTGTTAAGGTTCCTCAGCACGTTTGTGACGGTTCGATGCGATCTGCTTTCCCTTCATCATATCAGTCTATCGCAAATGTTGTAATCCTCGATGGTGCGACGAGAATTGGAGATAGAGCATTTTATAATTGTGTTGGGCTAATAAATATAACCATACCTGACAGCGTGGTAGACATTCACGATGGAGCGTTCTCCAGCTGCAGCGGGCTTGCGAGCGTGGCGTTTTCGAGCAAGACGGCAGACCAGGTCCGCGGAATGGCGAACTACAGCTGGGGTCTTAAGCAAGGCTGCGTCCTGCACTGCTCGGACGGAGACATTACCCCGTAACTGGCCGGAACCAAGACATGAAGACATTCCTCGAGTATGCCGCCGATATCGTCTCGTTCTTCAAGGAGAACGGAATCGACCTGGGCGAAAAGGCGCCGAAGATATCCTTCGACCCGTCTCCGGCGTCCAGGTTCGACGTTTTCGCCCCGACGGGCCATTACGACTTCACAAAAGACGAAATCACGCTGAGGATCGACAACCGGCACGCCAAGGACATAATGCGCACGCTGTGCCACGAGCTGGTGCACGCCTGGCAGTACAGGCGCGATCCGGAAGGCTTCGCGGAGTTCGACAAGGCCGGAAGCCTGAAGGACAACCCAGAGCTCCTGGAATTCGAGCGGGAGGCATACGAACGGGGGAACGTCCTGTTCAGGATGTGGACCGAGGCGCGGAAAAACGCGGTATAATATTAATATTGACAATACCGGACAAAGCAGTTCGAGAGAACGGATCCGGCTACTCGTAGACGGCGAGGATAAAGATACGCGGGTTGGCCTTTGACTTAATGGCCAGGTTTTCGAGGCGATTATCCGAGAACTTGCTTTGGTTCTGAAAAAACGCCCACGGCCGGTCAGCGTGACCGGCCTTTATTTTTCCCTTTAGCGAATCCGAATATGACGAGAACAGAATAAAAAAGAACCGGCGGTTTGATCCGCCGGTTCTCTCTATATTCGGTCTTCCCGTATCTCACTTGGAAGCCTTGCGCGCCGTCTTCTTGGACGCGGCGGGCGCCTTCGCCTTGGCGGCCTTCTCGGTCTTGCGGCCGGCGGCCTTCTTCGTCGTTGTCTTCTTGACGGCCTTCTTGGCCGGAGTCTTCTTCTCGTTCTTCTTCGTAGCCATGTTGTCTTTGTTCTTTCTTTTGGTTTATTCGGCGGTTTTCGCCGAATAAATATATTATACCGGAAGATTTTCCTGCTTTATGGTCCGTTTCTGCGTCAGTTTTTCGACGCAGCCGGCTTCGACGAGGACGCTGAACAGAGAAGCCGCCGCGGAATCCGCCGCCGGAGAACACGTGAATTCAACGAGGTCTTTCCCGTTGACGGCTACATGCCTGATGTTCTCGATGTATCCTTCCCGCAGAATCTTGCCGTTTTCTTTCTTCACGGATATGATCGAACGCGCGCTGGCGTAGTCGGGCGGGTAGAACGCCACCTCGGACGCCTTGAACACCGGATCCTCGTACGTCTTCTTCGGGTTCCTGGCGTAGGCCCTCCTCGGCTTCGCGGGCCTGGCCGGCCTTTTCTCTTCCGGTCCGCCTAAGTCGATACGCAGAATCTTCATTTCCTCTTCTTTTCGCCGGGGTCGTCGGGCGCGTTCTTGAGTTCCCGCGCCAGCCACGCGACGTAGGCGCATACGGCGATCACTGTCAGCGCGTAAGCCATGTCAGTCTCCGTAAAGCGGATACTTCTCGCCGATCTCGCGCGCGACGTCGTCGGGAAGGGGCCTGAACCAGATTCCGACGGTCGTAGTGCCGTCTTCGTTCTCCGGCGCCGGGTCGGCGGGGCTCGTGTCGTCGACGTACCCCCAGTCGACGCCCTCGGAAAGTCCTAGGCCCCGGGCCGCCTCCGCGGCCTGTTTCAGCTCGCCGAGGTTCTCCGCCTCGCAGATCGTCTTCGCGAAGGCGCCGTTTACGTAGTCGTTCCAGACGTCCTTCGGGATTTCGACGGCGACGCTTACGGTGTTCTTCGGAAACTGCTTCCTGACCTTGAAATGCTTTTCCCCGGCCCTGAACGCCTCCTCGGCTTTCCTGCAGACGTCCGGATGCTTGTATACGGCCGGCCTGCTAGGACGCCACGGATCATACGACAGCAGGGTGTCGAACTCGTTGTCGTCGCAGGGAAACGACTTCAGCAGGCCGGCGAAGTAAGCCTCGCAGCAGTGCCCCACCGCGGCGGCCAGCTTCCCCGGCTTTAAATGCAGGTCTTTTCTGATTATGAACAGCCTTTTCATCGGTATCTGCGTCTAAAAAATGCGAGGCCCCGCAGGGCCCCGCGTTCCGGTCAAGACGCATTCTATTTAATATATCGCGCCTGTTTCCATTAACCCAATACCATAACCGCAGTTAGCGCGTCTTTCCCGGCCTCGAAAACGTCAGGCCCCCTGCTGGGCTTCGTCGGCGGCCTTGCCGGGATTCAGCTTCTTGGCGAATTCGCCGAGCATGCCGAACAGATCCTTCAGGACCTTCTCGTCGATCTGACGGCACTTGCACGCGGGCTTCTTCGGCTTCGCCTGCTGCGCGGGCTTGGCCTCAGCCTTTTTGGCCTTGTCCTCGGCGCACTTGACGTTCTGGTCGGTCGACGCCGCGATGATCTTGTCGAAACGGCGGCCGAGATTGGCCCCGCGGACCTCGCCGGTAAACGGATCGACCCGCCCGAACATGCGCTTTACGATGGCGTAGGCGATGGCCCGCTCCTTGGACGCGTTCGTCGCGACCTTGACCGTCCTGCCGTCGGAAAGCGTTTTTTCCTCGACCTCGACGGCGTCTTCGCTCGAATTCTTGACCACCGTCCAGGTTCCGTCGTCGAAAAACACCCGCGAGGCGAGAATAGGCCTGTCGAGGGGTACCGCGCGGCGGGCGAGCTTCTTCGGGGAATTTTCGCCCGAAGCGCCCTCGGCGTACACGGGATTGCTGTTTTCGTCGAGGACCGGAACCGTTTTCTCCGTCTTCAGGTTGAATATCGCCTTCGTCGGAGCCGGAACCGGACTGCCGGAAATACACCTTGATTCGACGTCTATCGCGTCGCTGGTCCCGCGATCGCGCGCTTTGGCGGCCGAAGCAGCGATCATGCCAAGAAGCTCGGCCAAGCTGTAGTAATTTTTCTTCGCGTTCATGTCTATATTATACCGTGGCCGGAGACGTCTGGACGGTAGGTCTGTAGCCGTAGCCGGCGGCGCCGAGCGGAATTTCGCCCGCCGGCTCGACGGATTCGACCACGTCGTCGACGCCGAAATCCTCGGGTATGCACATTACGGCGAACCTGGCGTAGGCCACCGCCTCGCGTTTCGCCTCGTCGATGTCGGACGCGACGACCATCGCCTTGCCGGCAAGGCCGTGCCTGTATCTGACTATATATACGTTTTTCTTGAACTGGGCAATCACTGAAGATGTTTGCCGTTCCGTTAAGATTTCTCTTTCGCAGCTATTCCCTGACGTTCCGTCAGACAAGATCATCATGTCTTTCGATTTAGATGTCATTTTTTATTTACTTCGTTTAATGTCGATTCATGGCGGCGATGGAAAAGATTGCCTTTTCTTGGCATAGGAACTATAAGCTGTGCCAAAAATTAAAGGCCGGGCGAATACGCCCGGCGCCGGCCGGCGAAGACCGGCTTAGCGGTCAGCGGTCATCGCGCGGCGAAGGGTGCGCATCGTCCAGTTGCCGCCGTTGCGGAGATACTTGCTTCCGGACACCTTGAACTTGCGGACGCCCGACTTCGACTCCTTGGCGGACTCGGTGCACGTCACGGTGCCGTACGGGCCGCAGTAGGCGATATCGCCCTTAGACAGGCCGTTGATGTTCCTGAGGGTGCTGTTGATATTCAGAACTTTGATCTTCATTGTTTTTCTTTCTTTGTTAATCCGGCCGGCTGACTTTGCCGGACCAGTTCTCATAGTTATTATACCGCGGAACCGGGCAAGCCAGCCTCGCCTCCGGACGCGTCAGGCTGGGATCTTCCGGCCCGGCAGCTCCGCGCCGCATTCGGCTTTCCACGCGCCGACGGCGTCCCTGGCCTGGTCGTACGTGCAGTCTACCGCGCAGGCGATGGACTCCGCGGCGACGAGATACGCGCCGCGGTCTTCGCCGGCTATTTCGTCCCCGAGCCTGCCGAGCTCGGTCTTGATCTCGAGCAGTTTTCCGCTGACGAACTTCAAAAGGCCGTCGGCTTTTTCGACGACCGTCTCCCTTTTAACGTCGGTATTCATACTTTCTAGTCCTTTTTTTCATGCCCCGCGCGGAAATCCGGCGGAATCCGATCGAACGCATTATACGGACGGCGGGACGGCGGATTTCGCCTGCGCGCGTTTTCGCCCGGAAGGCTGTGCCTGACTCGGCGCGCGCCCGGAGGATTCAGGACCAGTCTATTATTTTCGAGCCGTAGGACGAATAGTGGAGCAGCGTGGTTACGCAGGCGCAGCAGAAATCGAGCTGCTGCCGGGATTTCTTGACGTTCCCCAGCTTGACCTTGTACTTGGCGTCGAACTCGTCTTCGGGCAGGCGCTTTATGAACCTGTCTACGTAGTCCGATACCTTTACCTTCTGGTTCATGTCGTCCATAAACCGGCTCCGGAGGTATTTCCAGAAATCGCGCGCCATGTCTATTTCGGACATTTTGTCGGTCATTTCCTCGAATATGAACGACGATATGTCGATAAGCTTTCTAAGTAGTTCAACTCTCATTTTAATATAATACCCGGTTAAAAAAATACGAGGCCCCCCTATAGGAGCCTCGCGCGACAGACCTGTTTCCAGCGTGCCGTCAGTCGTCGAACGCGCCCTGCGCGCCCATCTCGCCGAGCATTTCCCAGCGGCCGTGCGCGTAGTCGTCTTCGCATCCCGTCCGGCCGGACCGACAAGGCGTCTCGCCGTCCTCGTCCTCGTCCTCGTCCTCGTCCTCGTCCTCGTCCCTGTCCTCGTCGTCAGTCTTCTCGTCATCGTCGTCGGTCTGCTCGTCCTCGTCCTCGTTTTCGTCGTCTTCGTCCCGCTCCGGCGTGTCGACCGCGGCGTCGATTTCCGACTTGTCCGCCTCGCCGGCGTCGACGCGCGCGAGAAGATCCGGATCGACCGGGACTTCGACAGGCTGCTCGGTGTCCTTGTCGTCCTCCTCGTCCTCGGGCGCCGGCTCGACGGGCCGGACGCGGCGCGCCGTCCGGAAACCCGGGGACTTGACGATCCTGGGCGAAATCTCGAAACCGACCTTGGATTTGGGTTCGTTGGCGTCCGTAACGGCAATATTCAGGTTTTTCGCCAGGATACGCTCGATTTTCTCGACGGCGCGCTGATCGCCGGTCTTGTAGACGACGGCGAGAAGCGCGGCCGCGTCTTTTACCATCGGCTTGACGCCGGCCGCGATCCTGGCGTACTTCTTAACGAGCTTTTCCGCAAGCTTCTGCGCCGACGTCAAGGCCGTCGAAGCGGTTTCGGCCGGCCTGGCCCTGACGGCCTTCGCCTTCGCCTTCGCCTTCGCCTTCGCCGGCTTTTCTCCGGCGAGGGCCGCCTTCTTCTTGAGATAGCACCGGCGGCTGGCTTCGTTGCGCCTGCGCCTGCGCTCTTCGTCCGTAAGAACCTTTTTGTTCATGGTCTGCTCCTTTTGCGGTTGTTTGATTTACGCGTGTATTATACCGTTTGTACGGAAAGTTTTCGCCCGCCGCGGAAATTCGCCGAAAACCGAAAGGCTAAAATTAAAAAGCGCGGAAAAACCGCGCTTTTTAATTCGGATGAACGTTAAACCGGATTAGTCCGCGAGCTTAACGTATTTCGGAAGACCGAGGGCCTCGCGAGTGACGCCCTTCTTCTCGCACTTGCCGGACTTATTGGCGTTGTACTTGAAGTTGTAGGTGCCGAACACCACGGTCGTGTCGCTCTCGCTGGACTCGGTGCAGATGCCGTCCTCGCAGACGGCTGCCGCCTGGGTCTGGTCGACGCTGTCCGGGGTGACCGCGCACGCGCTGCAGGAGCCGGCGGTCACGTTGTACGGGGCGTCCATCACGCCGGTGACGGAGCCGTTCGCGGACATCGTGTCGTACTCGGCGCCGCGCTTGCTGGCCTTGTAGGAACCAAGGCCCGCGAGCGTGAGCTCGAACTTCTCGCCGTCGGGTTCCGCGACGACGAAGGTCACGAGGTGCTCGAGCTGCTCGCCCTTCTTGCCGATGCGCTGGATAATCTCAGTCGTATAGGTGAAGTTCGTGAGCTGAGTGCGGGTAGTGACGTCCCAGAAGTAAATCTGGAAGTTGTTGCAGGTCGGGTCGCCGGCGGCCGCGATGCATCCACATCCGGCGATGACGCCTTCGACTCTGCGGGTGCCCTTGGTGCGCCAGACGTAGTCGTCGCCGCACGCGGTGGCGGTAACGCCGCCGGCCTTGGTGGTCTTGAGCGACATCTTGACGTCGTAGACCTTGTACTGGGTGTCGGCCGCGGCGACGCCGGCGACGGCGACGCATCCGAGCGCCAAGAGCGCGCTGATAATCATTCTTTTCATATATTTTATTCCTTATTGTTCATTCGTATTAAATTATATTTTACCAAAAACTGGCCAAGACTGTAATAAAATTTGAAAATAAATAAGAAGACCGCGGAAAACCGCGGTCTTTTCATGTTTTTCTTTGATTATATTTTTATTTATTCGGGCTTGCCTAGCGCGATTTCCATATAAACGATATCTTCGCCGCCCTCGCGGCCGCTGTCCATGTCGTAGATCATGCACTGCTTCATGTTCGGCGCCAAACGGATAAACAGGAAATCGCGCGGATCGTACTTGCTGAGCAGCTTGATGACGGCGCCGACCGTATTGGGCTCGTACTGGAGCGATTCGTTCAGTTCGCCGTCCATTCCTCCGACCGCCTCCTTGACCGCGTCTTCTTCCTTGACCGCGTTCAGCGTCTCTTCGTCCTGGCATTCGACTGCCGTGACGTAGCCACCTTCTTCGCCGTCGTCCGCCGGATCCAGACCGGCGACGGTGATTGATATTTTGGAACCGAACTTCTTGCATAGATCCGGGATCGCGGCAAGAAGCTTTTTGCTTGGAGCCGTTATTTCAAGCCTGAATTCGGCTTTGCCGTCGGTTTCCGGCCCGGCGTTGTCCGTTTCGTCGTCTGCCTTATCTTCGGCGTCATCGGTGTCATCGCCACCCTCAGCATCATCTACCTTATCTTCGGAATCCTCGACACTGTCGTCATCTTCGGCTTCGGCATCTTCGGCTTCGGCATCTTCGGCATCTTCGGCATCTTCGGCTTCTTCGGCTTCTTCGGCTTCGGCATTCTCGACGTCGTCTACCTTATCTTCAGAATCTTCGGTGTCATCGACATCTTCGGAATCCTCGGAATCAAATGAATCAATCGGCGGAGTATATTCTTTTTCGGAATTTTCGATTTCATCGTCGAATTCGGCGGTCTGGTCTGCCGAATTCTCGCCGGTGGTTTCTTTGCCGGAATCGTCGTCGGCCGCGGCCTGTTCGATTTCAGCCTGTTTTTCAGCGGCTTCCTTCTTCTGGTCCTCTTCGGATTCCCGCGCAAGGCCCGCGCGGCCGGAATCCCGGTTCGACGCAGTAGATTCCAAAAGCTACTGTTTCCAGAACCGAAGCGACTTGATAATATTGAGTTTATTCATAGCCATGTTGTTTCTTATCCTGTTTGATAGTTTCTACGCCGAAAAGCAGCCGCAGCGGTTGCAGTGAATCGGCATTAACTATTTACCCTGAAGCCGGTTTATTCTTCGGTGTTCAGACCGCGTTCTGTTTGGCCAGGCCCAGATCGGCCGACCGGTTAATGCCCATGGAGCGCAGCTTGGCGTTTAGCATGAACAGCGCCGACTTTTCCATTTTGGCAAATGTCGCCTTCGGCATAATGTGGTTTTCGTCGGGAGACATCAGCAGCGCGCACTCGCCGGCGTCAAGCCCGGGCGCGGCGTCCCCGTTCATCAGAAACGGCAGCGCCTTTTCCAGTATTTCCTTCTTTTTGCCTAGAAACTGGCTCTTTGTCATGGATCTTTTCTCCTTTCTTCTATTTTCAGCCACACGTATATTCCCGCGCACGCCAGTACGGTCAGCCTCGGGCACAGGACCAGGCCGAGCAGCGCGGCCGGAACCCCGACGGCCGCCAGCCACGTCGACATCTGGTCCTTCGCGCCGCCGGCGGACTTGGCCGCCCACCACCGCGCGGCTTTGTTCTTCCAGTCGCGCCACAGCGACTTGGCCGCGTCCAGTCTTGTTCTCACGGCCGGCCTTTCTCGAGAAGCGAAAGCTCGACCCTGCGCTGGACGTACGACTCCAGGTCGGATTCGAAGTTTGCGAACCACTTCTCGGTGTCTTCCTTCGTCTCGGAGTACCGTTTCATGATCAGGTCGCGGACGATCTGCGTCTTGCCGGCCTCGGCCAGCTCCTTCACCTCGTCGATCCGGTCTTTCACGGCAGCCCCCATTTCCGACGCCGGTTCGCCGGACGGGTCTTCGGCGGCGCGCCGCGCGCAGAGGCCGGTTGTATTGGGTTTTGTCATGGCGTTATCTCCTTACGCCGTTATTATGCCCGGCGACGGCGGGGGTTTTCGCCCGCGGTCTCGAACGTATGCCCGTTCTTCAGGTCCATTCCCTTCGCCGTGGAGACGCCGCAGTAGTAGGTCATAAGCGTCAACACCTCCGAGTTCGCGTTCCCCTTCTGTATCTGCTCGTCGAAAAACGCGCGCACCTGCCGGTACGACCCGAACGTCCGGACGCGGGTCCGGGCCTCGGCCGGCTTCAGCCCCGGCCAGTGCTTCCCGATCCAGTTGAACGCCTTCTTCTTCTCGTCGAAGCACCGGACCGCGAGCCCCTTCTCGTCGACGATGAACACGCCGAACTTCTTGCACCGGTCGAACGCCGGCTTCTCTTTCTTGTCTTTCATTCCGGTCTTCCTCTCTCCGCGTTCTTGGTTATGTGCCAGCCGTTGCACACCGGGCACGGCCCGTACACCCTGAGCTTTACGCCGCGCCTGGTCTCCGCGTTGTTCGCGCGGACCCGCGCCTCGTGCTCCGACTTGTACCTGACCTTCTTGCCGCACTGGCTGTACCTGTCCTTCGCCGGCATCTCGTTCTTGGGCTTGCCCCTAACTATGGACGACACCTTGCGGGGACGGCCCTTCTGCTTCTTCTTCGCCTCCCCTGCCTTCACGATCCGGGTCTTTACGCCGAGCAGGGCGAAGCGGGTCTGCTCTATTCTCTCTTTCATGTCCATTGGCCACCTCTGTTTCCCTTTCGTTCATGCCTTTATGTTATAAGACGGATCCGGGCGTTTTCGCCTGGCCCGCCGCCGGCCCGAAACGCCGAGGCCCCCGCCGGATCGGGATATCGTCCGCCGAGGGAGAAGCGCGTCAAAGGCCGTTTGCCTTGGCGACGGCCGCCGCGGCGTTCTCCAGCTTCGACGTCATCTCCCTCGCCTGGACGAGCGCGAAGGCGATCAGGTTCACGACGACGTCTTCCGGCAGGTGCCTGTACGTCTGGGTCGAAACGTCGTAGTCGTCCGAGAAGTCGTACGACTTGGTTATGTCTTCGGCGTATTCGTTGCCGGACAGGCCGAACGCCCCGAGCAGCTCTTCGTGGGCGGTCGCCCTCATTTCGTTCTGGTGGTACAGGCCGAGCCCAGTCATTCCCCTGCTCTGGGCTTCCGTAAACGCGAACAGCGTGGCCGCGTATTTCTTGACGGCTTTGAGTTCGGCTTCGGTCAAGCGGTCGTCGGCGTACCAGCGCTCTGAGCCGCGACGGATGTCGTCCAGCAGCTTCTCCGTGGCAGAGTGCCAGGCTCTCATTGTCTTCCGCCTGAGCTCGGCCTTTGCACGAGCCTCTTCTTCTGCTCTCCCGGCTTCAACATCATGCTCGATTGTCTTCCGCCGGGCTTTCCGCTCTTCTTCCTCTTTGCGCTTCTTCTCGGCCTCTTCGGCTTCTTGCTTCTCTTTCCACTCGGCGCGCTCAACTTCCATCTCGGCGCCGCTTCTGGCGGCGGCCTCGATCTCCTCCGGCGTCTTCTCGAACATGACGGTCCGCCAGCAGGACGTCTTGGTTGAGATCATGAAGTCATAGATGGACTCCGGGTCGCCGGGGGTCCCGAACTGGAGCATGACGGAGGCGACGTCCTCCATCGGCTCCTTGACGTTCTCCGGGTACATGCACACCCCGCATTCCTTCATGACGCCGAAGATCGCCTTGATGTGCTCGACGACCTTCCGTTTCGCCTCGATCGGGAGCTTGCTGCATTCGCAGTAGTCTTTGAACTCGTTCTTGTAGTACTTGAGCCAATGCGCATAGCCCTTGTCGTATACGGCTTTTTTCTCGGCTTTCGTCATGTTCGTTTCTCCTTGCGCTTTCATTATGCGCGCGGGCGTTCGCCGTTTTCGCCCCGCCGCGCAAGGCGTCAGGCCGGCTCTCCCGCCTCGAGCCTGCGGATTTTCCGCGCCAGTTCGTCGTTTCTGTACTCGGGATGGCGGATTTCCCAGTCGAACATCGGGCAGTCGCCGTTCATGCCGCACGCCGCGCACTTCGCCGTCTGGCGGACGCAGCCCTTGCGCCCGATGTCTTCGTACTGGAGCTCGGCCAGCTCGAAGGCTGCCGAGTCGTCCAAGCCCAGCTCGTAGCGGTTTTCGTTGGCCAGCTCAACGATAAACTGGTCTTTCGACATACGTTTCTCTCCCCATGATCCTGTTAGTAGATCGCCCGCCTGCAATTGTCATTCCGCGCCTTCTTCCTCGGCGGTTGCGCTTTCGATTTCGGCGACGGCCCTTACGATCGCCTCATAGCATCTGCCGCTCTTGCCGGAATCGGCATAAGCCTTCTTTATCAGATCCTCGCCTGTGCCGTAGAAGCACCCGACTCTCCACATCTTGTTAGACCGAGTGTAGGTGAACCACCTGTATGACGACCACGAGTTTCTGAAGACCAAGTAATCGGCGGACGAATACACCACCGCGTCGCCGACGAGGCACGCGACTCCGCTGACCGCCGCGTTACCCCCGACCCGCGCGTTTTCCCCGACCACCGCGCCTCCGCCGATCCTCGCGCCTCCGCCGATCCTCGCGTTTCCGCCGACGGTCGCGTTTCCGCCGACGGTCGCGTTTCCGCCGACGGTCGCGTTGCCTCTGACCAGCGCGTCTCCGTAGACTTCCGCGTCTCCGCAGACTTTCGCGTCTTCATAGACCCGCGCATTGTCGTAGACTTTCGCGTTTCCGTAGATTTCCGCGTCTCCGTAGACCTGCGCGTTTTCACTGACCTGCGCATCGCCGTAGACCATCGCGTTCTCGTCAATCCACGCGTCTCCGTCTTGGCTTAAGTTAGACTCGCTTTCGACCCATCCTCCAAAATCGCCACTGCGGACGCTCCATCTCCGAATGTCCCTGAGCGCGCATATCCTGCGAAGAACAACACCGGATTCGGTTGTCTTGATCTCGTCCGCTAGTCTGTACTTCGCCTCGTGCGTCCTTCCTTCTTCGGGTCGTACACGATTTTGTCCGCGCATACGCAGTAGCTGCTTTTCTTTCCGACAGTCGCAAAACCCGGGACCCAGGGGGCGAAGATCTCCGGCGTAAACTCCGTATGTCGCTCCGGGCCCCTCTTTGGACGCCGGGCCGAACATAGTCGCAGCGGTCTTGCCGCAGCGGCTGCAGGCCTTTTGGCCCGTCCATTCCGTCCTGTCTGGCATGTCGCGGCTCCTTGTCTTTGCCTTGTTCCCGGAAAACGCGAGGCCCCCCTGTCAGGTCTCGTCTTCGTCTCCGTCGGGGAGCTCTCCGTCCTCGTCCAGGCCGAGCCGGCCGTATATGAACTCGCGCTCGAACCACACGAAGTCGTTGATCGCCGTCTCGGTCGGCGGCGTCTCGTTGTCGGCGAACACCTCCTCGATCAGGGACTGCAGGTCGTCCATCTTGCCGGCCTTCCGGACGTCCTCGACGGTGTCCTTCGCGCCAGACCAGAACTCGAATGAGTCGACCGAAAAATCCTTGCTGTAGACCACGGCCGCCCTCCTTACTTCAGGTTCTGGCGCAGGAGCCACTCGATCTCCTCGAGCTCGGAGTCGCGCATCATGAGGTTGTCCATCGCGTACTGGCACGCGTCCCTGACCTTGTCGAGGACTTCCTCGATGATCATCTCGCGCTCCCGCTCGGCCTTCTTCGCGGCGGAGGCCTTCGGCTTCCTTTTGCCGGCCTTTTTCTTCGGCACGGCCTTCTTCTTCGGCGCGGCCTTCTTCTTGGCGCGGGGCTTCTTCCCCCACCCCTTCGGATCGGCCACCCAGCTGAAGCCCTCGTAGCACCAGTCGAAGTTCCTGTCCATGTACTCCTCGGCGGCCGCGTTGACGTCTTCGTCGTCGGGCACCTCGATGTCGACGAACTCGGGGACGCCGGCCTGCTTCGGCGTGAGGGTCTTGCCGCTGTCCTCGTCGTAGAGGTCCCACTTGATGTCCAGTATTCTGATTTTCATTTGTTTCCTCCTTGCGCTTTTATTATGCGCGCGGCGCGCCCCCGTTTTCGCCCGGTTCAGCCCGCCGCGGAAATCTTCGCGGCGACGTCCTCCGCGAACCCGGTCAGGCCTTCCGAAAGGCGCCTGAGCCTGTCGAAGAGCTCGTCGCAGTAGTCGCGGCACTTCTCGGCCACTTCGTCCGGCGTCAGCTCGCCGTTCTGGCCTGTGACCGTGTACTTCCCGGTCTCGAAGTCGACCGTCACCATGACGTCGTTTGTGGACCGGCCGTGGCAGACGACGCGGCCGTAGTCGTTGGAAAACAGGACGCGGTCGCTCTTTTCGGGTAAATCGTACGCCCAGCCGACGAAGAAGCCGTCGACGAGCTTGATCCCGTGGGACTTCAGCGTATAGGCCGCCGGGGCGACTGCGCGGACTGCCGCGAGCTGGTTCCCGATCGCCTTCGTGTACCCGCGGATGGCGTTTTCCTTTTTCCTCGCCGCCTCGGCCAAGTCGGCATCGCGCTTGGCGATGATCTTCCTGGCGAGCGCGTTGAGCGCGTCTGCGTTGAACTTCATTGTTTCCTCCTTGCCTTTATCCCGAGCGCCTCCACGGTCTTGTTGAGAGCGTGGAACCAGAACCTCCCGCCGTCCTCGTCCTCGCACATGAGCGCGACGCCCTCGGCCTTCGGCCGCACGGCCAGCCTCGACGGATCGCACCAGCCGACGACCCTCGGCGCGAGGGCCTTGACGAAGTTCTCGAACTCGAACACCTCCGGGTACACGTGGTGGTAGAGGCCGAGCCTGTCCCCGAAGTTCATCTCGTACAGCTCGTACGTGAACAGCTCCGGATCGATTTCCGGGATTTTTTCCGCTTCGCGCTTTGCGTTCGCCATGGCCGTCCCTCCGCGCGCTACGACGTCTTCTGCTCGAACTCGTCGAACGCGATGTCTTCGACGATGTTGTCGAGGTTGGTTATCGTGAAGTCTTCGTCGTAGAATGTCTCGCCGTACCTTTGCTCGAGCTCGTTCCGGACCCATTCCTTCACGGACTCGGCGTTCCCCTCTACGTAGTCGGCGTCGACCGGGATCTTGACGAACGACTCGCCGAGGTCTTCTTCTTTCGAACCGCCCAGCTCTACTTCTGCGTCGATTTTCATTTCGTTTCCTCCTTGCGCCTTTATTGTGCGCGCAATGCGCCTCGGTTTTCGCCTTGCCAGTTCGTCCAGCCGAGAAACCTCTTGCGCGTCCATTCCTCGATTTCCCGGAAGGAATACTGCTGGAAGTCCTTGACGGAGTACGTATGGCCGGAAAAGCGCAGCGAAACCGTGTACCCGCCGCTGGGCAGCGGCCGCACGGCCGACACTTCGTCCAGGCTGACGAACTCCTCGAAGTCGTCTTCCCTTTTCCCGAAGATGAACGTCTTCTCCATCATGCCTTCTCCGATTCCAGGAACGCCTTCAGCTCTTCGTCGGCCGGGCGCTCGTACAGGTTCTGGAACGTCTTCGACCTGCCGTCGTCCTTCACGAACTTCTTGCGGAACGTGATCTTTACGACGTCGCCGGCCTTGAACTCCGTTCCGTCTTCGAACCTCTGCGCGAACTGCGCGCGCATGATCTTGACCGGGCAGCCGGAACCGGGCTTGCGCCCGCGGCGCGGGGCGTCCTCCTTCACCACGTCGTACGTGCCGGAGAAATCGTTGTCGTCGGAGAAGCGGATACCGAGCGGGATTCCCAGTTCCGCGAGCTTCGCGAGAGCGGCCTCGTCGCCGTTCTTCTGGGCGTCGACGTACGACGCGATCCCGATGTGCACCTGCTTCTCAGGGACCCAGATGATGGTCGAGTTGAGCTTGAGGCGGCGCTCCGGGTAGAGGTAGTCGCGCTCGGACTTGAACTCCGTCGGCCCGAACATGACGCCCTTCGGCGCGGACGGGCTGAGCATCTTCAGCGGGAAGTAGGAACTGCTGTTTTTCTTCATGGTCTGTTTTCTCCTTACGCCTTTATTATGTATACGCGCGCGCATGGTTTTCGCCCGGCCCGGCCGTCAGACGGCGAGCTTCAGCACGGCCTCGGCGAGCGAGTTTCCGCACGTAAATGACGAAACAGGACGGCGCGGATAATATCCTTGATGGCGCTCGAATATCTCGAACTTCGCGCCTTTCGAATTAATCCGGCGCGCGATCGCGTCGAACGCCAGAGACAGCGTCAGCTTCATGTCGACGGAATAGTCGGCTTCGAGCCCGCGCGCGGTGATGAAACCCGGCGGCAGCAGGAACTTCGGGTATATCGAATGCGTGACCTTGGCGATCCCTTTCACCGGAACCGGCTTCGGGTAGGAACCGTACAACGACGCCGATTTTTCGTTCTCGATCATTACGGCGTAGCGTTTTGCGTTTTTGATTACGGCCAGCTCGAAAACGTTGTTTTTCCAGATTCTTACGTTGAAGCCCGGCTCTGATCCGGCCAAAAGCCTGCGCGAAAAGGCGCGGACGAAGGCCGCTTTGTCGTCCTGCGAAAAATTGTCGGCGATTTTCATGGATTTTTCCCTGTTTTCGTTGTAAATAGACCGGTAATGTTAGCAGATGCCTATATCCTGAGCGAACCCCTGAATTTCGTCCTGATCCTGTCGGGGTGCTCGGCCGTATTCCTTGCGCTTCTGAACGCGGTGCTGTTCGGCGTATCGGAGGGAAAGGGCGGGCCTTACGTGAAGCAGATGGTCGCGTGCCTTGTCGCGATCACCGTGTTCGTCCTTTCTGGAATAGTTAAGCTCTTCCGGTGGATGTTCTGACCCGGCCGTCACTTCATCCTGTATAAGACGACCGCCACACAGTATCCCAGGAACAGCCCGTTGAACGCGGCGCACCACGGCCAGCCGGCCTCTATCGTCTTCAGCAGCGCGCACGACGCGACGCCTATGCCGACTACCGGCAATATCCTGCTCAGCCTTTTCGAAAGCATGTTCGGTTCCCTATTACGACTTTCCCGTCTGTCCTGCCGCCTGGCGGACGGCCTCGCCTTTCTCGGTGCATTCCGTATAGGTCTTGCCGAGGTCCCGCGTGAAGAAGAACCTTACGCTGGGGTCGCCGTATTCAATCTCGCGCAAGGCGCACTCGGCCCTGCAGTTCTCGGCGCATTCGTCTATCGTATCGTATTCGCCGCTCCGGCCGGCGAACCCGGGGAGCTCGAAATGGTAGGTTTTGTTCATCGCGTCTTTTTCCTTTTGGCGCTATTATATCCCGGAACCGGATCCGGTTTTCGCCCGAAAGGGAATATCAGCGCCGGACGGGCCCGAAACCGCCCTTCTCCAGCTCTTTCTTCAGACAGGCTTCCATCGCGGAGAGTTCGGCGTAGACCCTGTCGGGAACCTGGCTCCCGATAGACGCGAGTTCGTCGTGTATGACGTGGAGACTCGATATAAACACCTGGATTTCACCTCGGGACATTTTTCAAGCCGGCCTTTCTGATGCGGATGCGTTTAAACGAGGATATTTACATCGAAACGCGCGTGAGAGCGCCTGCCCGGTCTTCGGCCGGGCGAAGCCGTCACCCGCGGGAAAGGCGTTCCGCGGCCTCGTACGCGCGCTTGGCGAAATCGCGCCCGGCGTCCTTCGCCTGCCATTCCTCCCAGTCGCCGAAAATGCACCCGAACTCCAGGTCCGGCCGCTCGGGCGAGCCGGCGAATACGTGGAAATACCCGCCGTTCGTCTCCCAGTAGAGCATCAGGCGCCCGCTGGGTATGCCTATCCACGCCGCGTTCTCCGATACGCGGTCGAAAGTGCCGCCCCATTCCGACATGCCGGCGGCGAAGGCCTCTTTGAAGTTAAATTCCATTTTTGTCTCCGTTGACCTGCTATAATTATATCGCGGATTTTCCGGGGTCCGGCCGCGTCCGCGCAGGCGAAAACGCCAGGCCCCCTCTGGACGGAAAAACCCGGTCTTTCGACCGGGTCCGCGCCCGAAGGCGCCGTCCGCAAGGATTCGGAACAAATCTTACTTCGCGGCCTTGAGCGCGGCCTTGAGGCCCTTGAGGTCGTCCTTGGCGTGCTGCGCGTCGGCCTTGGCCTGAGCCAGCGCGGCGACGGCCTTGTCGTACGCCTTCTGCGCCTTCTCGACGGCCTTGCGCAGCGCCTTCCGCTCGGCGGTCTCCTTGACGGCCTTGGCTGCCTTGGCCGCGCGGGGGTTCACGGCCGACTTGGCGCCGGGCTTGCGGCCGGGCTTGGCGGCGGCCTTCTTGGCGCGGCACTTCTTGACGGCCGCCTTGCGGGCCTCCTTGTGCTGGGCGTAGTACGCGCGGGCATAGAGATTCCGCTTCGCGCGCTTCTCCTCTTCGGTGAGCGTCTTGGTCTCGGCGGTTTCGTTGGTCTTCTTCATCTTTTTGTTCCTTTCGTTTTCCTTGTTTGTTCAGCAGCGGTTCTCCGTTGCGTCTAAATTATACTGTTGGCGTTTCGCGGTTTTCGCCCGCTACTCGGCTGGCTCTCCGTTTTTTCCGGCCTTTTCGCCTTTGTAGAACTTCTGGACGGCGGGAGCTATCGCGGCCCACGCGGCCTTGTTCATTGGCGCGGTCTCCGGCATCGCCGCGTCCATCTGCTGGAAAAGGCCAGCCAGGTACTGGAGGGCGGCCTTCCACTCCGGCTGGGCCGGCTTCTCGCCGCGCGGCGACATCGGGGAGGACAGGTACTCGGCCTTGTACCGCTCCGACAGCTCGGCGAACCTCGCCTCCGTCGCCTCGCGCTCCTTGTCGAACGGCCCCATCTTCCTGAGATCGGCTGCGTCGCGGAACATCTGCCGTATGTCTTTCGGTTCCACGCTTCGCCCGTTAGTCGTGGACCATGACGGTATTCCCGGCCTCGGCGGCGAGCGCCTTCTTGAGCGTAGTCGGGACCCACTTGCGCCCGGCCTTCGCCATGTAGACGGCCTTCGAATCGCCGCGCCCTTCGAACGACATGAGAGTCTTCGCGGCGTACGCGAGCGTCTTCGCGCGGAACGGCTCGACCGGCGTGGCCTCCGACTCGTTCTCCGTAAGCCAGTACTGGTCGACGTACTTGCGGGGCTTGCATCCCCTGACCTTGAACCACTCCACGTGCAGCCAGAGCGGCTTCCGCGAGATGCTCGCCGGGTCGGGGTTCAGCTTTATCTTGACGTCGAATTTGGGGTTGTGCCTCATGTTTATTTCCTCCTCGCGGGTTGATTATGCTCCGGAAAGCCGCGCCTTTTCGCCTAGGTCCGCACCATCTCCAGGAACTCGGCCTCGGTGATCTTCCTGATTCCGTACTCGTCGGCCTTGCGGTTTTTCGTGGACTGAGACGTCGGCGTGTTCGTCACAAGGTAGGTGAGATATCTGGACACCGACGACACGACGCCGTAGCCGGCGCGCCTCGCCATGGCGGCGGCCTCCTGGCGCAGCAGGCGCTCGAGCTTGCCGGTGAAGCACACCGTGCCGAGGCACGCGCATTCGTCGTCCCGGACGGGCTCGGAAGCGCGAGGCCTCTCCTGGACCGGCCCGGGCTCCGACGGCCCGGCGACGGCGGGGTGGCCGCTCCACGCCTTGCCGGCGTCGTGGCCGGACAGGTCGACGGTCGCGTCGGGCGCGGCGCAGTCGATGTAGGTCTTGTCGTGGAACTGCCCGCCGTCCCGGACGACGCCATTGATCTCGACGCCCGCCGAAAGCAGCTCTTCGCGGAGCTTCGCGCACTCCCCGAGGAACTCGCGGCGCTTCTCGCCGCGCGCCCAGCGCCGTCCGCGCCTGCACTCGGGAATAGGCCGGGTCGAGGCCCTCTCCCACTCGAGGGCGTAGTAGAGCCGGCGCTCGGCGTCCCAGCAGATCTGGATCCTCATGAAGCAGTTGTAGCAGGGGTAGCCCGAGCTGTTGGCGTTCCCGTCGACGGTCACGTCGCCGAGGCTGTACGGGCAGAGCTCGTAGTGCCCGCGCCCGTTGCGGAACACGACGTGGTTGAGCGTCTTGGCGCAGAGCCGCCAGCCGAGGAGGGTTTCGCCCTCCAGCAGGTTCATCTCGTCGGGGACGTCGGCGAGGTGGTGGGCGTATTCGAAGCGGTAGAAGCGCCCTTCCTGCCGGGACCGCGGCACTTCGGCGAGCTTCGCCTCGACGCGCCCGCGCAGCGCCTCGTACGCGGCCTTGATCCTCTCGGACTGCGCAGGCGTCAGGTACGTCTTGACCCTGTACGGGGTAGACGTCGCCTCGCCCCAGGCGCCGCAGTCGTAGTCGCCGCGGTGAAGGCTTTCGATTTCGTTCTTGAGTTCTCTGCTTATTCTGCCCATGTCGGTTTCTCCTTGCGCCTTTATTATGCGCGACGGCATCCGGGCGTTTCGCCCGTACGGCACGGCCGGGGGAAAGGGCGGCCCGTGCGTAAAACAGGCGGCCGCGCGCCCCACCGCGGCCGCCGCGTTCGCTCTTTCCGGAATGGCCAAGCTCTTCCGGCGGTTCAGCCGCCGATTACGATCTTCCTCGCCTGTTTGGCGGCCTCGGCCGAGATGAACTTCCCGGCGCCTTCGCCGATCTGTTCGACTACGGGCCGTTCCTCTTTGAGGCAGTCGTCGAAAACGCGCTTTGGCAGCTGCTTCATGACGGCGCCCATGTCCTTCGGGCCGAGCTCCGGCGGGAGCTTCCCCTCGTCGACCAGCTTGAGGATGATCTTCCGCACGCGCGCCTCGGTGACGATCGACGCGGCCAAAGTGGTTCCGCGCTCCTTCGCTGCGGCCTCCTCAGGGCTCAGCTCGCGCTTCGCCTTGACCTTGTGCGACTCCTTGAATTCGTCATTGACGATCTTGAGATAGGCCGGGGCCGTGCGGTCGTTTGAGGCGAGCTTGGACATGTCCTTGCATACAATTCCCTCTTGTCCGGGTCCGTATGCCGTAGACTTCTTGAGGAACGAGCGGCAGTGATCCCAGCTGACGAACGGCCCGTAGTAGAGTTCCTCGATATACTCGAGGCCAAGGTGCTTGCAAGTAGCCTTTACCCGCTCTTGGCTGACATAGCACCTCGCGCTCTTGCACCAGATATCATAGACGCGCCACTTGTTGTACCATTCGGGATTGTACGCGACCGAGTGCTTGACGCACCATTCTCCGAAGAAGACAAAGTCCTTGTAGATGCTCCAATCCGTCTTGGGCTCGATCTCCGTCTTCACGTAGTCGTAGAACCCACGCAGCGCGCCGGGCTCGTCGAGGAGGTTGGTCCTGGAGAACACCTCCAGCTTCCCGGTCGTCTCGTCCCATGCGATCGACGCGTTGGCCCCGTCGATCTTGGTGGTTATGGAGATGAGGTCGCCGGGCTCGAACGCGCCGGTGTTCTTCGGGCGGACCGCGTCGGTCCCGTCCTCCTTCTTGCCGATGACCAGGTCCTCCTCGCGGATGTAGTCGATGTCGACGAACTTGTGCTGGACCGGCTCCAGCTGGCTCTCCCAGTCGTCGAAGGCCGCCGGGTACTCGCGGCCGTCCACCGGCGACTTCAAGGTGACGTCGACCCGCCACTTGACCGGGTAGTTGCCGGGCGAATACGGCTTCGGCACCATGCACCCGATCTCGTCGAGCCCGGTAATGGCAGTCACGACGCCGCGCCACCCGTACACGTCGGTCTTGGCCTCGACCCCGTTTACGCGCACGCATTCGGCGAAGTCGTGCGAAATCACCTTGACCTCTGTCTTTTCCTGGAAATCCGGTCTCCTCATGTCGTCCCCCCTTCAGCCCGCGAGCTCGCCCTCTTCCGTGACTTCCCACACGCCGTCGGCGTCGGTCATGAACAGCTTGACGTCGCGGTCGTCGTAGTCGACGCCGAGGTCGGCGCATTCGGCCTTGCACGCGGCGACGCATTCCTCGATGGTCCCGAAGCCGTAGGACGCCGCCTCGCCGGGTATTTCGTAGTGATAGGGTTTTCCGTTCATCGCTTTTCTCCTTGCGCCTTTATTATGTCTAGAAGTCTCTGGAGTTTTCGCCTAAAAAAGCCGCCGGACCTGGATTACTTCGCGAAGTCGAACCTGACGAACCAGGCGGACTTGCCGGCCCCCGGCCCGGGATCGGGCTTGACGCGCGCCCCGGAGAAGCCGTGGTCTTTGAGCGCGCCATAGAGGGAGTCGACGACGGGCGTGACCGACGACAAGCCGAGGCCGGGCTTGCGTATCTTCACGATCATTCCGAGGCCGGACTCGCCGGACCAGTCCTGGAACGCGAGCGGGCATTCCACCGAGGCATCTCCGTCGGGCGAAGCCGTCTTGACGACGAACCCCTTCGGCCTGCCCTCGCCGTAGTCCTCGCCCGGGTAGTCCGAAACGTCGAGGCCCCCGTCCAGCGCGAGCGCCGCCCTGGCCGTGTTCACGGCGTCCCACACCCCGGCCTCCGCGGCGGCGCGGCCCGCGCCGGGCCTGGACGTCTTGACGCCGAGTTCCCCGAGCGCCGCGGCGAAGTCGGCGAGGAGCTTGTCCGCGCCGCCTTCGTAGAACCCGTCGAACGCGTCGTACTCGGACGCGACGCCGAGGCACGCGTCGTAGACGGCCCCGAGGACGTCTGCCGTTTTTCCGCCGGCCGTCATACGGACTTTCTTTGCGTACGCGAGGCGTACATCCCGGAGACGAGCGCGAAGGCCGGGACGTCGTCGACGCCGGCGGCGGACGCGACTTCGCCGGCGTGCGCCAGCATGGCGTTGGCGTAGACGGACGAGATTTCTATCTTCTTGTGCCTCTTCCGCGCCGAGGCCACCTGCGCCTCCATCTTTTTCGCGAACTCGCGGATCCAGCCGAGCCTGTCGGTAATGGTAACGCGCGGGCGGCGGCCCCTCACGGTCTTCTTCATGGTCTTCTTCATGGTCTTCTTCATATTTTCCTCCTTGCGTGTAGATTATGCGTCCGGACCCCCTGGATTTTTCGCCCGCGCGGTCACTCCGACAGAAGCGCCTTTATCTCGGAGAGGACGTCGTCCGGGATCGGACGCCAGTGCCAGGCATGACCGTATTCGACCCCGTCGGAGTCCTTCTCCATGCCGGCAGCCTTCAGCGCAGAGAGCCCGGCCTCGTAGTCGTGGATCGAGACGCCCTTCGACTTCAGGTACGCCTCCTGTTTCTCGTCTCCGAGGTGAGCGTCGTTATTGTGAAAATTTTTCCACCACCCGTATATCTTCTTGAACAGCGGGTCGTCGACGAACTCGGCGATCGTGTCGAGGCATTGGCCGCAGTGCACGTAGTCGGTGCCGCGCCCGTTCCAGAACCCGCCCTCGATGCCGAGCACAAGGCGCCCGTCGCCCTTGTCGTACAGCCGGACGTCCACGTCCACCCTGTTGACCCTGCGGCCGCGGCCGAAGTAGTCGACCTTGCCGAAATCGAATGTCTTCTGAAGATCCATGGTTTTTCCTCCTTGCGCCTTTATTATATGAGAAAGGCGCCGGGTTTTTCGCCCGGCGCCCTCCGCGGCGGCGTTTTTCTTCAGCCGCGCTCCCCGACCCATTCGGCCCACGTCGCGGGCGTCCTGCCGAACGCGCGGCAGTCTGCGCGGTGTTTGGTCCAGCGCCAGTAGCGGCGCTTCTCGTTCACCGACATGTTCTTGACCATGACCGTGCCTGGCTTCCGGCGGTCAGGCGACGGCGTCCGCTTGACCCCGGCCGTCGCGAGGCCGCCTATCTGGCCGCACGCCCGGCGGTTGGGGTTGACCTCGTTCTCGTAGCCGACGTCGCCGAGGCGCAGACGAGTGGCGCGATTGACCGTCACGGGCGGAAGCGGCAGCTTCAGCTGGATTGGCCTGGTTTTCGGCCTGGACGCCTCGAACTCGGCCTTGAACTTGTCGCAGAGCGACTCCGGCTTTCCGGCCGGCTCCTTCGCCGGGACAAGCGCCTCCATGGCGTTCTTGAGCAGGTCGAGGCCTTCGACGATCTTGTCGACGGCCACAGCGATCCTTGTTGACTGTAGTTTTGTCATTTCGTTTTTCCTCCTTGCGCCTTTATTATGCGCACGGGCATTGCGGGTTTTCGCCCGCGGCGCCGAGCCCGGCGGACGCGGCCTCGATTTCTGCCACGAGGGCGTCCGCGAACCGGCGGTACCCATCTTTCGCCTCGTCCTCCGTCCCGAAGAAGCCGATCCACATGTGCGACGAATGGAAGTATTCTAGGCGTCCCACCGGGCCGGCGAGTTCGCCGAACGTGCCGTCGCCGAACGGATCCCGCTCGCCCGACTTCACGCGCGTCTCGCCGCCGCGGACGAACGCCTCGACGACGCCGACGTTCTTGACCGCGACGCCGTACCGCCGCCCGGGCTTGAAATCCGGTTCGAACTTCACGGCGCACGCCCACATCCTGCCGAGACAGTTCGGCGCGAACGCCGTTTTCGATTTCCTGAACATGTCGAACAGGTTCATGCCTTATGTCTCCCTTCCGTCACTTGTCTCCCTGCGCGATCTCGTCGAACGCCTCGACTATCTCCGCGACCTGCTCCCCGATCTCGTCGTCGTCCTTCGTCTCGCAGAACGCCAGCCGGATCGCGCCGCCGATGAAGTCGGTCAGGCGTTTGTAGAGTTTCGCGCCCTTCGCGGTGAAGCACTTCACGCACCGGCCCTCGCCGTCGAACTTCGGCTCGACGAAGACCTTGCACTTCTTTCCGCCGTTTACGAGCCAGAGCAGCTGCTCCAGCGTCGGGTACGCCGGGACGTCCTTCTGCACGCCCCTGAAGCGCGCGGCCTGCTTCTTCTTAAAGTCGCGCAGGTAGGCCTTCTTCTCTTTTTCGGTCATTTCGTTTTCCTCCTTGTGAAAAGATTATGCGGCGCGTCACGGCAGGTATTCGCCCAGCTTCTTCAGCCCGTCGCCGAGCCACCGCTCGAGGCTTGCCTTGAATTCCCGGCGCATCTCCTCGATTTCGGCGGCGTCTCCGCGCCCGGCTAAGTCGATGTCCCATATCCCGGCCAGGTTGTGCACCCCGTTCAGGAGCCGGCCGGCGAAGCAGTTGACGTCGTGGACCAGGCGGCCGGAGTACCGCCGGCACCGCTCGTAGACGTTCGCCGCCCGGCGGCAGAGGTCCTGCACGTCCGGCGGCATCTTGTCCGTTATGTCGGCGCGTATGTCAGCCATCGTCGTCCTCCCCGAAAATCTCGTCCCAGCACTTCGGGCACGTCCCGCTGATGAGGATTTCGCGGTCTTCCGGCGACAGCCGGGGGAACGCGTCCTGGATGTGGGCGCCGCGCTCCCACCTGTTCCGACCTTCGCGCCACTCGTCGAAGCGCATGGCGACGGCATGTTCTTCCCCGCACACCGGGCACTTCACCCAGACCGAGCAGTCGGTCCCGTTCGTGACTACTCTCGTTTCTCTCAGAAGGTCCATGTCGTTTTTTTTTCTCCTTGTGCCTTTATTATGCGGGTACCGCCCGCGCGCTTTCGCCCATCGCGGCCTTGAGCCTGTCGACGGCGGCGTCGTCTTTCCGGCGGTGCAGCCTGAGCGACATCCTGAACCCCATGCACTTGTTCCCGAACACGGCGGCCATAAGCACGCGCCACGTCGCCTCGGCGCGGGGCAGCAGGTTCCCGGTGTAGGGCGCGGGGTGCATCATGCGGCACAGCTCGGCGGCCTTGGCGAGGCTCATGCTTAACTTGACCCCGCACCGCTCCATGACGACCCGCGAGTTCCGGAACACGGACAGGTCGAGGTCTTTGAACGGCACCATCTGGGAGTAGTCGAGCGCCACGACCGCGCCGGGGTTCCCGGACTGGAGCAGCGCGAGGTTGAGGATCGTGTGCAGGCGGCGGTGCTGGTCCCCGGTGACGTAGACGTAGTTCTCGTCCCTGTTCTCCCCGCCGAGCGACGCCGGCCAGACGTGGTGGCGCTGAAGCTTCGGCCCGGCTTTCGGGTTGAGCCCCCTGAACCTCTTCACTTCGTCGCCGTATATCCGCACGTAGTCTTTCATACGCACGGATTATGCGGCCGGTATTTCCAGGATTTCGCCCGGTTACGAACGCGGCCAGTTCCGCCACGCGTAGAACATGAAATAGTATATGAAGTTCAAGAACATGACGACCGCCTCCACGTGGACAAAGACGCCGAAATCCCCGTCTGCTCTGTCGGCCACAAACGCGAGGATTTCCGCAATAAGGAGCGACAGCATCTGGACCACCCACGCCTCTTTCTCGGTCAGCACAGAATATCCTCTTTGACCGAGACGACCTTTGCTCCGGGATTGGCGTATTCCCAGGCTCTCGCCGCCGACTTCTCATCAGTGGCCATGACGACAGCTTTTCTGCCAGTGCTGTCTACTAGTAAGAAGTTCTTGAGTTTCATCAATTTGATTCTACCGCGTTCTCTAGAATGCGGTAAGGCGCATTCTAGAGAATCCGAATCAAGCCGGTGAAGACTTTGGCAGGCTGATTTCGGCGTCTTCTAAAAAGGTTTTAGGCGAGTTTCGGCAAAAAACGCGAGTTCAGCTTTCCGTGACGAATACCGGGTGAAACCGCCAGTTTGCCGTCGCGGGTTCCGTTTTAAAGAATTCGCACCAGTCGCGGATCCTCTCTACGCCGGCGGACAGCGAGAATTCCGTGGCGTCGCGCCTGTCCTGCGTCACGGCACATCCGTTTTTCCCGGCTTTCAGGTATCCGGTCCGGTCTTTATCGGCCGTGTCGAACCCGAACAGGACGGCGAACCTGCGGACGGCCTTCTGTTTACGTTTTCTTTTTGCCATGATTTAAGTTATATCGTCGGATTCCCGGTCTATAAGCAGCCAGTCGCGGTTCTCCGCCCAGAAGTCGCGCCCTTCCATGTCTTCTTTCGTCAGGTTCGACTCGGCGACCAGAAACGTGCTTCTTATCGAACAGTCCGGGAACTTCCGCGTGAATTCCTCGTTCGCGAGCTTGGGGCATGTATGGACAATTAACGCGGCCTTCCTGATCCTTGCCGCGCCGGGCGGAGCCCCCGACACCAGGTATTGCTTCAGCCGTACCTGTTTCTCCGGTTTCTTTTTCTCGACATGTTTATGGTCCATACGTCTCCTACTATTACGCGCGCGCGTTTATTATTATATTTAATTTATATATATATATTTATATTAAAATATATTAGTTTAAAATATATATTAAAAAATAAATTCCTAAAAAAACCAGTATTATTCGCGCGGGCAAGCGTACGCGTATTTACTTTTAATGTAATGATCCCAACCAGGGGGGGCCGGGCTTGCCCGGCCCGCTCGTCGCATGCACAGCATGCGACTTCGCCGGATTTCGTGCTTTTAAACAACATGTTTCAAAAACTATCCGTAAAAACAGTAAATAAAATCAAACCGGAAAATCCGGCAATCAAGTAATTCTAAAGGAAAAAACATGGCTTTTAACGACATCAAGGCTTGGCGCGAGATCATGGACGCCGAGGAGCAGGAGAAAACCGCCTACGACAAGGCTTGCGAAGACGCCGAGGAGCGCGCCGCGAAGGCGGCGCGGGACGAATACGACGAACTTGAACAGACGTAGGTCGATCCGGCCACGTGCGTGTGCGACTGCGGAAACGACGGCTGCGTCTGTCTCGACGACCTCGAGGACGACGAAGTCGACTTCTCTGCGTACGGTGTCTCCGAGTCCGACCTCGGCGTCGGGCCCGCCGACGAGCACTATCCGACCGCCCGCGACCTGGCGAGAGAGCCTCTCGTGAGGATCCCGGCCGCTCTCGGCCGCCCCGCGTCCGACGCTGACCTCGCGGCATAGGACGTCGTCAGCCTGATGATGGAGGCCCTGAAGAAGCTCCAGGAGAAGAAAGCCGCCGAGCGGGTCGACGAGGAAACCGAATTCGAAGAAGAAGACGAGACGCTGTTCGAGGAAGAAGACGCCCCGGCGGAGGTCGACGACAAGATCGAGCAGATGTCGCAGAACGACGACTACCCGCTTTCCGACGCCGACTGGGACGAAATCGACGCCGAGCCGTCGTACCAGAAGAAAATCGAGATGATCCAGGCCAAGGTCAAGGACCGCTGGTCGTCCCTCTCGCCCGAGGCGAAGCGCCAGATCCGCGGCGACGTCGACGACCTGCGCAGGAAATTCCTCGAGTCCAGGTGGAGCGAGAAGCAGTTCGAGGCCGCGCTCAGGCTTCAGCGGATATCCAGGAAGCGCGCGCTGACCGCCGACGAGGAGAAGAAATTCTCCCAGATCGTGCAGTTCGGCCTGGACGACGAGCAGCGCGAACGGCTGGAGGACAATCTCTATTCCAACGGGTTCAGGATCCCCCGCGAAGGGCGGACCGCGACGGTTCCGGCGTCTTCGGCGCAGGCCGGCAACGTGACCGACCACCACGGCGGGGCCGATTCGGCCGAAAGGCGCAACGAGACCGGCCTCGACACCGAGTTCGACATCAGCAAGTTCGAGTACGTCCCCGAGCCGATGGAGCCCGGGACGAAAGTGCCGGCGGACTTCAACCCGGAATACGCCAATACGCTGGCCGACCGGAACGCGGAGCTGCGGCGGGACATCGCCGCGACCGCCAAGGACCTCGAGCCCGGCCACGCCGAACGGCTGAAGGCCTGGCGCCGGAAGGAGGCGGCCGCCGCGCTCGGCGACGACTTCTACACGGACGACGCCAAGGTATGGAAAAGGCTCGTAGGCCTGCTCGAGCCCGACGAAATCGCCGAGATAACGTCCGAGCTGGCGAACGAGCTCCCGGGGTCCAGGGCCGACAACCAGCGCATGCTGGACTACATGTTCGGCGGCATGAAGCTGACGCAGACGGCGATGGGCGCCTAGGCCGGCTACGGGGCCGACCAGAAGGGCAGGACCGGCGGCCTCACCCAGCAGGGCGACAAGCTTATGAACCTCCTGCTGTTCGCGCTGGCGACGCACCTCAACGTGGCGACCGACCACCTCGAGCGCTTCTGGAAGAACCTCAAGTCCGAGAACACGGGCCCGCGCAACGTCCGCAAGGAACTGCGCCCGGTGATCTTCCGCGAGGTATGCGACGAGCTGGGCGTCGACCTGGACCGCGTCGGCCAGGAGCTCGGCGTCGTCCCGGCGTACAGCGCCGGCGTGAAGGCGAAGCGCGCGGCCGACAACCTGCTCATGACGCTGTTCGTACGCGAATACGACCAGATGTCCGCGGCCGAGCGCGAGGCGCTGGGCAGGACGTTCCAGGCCTATAAGAACAATTCCTCGATCGTCAAGCTCTACACCGGGCTCGACGACGACCAGAACTCCGAGTTCCAGGGCCTCATCGCCAGGATGCGCGACGAGGGCGACCTCCCGAACGAAGACCGCGTGCGCCTCCTGCAGCTCGACATCATGCGCAGGAACCCCGGCGTCGGCGAAGACATCGCCCGCGCCCAGGCCGAGCGCAGGTACGCGCAGATGACGCAGAACGGCGACGGCCCGTTCGTGGAGTTCACGACGCGCCTCGCCAAGACGTTCGTCCGCGGCCATTCCCAGAACCACACCCGCGACACCATCGCCAGCCCAAACCGCGCCGAGGCGTAATAGGAGGAAAGCACATGACACTCGATCTGAAGAAACTCATAGTAAACGCGGTCCGCCGCCAGATGTCGATCCAGCATTTCCAGGCGAACGTCCAGGTGTTCAAGCGCGACGAAATGCCGGAATGGGTGACGGGCCAGATCAAGGCGAAGTTCGGCGAGAGCTACGGCGCCGACGGCGACTGGTGGGTCTGGCTGTCGTCCAAGGAGCTGTCCAAAGACAGCCGCGAGACGGCGTTCAACGTGCTGAACTCGGCGCTGGGGGAGGCCGCCAACAACATGACGGACACCGACCTCAAGATAATAGCGCTCGAAAAGCCGGCCGGAGGGGACGCGGTCGACGAATCGGTTGAAAACCCCGAAGAAGGCGAGAAATTCATGTTCCTCAAGGTGACCATCAAATGAACGCAGCCATGACCGGAAACAGAACCAGGATTAAGTCCAGGAGCATACGCGAGAGCGCGGACTCCGCGTCGTACAGGAACTTCGCGGCCTTCCTGCCGCCGAACGAGGATTTCGAGGATTCGGCGGTCGATTTCAGGCCGGTCGAATCGGTGACGGTGACGGCCGGGGGCCCCGGCGGGAACGCCGAATACCTGAAGCTCGACTATTCGGGCAGGTACGAGACGCAGTCGGCCGTCGACCTCGGCGTGTTCGACCTGTCGGACCGCGAATTCTGGGAATACTGCGCCATCGAGGCGAAGACGGCGACCGCCGAGCTCGTCCTGCATGTCGAGGAAATCCTGAAGAGGATCGCCGATTTCGCGGACGGGGACTTCTGGCCGTTCGGCGGGCGCAAGTTCGAGACCGAGGCCGAATTCAGCAAGGCCTTCGGCGAGGCGGCGGAAGAGGCCGGGTTCAGGCTGTCGGTCGAGAACGGCAAGGGCGTCATCGCGTTCGACCACAAAGGGCGTATGGGCGTCCTTAAGGTGAAAGTCGTGTTCCGCTGAAAAGCGAAAGGCCCCGCCAAGCAGGAAGCGCGCCGGGATCCCGGCGCGCGTTTTTTTTTTCCGGCGGGCGCGGGCTTCCGGTTCAGTACGCGACGACGAGATTCGGGCGGACGCGCTCGACCTCGAATTTGCCGAAATCCGCCGTCTCGACGCCGGGCGCGTACAGGCGCAGGAACGACTTCAGGTGGCGGTTCGTCGTGGCCGACTCGATCTCGGCGTACTTGCGCACGTACCCGTCGGCGTCCGCCGAGCAGATGATCGTGTCGTAGCTCTTCAGGTACCTCGTGCCGTTCAGGTCGTCCAGCACGAACGCCTTGCGGTAGAAGGACTTCCTCGAGCCGGGCCTGGCAGGCTTCAGCTCCGTCTCCACCACTCTCACAGTCTTTGCCATGGTTTTTCTCCTTGCGTCCTTATTATGCGTCCGGGCGCGTCCGGCTTTCGCCCGGAAACGCGAGGCCCCCTCAGCGGGCCGACGCGTACTTCCCGATCCCGAGCTCCCGCGCCATCGAGTCGACGACCTCCGCGATCCTGGAGTGCAGGCCCTTCTGTGTCGGCGCGAAGACGAACGCGTCGCGCGGCTGGTAGACGCCCCAGCCGCGCCGGCGGTACCCGCGCTCGCGGCCGTCCGTATAGACGTCGGCGTCCCACACCTCGCACTCCCAGCGGGGGTCGGCGTCGATCTTCTCGGCGCGCTCCCTCGGGTTCTTGACGTCCTCGTAGTCCTCGCGCGGGTCGGCCTCCTTCCGGCGCGCCTTCTCGTAGGTGCGGTGCCCGGCGGTGAGCTCCACGCGGACGCGGACCTCGGTCAGGTCCTTGACGGTCGAGCCCCCGAGCGCGGGGCAGCGCTTTTTCTTGATCGGGCTCTTCAGCTTCGCGACGACGAACGGCGACGCCCAGCCCATGTGGCTGGACCGGAGGCTGCCCCACAGCGGGCACTTGCCGGCGCTGTACCGGTAGACGCGCCCGAACAGGGAGCCTTCCCCCTTGGCCAGCAGCACCGGGCCGGACACGTCGGCCTCGATCCCGGCGTCCGCGAACGCCTTCTTGACGGCCTCGGACGCGGCGCGCGCCTCGGCCTGCGTAAGGGCGCGGCGCCAGTGCGCGACGGCCTGGCCAGCCTGTTTCTCCGTTATCGGCTTGAGTCTCTTCGTGTTCATTTTCGTTTTTCCTCCTTGCGCCTTCATTATGTGCGGCGCCGTTCAGGATTTTCGCCCTTGATGGTGGACCCGGCAGGACTTGAACCTGCGACCCGTCTTCACAGCGATAAAGCAATTGAATTTTATATTTTGGCAATGCCAGGAAAGGCGATTTTGCTTAAACGACTAACTTTAGATTGTTGTCAAACCGAATTTTGCCATCAATAAATGGCTTGTATTGTTTTGCTCCTATGAAATATATTCTGATATTTTTATTCTATTCGACAACATACTTCATTTTTCGCTTGTCTTTTTCAGAATAATAACCTTTGACTTCTACGTAGACGCCATGCGCTGGAATGTAGAAATCTGGATTGTATCTATGGCATACGCCGTCAGAATCGCTATATTCTATCCATTTATTCTTGGTCCACAGTATGCCTAAGCTATTTAGCTTGAGTGCGACGTTCTCTTCCCAATGACCTCTTACGGTATACTCGTCGCCGTTCAAGTTTTTGACTTTGTACCACTTGACATGCAGAAACCCAGAACGGTCTTCGTCTATACGTCTTGACCTTGCAAGCGAAAGCTTCTCTCGTGTTTCTTTCGTATGCGGGTGACCAGGCTTTCCCTTGTTATTTGCGCTATAACTCACTGCCGCCCTATAGACGGCTTCAGACGTTTCTTTGGTCAGGCCTTTGTTCCATGCCTTACCGCTACGGCATTCTTTGCTATGCGCCTATTTTTGCGCGCGGGTGTCAAATACCAGACCGCATCTATGACATTTCCAGTTTTTCTTTGGAGTTGCGCCTTTGTGCGGAACTGCTCGTTTCTTAACATGTTTCGCAATATACGAGGCCATGCAGCTTTTAGAACAGAACCTGCCGGTACCATATGAATGATCATGGTCCTTACCGCAATTTTCGCATGGTGAATCAGCAATCTTCTGTTGCTGACGCTATTTGAATTGCTAATAGCGAATCTTATTCATTTGTTTTTTACCTTTTACGTCGTTCGAGCGACTTTTCTATTTACTCTGCATATTAAAAAGAATCAGGTCCTGGCTCGAACCAGGACCTGAAATAAGATGGTGGATCCGGAGGGACTCGAACCCTCAACAGCCAGATTATGAGACTGGATTTCTAACCGATTGAATTACGGATCCAAATGAGCAGCCTGAGCTACGGGTCCCCGGAAAATCAGCACACGTACCTGCGGACGGCCTCGGCCGCCTTCTGGATCTCCGTGATCGCCAGGTCCGCCATCGACTCCCTCCCGGGAACGTTCAGGCGCGCGGCCTCCTTGATGGCCATGTTCAGCCAGCCGAGGACGTTGGACTTGACAGCCTCGACCTCTGCGTTCGGCGCCGAGGCGGGCGTGTCGGCCGGAAGCGGTGGCTCGACATCAATCGGCAGGTCGAGCAGCGGCTCTTTCCCGGCCAGCACCTCCGCCTTGTACGGAACGCCTTCGGCGTCGCGCCCGATCCTGAGAACGAGCTCCGCGTCGTTGCCGCGACCCAGCTCGTAGTCGCACATTACCCGCAGCGCGGACACTTTCGCGTTTTTCATCTGTTTTTCCTCCTTGCGCATGTATTATGCGCAAGCGGTTTCCGCCTTTTCGCCCACGAGCCCGAGCCGCCCCGCCAGCTCCGCCACGTCGTCTTCGGAAACGCCGAATATCTTCGCGACGCCCGCCTGCGTCATCGGACGGTCGAGAACGCCGTACCTGATCGCCAGGACGACGCGCTGGGCCTCGGAGAGCGAGCGCAGCGCCTTCGCGAGCGCGGCCAGCCCTTCGTCGCGCTCCGCCCTGGCGAACGGAGGCTCGGCGTTGCGGTCTTCTATGACGTCGCCCAGCTCCGAACCGCCGTCGTCGCCGACCGGCGTATGGATAGATGTCGTCTTCTGGACGGCCCTGAACGCGTCCATGGCCTTCTCGGCGGACATCCCGGAGGCGGCCTCGAACTCGGCGCGGGTCGGAAGACGGCCCGTCGCGGCCTCGAACCTGGCGATCGCGGCCTTGGCGATCCGCGCGGCCTCGGAAGTGTGCTCCGGGATATGGATGACGTCCGACGAGGTGCGGACCCTGCGCCCGACGTCGCGCTTCACCCAGAACGTCGCGTAGGTCGAGAACTTCTTGTTCATCGACGGATCGAACTTCTCGATCGCGCGGACCAGGCCCTGCGCGCCTTCCTGCACCAGGTCCTCCATCGGGATCGACCCGTTGAAGGCGAACCTGCGCGCCTCCTTCACGACGAGACCCATGTTCCTGAGAACAAGCGTCTCCCGGGCGCGGTTCTTTTCGTCCTCCGTCGACTTCTCGCCGCGAAGGATCCCGAACAGCGCGGCCTCCTCTTCCCTCGTCAGCACTTTCCTTTTCTTTATGATTCCCATGGGGCGAACTTCCTTTCTTGGTTGTCTCCGTAGATTCTGCGAGGCCCCGTCCGGGGTTTTCGCCCGGAAAGGCCTTTCCGAAAGCGCGAGGCCCTCACATGGCCGCCTTTATGACGACCGACAGGAAATCCCTGTTCATCGTCCGGAACGCGCGCCATATGTCCCAGTCCGTATAGCCTAGTTTCCTCAGCTTCTTGCCGATTTTCGGGCTTTTCCCGATCCAGTCGGTCATGGCCTCCTTCGGGGCGTCTGCGAGATCCTCGACTGTACGGATGACGAACTTCTTCTGCTTTATTTTTCCTGACGGCATGTCGCCGCTCCTTTCAGAAAGCGCGAGGCCCCTTAGACCGCGGGGCCGAGCTCGACGTTCCAGATCGCGCCGTCGCCTTCGGTCACGCCGCATTCCTTCACGCGGCGCAGCGCGCACGGCCTGCCGTTCGCGTCCTCCACGCCGTTGTACGCGATCAGGACGATCGCCGGCTTGTCAGCCATGTCCAGCGTGATGTTGGCGCGCAGCCCGTCGCGGACCTGGCCCCACGTCATCGCCCCGCTGTCGCCGCAGACGATCGTGACGATGCCGCCTCCTCCGCCGCCGACGCGCTTGACTCCCGACCCGTCGATGAAGTTCTTACCCCTGTCGGGGCGGCCGAGGTCGGTCGACGCGATTATGCACGCCGGATCCTTCTGGTTGAACTTGGCCAGCTCGTCGACGAGCTGGCCGTAGGTGGCGTATTTCGGTTTTGTCCGTCTGCTCTTCATGTCGCTTTCTCCCTGCAGATTTATAATGCGCCGGCTTTTCCGGGGTTTTCGCCCGGGACAGTCCTTTCGAGAAGCTCCTCCGAATCGGCAGCCGCTTCCTTGTCGAGCGCCTTGGCGTCGGCCAGCGCCTTGAACGCCATCTCCCGGCACTTCTCGGCGAAGGCCCTCTTCTTCGCGGCCTCTTTCCGCTTCTCCTCGGCCCCGAAGAAGAGGGAGGCCGCCTTCCAGGGATCTCCCTTCGACCGGACTATCGCTATGCGCGCCATGGCTCAGGCGTCCTTCGTCGCGAGGCCGGCCGCCTTCTTGTCGATCTCGACCGCGCACCTGAACACGTCCCCGGCCGTTTTGTTGATCTCGGCGGCAAGCTTGTTCCAGTCCTTCATGGTCTTGGGCTCCCCGACCTTGGACAGGGTGTCGTATACGTCGCCCTGTTCGTTGCACGGCCACGGCATGTCGAAGTCTATGTCGAAGTCGCACTGCATGCCGTTGTTGAAGGTCTGCCAGCCGATCTTCCAGCATATCTTCCAGTTATCGTAGTCCTTTTCTTTCGGGCCGTCACCGTAGTTGTGCCAGCCCATGCAGACGTCGACCTCGTGGAGTTCGGTATCGCCGATCTTCATGTGGCAGCACCCGCAGTCCTGCTCCTTGAGCCACTCGTACCAGCTTTTCAGGGTCTTGCCGTCGATTTTCGGAAGTTTTGCTCTCATTTCGTTTTCTCCTTGTGCATGTATTATGCGCAGGAGTTTCTAGAGTTTTCGCCCATCAGATGCCGGCTATGACGTAGGTCGTCCGGCCCGAGACGCCGAACGGCATGACCGAGCACCGGTCGAGGGCGCTGTTCTTGCTCTGCGCCCGGACGATCGCCTGGATGGACTTCGCCCGGACGTTCTCGCCGAGGTCCGGCTCCGACGTGCAGAACGCGTACTGTCCGTGCGCCGGTCCGACTTCCCCTACAAGCGAATCGCCGAGAATCTTCCTGACGTCTCTCTTGAACTCGTCGAACTGCTTGGTCTTCATGCTGTTTTCTCCTTGCATCTTTATTATGCCGGCCGAATCCGCGCGTTTTCGCCCGCCGTCGGTAAATAAAAACGACTGGAACTGTTTCTTGGAGGAAACTTCCAGTCTTTTTTATTTGGACTAACTTCGTTTCTTATATGGCGCATGCGGCTTAGGCTAACCCATTGCCAAAGCTTCTTTCATCGACATGCCCTATTTCGTAAGACGCTAAAATAACAGGTTTTGGTTCAGTCCGCTTTCGTCTGACCACTGCTTTATAGTCTTTCCGACCCCGTTTACGAAAAACAGTTTTCCGCGGTTCCTCTTTTTTGAAGCGTCCACCGCCTATTCGAACGTCATGCTGAATTTGGTCATTCTCTATTTAAGTCCGCCCGGTGTTATCCCGGCGATCTTTGCGCCTTCGTCGACGGTAAGCTGTTTTCCGTGGTAGTCGTATCTTTTCTTTTTCCACGACGTGTCGACTGCCTCTGACGGAATAGTCATTATTCGATCTATGTCCCAGCCGGATTTAATCCTGTCGTGGATTGTCCATTTAAATACTTTTCCTCCGCTCATGCCGGCCAGTTCTTCTATCGTATAAGATCCGCCGTTCCATTCGAATTTTTGTTCCCAGATGCTTGTCGGATTAGGCATAAGCGGAGTCTCTACCGCCTTTTCTACTGACCATCCTCTTATGTTCATTCTCGCCAGCAGCGTTTCCGCGGGTATGCCTGTCATTTTTTCGAGTTCCGGCGTAGTATATGTCTTTCCTCTGTAAAGATATTTATTACCGCAAAACTTCTCCTTTGAAAGGGCTTCGTCCAGCGTCCAGCCGGCACGCAGCCTGGCGCTTACTCTGGCGTAGTCCAAACCGGTCATATTGCACCATTCGTTCAACGTATGACCTTCGCCTTTGCCGTTAAACCATATCTTGTCCCGTTCTCTCGGCGGCAATGCTATTATTTCGGCCATCGACATGCCTTTTCTAAAGCGAGTTCTGATTATGTCTGGACTTAATCCGATCCATTCCGACCATTCCCGTAAAGACCCCTTTCGCCCGTCGTGTTCTATTATTATGCACCCTTTCGGGTATGTGAACTGAAACGAACCGCCTCGGCATCTGTTATAGGATTTCGGATCCGCCAAGACCTTGTCGTCGATTAGTTCGATTTCTTTCCTGTTCATCTCCTCGAACGTGTCAAAATCAAAAAGGATTTCTTTCCTAAAACATTCGCGTATATTTTTTCCGGCGTTTTTGTATCTGGCATAGTCCTGTTTGAGCTTGGCGCCAGATCCCATGTATGAATCATTTGGATTGGTAGTCCGGTGTTGCCCTATATAGTATTGACCGGTCAGGACGTTAACTATTTTGTAGATGACGTAATGCCATCGAAATTCGGAACTGTTCATTTCGGATTCTTTCTGTTTCTTGGAGGAAACTAATATTATTTACTATTTAGATTTTAAGACTGCTTGTATGTAGTAAATAAAAATAACTTTAACAAGTAAAAGGAAAAAAACATGTCTACACTGCAGCATATTAATTCAGTGGTCAACTACAACTGGCCCGAATTGTCTCGCAAATATCCGGGTTTTGATAAGCCATAGATCGTTCCTGCATCAACTTTAAGGGGAATAGCGCCTACATATCTTAGATCGGCTATTGATCAGTCGGAAGACAGTTATTTCATGTTCATAGCGGGCGACGTGACGAAAGGCGACTGCAGCCGCGACGCAGCTTGCCGGTTCTTCGACGAGCTTTTCTACGAGAAGCTCTAGATGCCGTCCTCCTACGACATAGAGGCCGGCGGGCAGCTCCCGCGCGAGCAGGCCATCGACGCCGAGGTACTTCCCCCGGCCGGCGACCGCCAGTTCCGCAGCTTCTACGACGAGCAGATGGCCAGGATGGACGCCGAAGAAGAGCGCCAGCGCCGTATAGAGAACCTCGGCTTTGACCCCGACGACGGCAACACGATCGACGCCGAGGTGACGTCTGTCGACGGCGTGCCCGCCGGCGGCAACGCGGCCGATACGGCTGTCGACCACGCCTAGACCACGGCGGTCGGCATGCCTAAAAAGATCTTCTACTGCGTCGATTTCCATTGTCCGGCGGGCGGCATGCTTGGCTACGACGGGAACTCCGGCAGGCTCGGCGGGCGCGGCGGGCGCAGGTTCCTGCGCGAGGCGCATACCGACAATCCCGTCGGCGACATCTTCAAGGCCTATACCTGGGCCAACGGGAAAAACCTGTGCAAAGGCATGGTCTCGATAGCGAAGGCTTCGCCCGCCCCGGACGCCGCCGGCTCCAACCGCGAGCTCCACGACAAGTACAACCTGTTTATCGTCAAGTATTCCGACGGGACTTTCCTCTGGATCCAGGAATCCGCCGATTCCGGCTCGTTCAGTATCGCCCAGCCCAAGATGGACGCGGCGCGCGCCGCGCACTGGGCCGAGATATACGACGTCGGCGACATGCTTGCGGCGACGGCGGTCGAGCTCGAGGCGTATTCGCTGTTCAGCGAAGCCGAAAAGTCGGATCCCGAGGAGATGATGAAGGAGTTCGTCGAGAAGAAGGAGAACGGCGAAGTCGAGGAGGACGAGTACCGCCGCCCCAAGAACCAGCCGCACAACCTCCACCGTGTCGACGAAAAAGATGCTCCGGCGGAATACCACAACGACTTCGGCAGCGACCTGCTGGCATGCGTCAAAGGTATGAACGACCACGACTTCAATAGTACCCGCGTCGGCGTGTGGGGCGGCTTCGGATTCGACGCGGTCGTGCCCACCGCGTTCAGCGGCGACCACGTCACGCTCGAGCCGGGCGACGGCGACATGCTGAGGCTGCCGCAGTTCCTGGCCGGCCTCAAGGAGATTGGCGTTAAGAAGCTCAGCGACGTGAAGACGCTGGACGTCTACGGCGAGGACTCCGAGTACGCGGGCTTTAAATGGGAATGCGATATCCCGATGAAGGTAATCAGCTTGAAGTTCAGTTCGAAGAAGAACGCGCCCAATCCGAAGGACGAGTTCAATGACTTTCTGTCAGAGGAAGACGGCAAGAACGAGTCCGAAGAGCTGAACGAGTCGATGGTGCGTTTCTGCGACCGTCTCATCCGGGGCTGACCGATGGCGTTCGAACGTCTAGACCTTAAGGCGGTCTCCTGCTTCGGCTGGAGCCGCCCCGACAAGTCCGGCGAGGCCGGCTGGGCGGCGACGGCGCGGAAATGCGTGTCGTTCGGGTGGTCTGAGAAGGCCGCGCGCAAGATCGACGACGGCCTCGCCGCGGACGTCTCGAGATCGTTCAGGCGGATCACGTCCGGACGCTTCGTCGACCTCGACACGCAGGTCCAGTACCGGGCCTATTTCGACAACGCCAAGGGGCTCTGGTTCCTGGAGATAGTCGATTCCCCCGCCGCCGACGTGCTCGACGAGGACCTCTAGGGGTTCTTCGGCTCGGAGGAGGCCGGCCGGTTCGCGAGACGCTGCTCCCACCTCGCGCTCGACGCCGCGGACATATACGACGGGATAGTGAAGGAGCACCTGGAGAACGGGGAGCTCCTGAAGGTCAACGAGCAGAAGCTCGACCGGATACTCCGCGACCTCGCCGTCGGCAGGTTTATCGACAACCTCCGCGGGTGCAGGTTCGGCAGGAAGTGAGGCCTGCCCGCGCGTGAAAGACGAGGTCCGGGAATTCCCGGACCTTTCTTTTTTCGCAGGCTGTTCCCCACGCCTCAGTTTCCGGCGTCTTTCCCGTCGTGCTTGGAATCCCACCAGTTCCAGAAGTCGGCGGCGTCGTCCGGCAGATCGTCGTCGTCCGGCGGATTGTCGCCGCCCGCGGGTCCGTTCTCCTTCCGGCCGCCTCCGGAAGAGGCGTCTTCGAACTCGACCTCGTCCCAGAAGTCCTCCTGGTCGCCGGCGTCGAGGTCTTTGAATTCGCGGAATTCGCCGCCGAGCTCGGCGGTTTTCGCGCCGGACCACGCCTTCTTCACGTCTTCGAGCCGGCCGGATACGGTAAACCAGCCGGCCGAATCCGTATCTACGTCGAGATCGACGTCTTTAAGCGCGCCGGTTTCGAGCATTTTCCTGAATACGTCGCCGTCTTCCGCCGTCAGGTATATGTTCAGCGTGCATTCGTCGTCGGGGCCGTGGGACATTTTGCCGTCCCCGTCGTCCTCGTCGTCGAACGTCACGATCGACAGGAACGCCGCCTCGGCGCCGGGGACGCTTTTCACGAACTTGCCCCATTCGGCGTACGACGTCTGGTTCTCGGCGTTGAAGCATATCATATAGGCGTACTTCAGGGCCAGCAGCCCGCCTTCGGCCGTAATCGTGTTTTTCGTCCGCCCGAAGCTGAAGTCGCGGGAGCTGGACTCGAACCGCGAAAGCTTGATGACGGCGGTAGACGCGAAATCGCTGTTTTTAAACTTGAACGTAAACGTCCCGCTTCTGTCGTTGTCGAGGCCGCCGCCGCGTTTTCCGCCGCTTTTCCCGCCGAGCAGGCCGTTCCACCAGCTGTCGTCGTCATCGTCGTCGCGCGACCCGTACCCGCCGTACGACCCGTACCCGCCGTACGATCCGTACCCCGAGTAGCTTCCGCCGTAGCCGCCCCACGAGCGCGCCTCCGGCTTTATGTCGGAGGAATACTGCTTGTCGAGGGGGATTTCCGTGCACAGCGCCCGGAGCAGATCCTCCGCGGCGCAGACGTCGGAGAACTTGGCGTATTCCGTGTCCATGTGCGCGTTGTAGCCGCCGTTCCCGAAGTTGAGGCACTCCAGGTGCTTTCCGTCGGGGAGGACGTGGTTGCGAATATTTAAAATATCAGTAAATGGTTCCGAACGAAAATCGGTCAGCCTGTGGTCGGCGCAGATCTTCTGCAGGTGCTCCTTGAAGAACTCGTCGCTGTAGAGCTGAACGCCGGAGGAATAGTGGGTACCGCGGTTCCTGTCGGGCGAATCGTTGCTGAACACGAACGCGCAGTCGTCGAAGAAGTGCATGTCGGCGGCGCGCGATCCCTGCATGCCGGTTTCCTCCTCCACGAAGAACGCGGCCTTCGCGTACGGAAGAGAGTCGATTACGGCAAGCGCTATGACGCAGCCGCCCTGGTCGTCCATGCCGAGGCCGGTCTGCCTGCCCATCTCGACGGGCTTCTCCTCTTTCTTCTCCTCTTTCTTCTCCTCTTTTTCGCCGGGCGTCTTCTCTTCGGCCTTGCCGTCTTTTTCGCCGGGATTGCCGCCGGTCTTTTCTTCGGGCTTTTCGTCTTTTATTTCATAGTATGTGCCGTCGGGACCCTGTTTAACCTCTATCGCCGAATCCTTGTCGAACAGGCTCGGCTGCTTCACGGACTTCTTGTCGTCTTTCTTGTCGAAGCTCCACGACGAGGTCGACCACCCGTACCCGGATCCGCCGCGCTTGGGAAGCAGCGGGTTGATCGCGGTGACCTTGTCGCCCTCCCAGACGATCTCCTTGTAGACGTGCTGCTTGACCATCTCTATTTGATCGTGATGAACTGTGTCTACGTGATCGCAAAATCCGGGAAAATAATGTCCAGACGGAGGTTTTCCTTTCGTTAAGAATATATTGCCCTTGCTATCTTTCTTGACAGAACATCCATGCGTTTTCCCCCATTCCATCAGAAACTCCTGCATCATGTCCTCATATTTTGAACATGTGGGTATACGCATTACGGATTCAAAAAACTCCTTGGTCATTTTACATTTTCCTTATTACATTATATTTACTTTTGTTTCTACTTTCGAGGTTTTCCACCTATACGCCAACCATCCGGAATTTTATCTGTTGGCAATATTTTCTTTTCAGCTATTCCGTTTGTTATTTTAATTTTGCCAGTAAACCATTTCTAGCCATATCCTATTTCCCAGCCGTCAGGTATTGGATCGCCTTTCTTGATCTGAACGCAATTTCCTTTTCGTGCCGGAATTCCTTTTTTATGAATCCATATCATGCCGCCGTTTCTAGCTCGACTTATTCCACGGTGCCATCCATCTGGAATAGGATCACCTTCATTGATACGGCGATCAGTAATTCCGTCAGTAATCCACATCGGTATATAATTTTCCGCATGCGTAATTCCAAGCCGCCAGCCTTCTGGTACAGGGTCTTCGTCATAAATCCTTTTATTCACTTTTCCGTCTGTAATCCACTTATTGGCTTTCTTGCATTTCTTCATTCCCCACCGCCAACCTGCGGGCAAAGGCTGCCAATAAAATATCTGGTCGTTTTCGATCTCGTTGGTAATCCACCGCAGATCTGACTAGAGTTTTTTCCCAAGCTCAATTGCTCTAGCGAAAAATTTAGACTTAAAGCAATGCTTTACGCTTTTCTTCTGTCTGACTTTGCCGTTAGCAAACCTTTTCAAAGCCCATGCAGACCATGCAGTCTTGGCTTTGTCTCCGGATAATTTAGATATTACATACAGCAGCTCGTGGCAGAAGATATGTACCCTTACCGGCAAAGTCACGATGTTTTCCGAATCGTCCGTCCCGCCGAACGACCTCGGCTTCACGTGGTGGTCTTCGCAGTATTCTTTCCGCTTGTCGGGCGGATTCTGCCTGTATTTGGCTATGACGGCTTCGTATATTTCGGCGTAGTTCATTTTCTGTTCCTACCAGAGAACCATAATCTATTTATTTTACGCCGTTAAAAAATCGACGGCGGCCGCCGAAAACTCTGGTAGGAACATCGGAAACCCGCCGTCGAAAACTATTTACTTCCGCCGGAAACGTCAGGCCCCCGGTGGATCCGTCGGACCCGCCGACTGGTCCAGCAGCGAGACGAACCTGCCGGTCGGGACGAACCTGTGCGGAGGGGTGATCTTCGTCATCCTGGACGTGTTCGAAAGGCCCCAGTCGCCCGGCTGGTAGAAGACGAGGCACCGCTTCGTCGGCACGTCCTCCCACGACCCGTCGCCCATCGGGTAGCTCTCCCTCGTCGGCATCTCGAAGTAGAACCCGGTCTCGCGCTGCTTTCCGTCGGGCCCGACAACGGCCACCTCCGGCACCGAGAAGGCCAAGGCCCTGGCGCGGCGGGCGAAATCCTGCGCCGCGCGCCTGAGCACGTCGCGCCCTACGTCGCGGACGTCTTCGTCCGCCCACCTCTCCAGGTCGGCGGCCAAAGACTCGGGCGTGTCGATCTTCTTCCCGTCCACGGCTTACGCGGCCGGCAGGTCCCCCGCTGGCACTTCCTTCGCGAGGTTCCCCGTATGGCGCCAGGGCTCCTCGCTTTCGCCCTGGACGTATATCTCGAGCGGCGCCTCGGCGCACTCGATGCCCTGGATCAGCTTGTCCTTGTCGGACAGGTCGCGCTCCTCGATGCAGTCGCCGCGCCGCACCTCGTTGACCTCCTCGAGGTGGTTCAGCAATACCGCGTCCGTCGTCCACAGCGCGGCCTGGCGGATAAAACTCCCGCCGGCCCCGATGCAGCCGATTTCCGCGGAGGGGTGCCACCAGGCGTCCACGGTCGTGAAGGTTCCGTCTCCGAGCTTCAGCCTGATCTTCATTTCAGACCTCCCCTTCGCACGCGATGACCATGACGGAATAGGGCTTCCCGTCTATTTCCACGTATACGCCGCCCGGGTTGAGCTCTACGTTGTCGTAGCCCGCGTCCCTGAGGCCGTCGCGGCAGCATTTAAGTATTTCGTCTTCCATCTGCTTTTCCTCCTTTGCGCCTTTATTATATAGAAGGCGGCCGCGGCTTTTCGCTTACGTCAGCCGAACATCCGCTCTTCTTCCTTCGTCATCTTCTTGACGAAGCACGGAACGCGGCGGTCTTCGCCCTGGAATTTCTCCCGTTGTCCGGCCGCGCACTCCTTGGCGCGCTCCTTGTCGTCGAAAACGTCGAACAGGCCGTCGTCCACGAATACCGCGTATTTAGACATGGTCGTTCCCTCCGTTTCAGTCACCACCGCTCGGGGTGCGCGAACAGGTCCGCGACGGCCTCGCCGAGTTCCGAGAAGTCGGCGTAGCGGTTATATCCGCCCGTGTAGTCGTGGTCGTGCTGGGCCGTCCGGTACAGTACCTTGTCGCCGTTGTAGCACGCCGAGGCGTCGGCGCTGAAGTACACGAGGCGTCCCGACGCGGGGTCCTTGATAAAGCCCGACGAGCCCTCGAGCACGTTGTTGCAGCGGTCGTTGCGCGCGTTCACGAGCTCGTAGCCGAGCTTCTTCATGGCGTTGCGCATCTTGGTGACGCTGATCGCGCCCTCGTAGCGGCCCTTCGGGTAGTCGCGGTCGGTGTCGGTATAGATTATTCTGGACATTCTTTTTCCTCCTTGCGCCTTTATTATGCGCCGGAGAAAGGGGCATTTTCGCCCGGTCACTTCCGGCGCAGGCGCGTAATCCGCCTCGCGGCCTTCTGCTCTTTCCGCCGTTTCTTGGCCGCGGCGCGGGCCCGCTCGTCGGCTTTCCTGAATTCGGCGCCGATCTTGCTGACGGTCCGGAACTGCTCGATGTCGTCGAACACCAGTCCGGTCGCCTTGTCCAGAAGCCTGCCGTCCTCCAGCTTCGCGAACCTGCTCCCCCGCTTCGCCCGATCGGGCGCGCTGGGCGTTTTTTCTTCCGTTTTCTCTTCCATATCTAGATTATACGCCCCGCCGGCGTCAGTCCTGGGCGATGAAGTCCGAATTCACGCCGGGATCCACCAGCACTATGCGCCTGTCCAGGCCTTTTCCGCACAGCCCCCACTGCTCGGGCCAGGGGAGTTCGCCTACGGCCAGCTTTTTCGGCCCTACGTCGGAATAGAACCTGAAGACGTCGAACAGGCTGCGGAACAGCCTCGGCCCGGCCTTTACCGCGGCGGCCGTCACTTTCCGCATGAAGGACACTATCCCGTCGAAATCGCCCGGCCTGAACGCCGGCTCCGTCCCGTCCTTCGGCCTGAATACGCCCTGGACGAACTCCGAACGCGGGCCGGCGGCCTCGCATTCGCAGAGAAAGTCCGCGAGGGAGTAGCCTTCGCGGGCCTTCCGCCGCTCCAGGACGATCCGAACGATCTGGACGAACCTGTGCATGGATACGCCGACAAGCGGCGTCCAGTCCGGCATTTCTATCCTTTCGCAGGCGTCTTCCACTATGAATACCCTCGCCGGGTCGTATTCGAGGACGCGGACGAAGCAGTCGTAGTCGGCCGAGCCCACCTGGTTGACGTTTATCTCGTTCTGGTTCTGGATAAGCCCCATGTAGTTCTTGGCGGCCTTGAGGACGTATTTCCCCGGGCCCATCGAGTAGACGTACCTGGACGACCCCTCGCCGAGGAACTTCAGGCCCGGCGCGTATTTTACGACGAGGCGCAGCTTCCCGAGGAATTCGACGGCCTTGCCGCCGCCCGGCAGCATGTCCTCGGGCGAAGCTATTCCGGCCTGCTCGGCCTGCGACGGTATTTCGCGGGCAAGCGCGTCGAAGACGGTTTTTTCGGGCGAGGCGCCGAATTCCCCCGACCAACGCGTCTTTCCTGGGATTCTCCGAATACTCATGTCGCCTGGCCGCGGACGGCGTCCTGGGGCGCGAACGCGTCTGGCGCGGCGAAGACGGTCACCGAATACAGCGTGAACGAACCGGGGCCGACCGGCGACACTATCGGGGATATCTTGGTCTCCGCGGCGCCGGCCCCGCACGCCTTTCCGTATATGAATTCGCGCCACTTCCCGGCGCCCTTCGTGTCGTCGAGGTTTTCCTCCGAGGCGATCCTGAACCCGATGAACCTGTCGTTCTTCGCCGTGATCAGCGCCTTACGGCCGACGGCCCTCTCGATCTCCGGTATCGTTTCTCGCTCTATTCTTTCGAGAATCTCGTTCATGCACTTTTTCTGTCTTTGCTATATGAAGGAAAATCCGCGGGTTTTCGTCCGGAGGGTCCCGGGCGAAACGTTTTTCTTTGTCGAAACCCCCCAGACATTACGTTTAATTATACCAAAAGGCCGGCGGGAATCCGCCGGCCTGGTTCGGCCATGAGGCCAGGAGAAAAATCCTCTAATTCAGGATGTCCACGATTTCGTCTACGGCCTCCTGCGCCGTGTAGGTGTCGTCAAAGTCACTGCTCGGCTGCCCGGTCCAGGGATCGGACTCGAAGTAGCGGCGCAGGACAGGCTTGATCTTCTCGGCCAGCCGCGTCTCCGGCTGGCGGCCTTCGAACTTCTCCTCGAAGACGGTTTCCTTTTCGCCGCCGCGAGGGCCCGCCAGGAGCGAAAGGCTTTCGATCTTCCCTCCTTCGCTGAACCTGATTCCGACGGCGACTTCCGCGGCGCCGGGATCCGGATACCTGTTCTTGACGCCCCGCAGGGCTTCGATGCATTCGTCGATTGTCATTGCTGTTTCCTCCTTGCGCCTTTATTATGCGCGGGGAAGGCGGGGCGTTTCGCCCGGAGCTTACGGCACCAGCCTGTCCCGTATCAGCCTGTCCCGCCACTTCGCGATCCCGCGCCGGATCAGCATCGGCGCGAACGTCCCCACCGCCATCGCCGAGACGGCGAGGCCGGACTTGTCGAAAAAGAGCGCCGTCGCGGCCGCGGCGAAGAACATCACGGACTGGAGCGCGTCCACCGTCCTGAACACGCCGGCTTCCTCCTTCAGTATGCGCCGCGCGGCGGCAAGCTTGGCCGCGGCGAGCGAGCCGGCCATCGAGCGGACGGCCGAGCCCGAGGCGGGCGCAGACGGCAAGACGATCGGCGGCCCCTTGATAATCGGAGGCGGCCTCTTGACCCGCGGTGGCCCCTTGGTTGCGGGAGGCTTCCTAGCCCTGGGCTTCCTGGGCGGCTTCGGCTGCGCGCACAGGACATCGGGCCCTATGACGCGGGCTTTCGGCCTGCGTCCGACATGGGGCGCCCGCCCGGGCGAAACCTTTGGCGCTGTCTTTTTCCTGGACATTACATTTGATTATACCGAAAAGCCGGCGGGTTTCCGCCGGCCTGGTTCGGATATGAGGCTAGGAGAAAAAAATCCCTTACGCGGTATGTTCGCGCCGGATAGCATTGTCGTAGACGTCGTCGAACCAACGTCCGCCGATCCGGAAACGGGGCATGACGACCTTCTTCCAGTCTTTCATGTCGTCAAGCTTCACCGAGACGATGTTGAGGCCGTCCTGATAGGCGTTGTCCCCGGTCAGGCCCCATTCGCGGTTGGCGAGCGAGCCCTTGGTCACGTAGGCCCGGCGGACCTTCAGCCCGGCGGTCTCCTCGACCCAGTCGAGGAAGTTGTCGATCGCCGATTCCGCGAGGCCCTCGACGGTCAGCGCCGAGCCGTCGACCAGCTCCTTGAGCGTCTTCGCGTCAGCGTTGATGACTTCGGTTTTCTTGTCCATGTTCGTTTTCTCCTTGCGTATGGATTATGCGCCTGATTGCTGCCGGGTTTCGCCTGCGCCGGGGCGAAACGTCGAGGCCCCCGGAAAAAGAGAAGCCCGGTCGAAAGACCGGGCCGGCCTGATGCTTCACTTTCAGGCGATTGTCATTGCGTCCTGATTATACCGTCATGCCCCCATGATGGCCAGCCTGATCTCCAGCTCCTCGACCGAGAGGATTCCGCCGAGGTCCAGAAGGCTGAGCCCCTTCATGACCGGCCTGCCCTCGAACCGGCCGCTCGGCGTATGGGCGAGGTCCGTCACCACTTCCCTCATGCACTCGGCGTCCGGCGTGCTGTTCGGGAAGCAGCCGTAGTAGATATGCAGAAGCCCGTACCAGTCGGTGCGGCAGGACACGTCCAGTACCCGGTATCCGGGTCTGTTGTAGAAATCCGTCCTGCATCCGCGGGAGGCGAAGAAGCCGAACAGCTGCTTCGCGATTCTGTCAAGCCTGCTTTTGCTTTGTTTGGTGAAATCCGCCATTTTGCTCTCCTGGTCTCGAAAAGCCAAGGCCCCCGCCTTCCAGCGGCCGTCGCCGGCCGTCAGGCCGGGACGGCCGAGACGATCGACTCGACGGAGTAGGTCCTCCATTCGACGGGGCCCGGCGCGCCGGGCTTCGGCAGGTAGTTGGCCTTGAGGTCCTCGACCTGCTCGGCCGTCGCCGGGACGCCGTCGACCAGGTAGGTCGTCTCGCGGCCCTCAAACCGGCTGAGCGCGACGTAGAACCTGCCGGGCGTCTTGTCTGCCTCCATGAGCCAGTTCGTGCCGTTCACGTAGTGCTTGCCGGACGGCTTCTGGGCCTCGAAGTCGCGGGCGAGCCCCTGCGCCTCGCGGAGGTCGTTGACTTCCTTCTCGTAGTTCACGCCGAGGCTGGCGACGAACCGGGACCTGATCTCGACGGCGAAGTTCGTCGGCTCCTTCGTGGTCCTATTCTTCTTGGTGAGGGCCGGGCGCGTAAGCGTCTCGAACCTGAAGCGCCGGCAGTCCGGATGGGACTCGGCGATCGCGAATATGATTTCTGGCAGCGTCATGGTTGTTTCCTCCTTGCGCCTTTATTATGCGCCAGCGCGGCTCGGGTTTTCGCCCGGCGCCGTCGGGCGGGCGAGCCACTTCTTCTAAACGCCGTTAGACAAGATCGACTATTTCGATTTCCTCGATCGAATCTATCTTAAACGCGTCCATCCGAAATTTTTTCCGGCATAATTCCTCGAGTTCGCCCCGCCGGGTGCGAAGACAGGCCGGCGCCTTTACGTAGGCGGTCTTGATATGGCCGTCCCACGCCTCGACATACGTCGAATAGTATTCGATTTTGTATATACGCATTTCCGGCATACGTTTCCTCCTTGCGCCTTTATTATGCGCTTCAGGAGCCGCGCTTTTCGCCCCAGTCGTACTCGGGCAGCTCGACATCGCCGCCGTCCGCGACGATCCCGGCCTCCGTGACCCCGCAGTTGGCCTCGCACCGCAGGATGTAGACGAGCGACTTCAAGATATTGTCGCACTCCTCCGGCGTGCGGGCGGACAGGTACTCGCCGGCCTTCCCGCAGTTCTCCTTCATCTCGATGACCTGCTCCATCAGGCTGGCGATCCCGTGCATGGCGTTGCAGCTCCTGCGGCACAGCGTCCGCAGGGCGAGCTTCGGGTCGTTCGTCCTTATGGTCTTCCCGGTCTTCTCCATGCCGTTTCTCCTCTGTAGGTTTCAGGCTTCATGCCTTTATTCTGCGCTTCGGCCTTTCGGTCTTTCGCCCGCGGTTCGCGTACGACATCGCGATGTCCGACAGGGTGATCAGGACGTTCTTGTCGCGGATCCCGGCCGTCAGCGACCTGAACGCGTCCATTCCCCGCTTCGCCGCCGGAGCGGCCAGTTCCTGGAACATCTCGTTCTCCGTCCCGAGCAGCCGTTTCATGTCGCATATGTCGCGAAGGGCGTCGGCGAGCTCGAAAAACAGCCTAAGCGCGTCCGGGTCCGATTTCAGGGACGCCACGGCCGGCGCGTACCTCTTCCTGGCCGTGTCCGTCAGGCGGCGGTCGCGGGCGAGCGCCTGCGCGGTCTTGTCCAGTTCCTCTTCGGTCATCCGGCGCCTCCGGCGAGCTCTTTCCTGAAGCCGTCCGAAACCTTCCCGACGTTCTTCTCGGCGAGCTCCTTCTTGAGCTTCGCGCAGTGGACATCGTAGAGGCGGCGGATTTCGTCTTCGCCGATTTCCTTCCTCGACGCCTTCGCGACGAGGTACGCGCAGACTTCCATCGCGTTCATCTCCTCTACGGGTTTCATGTTCGTGTTCCTTTCGTTCCGCGTAGATTGTGCCGCGCGGAGAGACCCGCTTTTCGCCCGAAGGTAAATACAGGCATGGAAAAGCACCACATGCCGGTATTCAAGCTGCCTGCGGGGATCAAGCTCGCCAAGCCGCGCCTCGACGAAGACGGCGACGGCGACGTCGTCTCGGCGTGGTTCGAAGGCTTCAAGGACAAGTACGCGTCGGTCCGAGACGGGTGGGGAACCTAGGCCGACCTGGCGAGCATGGCGATCCACGACCCGCAGGAATTCCGCAAGCTCTTCTACGACATGTTTCCGGACGGAGTCCGGGAGAAGATGAGGTTCGTCGGCGCCGGCACGACGCGGATCTGCTTCATATCGGACCGGAACGTATGCTACAAGTTCGAGTTCAACGACTTCAACAGCCAGTCGCTGAACGAGATACGCGACGCGCTGCGGTGGGGGCACCTGTCGTGCTTCCCCAGGCTGTTCAGCCATTCCGCCGACGGCTGCGCCATGGCGTACGAGGTCGCGGAGAAGCCCGACCGGAGCGACTTCGTCCACCTCTTCGCCGGCGCGGACTGCGACTGGGTGGCGTCGCAGCTGTCCCTCTACGCCAGGTCCGAACCCGACAGGCTCGGCCTGCTTCTCGGTTCGGGCGAACTCAATCCGCCGCAGGAGAAGATCCTCCGCGACCTCATGCAGTTCCAGCGCGCGACGTTCGACGAACGCGGAAAATGCCTCGAGGACATCAACCACGTGGACAACTGGGGCAAGATCTACCGCGAAGGGTGGCCGGTCCTGATAGTGACCGACTTCGGCCTCTGACGCATCAGCCGCTTTCGGATATGGAATAACGCCCGCACCTGTTCCCGTTCAGGTCCATGAGCGCGCTGGACGACGTCGCGCCGCGCCGGATGGCGTCGACCACCCGGTCGAGGTGCCGGGCCACGGACTCCATGTCCAGGTTCCCGTCCCCGTCGCGGAAGGCGGCGTTGTCCAAATCCATCTCAAGTTCGAGTTTCATCGTTTCCTCCTTGCGCGTTCATTATGCGCGGAGAGGCCCCGGGCGCTTCGCCCGGAAACGCGAGGCCCTCACCTTAGGGGGTCGTACCCCGTCAGCCACGGGTCGGGCTTGACGGCGCCGGGGATCTTCTCGAACGCCCACCAGTCGGAAAGACCGAACTTCGCGGCGATTCCCATCTCGGTCATTCCGCGGGCGAGCGCCACGTACTGCCCGTACGGCTTGAACACCTCTTCGGGGTCTTCGTTCGCGGCTGCGCACCGCAGGCGGAACTCGTCCTCCGAGCCGCACGCGTCCAGCAGCGCCGCGGTCTTCTCGGCGAGCGGGCGGATGTGCGACCGAAGGGCGGCCCTCGCCAGCTCGGTGAGCGGGCGAAGCTCCTTTACGACGTTTTTCGTTATGCGGTCCATGACCGGAAACGCGAGGCCCCCGGCGCTAGGCCGCCGGAGACCCCGCGGATTTTCCCTCTCCGGATTACTCCGCGTCGGGCTTGGGCCACTCGACCGCGAGGGGGCAGCCGAACAGGCGGAGGATCCTGTAGCCCTCCGACTCGAGGTCATCGACGAGGGTCTCGGTCACGAGCACGGGGTCCTCGCACTCGACGAGCGCCGTGGCGACGGGGACGTCGGGGGAGCCGAGCTCGCCGGGGATCTTCGCCTCGGGGAAGACGATCCCGGAGTGACCCTCTGCGGCGGCCTCCTCGATCGCCTTGTCGACGGCGCCCTTGATCTTGCCGTAGAGCGCGGTGCCGCGGACGGCCTTGCGCTTCTCGGCGAGGGCCTTCTCGGCGGCGGCGCGGGTGGCGGCCGCCTTGCTGGTCTGCGTGGTCTTGGTTGTCTTTGCCATTTGTTTTCTCCTTGTTGTTTGTTTCATGCGCCTTTATTATGCGCGGTGAGATTCTCGGTTTTCGCCCGGAGGGTCACTCCGGGATTTCGGCCTCTTCGACGTTCCACTCGCATCCGCGGTCGCAGTCCCTGTAGGACGCAGACATCTTGTCGAAGTCGACTACGACGTTTTCGCCCGCGCGGTCGTCCACCCACTTCTCGATGTCGGCGCGGACTTCGTTCCGGGCTTCTTCCTCAGTCGCGCATGCCTTCAAGACGCGCGCCTTGCCGTCGCAGGTCTCCCCGCGGTCCACGTACGTGGCTATCCAGATTTTCTTCATGCTGTTTTCCTCCTTGCGTCCTTATTATGCCGGCCGGCTTTCCCGGATTTCGCCCGAAAAAGAAAAAGCCGGGCTGGAAAAGCCCGGCTTTTCGCCTCCAGAATCCGGCGCGGAATCAGTGCCCGTGCACGTACCGTCCCTTGTACAGGTAGACGTTCAGGTGCTTGACGAGGCCGTCGTCCGGATCGACGTAGGTCCCCGGCGAAGCCCTGAACTTGCAGTAGACGTTCTTGGTCCCGGCGGGGATCGCGACGCCGCCGCGGTCTCGGACGTCGAACTTGAGCATAGGCAGAAGTACGAACTTGTTGGTTTTGCGCATCGTGCGTTCCTTTCTCTTGCTTATGCCTTTATTATACCACGCCAAGCTGGAAGTGTTCGTCTATATGGCGTTCACCGGGCGAACTCGGCGGCTGTTTCCCCGGGGGATTTCGTCCGACGCCCTCCAGGCCTCGCACCTCGCCGGGATCACCTTTTCGGCGTTGCACCGGTCACAGCACGACCCTTCGCCCGCCAGGGGCTCCGGGTTGTTCCCGTAGCCGTCGAACTCCTCGCCGCACAGGCAGCACGTCCGCCTGATTTTCGATTTTCCAGCCATTTTCGTTTCCTCCCTGCGTCCTTATTATGCGCGGGAAATCGGGCGGTTTCGCCTAGAAGATCCTCGACCCGTTCTTCCAGACGCTGAAGTCTCCCGCGCGGCGGACGTTCTTCTTGAACCTGCGGATCGCCTCGCTGAGCGAATACGCCCCGTACGAAATCGCCTTGAACCGCTTTGTCTTCGTCGAGTAGTTGAACACGTAGTAGTCTCTCTTCACCGGTTTCCTCCTTACGCCAGTATTATGCGCGGAAGGTTTTCCGTTTTCGCCCGTCAGACCATCTTCAGCCTGTACCTCTTCTCGCGGACGTCAGCGAGGACTCCCCTGATGTGGTCCGCGACGAGGTAGACGTTCCCCTTGAACCTGAACTTCTTCTTGTCCGCGAGCTTCGCCTTCGCGACCGCCACCGCGAACTCCCTGTTATACCTCTGCGACGTTCCGCCCCACCAGTTCATGCCGATTCCTCCTTTCGTCTCTATTATGCGCCGGTCTTTCCCGTTTTTCGCCCGAAGGTAAATAATTTCAAACATATTCAAATTCAAGGAGACAAGACATATGGCGTTTCTGATAGACAGGGGAATCGCGGCGGAGTCGGAGGACGAGTTCGACGCCGAGGCCGACAGGTACGAGGAGCTGAAGTCGAAGCTGCTCGGCGGGCAGACGATGAAGCACGAGGAGACGGAGGAGCTGCTCGCGGCGGCCAAGTCCAGAGGCGACCAGAAGACGGTAGACGCCCTGGCGAACGCCGCCGGCGATCCCGCGGCCGACGTGGCCGAAAAGAAAATTCTGCGCGAAACCGACGTAGGCAAAACACCGGGCCAGCAGCTTCTAGACGCGCTGAATGCCCTCGACAACGGCGAAATGAGCACGTCTCAAGTGTTCATGTCGCATCCGTCGTCTCCCCGACGCGCGGTCAATTTCGTCGTCGACAGCTTTGACGAAGGCGTTCTGGCCATAAAGTGGAACGAAAGGGGCATGCAGCCGCTGGCCGTAAAAGATTTCCTGGAGCAGCTCCGCGAAGCCGGCGTAAAGAAAATCAGCGAGATAATCCGGATAATAGACGCCGACGGCGACCTGGAAATCTCCGAAGTGGGCATGCCTAACAGCATGCGGAACATTTGCTTGTCTATGAAAAAGATAGCAGACCAGACAGACTATAAATCCAAGTTCGGCGATCTTCTGTCAGAGGACGAAATCGAGGAGAAGGAGCTGGCCGAGTCCGGGAAGGAGCCGACCAAGGCGGAACTGCTCGACAAGCTCATCAAGATGTGCGAGCCGGGTTCCGGCGTCAGGAACGCCCTCGAGGAGATAAAGGACAAGTTCGCCCTCGACGAATCCAGCACCTACGTCCAAGACGGCAGCGACCTCGACGCCGCCGGCGACGAGCTTTGGAAGGCGATCGACAGGCTGACCAAGCGGAGGGACCTGGCGGCCGACGAATGCGAATGGGACGCCAAGGCCGGCGTTCTTGTCCTGACCTACAGGGGAATCGGCTGGTATGAAGGGCACGCCGCGACTGATTTCGGCCCTGCCGAACTCGCCGGGTTCGCAGAAGAAGCCGTCGAAGACGACGTCGAGTCCGATCTGACGAAGATCCGCGACGAGTTCCTGGAATCCAGCGGGTTCGACTTCGAGTTCGCCCGCGGCTCCGTGAAGGCGGCGATCGACGCCGCGGCCGAGCGGGTGAGGAAAGACGGCGACGACGCGATTGGCCAGAAGGAGAACAGGTTCGGCGACTGGGACTACGTCGCGGACTGCGTCGTAAGGATCCCGTGCAGGCTGACATACGGCCCCGCGCGGGCCGGCGGAGTCCGCGAAGAGGAAGAGCTCCTTCCGGACTGCGTGGTGAACGAGGCCGTCGAGACGCTGCGCCGCATGTACTGACCAGGCGAAATCCGGAAAACCGAACGGACAAGAAAAGAGGCCGGACGAATCCGGCCTCTTTTCTCGCATGCACTTTCCGGCTCAGGCGAACAGCGGAATCCGTTCGATAGAAGTGACCATCTTGAAACCTCTTAGCTTCAGAATACGGTATGCTTCATCGAACGCGGCATAGTTCTGCTCCATCCGCGTCCGCCTAGACGAGTTTACTTCCACGGTTATGTAGCCCGACTCGCAGCCTATCCTGAACTTGACCGGCCTCCAGGCGAGGTTCCCGGGAACGAGCGCGGCCTTCGAAAACTTCTTCAGGTTTTTGTCGTTGTCCGTTTTGTCCATCTTCTGCCTCCTTGCGCCTCTATTATGCGCAGAGGCGGGCGCGGTTTTCGCCCTGGGCGCCGAATCTGGAGGGCTGGCCCCAGGCGGGGGCCCTTTAATAGGGCTTTTTCCGGGAAGCGCCCTTACCGGTCGGCGCGCTTGCACTCCGACAGCCTGATCCACTGGCGGTTCGCGCGGAAACCGGAGTCGCCGTCCGCCATGTCGCGGACGCGGGACACGCGCGGGTGGTTCCGCTCGCTGCTCCAGCGCCAGACGACGCACGGACTGAAGCCTCCGCGCCAGGGCATTTCGATTTCGTCGAGTATCTCGATCCCGAACGCGCCGCCGAACGAATACGTCGCGATCGGCTTTCTGGATTCGCCGAACGCCGCCAGTCCTCTTCCGCTCATCTCCGTGCCTTGTTTTGCGGAGTTCGCCTCAGCGGATCCGGACGTACCGGCCCGGGACCCAGACCGTCGACGTGACGGCCTGGCCGCCGGGGAGGACTGTCGTCGTCGTTTCGTAGTGGCCTTCGACCCAGGCGTACCTGGGCGCCAGCAGCGCGGATCCGAGGCCGAGCACGCCGGCCACGAAGGGATCGAACCGCGGCGGAGGAGGCGGAGGCACCGGACGGCGCGGGCCGGGGCGGCGGTACGGCGCCGCCCTCATTACCGGAGGGCGCCGAACCGGCGGCGGCGCGAAGCGCGCGGGGGCGCGCCCCCTTCCGGGAGGCGCCGCCAGAGCAGGCAGCGCAAGCAGCAGCGCGAGCAGCAGCGCGAGCGTTATCGAAATCGTCTTCTTCATGTTCTTGTTCCTTTCTCTTTTCCGGAGTTCAGCCTTAGATATTATATCTGGTTCAGCCGCAGGCGGCGAGACGAACCATCATTTCCTCGACCGAGTCGCACCCGTCCAGTAAAGGCAGCGGCCACGAGGTCTCCCGCAGCCCGTCCATCAAGGGCGTGGGCCGCTCGAACGACTTCGCGAGCCTGTCCGCCAGACCGGCGAGGCCTCCGGACGACGCGCAGTAGATCATGCCGGTAATCGTGAGCTTCTTTTCTTCGTCCGGGATTTCCGGGCCGTCCGGCGCCTTCTTCGCCGCCTTGAACGTCTGGACGACAGCGAGATCCCCGTTTTCCATATGCTGGATCTCCCAGTAGTCGCCGGTCGCCTTCTCCGCGGCACGGCAGAACATGTCTAGCGCCGCGCGGGCCTTTTCGCATTCAGTCTCCATTTTCCGATTTTACCAGACGAAACCGTAAAAACGAAAAGGCCAGGACGTCTCGTCCCGGCCCCGACGCGCGGCCCAATGTCCTTCACCAGTACCGCTTCACGGTCAGCCTTCTTCGATTTCGCGAAGCCTCGCGGCGGAGACGGCCCAGTGCTGCTCCGCGTAGGGCCCGTCCACCACGGCGAACCCGATCGCCTTCGAGGCGTCGTTCCTCACCACGTACCACTGGCTTCCTATCTGCACCGCTCTCATGTTGTTTTTCCTCCTTGCGCCGTTATTATGCACCGGCCGGACGGGCCTTTTCGCCCGAACGGCGAGGCCCCGGGAAAGCCGAGGCCTCGGAACGCCGAGGCCCCGCCGCGGGGGAAAAAGAAAGCCGGCCCGAAGGCCGGCCTGGACCGCCTGCTGCAAGGAGGGCCGTGGGTCTTTCGGCGGTCCGGCGCCGCGCTCCGCGCGGCTCGAACAGACCCGGCCTGGGAAAAAATCCAGATTCAGTACACCGCCCATATCACGGCGAGCCCCGCCCCGGCGGCCAGCCAGCATCCCGACAGGACGCCTCCCGCCACGGCCGTCCAGGCGAGGGCCAGCAGGGCGAACCGCGCGCCTTCCGGCATCAGGAAGCCTCCTCCGGCCGTCCGGCCCGGCGAAGGCGGTAGAGATCGCCTTTGTAGTTCCAGTCGTGCCCGCACGGCTCGCGCGCCGCCTCGACGCCCATGCGCCGGAGCAGGTCCAGCGCGCCAGCCCGGTCGCGGTCCAGCACCATGTAGACCCCGCGGCCTGCCGGGTACCCGGGCTTGAACACCGCTCCCGGGAACTCCGCGTTCGCTCTCCGGACAATATCGCGGATTGTCTCCCGCGAGATCGCGCCGTCTCCGGCCGCGCCTATAGGCCTACGCGTCGTTCCTCTTGCCATCGTTTTCCTCCTTGCGTCCTTATTATGCGCGGAAAGAAGGCGGTTTTCGCCCGTCAGCCCACGTACACCACGCGCCTCTTGTCCTTGGCGGGCGGGCCGTCGTCGACCCAGAGGAGGGACCGGCGGATTTCCCCGTACGACTGGAACCTGCCGTCCAGGCCCTTGCCCGTGCGGTACATCTCCCTGACGCGGGAGTAGTCCACGGGGACGCCGCGGCACTCCCAGTGCCCGACGGGCGTCTCCTGCTCGTGCTCGCGGATCTCGACGGCCGTCTCGCGGACCTCGCCCTGGCCGTCGTTGTACAGGAAAGTCACCTCTTCGTCCTCCGCGAAGTTCGCGGCCAAGGCCTCTACTAGTTCCTTCCTGGTCATCGTCTTCTCCTTGCGCCTGTATTATGCCGGACGGGACAGGCCGTTTTCGCCTTCGGCCGAACAGCCCTCGACCGCGAGCAGCAGCTCCAGCTCTTCCGGCGATTCCGCCGCCGGGAAGCAGACGGTCCGCCGCGCCCCTTCGTTCATGTACCTGACATGCCGCATGGACCCGAACTCCCGGAGCAGTCCGGCGCACGCCTCCTCCCGGGTACGGCGCCATCCGCTATCCGCGATAGGCCGGATCAGGCTGAACGACATGGCGCCGAACCGCCAGTACAGCTCGAACTCCGCCTTGAAGGCGTTTCCGCGCCACAGCCCGACGCCGAGATTGGACCCGGCGGCGACCGGCTCGGCCGATTCGGGCAGCGGCGTCCCGGTCACCCGCAGCCGGACCTCGTACCCGCCGGGCAGCGCGCCGGACAGCATCCGGGCGATCTCGCGGGCGTCTTCCTCCGCGCCCGTCGTTTTTCGCCTTTCTCCGGCCACGGTCACCACCTCCCCTCGAACGCGCCGGCGAACATCTCGATGTCCCCGCACGCCGGCCGGAAGGCGTCCTCGCCGGCGAGGGCAATCCGCATCTTCGCCTCCGCCTCCGAGAAGGCGAGCGGCATGCCGGACCCCAAGTGCGCCTGCCGGAGCATGTCCTCCCTCGCCTCCTGCTGCGTCGCGCCGTGCCCCCGCCACAACAGCCTGCTCGTCGGGCCGTCCGCGCGGCGCGCCGTCACGGCGCAGACGTACCCTCTGGCCCCGACGGCCCATTCGTCCGACTCCAGACGGACGTCGAACCCCAGGGAGTCGAACAGGGCGTTGTAGGCCCGGAGCGCCCCGAGCATGTCCTCCGCGCTCACGCCGCGCCGCCTTTCCCGGGCCGCGTCCTTTTTCCGTCGAACCAGTCCAGGACGGCGCCGTCGCCCAGGATCGCCCAGCGCAGCGCGACCTCCTCGACGGACTTCGCGCCCAGGACCCTCCAGCACTGCGACAGCAGGCTTTCCCGGGCGTTTTCTTCGCCTTTCACGAAGTCTCCCATCGCGAGCAGCCGCGGGCACTTCTGCATGGTCGCCCTGTCCTTCACTATGAGGTACCCGCACCGATCCGCGTCGCGAGCACTGCGCCATCTCCGGTACGACCGGTCCCGCTCGACCTGCGCGACGACGATCCATTCGTCCCGTCCGTGCTCCTCCAGCCAGCGGGTCATGAACCGCGCCAGCCTCGTCAGATCACGGCACGTCTTCATCCGGCGCCCTCCAGCAGCGACAGCTTCAGGCACAGCTCCTCCGTCGACGCCGCGGCCGGCCACGGCAGCGTCGTGTTCCTGACCGTCTCCGTCCACGAGCCTTTCCCGGCCCAGCTCGCCAGCATGCTCCCGAAAGCGGCGTCCCGCTCCGGCGCCCAGTCGCCCGAAATCGACTTCGCGTAGTTCCAGTAGACGCCGTCGAACCTCTCGATGTGGGCGTAGGCCCGGTACCCGGAATCGGACCTGAAATACGACGTCCTGAACCGCCATCCCTTCGGGTACGACGCGCTCAGCACCGCCGCCATCCTGGCCGCCTCCAGCTCGGCCGGCCCCTTCTTAGCCCTGGTTCCCATGACGGAGATTCTACCGCCGGTATAATCGAAGACATGGATTCCAAGGAAGAACTCAAGTCGATGACCGAAGAGGTCAAACGCGCCGGAAAGGGGACGTACGTGAAGTACGAGGCCCTCAGAAAGGAAATTGACGACATGCTGTCGATTTTGCCCGGCGACTGGCTGGTCGAGGAGATCCGCCTCGACCGCGCCGGACCCGGCCTCGACCGCGACGGACCCGGCTGGTGCGGAATAATAGCCCGGGACAAGAACGTCGTGGTGGCGGCCGGCAGGGGACGCACGAAAGCCGAGGCCCTGGAGAATATCCTCGAAGGCTGGCGGAAAGGCGTGCTGGAGCCCTACGCGCCCGCCGCGGGCAGCGCGGAGGAGCTCCGGCTGAAGATGGCCGTCCGGAAAGGCTGAGGCCCCGGCCTGCGGGCGAAACATTAAAACGCCGAGGCCCCTTCCGGAAAACGGGAACAGAAAGCGAAGAAAGACGGGGACAGCCGGTCCTCGCCTTTCTCTGTTCCGGCGCCGGGCACGTCCGTCAGAACTTGGGGTCGTACTTCGGGTTCGGGTTCTCGAGGATCACCCGCGAGTAGTGGGTGAGCACGACCTTGTGGCCCCTCGGAGAGGACGAATCCTTCACCCAGAGCTGGACGACGTCCGAGTTCTCGTAGTCCTGCCAGGCGACCACGTCGTAGACCACGTTGGTGTTCCCGTACATGACGGTCGCCTTCGTGAACGTATGGTTCCTGTCGAGCATCTCGCACCGGTTGGACTCCCACCAGTCGCCTTCGCACCCGGTCACACCGACCATGCCCGCGGCAAGGGCCGCGATCAGAATCAGTTTCTTCATTTGGTTTTCCTCCTTGTTCTTTTATTATACGGAAATCGCCTTTCGGTTTTCGCTTCGCGCCGGGCGAACTGAAGTCGCGGACACGGCGTTCATAACCTGTCGGCAACCCGGTTTTCGCCTGGACGGCTTTTTCGCCCCGACGCGCCTATACGACGCATCCGTGGTCGCGGAGTTTGCTGGTGAGGGTTTTCCTTTTCAGCTGGACGTCGTCGTAAAGGCGTTTCCATGCGCGGCCTCCCGGAGAGTCGAGAGGGAGTTTTCCGTAGCCGTCGTGCTTGTGTTCAAATTCGGACAAGGCGTCGACGGCGGCCATGTAGTCGGAGACGACGCCGATGATTTTCTTATAGTCGTACTCTTCGACCTTGAATGCCGGCCTCCGCTGCCACTGCGCGCCGAGATTCCATCCGCGGTCGAAAGCCTCCGCCAGGGCTTTTGCGGAAGTTCCTTCGCGGCTTTCGACTTCGACAACAAATGTGTTTTTCATGTTGTTTCCTCCTTGCGCCTTTATTATGCGCCGGGCGTTTCCGGGATTTCGCCCGCCACGGCCAGCTTCAGGACCAGCTCCTCGGCCGAATCCGCCTTGAGGTCCTCCGGAATGCCGTCTCCGCCGAGAGGCCACCTGCACGCCTTGACGTAGTCGTCCAGCGCCCGGCGCCAGGTGTCGCCGTGGCAGAAAACCACCGCGTACCCGCCGTCGCCGTACTCCAGCCGGAAGCGCTTCCTCGGGACGTCCACCCGGATCCCGTACGCCGCCGGCGTCGGGCCGTCGGCGGCCCGCCACCTTCCGCCCAGCCTCGCCGCCACGCGGGCGAGGGCGGCCTTCGCCGTCTCTTCCGTCACGGATCCTCCTGCCCGAGGGGCCAGTACAGCCGCAGGTCCCTGCCGCTTTTCTTGAAGAAGGCCGGGTCCTCCGACGGAAGCCTGCCTTCGACCACGAGCCTGAACACGGAGACGGCGCAGTCGTCCGGCGACTCGTACTCGAAGTCCTCTGCGATGACTTCGACATAGTAAGGCAGAGGCGGCTCGTCCGGGTACGCGTCCCGGACGACGAACATGACGCACCCGTGCGGGCACGCGACGTTCCAGAAAGCGCCCCAGTCGCCGGAGGCGCAGCGGCTCAGGACGTCCCCGGGGTCGCCGCCCGGAAGGGCCTTCTCCCAGAACGCCGGGCATCCGCCCGCCTGGATTTCGTCCAGGTCCATGATGTCCGGCCACGCCGACCTGACCGTGCCCGGGGCCGCCGACGCGAGCAGTTCCGGCGAGATCACAGCCATCCCCCCGCCGCGAGCTTCAGCTCCAGCTCTTCGAGGGAATACGCCTCGACGGGGCAGCGGGAGACGACGCCGGACGAGCAGCAGTAGTGGACGAGGGCGCCGCGCAGCGCGGACTCCCCGTCCCTCCCCGACCCGAAGAACACATAGCTGTCGCCGCTCCCCGTCCCCGTCCGGAACTCCACGCTGGCGGTCCAGTTCGACTTTCCGGCCCCGACCGGCGAGCAGGAGACCGTGTTCGCCGGGTCGGACCTCCAGTCCTTCCCGCGGGCCGCCTCGACCAGGGCCTCCGCGATCCGCCTCGCGCCGCTCGCCGCGCCCTTCACGTCAGCGCCTCTGTCCGAAACGCGGGTCACCTGATAGTCGACGTGTTCCAGACGCCGCCGAGCTCGATGTCCCAGCTGCCGTCGTCCTTCCGCTTCCGCCTGGCGATCAGGCCCGCCTGGAAGGCGAACGCCTCTTCCCTTTCCTCGAAGGCCTCCGACCGCTTCTTCTCGCCGTTCTCGGTGTATTCGACTACGTACATGCGTGTGTCTCCTTTTTGTGCTTCGCTATTATTATGCCGCGGCTTCCGGAATCCGGCCGGATTCCGGGTAAATAAAAAATCGAAAACAACGTAAAGAACCCAAAAATCATGGAAATATCGAATCCGAACCTGAACGTCAGCGCCAGCCTGTCAGACAGCTCGAAGAACGACGATTCCTTCTCGCAGTCGAAGACGACCGTGAACATCGGCTCCGGCGCCACGTACAACCAGAACTGCGGAAACAGCAAGGAAATGAGCCGCAGGCAGTCCATGTGGACGACGATCATACTTTCGTTCATCTGCGACCTTTTCGTCATATTATTCATAGTCGTCGAGCACGACATGACGGCCGACAAGCTCGCGGCCGTCCAGAACGAGGCGGCGAAGAGCTACACGGCCACCAACGCCAGGATCGCGCAGGCGCTCAGGGAGTCGGACGACAGGCACGAGGAGATGATGCGCCAGGCCAAGGACGGCACGATATGGCTGCTGCGCGACGACATCATAAAGACGATAGACTTCCACGAGACGATCAAGACCATCACCAAAAAGCAATATCGAAGAATAAAAGATGAATTTAACTATTATACTTCTATTGGTGGAAACCATGATGTAAAAGACAGATGGGATTCATTCAATGTGAAAATATTGTCAAATGATATCTCCATTACAAAGGACGGTATTAAATGATATATTATGGACTATACAAGATAACCAACCTTCTAAATGGAAAGATGTATATTGGATAGCATACAACCACGAATCTAAATGATGGATATATGGGAAGTGGATTGATTATCCTTCGCGCATTGAAAAAAGACGGGCAAGAAAATTTTAGGAAAGAATGGTTGATGTTTTGTGAAGATTCTGATGAACTGAACTACATGGAACGAGTGTATGTTGACCAAACTTGGGTTGATAGGAGTGATACATATAACCTACGGCTTGGTGGCGACATGCCAAAATTGACAGAAGAAACAAAGCGCAAAATAGGATAGGCGAACAGGGGGAAGGTTCATACCGAAGAACAAAAGAGACGACAATCAGAGAAGTTGAAGGGTAGGGTCATAACAAAAGAATGGCGGGAAAAAATCTCAAAAACTGAATTGGGACGAGTATTTTCCGATGAGACAAGACATAAATTGTCTATGGCATTGAAGGGTAAACATCGCAAAGGGCATGTTTGTTCTGAAGAGACAAAAAGAAAATTGGCATTAGCAAATATAGGAAAGAAACATACCTTGGAAGCAAGACAAAAAATGTCAGAATCCCATAAAGGGAAAACATATGTAATGTCTGAAGAGTGCAAACGAAAAATTGGCGCAGCGCTCAAGGGACGTAAGCACACAGAACAGGCACGAAAAAATATGTCGTTGGGTCGGCTAAAAGCAAAATTATTGAGAGAGGCTGGAAAATGAAGAATCTACGTGAAGTACAGGAAATGGGGTTTCAGCACATACATAGACGCAATGTCGGCGGAAACCACGACGTCAAGGACAGGTTCGACATCTTCTTCGCCAAGATATACGGCACCGGCGAGATAAAGATGGTGGCCGATTCCGCCCGCTGACGCGTTTCCGCGAAACCAAACCGAACTACAGACTACAAAAAGGAGAAAACCACACCATGTCGACGACGAAAACGGGCTTTGATCCGGCCCTGTACCAGAGGATCCAGCTGGCCCGCAGGATGGAACTGGCGAGGCTCGCGGCCAGGCGCATGCAGCTGGCCAGGATGACGCCCGCCGCGGTGGCGGCGAGCGGGGCCGGCGCAGGCGGAGGAGGGGCCGAGCCGGAGCCCCCGCCGCCCGGCCCGACGAGCGGCTTCCTGGTGGACGGCGTCCACGCCGAAACGATGGCCGAGGCCATCCGGCTGGTCAACGCGTCCGAAGGGGGCGTAAGCAAGGTCCTTCTCTGCGGGAACATCGACCTCGACGAGACGGACGCCGGCGCGGACCTCCCGGCGCTGACGCACAGCTTCGACTTCGACCTGCAGGGCCACGAAATCAAGACGAACGGCGCGTTCAGCCGCGGAAGCTCCTGCGGGTACGGCTGGGGCGACAGGCTCTTCCGGATCCAGCTCCCCGACTCCGCCGAGCAGCCGGCGGTGTCCGGCTCGATCAGGAACGGCTCGGTCAAGGCGGCCGTGTCCGGCACGAGAACGGGCTTCCTCTACACCGAGTCGACCCTGCCCGTCAACCTCAAGGACCTGACGATCGACTGGGACCTGACCGGCGTCCCCGGCGGATACGGCGGGCGCATGGGCGTCATCGGCTACTGCGGAAGCTCCGGCGCCGTCCTGGAAAACGTGAAGTGCGCCGTCGTCGGGCACGACCAGCAGGGCTGCTTCGAGGCGCAGACCTTCGACGACCTCGACCATCCGGAATATGTGTTCCGCCTCGCCGGGTGCGAATTCAGCCAGAAGAGCGTCGACCAGACCGCGTCGGCGTACGGCAGATCGACCAGGACCGGCGCGGTCTTCGCTGGCCAGCAGGTGACGATCGACATCGACGGCGGGCGGTATTCCAGCGACAACGGCTACTGCACGCTCGGCACGTTCTCCTCCGGGGCCAGCCTGAACGTCGGCGGCGGCGCGGAGATCGCGGCGAAGTCGAGCGCCGGCGGCGAGCCGGGCCCGGCGTTCAGGGGCGAGACCGCGGACGGGTCGCGCGTAAGGTACGGCATATCCGACGCCGTCGCGCGGCAGGATTCGGGCAAGATGTTCGCATGGAGCCACATGGCGGGAGGCTTCGCGGACCCCGCCGTCTCGTGGACGATCGGCGGCGGCGAGTTCTACGGCTTCTCGCCCGAGACGAACTCGAATACCTCCACGTCGATCGAAGGCGGTTCCTTCGACGCGGACGTCGCGGAATACTGCGCCCCCGGCAAGACGTGCTCCTGGGACGAGGCCGCCGGCATGTGGACGGTGTCCTGACCGGTCCCCGGCGGACGCCTTTCTCCGCCGGAAAACGAGGCCGCGGCGTCTGACGCCGCGGCCTTTTCCTTCCGTATACGGCTCTCGTTCACAGCGCCGTCTCGATCTTCAAGGCCAGCTCCTCCGGCGACGAGCATCGCCTCGCCCACCGCGGGATGTCGACGAACGGGAAGGCGAACCCGTACGCGCTTTCGCAGAAGCTCTCGTACAGCTCCTTCCACGTCCCGCCGAACGCGCACCACCTGTCTTCGCCGGTGAACAGGACGTACGGCGTCTCCAGCATCGGCCTGACCTCCCAGCCGAGGCCCGAGCACAGCTTCCCGACCAGCTCGCGGCACCTCTCCTCGCCCAGTTCCGTCACGGCGCGGCCTCCGGCGGCGGCGGCGGCGGCGGCGGAGGAAACTCCGCGTACCTGCGGCAGACGCCTTCGAAGGCGCCGTCCCCGGCGGCCGCGAGCCTGACCCTCATCTCCTCCCCGGACGACGCCGTAGGCCAGCCGTCGGCCGCCAGGCGCCGAAGCAGCTTCTTCCTTCCGAAAGGCTCGTAGCCGATCTCTACGATCGCGCCCCTGACCGGGACGCCGTCCCCGTCCGGGAGCGTCTTCACGACCGCGAGCTCCTTCGAGTCGAAGCGGTCGTAGGAACCGCGCTGGAGCATCTGTTCCCGGTAGAAAAGCGACATGCCGGGGACAAGCCGCCCGGCGACCTCCGACATCGCCTCGACCAGCTCCTTCATGTCTTCGTACGATACTCTGGATTCTTTTTCCACGTCCGAGCCCCGGCGTCACTTTCCCCGGGCGAGCCGGGCGAGCTCCGGCACGAGGTCGACCCCGCGGTCGCCGAGCCTGGCGGCCGTCTGCTCCAGCTCGCACCCGAGCGCCGCCCACGCGTCCAGCCGGGCGACAAGGTCCTCGACGCCCGGGACCGGCCGGCGTTCGCGCGGGCAGGCCTCGGTTCCCTCCGTCAGGACGTAGAGGTCGTCCCAGTAGTCTTCCGCCAGCTTCGAAGCCCGCTCCGCGGCCTTGGCGGCGCGCTTGGCGACCGCGGTGAACTCCTCGAGCAGGGCGGCGTTCCGGCGCATGAACGCGGCGGCCTTTCTCCTGAACTCCGCGACCCGCGGGGCGCGCCGCGCGCACTCGGCGTCGAACCGGTTCTTCGTAATCTTCTTCATTCAGCTTTTCCTTATACGCGATTATACCGTAAGCCTAGACGTCCGAAATCTAATTCTAGGAAAATCCGGCAGCGGCGCCTGACGCAGATACTCTGTCATTAAAAGAATTCTCTAGAATCGATCCTGGAGCTTTTAGAGATCACTGAGGAAATGTTCAAGATAATGGAACGGCTTAAACAGCGCCTCGACCCCGACGGCCGCCTTCAGCTCGATCTCCTCGGGCGTTCCGCCCGGAAACGTCACGCCGTCCCAGCTGTCGTAGAAGTACGCCGTCCAGGAATCCAGGGATTCGTATCTCCGGAGAAGGGCTTCCGCCGACGACTCCTTCGTCCCCCCGAACGAGACGCAGCACAGCGGCGCCGTCCAGTTCCTCTCTTCGTCGGACAGCCTGTACAGGCCGAGCGCGCTGCAGTCGGACGCGACGACGACCCCGTACCCCAGGGGCTTCGCCATCCGGGACAGCGCGTCCGCCAGCCTGTCTACTCTTTTTCCGGGACTGTCTTCCGCTGTTTTCATATGCCGGCGGGATTCTACCGCGCGTCTTCCCGGAAGTCCGGAAGCACGGACGCCTTCAGGACGAACTCCTCGAGGGAAGAAAACCTGAACTTCGGGACCGGAAACCTCTTCCTCCTGGACACGACCCTCCCCGGCGAAGGCCTGGATTCGTCGGCTACCTGAACCCACGACGGGCCCTCGCGGGACAGGCCGAACAGCCAGTCCGCGACCGTCAGCCACGCCTCGCCGGGCGTTCGGCGCGAACCCGCCCAGTTCCACGTAGGAAGTATCTTGTCCATGTGCACGGACTTTCCCGGGCTCCGCCGGATTTCCATGCCGCAGTTCCATTCGCGTTTCAGGCCGGCCTCCGTGGTCTCGATCAGCTCGCAGCCGCGCCTCGCCAGCCAGGCGCACACGATCTCCGCGGCCTTGTCTATTACGACGTTCCCGGCCGGCGCTATTCTTTTTTCGGCGTTCATACAGGCAGGATTCTACCATAAGGTCTTTCTAGGAAATTCCGGGAATCGACGGCACGGTACAGCGGGAACGGCGCGCTCTTCCTGGATACGCCTTTCCGGAAGAAACATACGCCGGGATTCCCGACAGACGTCGGGAACATGTTCCGCGTATTTCCGGATCTGGGGCCAGGCCGGCCGGGGTTCCAGGAAACGGGGGCTAGCCCTGGGGAGGCCGCCTTATACAGGGGGCGGGGCCGGCGGGGGCTACCGGTAGGGTACGGGGGCCGGCCCGGGGGCAGAAGGCGGAAACCGTCCGGGAAAGGGGGCCGGGCCAGCCCTCCGGAAGGGCGCCCGGCAGGCTGTTTTCGGGGGAATACCAGCCCGGAAAAGGGGGCCGGCCGGGCATACGCAGGGGCCTGAAACGGGCTAGGCTGGCCCCTCGGAAAGGCCGGGCTGGGGGGTAGGAGGCCGCCTATATAGGGGAAACCGGAAAGCCAAAATCGACCAGTCGCGGCGTTTGTTTACGTCTTGTTGAATAATTCAGGCAATGCTGGTCGCAAAACGTAAATTTAAGATTAAAACAGAAAAGACTTTTCTGTTTTGTTTATGCCGTCCCGCCTGTCGCCGAACGACAGCTCCAGCGCCTTCTCCGCACTCTTCGTCCGCCGCGTATCCGGCCTGGGCCTGTGCCCGAAAGGCGCGGTCCCGGAGCCGGACCCGTTCTTGGGCTCCTCGGACCGCCCGGACATTTAGGCGGGACAGTCAACGTTCTCAGAATTCGCCGGAGGCCTCGGCCTTGAGGACGAACTCCTCGAGCGAGGAAAACCTGAACTTCGGGACGGGCGAAAGCCTGGTTTCCTCCACGGTCCAGCCCGAGGCGGCTTCCCCGTCTCGATGTCCGAAACCGCGTCGGGGCCGTCCCCTCCCTCCAGGAAAAGCCATTCGACGACGCGAAGCCACGCGTCCTCGCGCGGAATCCGCCGTCCGTCCCAGTCCCATGTCGGAAGGGCCATGCTGGCGAACGGCGATCTGCCGCGTTCATGTCTCGCCTTCATCCAGGCGCTGTCGTGTTCGCGCCTTATCTTCATCCAGACGCTGAGCTTTTCCCCGCCAGGGCCTTCCTCGAGACGTTCTTCGACGCGGAAGCCCCGCGCGGCCAGCCACCGGCACGCCGCCTTCGCCGCGGCCGAGGCCGCGGGATTCACGGCCGTCCTCCGGCGCGGAGCATGCTTCCGACCGCCCTGACGAGCTCGCCGAACGACACGGAATACTCTTTCCATACGCCGTCGCCGATGCGCCTGGAAACCCTCAGCAGGTCTTCGCCTTCCAGCGAAAACCCGTCCAGCGACGGCAGTTCCGCCGTCCGGGCGGCGTCGGTTTCTTCTGGTTCTTTTTCGTTCATTTCATGGATTCCGCGCGCCGGCGCGGCCTTTAAAAGTATTATACCGCCGGGGAAAAAGGTAAATACGTAACGTCCAGAAAAACAGAAGGCTGCTGCGGAACATGAGCGACTACTATCTTCCAGATTACGACAACGAGGGCGTCCGCGCCGGGCGAATCATAGGCCTGGAGGCGTTCCTCGCCACCGTCCACGAGGCAGGGGAGGCGTTCCTGCGGCACGAGTGCGACCCCGCCGTCATGAACCCGCCGGTCCCGGCCAAGCTGCCGTCGGAGGATTCGCGCCCGGGGCACAAGCCGACGCCGGACCCGACGCCCGGCTTCGGCTCCGGCGTATGGAAGATCACGGTGCCAGCGCTCAGGAGCGAGCTCGCCCGGCGGGAGTCCGAGTTCAGGGCCGCCAACAGGGGGAACGCCGTCGACGCCGAGAAGACCTGGTCCTTCCTGTGCGGGTACTTCTTCCAGCTGTGCAGGATAACCAGGTACAAGTACTCGTACTACGAGTCGCTGGCGGCCGCGTCGCCGGTCGAGGTCGAGTACATAGGGCTCGGCGCGACGTATTTCCCGACGGAGGAGGCGTACCGCGCCGCCGCCGAGAAGAAGGGGATCCGGGACGCCGGCGGCGTCGTGCGGGGCAGGAAGATATGGGCCGCCGGCGTCGCGAACGAGGGGTCCGCCGGCGCGGACCCAGTGATCGACCGCCTGTGCAAGTTCAACGCCGACCAGGAGACCGTCCACGACTTCGGGCAGAGGAACAAGAAGTCGACGAAATACGACACGAAGTACCTCTCGACGCTGTACGCCGCCGCCGCTACCGACGTGTACTTCTGGTGGTCGTTCATACTCCCGCCCAAGGTGAAGAGCGCCCTCGGGCCCGGCGAAACGTATGTCGCGGTAATCACCGACGCCGTCTGGGCCGGCGCCGTCACCGTGCACACCGCGTACCTCAGGTACAGCTACAGGGTGCTCGAGGCCAACAACCCCGCCGCCGACGAGTACAAGACACACTCCGGCGCCGCCGTGACGCTGACGGTCGCCGTCTCGGATGGCGGGGACGGCGACGAGCTGGGCACTACGTCGCCCGCGCCCGGCGTGTACCGATACAAGGTGACGAACCCGCCCACGGCCGCGACAGTGACTGCGCTGCCGAACCAGGGGTGCAGGTTCGTGTGCTGGAACGAAGACCCGGGGGCGACGTCGCCAGTGTATAGCGCTACCATGTCCCAGAACAGGCAGGCCGTCGCGAGCTTCGCGAGGGGCGACTGCCTGGTGTACATCTCGGCCGACGCCAACTGCGGCACCGCCGACCTACAGGGCTACGCGGACGCGGTCAAGGACGGCTGCTGGGGATGCGCGACCGGCGCCTCTCTGTCCGCCTGGGCGTATCCGCTCGACTACTGGAGGTTCGCGGGCTGGAAGGACGCCGGGACAGGCAGGGCCGTCAGTGAGTCCAACCCCTACGTCTGGACCGCCACGGGCGACGTGTCGCTCTCGGCCGAGTTCGAGCAGCTCGACGTCCGCCCCGTCCTCTACCTACAGCAGTGCAACAACCCCGAGCAGGGGGACGGATGGCTCGATATGGACCGGGCCGCAGACCGGCAGTACTGGCTCAGGGTGAAGCCGCTGAGCTCCTACGCGGACGAGTCGCAGCAAGTGGTCGTCACCGGCTGGGCCAAGGTGTTCGACGTGGCGCCGGACGGCGTCACGAAGCAGGTGCTCGCCGAGGCCGCGCCTCCTGGCGCCGACTGGGTGACGGTCGGGCCGGTGGATCCCGTCGGCGAGGGCGGGCACAAGCTCGCCGTAAGCGTGTCGAGGGAAGGCGGCGCGGCGGAGGTGTGGGACCGCGACCCGGCGGCGCTGGCCGCGCCCGCTCCGGCCGTGTTCGTCGCGGCGCCCGCTCTGGCCGCGCCGGCGCCCACCGGCGACCTCGCCGAAGCCACCGTGCCGGCCGAAGGCACGAAGAAAACCGCGGCGCGCCGTAAAAAGAAGACGGCGACTACCAGGAAAAGACGCGCCGCCGAGGAATGAACTGCGGCGCTTAAAAAAAAACGCGGGGGTCCGGAAATCGGACCCCCGCGTTGCTCTAATGCCTTCCGCCGGGAGATCAGAGAATGCCGGCGGCGGACGCGGCGGCGGCTTCGGCCCGTATCCTGTCGGAGTCGTCGCGCTCGTCCACGTCGGCCCACGGCTCGAGTATAAGCTCCGGCGGGAATCCGCCTTCGATCTTAAATTCCGTCGCGGCGTACGGCTCGCCCTTGTACATAAAGAACAGCGGGAGGCTCCCGCCGAGCCTTTCGCATTTGCCGGCGACCGCGCCGGCGGACTGGTCCCCCGCGTCGAACTGCATGTTCAGGCAGTCTTCGGGGGAAATGCTCATGAGCTCCAGCTCTATGTGCTGGCCGCGCCTGAGCACGCTGTCGACGACGCACGTCGTCCCGGCCTGCGCCGCTATTTCTTCGTCGTCTATGTATCTGCTGCTTACGGACGGTATGCGGCATACCAGGGGCTCTTTGCCGATCTGCTGCCTGCCCGACGACCTGGCGAGCACGTCCAGCCCGCGCCGGACGCCGGCGCCGTCGCTCGGCGGCTCGGCTTCAGCGTCCTTGGTAGAGGCTGCCTCCGTCTCCTCTCCCGTCTCGAACGTCACGGCGTACAGCGGCGTCGAAGAGCCGTCGTCGAAGCGCTCAAGCCTCGCCGCCTCGACGACGCGAGGCCGGTCCTCCCCGTCGAATTTTATAAATACCGCGGAGGCGGCTCCGTCCTTCGCCTTGCGCGCCTCCGCCTGCATGCCCCGCACGAACACCGTCCCCGGCATCGGCGGCGGCATCTGCCCGGACGGCGTCGTGTCGATGACTATCCCGTCGGGGCCGGCCAGCGCGGACCTGAACCCGACCGGCCGTTCCTTTCCCATTATCCATATGAACGCCTGCCCGCCGGCCTCGCCGTTCAGCGCCTGCACGGCCTTGATCATTTTGTCCACGGTGTCGAGGCCGGTCTCGCGCCTCAGCACCAGCGTCCCGTACGGCGTGCGTTCGTCTTCGTTGATGAATGCCATTTCGCGTTTCTCCTTTTCAAAAGCGGTTTCACAGTCCGTTGTCGAGCGCCACGGCTAGGCGCAGGTCGGGGTATTCGCGCCGCGCCTCCTCGTACGCCGGCTGCACGTACCGCCATATCCCCATCTCCGACAGGAAACGCTGGGCGTTTTCGTCGAAGAGCTTCTCCGGGTCGATGCCGGCGATCATCACGGCGAAAAACCTGCCGTCAGCCGGCCAGTTCTGCGCCTGCTGGGACGCGGAAACGGAGTGCCATTTGTAGCGCGGCTTGTGCCCGGGCACGGTTATCTATACCTCTATGGCGGCGTCGCCGAGCTTGTCGTTGACGGCGGCCAGCGTCCTGTCGAGTTTTTCGCGGTCGGCCGGATTCAACTCCGGCTCGTCCTGGTCCGGCGGCGGTTCGATCCCCGTAGGGTCCAGCAGCCGCTGGAGCTTGGCGAGCAGGTTCCTGCTGGCCGGGGTCGACGGCGAGTCGATCCAGTGCCAGTCGTCGTAGCTCGCGGCCAGGCGTTTGCATGCGCCGTTCATGATTGTGCGCCTATGGTATTTCGGGCGGCCGTACCTGCCCGCGGTCGGCGCCGCGCCCGCGAGAATGACGCTGCGGTCGGAGTTTTTGGTGATCGGCACGCTTATCTAGGTTCCCGCCAGCTCGTTCTGCAGGCGCGTTAAAATCACGTTCTCTATGTATTTGCGGCGGCGGTGCGGCGTGGCCGGTTTGCTCGCGGACGACGCGGCGGACCGGGCCGGCCTGGTCGCCTCGCCGCTGCCCGACGCCTGGATTTTATTCGGCCACAGCATGCTTACGTGGCCGGCCCTGACCTCGGCCCTGACGCGGCCGTAGAAGAACCCGATGAAATTATTGCCGTTTACGCCTGTACGGAGTTTTGCGAACATATCGCGGGGCGTCGACCCCGTCGACAGCCTGTAAAACGCGGCCCGGCCGTTCCTGGCCTGGTACCACCTGATGTCGTTCGGGCCGTCGAAAACGAAGAACCTGAAATTTCTGTATACGTCCAGGTACGCCGCCTTCGCGCCGGCGGGGCTGCCGAAATCCACGCGGCAGTATTTGGCCGGCTTGTCGGTCAGCGCGGCGTTCGCCTCTTTCGGATACGCGCTGAGACCCCGTTTGAACTCGTCAAAAGATTCGCCGCCGAATATAATGGCGAACTCGCCGCCTTCCTCCCACCTCGCCGGTACGTCGGAACGCTGTATTTCGCCGAGCATCCGTATTCCGTTGCAGTCTTCGCCCGGCGCTTCGGCGCCGTTGTTATCTCCGTCGCCGTTGTTATCTCCGTCGCCGGGTTCTTCATTATCGTTGGGGCGGGTTTCGTCTGGGTCGACGGGTATTAAGGCTATATCGTCTAAGTCTATATCGTCATTGTCATCGTTATCGTTATTGTTATCGCCGCCGGATTCATCGTCGCCGCCAGCTTGCTGGTTGTCGCTGCCGTTGGCGTAGAGCCGCCGTCTGAGCGCCGCGGCGTCTGCCCGCTGGACGAGAGACAGCAGTATCTCCAAATCGGCTTCGGCGATATTATTTTCGTTTCCGGGGCCGATTGCCGCGTTCGTGTTCGCCCAGATCGTCAGCGCTTCTTTTATTGTATCGGAGTCTATTTTATTTAGCCGCGTTCTTCTCGCGACGTCCTGTATTCTTGTAATGAACGCGCGGACGTCGTTCCACGATTTGCCTGTTCCGGCCAGGTCCCTGACTATGAATATGACATTGTACGAATCGTCGTATATAATGGAAAAGTCGTAACGCGTTACGCCGGAGCCGGGATTGGCCGCGGTGTTCGACCAGTACATTTTCATCGGCGACGCGTCGTCCGGGCCGTTGTCCGCGTTTAAGTCATTCTGCCAGTCCGATACGGCCGTCTGGCTCTAAACCCGTACTTCCGGCGAGACGACCGCAATATCAACCTGGTTGCCGGCCTGGTCCCACGCGAACTGGTTGTACACGTCGTATACATCAGGCGGGCGATTGCCGGAATAGAACTGCAGCGCTTTGACGAACGTCGCGGCCGGGTCGGTGACATTGCGCATGAATTCTTTAAGCCGCCCCCATGTAATGGGCGTAGCCAGCGCCTGTCCGTCCTGGCGAAGCGTTTCGTACAGTTTCTCGATCTTAGAATTTTTATTTAAAATAGTCATACTGCACCATATTTACCTTGAAACGCCGTTGGGAATGCGCCATGCGTATTCTAAGGTAAATATGAGGTGAACGAAATCGGAAGAAATAAATGAAAAATTTAAAAAAACAGCTGGACGAGTCTCTGCATGAACTGAAAAAAATCGTGTGGCCGCACCTTAACGCGGCCGACGTTATAAAATTTATGAAATTTTCGCCGACGTGGAGCGCGCAGATGGAACGCGCCGAGATAGAGGTAGAACTTACCGGCGAACAGCACTCGGCTTTGATCCAGCGCCTCGACGCCGCCTATAAAAGCATACTGAATCTGCCGGATTTTGACCCCGCCCGGGACCGCGAGCCCATAGTCAAGGTACAGGCCGCGCAGCAGGGCGACGGCGAGATAACGTTCAACGGCGACAAAAAGCTCATAGACCAGTTCATAACTGTCGGCGCCAATTTCAAGCTCGACAAGACGGCGAAGCGGATCGCGGACGACCGTGTCGTGGTCGGAGGTTCCGAAGAGCACCAGAAAAAGGCGTTTACGCTGTTCCGCGCGATGGCGGCTGACGACGGGGCGGCGCAGGAAATGGCGGATCTTTCGGCGAAGGTGGTCAGGCTTATCCGGCGCATAAAGGATAAATCCGTCACTCCGGACGAAAAGAAGCAGATTACCGCCGACATGAAATCCACCGGCGCCGAGCTTAAGTCGAAGCTCGACGCCGCGGCGCGGACGGAACTGACGCCCGAAGAAGAATCAGAGTTCAAGGAGGCGCACGCGGAAAGCGCCGGCCCGGCGAAATACAAGATTACCGGGTACTTCGCGCCGGTATGCCTGGCCTACGCCTTCCGGCGGGCGACGCCGCACTACAGCGGCCTGTACGACGAGCCCGGCTCCGACACGCGGTCGTTCTTCGCGCCGGAGGAACTGCTCCGCGCGGAGGACAGAAACGCGTTCATGGAGTCGATCCGGCTGACCGGCGACATAGACGAACTGACCCGCGGCATAATAAAAATATGCGACAACGAAATGGCGCGTTCGTCCGCCGCTTCGCAGGACGCACTGCGCAAAAATATCGAATTCGAGGAGAATAAACTGCGCGGCGCCGACCTTTCGCCGGAGGACCGCGCTAAATCGGAACGGGCGCTGGCCAACTACCGGCGGGATCTGGAAAAACGGGTGTTCAAGAGCTCCGACGCGCTCGCCGCGTACATGTCGGGGATAAACATCGGGTTTATGATGCGGCTTTACCGCGTCCGGCTCGAAAGGGGACGCTCCGAGATAAAGCGCATCACCGGCGCGATCGCCGCGCGCGAACAGCTGAAAAAGCGCCTGGCCGACAAAGAGAAGGAACTGGCGGATACGAAAGACGCCGACAGGCTGCGGGATATCAGAATGGACATCCAAGCCGGGCGGGACGAGATACAGCGCCTCAGCGGGATTATCCCGTCGGACGCAGAAGGCAATACTGCCTACGACGAAAAAGCGGAAAGGGAAAAACTTCCGGCCGATATCATGTCGTTTGAAACGCTGGATTCGCTTGAAAACGCCGTCGGGAAAACGCAGGAGCGGCCCGAGGAGCAGCCGAGCACGGACCCGAATCTCGCCACGTCGTGCGCCAAGCGCCGCATGAAGCTTTTCGCCGCGGCCGAGAAAAGAGGCGCCGCTATATACAAGTGCGCCGACTGGGTGCTGGCGGCCCTTAAGACCGCGTCTCAGGCGGTTCCCTTCGGCAGGTACCGCCCGAAGTGCGACAGCAAGGGAAATATAATAGAAGAATGCAATCTCGAAGACTGGGAGGGCATAACGCCGGAGAATAGGCGGAGACGGGACTCCAAACAGGGGGCTTGCGTTCAAGACGGGCTGTGGAGGGAATCGTACGAGACCAAATGGTGCACGTCGGGATGGGGGCACTCAGAAAGACGGCAGTGGAATAACGACGCCGGCCCCGGCAATATGTTCGGCGGCAGCTATCTCTACCACGGCGGCCTGGTCGTGTTTATGGACTGCAAGACCGGGTATCTCTACCAGTACGGCAACGGGGAGCTGCTCGACGAATGCGACCAGCGGAACGGCATTCTCAACGGGTTGGGCGGCGGCATGCAGGCGCTGATGCTAAAATACCCGTCCCTCGCGAAGGCGCTGGCGGCTTCCGGCTTTTCCGCGTACATTAAGCCATCCGACAGGGCGGCAACCCCGGAAGATCACATGCGGATCCTGATGCAGTCGGGGCGGCTGATGCCGTCCGGCAGCGTACTGGTAAATTCCGCCGAGGAATTCGCCAGCATCGTGCCTATAATAAACCTGATAGACGAGATAAAGCTGGGATCCGGCTTTAACGGGGTCGCATTCTCTAGCGCGCTGGACCGTACGAGCGACGGCAAAGCGCCGATAGCCATGCCTGTCGTCGATCTGGGCAATATCAGCGACGGCTCGCGCATGTTCAGTAATATTATTCTGCGCAACAGCCCGCTCAGGCTTAAAAACACAGACCGTCTGCGCAACGCCACCGGCATGTTCGAACACTTGCAGTTCGCCGCGCCGGACGCGGAAATAGCCGGTCTCGACACGAAAAATGTCATATACGCCGACCGGATATTCGCCGACTGCAGAAGCGTCCAGGACAGGGGCGTGCGGATACCGGCGCTGGATTTCAGCCGGTGCAGCACCATGAACCAGGCATTCAACTCGTCCGGCATCATGAAGATAACGTTCAAAGGCTCGTCCGACAACGTCATATCTGCGGTGGACGCGTTCTAGAACTGCACCAAGCTGGAAACCGTGCCAAACGTGCTGTTTAAATCGATCAAGTTCGGAAAAAACCTTATATCGGGGTTTATTAACAAGAACTACGCCGATATATTTCTCAACTGCCCGAGATTGATAAAAAAATACAGATCTCAGCCGGCCAAAGACGGCGCCGGGGACAAATTCGACGACATAATAGACGCCATAAGGGATTTTTACGAGGATACGTCCCGGTTAACGCCTATAATGGATTCGCGCGGGTATATTAAAGTACAGACGGCGCAGGACGCGACCGACGCGGCCTAGTATATTCTCGACCGGCGCGACGTAAAAGGCATAGTGATAGATAAAACCGCGGAAACGAAATACCTTTTTAACCGCATTAATAATCTTCGCATCAAATCGCTGGATCTCAACGGCGTGCAGTGTACCGAATATATGTTCTATAAATGCCGCATAGCGGAATTCGGCGAAATTAAAGGGTCCGAAAACGTAGTTGACGCCACCGGCATGTTCTACGGCACGGCCTGCGGCGAATACCCCAGGATGAAATTTCCAAAATGCACCGAAATGACTGTATTCCGCGGCGCCTCCGCGCCGGACAGCATCCCCGATATCAGATATTCGCCGGCCTTTGACGAAATACCAGACTGCGGCCTGGACGCGATCGGGGATAACGGCCCGTCGCCGGAAACGGCCGACAAAATAACAGAGTATATGTTCGGCGATACGAGGGCCGGCTGGCGGAGCAAGCATTCCGCCCGGCGCCTGGCCGAAATCATGTACATCAGCCCGCTCAGATCGAGCGTCGAAGACACGATAAATGCGATCCGGAAGGACAAGCGCGGATTCGCCGTGATAGATAAAACCACGACAGCGAAAATCGTACAGACATATCTTGAAAGAACCAGCGACATAGCCGGCTTCGTGTTCGACCCGGAACTGGTGGCCGAAATAAATAATAACGGATACGCGGTCTATAACGAATACGAAAAGAAACATAACTATTTCGAAAATATTTCAGTTACCCGTATGCCGGTTATAGATTTCAACGGCCTGAACAACTGCACCGCGATGTTCAGGAACTGCCACGTTGGTTCTTTCGCCGGCTTCGAGGGGTCCGATTCGATAACCTTAGCTGATGGCATGTTCGAAGGCGCGCAGGTTGACGCAGCGCTGCCCGAAATAGATACGAAGAATATTACGACGGCCAGCTGCATGTTTAAAAACGCGCGGCTGCGCGGCGGGTTCGAGCGGCCGCTCGACCTGCGCTCGGCGCAGGTTACGCGCGAAATGTTCGTGGGATGCATTACATCCGAATTTCCATTCCAGCCGGACGTAGTTCTGCCGGAGGTCAGAGACGCCTACGCCATGTTCTACTCCATGCGGGTCAACGGCGGCCGGCGCGCGATTAACAAGATAACCGCGCCGAAATGCAAAAGAGCTAGATCCTTGTTCAGAGAGTGCGGATGGCTGACCGGTGTGTAGTCGGTAGAAATCGGAACCGAACAGCCGGACGCCAGCCCGGATATGGCGCAGGGGATGTTCTACGACTGCGCGGAATTAAAAACTGTCGGAAACATTTATATGCCGCACGCGCCGAGCGCCGCGCAGATGTTTAAAAACTGCCTTTAGCTGCAGCGCGTCGGGGTAGTAGACATACCGGAGGCTGCCAACCTGAGCGAAATGTTCGAAAATGACGCGCATCTGCTGAACGTCTGCCATTTCAAAGTCCCGTCCAGCGCGTCCGGCAACGGCATGTTCCGCGGTACCGAGCTCGGCGCCCGCCTTTACGGGAATGACGGCACGGCGCTTTTCGCGAGAATAAGACTCCTCGCCGGTCGTTAATTTTTAAAAGTATAAACTATAATAAAAGCAGGTTAGTATGGCAAAAGAAGAAAAATTTATTCCTAAATATATCCGTCGGATAATATAGGCGGATAAGATAAAGCTTACTTTTACTAAATCGCGGCGCACGTACAGCTTTACGCCCGACACGATAGTTAAAATGCAGGTTAAGTCCTTCGAGGACGTCGCCGCCGTCGACAGCGCCGCCGTCGCGAAAGCCGTGTATGCGCGGCTGCTTGAAAAAATAGAAGAAAACCAGCGTAAAAACAACAATGCGGTTTTATATAAACGATTTGCAAATATAATAGTCGAACCGAGCAGCGAGCCGTTTCTCGATATCGCGAAAAAATACGTCGATACGGCATTTAATGGCTTCGTAGAAACATGGAAGGACGCGCCGCTCGGCGAGGCGGAAGACTATAACGAAATAGCCGAGAAGGCGTTCAGTAAAAGCCTAGACAACACCGCGTACAGGCAGGACATGACAAAGCTGGATATATCGGATATAAATAACACGGTACTGCTCGAAGACTGCCTCGGCACGGGCCCGCAGTATTTCTATTTCAGCGGAAAATACGCGAACGGGAATATGATATGGCGTAAGGCGTTAAACCCGTTTATATGGTACGGCGTGCAGGAGTGACGGCCGCCAAGAAAGGGCGGTCGTCTTCAGCTGCGCCAGCTTCAATTAGCCAGACGCGGTCTTTGCTGTACTTTTCGGTTTGACCTGGATCCGGTCGGTTCGAAAACCGTAAAGTGAACTCTATCACACCCTTTAGGGTGTGATCTTCTCACTTCTTCGTTCCGGCTTTCTCGTAGACGTTGCCGCCTAGAGCAGAGGCCCTGAACTCCGTGAGCGTGATTTCCCGATGTTCCGTCGGTACTAAATTATTTTCAAAGCAAGACTTGGCGATGAAGATCATGTTTCTGGCCGAATGGATGTCCCTGTCTTCCCGATATCCGCAACCGCAGACAACCGTTCTGTCAGCTAACGTTATGTGCTAGTTGACGGTTCCGCACTTAGGGCACAGTTTGGTAGTAGGAATCCATTTATCTAATATTACTGTCTGCGGCAGTAGTTTTAGCTTAGCTTTCACGGTTCCCAAACAGCTATGCTGGATCTGCTTTCCGAACAGTCCTTTATGCCAGTTTGAAATCTGTTCATCCTGCATGTAGATGCGATTGTATCGCTTTAGTTGATGAACTATCTTGTTTACTCTGTCTTGCTTTTTGTTCGAGAGCTTCTGGTACTCTCGTCGGATCAGCTTGATTGTCTTGTTTCGATTCTTAGATCCTTTGACTCTTCTGAAAAGCTCTCTTTGCAGAGTTTTGAGTCGATCACTTTCTTGAATTGAAACATTAAGCCTCTCGCCTTCTGATGTCATGATGTTGGACTTTATGCCGAAGTCCAACCCAATCTCCTTTCCATTTGTTGTTACAACTTGCCAATTCTCTTTGTTGATGAAACATGTCACTTTCAGATAGTAGCCATCTGGTTTGCGAACCAAGTTAGCATTCGCAAACTCGTCAGCTATCTGCAGCTGATTACCGGTTCTCACGAGACATGTTCCTGAAATTCCCTGGATCTTCACCTTGTTGAAAGACTTGAACTTGTAAGTAGTGCCGTACTGCTTCAGCGGAATACAGGTTAGCTCGGACTTGAACCGAAGATTGCCGTGGGTCTATAGACCTTTCTTGACTAGTGTCATTATTGTCTTCTCATTAGAAATCATCCTTGCGACAATCGACTGCTTTATCTGCGAGCCGATTACGTCTAGGTCGTATGACACTTTCTTTTTATCTTTTGTAAGGCAATCAACAGACTTTATACTGGTTGTGTTGATGTCTTTCAGGCTTACGCCGTTTTGATGGATGTTTAAGACGTGATTGTAGAATCTCTTTCCTTCGACAAACAGCAGTTTAAGTTGTTTTCTTTGCTTGGCGTTCAGTCTTTTTCCAACGATCTTGCATTCGAAGACTCTACAGATCTGATTTTGACGACGAGATGCTGTCGCAAAGCGAGTCACTTTGATTGCGGCTTTCTTAGCGTCTGAACAGACTAGTCTGTTGTCGTCTTCTTTCATGCCTGTGTTTATTTACTTTAGACAATATTAGTTTTTTTACTTAACATTACTTATTTACTTTGTTTCGTTAGTAATTTTATTTACCAAAAACATACAGACGATTCATCTGCCGGGTTGAAGACCTGGCAGCTTTCTCGCCTCGATTTTTTGGTAAATAATAGCATGAAATTTTCAGAATTTACACGGATATGCGGCGATATTTTCACCCGAGTCGGAAAAGAAAAATTCAAATCTACGGCTTTGACATTGCATAATGTCGGCGATTCTTCGCAGTTCGCGCAGATAATGACGTCATGCGTGAAAGCCGAACCGTATAAAAATTCCATAGCCGTTAGGCCGGGCCGTCCCGGGCAGCCGCTTGCCAATATATTCGCGCAGATAGCCTCCGCCGCCGAAAATCTGGGCGGCGATCCGGAAATAACAGTGGGCGGCGACGGGAAGCTGATATTCGGATACGATTCCATGCATAATACGGCTATCATATCTTATAATATCCCCGACGGCGACGATCTGGACGAATCAATCCTCGACGCCCCGAAAGACACGATGGACCCATCTGTATGGCGGAATGGAAAAAACGGGCCGGCGCCGACGGATAAAACGAAGCATATTATCGACGGCATAGCCGAATGGGCGGTCGAAGACGGCTGGACGCCGGAGGACGCCGGTATTCATATAGTGGGATCTATCGCCTCCAACCAGTATTCCGACGGCTCGGACGTAGATGTCCATTTCTACGGAGACAATCTTGACTTCAGGGGAAAGGACCCGGACGACTTTAACCGGGATTTCAGGGCGGCGTTTAAGGATTTTCTCGCGGAAAACCCCGAATATTCCGAAATAGGCGGCCATCCGGTAGAAGTTTACGTACAGTCTAATAAATTCCAGGACATGATGTCCATCGGCTGCTACGACTATTTTTCGCGCAGATGGGAATCCGGGCCGGAAATAAAAGACACCGTATTCGATCCGTATTCCGAATACTACGAAAAAGACATGAAGTACGCGGATCATCTCATCTCGGATATAAGAAACCAGATACTTGAAGTATACGAGCAGGCGCTGGTTCTGAATAAGGCCGAGAACGCGGAATTTAAAGACGATATGCTCAAAAAGCTCGGAAGATCGCTTAAGAAGGCCGGAGAACTGTTTCGGCGGATACGCGAAAGCAGAAAGGTCCAGAGCTCGCCCAAGTCGAAAGAGGACGCGCTTAAGAAAAGAAAAGACAGAAAATGGCATATCGCCGATTCGACGTTCAAGCTCATGGACAAATTCGGGTATCTCGCCATACTCAAGACGTATTCGCAGCTGGCGGAAAACGCCGGCGGGCCGGATATTTCCGCCGCCGACGCCGTCATCGACGCCGTCGCGAAAAACATAGCGAACAACAAAATGCTGACAGACAGCGAAAAAGCCTATTTCAACAAGCTTGCCTGGACGAACGCGCCGCGAAGCGGAATTGAAGGCGCGGTGGACGAAGGAATAGGATCTGCCGTCCGCGCCGCCGCGCTCGCCGGGGCGATGGCGATGCCGTTTGCGGCGCGGCAGGCGGACGCCGCGCCGGAGCGGGCGCCTTGCGCAGCCCAGGCCGCGGCGGAGAAAAAATACGCCGGGCTGTCGGAGTCCAATATGACCAATCTTCTCGCGACGATAGCGTACAACGAGGCGATGCTCGACTGGATCAAGGATAAAGACGATGACAAGCTAATAGCGATATTGAACGTCATAGACAACCGCGCCGCGGGGGATCCGGCCAGGTATGCGTCCGTAATATCGGAAAAAAGCCAGTTTTTCTCGGCGAAGCACGTCAGAGGAGGATACGTCGACGCGACATATGCGCCGTTCGACCCCGCCGCGGCGGCGAAGGCGGAGGGCGGACAGCTGAGCCCGAGACAGAAAGAATGCTGGGCGCGGTGCCTGGACTACGCCAGGAAGCTTCTCGACAAAAAGCTTCCGTCGAAGATCGGGAACAGAAACATGATCGCAAATAAAGCCAAAGACAACGCGGCCGCATGGGAAACGTGGGGCAGAAACTGCGATCTGACCATAGGCAGCCATTCCTACGGCTACGACCCGGCGCATGATCCCCTCGCCCGCGCCGGAAAAAATACCGTTTATACCGTAAAGCCGGGAGATACCCTCGGTAAAATAGCAAAAGCAGCCGGCGTTCCGCTGGATAGGCTCGTCGCGGCCAATACAGGCATAAAAAACCCCGACCAGATTAAAGTCGGGCAGAAAATTACGATACCGGCTAGGCGGTAAATCGGGGGCAGAGTTGCCTGACGGCATAAGAACCATAAAAAAGGATACACGCTAATGTCTGACAGCTGGAAAACAACGCATTTTAACGGATATGACGTAATAGACAAGGAAAACGGCCTATCTACAATAGTCGTACCGGATATATCCGATAAAAAACCGGCGGACGCCGAAACCGAACCCGCCGGATTTTTTGCAAGATTGTTCGACTGGTTTAAAACTTCGGCCGTTACGCCATATGTAAAAATACGCGACCTCGCCGATCCGACGGGAGACCGCCGCGATAATCCTGACGATATAGACGCCGGGAGCGATGGCAAGCTGGCCGGCGAAATAGGGATAAAGATCAAGTTCTGAAAATCTGCGCGAGACGCCTGATCCAACGTATAATATAATTGAAGCTGGCAATTATGTTTAGTGACTGTCGGTTTTTAAAACTATGGCAGTCCGCGAGCTAAAATACGAAATTCAGGAGTTTTCCAAAGACGAAGCCGCTTACGTCTAGACGCCGGAGGAATTTATTGCCGGCATACTGAAAGAAATCAGGAAGCGGTTTATGTATGAGCCTATGACAAAGGAAACCGCGAGGAAAATGCGCGAATTTGTCAGGAGCTCGGCGCCGTACGGGGCGTATGGAACGCCGGACGCGGAGATAGACTTCATGCTAGACCTGCGCGACAAGACGAAAGAATGTGCCGGCTGCCGCGGCTCCGGATCGTACGAGGAGTACAAAATCAAGCGCGCCGCGGCCGGCCTTCCCGACGACGCCGGATCCGAAAAAGAATGGCGCAGAATGGCCAGCTACTCCGACGGAAGCGCAACGGTTAACATAAATTTCATTATGCCTGGAAACGCCGAACCGTCGGAAATTTCGTTCAAGATTTCATGAAAAGTCTTTCCCCGGTTCTGAAGGGCGCGCTCGCCGGCTTCAGATTTTTTATAGTTTCCATGCCGGGAAATGGCAACCGTTTTCAATAGTTGCCATGAATTAGCACAGAAATTAAAAAGTTCACAGCGTAATGTCGCCGTCCGAGCAGTGCAGGACGCAGCCTTGCTTAAGATACCAGCTATAGTTCTTCATTCCGCGGACATAGGCCATAGCTTTTCCTAAAAACGTAACACTCGTAAGACTACGGCAATTCCAGAACGCATAAGATCCGATGCTTGTCACGCTGTCTGGTATTGTCATGCCCGTAAGCCTGAAGCAGCCGGAGAATGCCCAACTCTTAATGTTCGTTACGCTGTTAGGTATCGTCACGCTCGTAAGCCCACTGCAGCTGGAAAACGCTCCATCCCCGATGCTCGTGACGTTATTCCCTATCGTCACGCTCGTCAGCCCACTGCAGCCGTCGAACGCAGAATCACCGATGCTTGTCACGCTGTCTGGTATAGTCACGCTCGTAAGAGATCTGCAGTTAGAAAACGCATACTGCCCGATGCTCGTCACGCTGTCGGGGATCGTCACATTAGTAAGACTTTTGCGCCAAGTGAACGCACCGCTCCAGATGCTCGTCACGCTATTAGGTATTGTTATGTCGCCATTTACGCCACTGATAAGATCCTTGCCATCTTTAGATAACAATAATCCATTGACTGACTTGTAGTTGAGATTGCCGTCACCAACAACGAACGACATAAGCCCGGTGCATTCATCGAACGCATAATATCCGATGCTTGTCACGCTGTCTGGTATTGTCACGCTCGTAAGCTTGAAGCAGCCGGAGAATGCTTCTTCCTCAATGCTCGTCACACCAAGGCCTATATCGACCGTTTCAGCTTGTTCAATGTTCGGAATCGAATCGTGGTTTAGTTCTCCGTTGACGTTCCCGTGCCAGTCTGCAAGGCCGCTCGCCGCCGTATACTTGACTTTTGTCGCCTGCCCGATTATCCATTCAATCCGCCCGGCGGGCGGGTTTCCCAGGTATATTTCAGTAGACATGTTCTTTCTTTAATTTATAGCTTATATGCAATTTATTTACATAAAAGGCACAAGAGAGATGTTCAGCCTTTAGCTGAACATAATCGTCACTGCATTATATCCGCCCGAACTTGCATGAATCCCAAATAATCATGTCTTTTATTTCTGATGTTCTGTCAGGTAACTAAATTATCTTATGTCCAGTTTCAGTCAAATGAATTATAGCGCGCTTAAATTTAGTTTCAGGTGGAAAATATTTGCCCAATACAAGAAGATATTGATATAATGAAAGCTAACATTCGTAATGGCCTAATGGCATATCTGGCATGTGCTTTATCGGATCAAGCCCATATTTGCCCCATTTATTTTCCGTATCTATGGATTTGTTAGTTTTCCAATCAAGTATAAGTATGTCGCCATTTTTCCGGGAACGCGCCAATAAATCTATTGTTCCGGCTATCGGCGTCGGCAGATAGGGATTGAACACTATTTTCTCGACAGCCAATATATCCAGGCTGCTTCTGAACGCGTTAGCCATCAGCGCGCCCTGCTCGAACGTCAGCCTTTCTTTTTCGTTTTCCGGTTTATTCCTCCGTTCGCGCCCGAGCAGCACGTCTTCGCAGAGCTAGTGGCACCTGGTTCCGAACCTGCAGCTTGCGTCTCTGCTGGCGTCCCATTCGGCCTTCAGCGCCTCCGGGGTTTTTCCTTCTTTGGCGGCTTTGCGGCGCAGTATCTCGCCTGTCGGATCGAATTGCGGAAAAAACTAATGAATAAACGTAGTGCCGGAAGTATACACCAGCTCTTTTCCGTTAATAGAAGAGACATAACGGTGGTCGCTTTCGAAAAAATCGATAACGACGCCGGAAGGATGTTTTGCGCTGTTGCAGGACGGCATATGTTAACCTAGAAACCGTAATTATTTTCTTATCAGCCTGCCGTCGGACGAATAGATATACGAATGCCCGTCTTTGCAGACGATCGCCACCACTACGTCTTCGCCGGCTTTCATTACCTGCGCGTTTACTATGTCGGACTGCAGTATGAATCTGCGAATGATTTTCTTTTCGAGATTTCTGAGATTGCAGGTTTTACCTGAAAATTCCGCGTAATAAGTATGTGCCGGATCGTTCTTCATTGTGGTCTCCGTTAAAATATTATACTGCCGCGGCGGCCGGTCCGTCATAAATCCATAATCGAATCGTCGTTTATTTTGACCAGCTCCATGAACGCGGCCTCGTCGATTACGGTAGTGCCGTATTTTTTCGCTTTCTCGTTTTTCGACGAGCCGGAATTCGGATCCGGCGTGACGAGGTAGGTCAGGCCTTTCGACACCGCGTTCTTCACCTCGAATCCGGCGGCCTCGGCGAGCTTGGCGGCCTGCCCGCGCGGAATGGACAGCGCGCCGGTAAAGCATATAGAGCCTTTCGCCGCGGCCTGCCTGCGCGGCGCGGCGTCCGACTCCGTCCACGAATAGCGGACGTCCTTGGTGAACATGCCGGCGACGCGCAGATTTTCAAGACGGGCCTCCTTGAACTTGGCGAGCGTTATATCGCCTATCCCCGAAGGAAGGCCTCCGCCAAACCCGAAATCCGGATCGCTGACGTTCTTCCATCCGTAGAATTCGATTATCTTCTTCTGCAGCTTCTCGCCGAGATCGCGTATGTTAAGCGCCGCGAATATGTCTTCAGGCGACTTCGTGAACACCTTGTTCGCCAGCTCCTCCGCAAGTTTCTTTTCCGTCGCCTTATTCGGGCTTGGCCTGAACGAAAGAAGCTTTTCGTACGAATCTATCCCGAAGTTGTCGAGCGTTTTATACGACGCGTTCATTACGCCGAGCTTTTTGATAAAATGCTCGATTCTGTATATCTTCTGCGCGCGGCAGTCCGGGTTGGCGCAGCGCAGGTTTACGCCGTCGCGGATAAGTTTCGATCCGCAGCACGGGCATTCTTCCGGCAGTTCTATGTCGCGGGCGCCGGGCGGCGTAGACACGACGGCGTCGACAGCCGGGATGATATCGCCGCGTTTACTGATTCTGATTCTGCATCCGTATTTGATCTTCAGCCCCGAAATGTAGTCCAGATTGTTCAGCGTAGCCCGCGCCACCGACGCTCCGCCGAGCATGACGTTTTCGAATATCGCAACCGGAAATATGACGCCGTCTTTGCTCGGGCCTTCCCAGCTGACGTCGATAAGCGTCGTTTCCGCGACCATGGTATTTGTCTTCACGGCGGCCTGCGCGTCAGGGTAGTACTTGTCTTCGTTCCTGTAGCCGGTGTCCGATATAACGACGCCGTCTATTTCGTACGGCAGGTCTTGCGTCGCGTACTTGAACATCGCGTCTGCCAAGGCGGCCGGGTCTTTCCTAAGCTGCTCATACCCGTATCCCTGCAAGACAGTATGCCATGCGACGTCAAAACCGCAGTCTTTCAGCAGCTGGAACTGCTCGGCCTTCGTGTATTCGCTGCCGAGCACCGTATACGGGATAAACGTGACCTTGGCGAGGTCGTACTCGTTCCATTCCTTAGACGTCCACTTGCGGTTCATGATGCCGGCGCAGACGTTGCGCGGATTGGTGCCGTCCATGTCCTCGAAGTCCTTCTTGAGGATCACGAGCTCGCCTCTTATCGCCAGGTCTTTCTTGACCGGGAGAGGAAGCTCCGGAGCTACGCCTTTTACAAAGCGGATCTTGTCATCAAGGGATTCGCCGAACTCGCCGTCTCCGCGCGTCGCGGCATGAACCAGTTTGTTGGCCTTGTATATCAGGCACGCCGAAATGCCGTCTACTTTGGCGCTGACGTGCAGCCTGTCCGGCGCGTACCTGGCCGCGAACTTCGCTATTGCATCCGGCTCCTGGCACTTCAACTTCGTCAGGCTGCCGAGCAGATACGGCAGTTTTACCTTGCCTGATTTTTCATGCAGCGTCCTGGCGAAAGAATCGTATTCTTCCGGGGAAACAAGCTCCTTGTACTGCTCGAGCAGTTTATCGTACGCCAAATCGTCCATTGTCGGACGGCCTATGCGATAGGCTTCGTTGGCTTCAACGATTTCAGACTTAAGGTTTTCGATATTCATATAATTGATTATACCGCGTTTTTCTAGGATTCTAGAAATCAAAAAAGCCGCGGAAAACCGCGGCTTCGAAACAGTGAACAACCACGCATCTGTTTTATGCTATGGCGATTTCCACTGTGTCCTTTTCGGGATCTTTCGCGACGAAAGGAAGGTTGATCTTGAGGATTCCGTCCTTGTTCTCCGCGGTAATCAGCGACTGGTCGATTGCCGGCGCGAGGCTCAGCGAAAACGTATGCGACTGCGCGGAAATGCCGCGGTATACCACGTCTTCGTTTTCCTCAGTCTTGACGTTTTCCGTTCCGCACCTGACGGTCAGGACGTTGTCCTTCACCGTAATCTTGACGTCCTCCTTCTTGAAAGGCGTCGTCACCATCTCAAGGCGCTGGCCAATGACGTTGCCGTCCTTGTCCTTCACGTTGATCAGGTTGTGCGGGCGCTTAATGACGGACTTAAGTCCGTAGTTCATTATGTTGCGCTTGTCGTCGAAAGGACGCGCGAACGCGTCCATGAGCTCCCATATAGGGCTGTTGACTATCAGGTCTGTCATTTTATTTTCTCCTTCTTTAACCGTGTTATTCACTAGTTTTCCGTTTTTGCGGCCGGCCGGAATATTCCTGACCGGACCGCTGAACATTTTTTATTTACTTCAGCATGACTTATATCTCAAGGTCAGCGAGAAGTTTTTCCGCGTCGATATCGTCGTTATTCGACGGAACAGCGCTGCTCTTCTGCGGCGCCGGTGACGCCGGCGAAGGACTATCTGAATCCTTCGTCAGATCGTCGAGATCGCCGAGATCGTCCGCCGGCGCCGCGGCGGCGGCGTTCTCCGCGTTCACGGAATCCGGCTGGGCCGGCTTGTCGTCGTAGATGCGGACTTCGTCGGCGTCGGGGATGTCGTCGTTAGACACCGTGCAGTACTTCTGGTAAAACGCGTTTAGCTCGTCCGGCGTAGACGACGTATAGTACTCGTCGTCGAAGCCCATCGAGATGATCGCGTCCTGCGTAATCGCGCCGATATCGTACGGCTTGGTCGAGAACACGATACGATCGATGACGCGCTTTTTCCACTTGTACTCGTTTGGCTCGCCCGGGCGAAGCACCTCGATCTCCTCCTTGACGTGAAGGCAGCAGTCGACGGCGCCTGTCCCGTTGAAGACCGGGTTCTCGAGCGCCGCGCGTTCGACGCGCTTGCGGAAATCCTGATATACCTTCTTGTCGTTGAAGATGATTACGCGGAACTTGCCGTTGTCGCCTTCCCAGTTGGGGTTGTTGACGACGTATACCGGGACTATGGCCTGGTATTTACGGCCGAGGTCCTTGTTCTTGCGGTTGGCGTCCTTGTCCTTCCAGTTAGATTCCTTGAAGGCGATAAAGTACTTGTTCGCCAGCGTACAGATCTTGCAGGCGTCGTACCGGTTGCCTTCGACGTGGACGTGCGGCGTTACGGGGCAGACGACCTCGGCGTCGATTTTGTTATACCCCTTGTCCGGATCCTTTGTCCAGTGCTGGTGGACGAA